>Ga0316628_100001670_pt1 | contig 15871 bp, 16 predicted proteins | sample OWC_Aug_M2_C1_D5_FD_207648 | JGI IMG/M metagenome (GOLD analysis project Ga0316628, IMG submission 207648) | Wetland soil microbial communities from Old Woman Creek delta, Ohio, United States - OWC_Aug_M2_C1_D5_C | ecosystem: Environmental > Terrestrial > Soil > Wetlands | place: USA: Ohio... | reverse complement strand
CGGCACTTGCTGCCGTTGCGATGGCCACCGGCGAAATTGCGGCGGCCCATGCGGGGCGCAGACCCCTCCGGGCCTCGTTGCAACTCGATAAAACCGCTCAATTTAGGTAAAACCTAATTTAAGCGATTCTGTTCTGGATTCTGGCGGCCAGACCCCACCGGGCCTCGAAACGGCTCAATAAAATTAGGCAAAAATAACCACCCATTCAGCGAGCCCTTATTTTTACACCAGCCTGACGCCGATGCCGAAGCGCGCCCTCGTCTCGCCCTGGGCTTCGACATCCTGGCACCAGACCACCCGGCTGGTCAGAATTTTTGCGGTCGAGGGATGAAGCGGCACCTCCAGCCTGACTGAAATGACCTCGCCCGGCTGGAGGGCAAAATCTGAAAAAAGCATCAGGCCCGCGGCGCTGAAATTGTGCAGCTGGGCGTATCCCAGTATTCCAGACCGAGGTTTCTCAATCATGACCACCGCCGAGCGTTCGTAGCGACGGCTCTTTCTCAGCTCGGTGCCGTCATATGGGGCGGGGGGTTCTTCGCGCCAGACGGTGAAGCGGCGAGGGGACGATGACGAATCGGCTGCTTCGGCTGACGGCTGGACGGGGGCTGTCCGCGAGGGTCTCGCGGCAGAAGCGCTGGCGCCGGAGTTCAGCGCACCGCAATATGGACAGGTTTTCCCGGTCAACCTGGATCGGATGGTGGCTTCCCATTCATGCCCCTGCCCGCAAATCCACCACACCTTGTCTTTGTGTTGGGAAGAAGCATCCCTGGCCTTGAGGTCGGCATTGCGGGTGGGATGCCACTCTTTAAGCAGCTCGGGCCTTAAATCCACCATCCGCTGCTCGCCCTGCTTGTCCAAATCCCGGCAGAACGTGCATTTCATACCCCTGGACCGGTCGCATATGCGGGCCTGCCACCAGTGGCCCTTCTCGCAAAGCCACCACACCTGCCGGCTGGACCCCGGCGTGACGTCTTTCGGCCCCAAGCCGCCGTTCTTGGTGGGATGCCATTCCCTGGCGAGGTCCGGCCTCAACACATAGAGATTGTAAGACTCCGACGGCTTGGGCACCGGATCGAGCTCCTCAAGCGGCAAGATTCATGCAGTTATCGAAATGCGAGCGGGCTGCTGGTTTTGCATTCCAGTAAGAACAGTCAGCGTCAGCGACCATCCGCTTCACCGTGGCACCTGCAACCGCGTTCAAGGCACGCAGTAGGTATAGCAAAAATCCATGGATTCGAGGATGCGGGAGCAGGGTAGACAGTGATACAGGGAGATTTGGTAATATATTCCCAACGTAAAGGAACGGCTCATGAAATGTCAATACTTTTTTCTGCTGCGCCGATCTCATCGGCGATTTTACGTGCGGCCGCACGGGGATCCTTCGCATCCCGGATCGGCCGGCCGACCACCAGGTAGTCGGAACCGGCCATCACCGCATCGGCGGGCGTGACGACGCGCCTTTGATCGTCTGTTGTGCCGGCGGCCCAGGCCGGGCGGATCCCTGGAGTAACGACCAGGAAATCCCGCCCGAAGGCCGTCTTGATCGCCCGGACTTCGAGCCCGGAGCAAACGACCCCGGCGCACCCGGCGGCTTTGGCCATTTCAGCGCGTTTCAGCACCAACCGTGAGGGGTCGGCCGCCAGATCCTCTCGAAATCCGGCAGCGGCGATATCTACCGTTGAGACGCTGGTCAACACCGTGATCCCGAGTACACCGACGCGGCCGCCACTGGCGGACACGGCCGCCTCGAGCATGCGCGGGTCTTCGCCGCAGTGCACCGAAGCGAGTTTTGCGCCGAACTCGACGATACCGGCCATCGCCCGTGAAACGGTCGCCGGAATGTCGTGCAGCTTGAGGTCCAAAAACACCCCGGCCACGCCGGTCGAGTTGATGAATCTCACCATCTCAGGCCCGCAACGAACGAACAACTCCAGACCCACCTTGAACATGCCCACCCGTTCAGCCAAGAGCTCCACGTAGCGCTTGGCCTCAACCTCTGTGGCAACATCGAGCGGGAAAATGATATAGTCTTTGGGTGATTTCATGGCCAGTTAGCTTTCCCCGCTAGCGTGTAGATCCGTTCGCAATCTGAACATCGTCTGTCCTGCTTGCTACCCGGCATGCGGCCCTCAAACCTTGACCCCTTGTATGTTACCATAGTGCGCTCTGATCCACTGCTGATACTCCCCGCTGCGCACGCGGTCCACCCATGCGCGGTTGTCCAGATACCACCGGATCGTCTTGCGCAGACCCGTTTCAAGGGTTTCCTGGGGCACCCAGCCGAGTTCCTTCTCGATTTTGCTGCAGTCGATGGCGTAGCGCAGGTCATGGCCCGGCCGGTCCTTGACGAAGGTGATCAGCCGGCGGCGCGGCCGCAGCGCCAGGTCGGGCAGCAGCTCATCACAGAGGTCGCAAATCATTGTGACCGTGTCGATGTTGGTCATCTCGCAGCGGCCGCCCACATTGTAAACCCCGCCGCGTTTCCCCTTCTGCATGATGAGCCAGATGGCCCTGCAGTGGTCGTCCACATAGAGCCAGTCCCTGATGTTCAGCCCCTGGCCATACACCGGCAGGCGCTTGCCTTCGGCGGCGTGCACGATCATCAGCGGGATGAGCTTCTCCGGGAACTGATAGGGCCCGTAGTTGTTGGAGCAGTTGGACAGGGTCACCGGCAGGCCGTAGGTTTGGCCGTAGGCTCGAACCAGGTGGTCCGAAGCGGCCTTGGAGGCCGAATACGGGCTGTTCGGCCGGTAAGCGGTTTCTTCGGTGAAGTAGCCGTCGGGCCCCAGCGATCCATAGACTTCATCCGTGCTCACGTGATGAAACAGCCGGAAGCCGCCACCGTGCTCCCGGGCCACATCCAGAAGAATGAAGGTGCCTTCGACGTTGGTTCGGATGAAGGCGTCCGGAGCGACAATCGAACGGTCCACGTGCGATTCGGCGGCAAAATGGCAGACCGTGTCGATCTCGAAACGGCGGAACACATTGCGCACCGCCTCGCGGTCGCAGATATCGGCATGAACGAACACATACCGATCCGGGTATTGTTTTTCGACATCCGCCAGGCTCTCCGGGTTGCCGGCATAGGTGAGCTTGTCGAAGTTGACCACACGACCGGAGAAGTCCGGCAGGTTCAGGAGATAGCGGACGAAGTTCGATCCGATGAAACCGCAGCCGCCGGTAACCAGGATGTTTTGCATGGTAGAAGCATATCCCAATTCCCGGCTTTCATAAATATTTTTTTCGTGCCGCGCATGGCCGGAAGAAGCACCGCAAGAAAAAAGTTGAATCCATAAGGCTGTCATGGTATAAAATTTTATAATGTTTCCAAATAAATATTTGTTTTGATGCCAAGCCATCCAACCGTTCATGCAGCACCATCATGTCAGCGCGGGAACTTTCTACGTAGGCCCTGAGCAGCCGGTAATTCTCGAAGCCTACCTGGGAACCTGTGTCGGCGTCGCCCTGGTCGACCCTGATGCCGGTGTCGGCGGCCTCGGCCATTTTCTGCTACCCGAACCGGTTTCCGTCGAAAGCAGCTTCCAGAAAGAAAAATACGCCTCCAGCGGGATGCCGCTTTTCTTGAAAGCCTTGTACGACGCCGGTGCGCGCCGGGAAGGTCTCAAGGCCACGCTGGCGGGCGGGGCCCTGGTCGGCCCGATCGACGACCTTGATCTCAATCTCAACATCGGTGGACGAACGGCCGAGATCGCGGAACGCATTCTGAGGCGTGAGGGCATCCCCATCGACCAGGCTGAGACCGGCGGGTTCTTCTCCTGCAGCGTCAGCTTGGACATGCAGAAGTGGACCTGCCAAATCGAACCCTGCGGTGTTGAGAAAATGGCGGACTCCCGCCCCGCGTCGCTTCCCACCCCCGGGGAGATCGACCAGGCCGTCGAGCGACTGCAGCCCGTGCCCCAGGCGGCGCTCAAAATCATGCGGCTCATCGACGATGAGGAATACGACATCCGGACGTTGGCGGGTGAATTGCGCAAGGATCAGGTGCTAAGCGCTCGCACCCTCAGGCTGGCCAATTCGGTCATGTTCGCCAGCCGCAATCGCATCGAGTCCGTCGATCATGCCCTCATGTACCTCGGCGTCAATCTTCTCGTGAAGTTCGTCATCGCCGCGGCGGTGGAGGACTTTTTCAACCAGCCGGTCTCAGGGTACTCGCTCTGCAAGGGCGGGTTGTATCACCACGCCGTCGGGACCGCTGTGATCAGCGAAAAGCTGGCCAAGGTCACGGCGGCGGCCAAACCCGGCCTGGCTTACACCGCAGGGCTCCTGCATGACATCGGTAAAGTCGTGCTCGATCAGTTCGTTGCCGACGCCTTTCCCCTCTTCTACCGGCGCCTGACCGAGGACCCGACAGCGGATTTTACCCAGGCGGAGCAATCCTTGTTCGGGACCACCCACAGCGAAGCCGGCTACCGCCTGGCAAAAAAGTGGGGATTCCCGGATTCCCTGGCAGAGATTATCCGCCACCATCACCAGCCCGAACGGGGCGACCGGAATGTTGAGCTGAATCATATTGTTTTTGTAGCCAACCTGATCATGTCCAGGTTCCATGCCGGTCTGGAACTGGAAACGCAGGACACCGGCGCCCTGGCTTCCCGCCTGAGGGCTATCGGCCTGTCGGTGAACCAGTTTCCGCAAATCGTGGACATGATCCCATTGAGCGTTTGGGAGGCCGCGCCGGTGTCGGCCATCAGTGGATAGATAAAGGGAAGCCCCCCGACAAGGATCAACAGGAACCCCCAATGGATCTCAGCGAATCCCAGCGCAAGCTCCTGCGGAAAATTCCGGCGGTGGACCGCCTGATGGAGCTCGCCAAAGCAGAGCCCAGCTTCGAGCTGGTTCCCATGTCCGTGGTGGTGAACTCCATCCGCCGCATCATCGACGCGGACCGTCGCCGCATCCAGGAAGGCAGTGAGCCGCCCAGCGAGAAGGATCTCTCGGATGCGGCCGTCATGCAGCGCGTGAAGGAGGCGGTACGGTCGGCCATGCAACCGAAGCTGCGGCCGATCGTCAACGCCACCGGAGTCGTCATCCACACCAACCTGGGCCGGTCCCTGCTGGCACAGGACGCTGTCGAGAACCTTGCCGTCGTCGCCGGCCGTTACTCCAACCTCGAATACGATCTTGAAGCGGGGCAGCGCGGCTCACGCTACCTGGCGGTCCGGGACCTTTTATGCGAGATCACCGGGGCCGAGGACGCCATGGTGGTTAACAACAACGCCGGCGCCGTGCTGATCTGCCTGGAAACCATCGCCAAAAACCGCAAGGTCATCGTTTCCCGGGGGGACCTGGTCGAAATCGGCGGCTCTTTCCGCATCCCGGACGTCATGGCCAAGAGCGGCGCCATCCTCAAGGAGGTCGGCACCACCAACCGCACCCATCTGCGGGACTACGAGGCAGGCATCGACCCGGACACTGCGCTGCTCCTCAAGGTGCACTGGAGCAACTACAGCATTGTCGGGTTCACCGCCCAGGTCACCCTCAAGGAACTGGTCGGGCTGGGCACCCGGATCGGTATTCCCGTGATGGAGGACCTGGGCAGCGGTACCTTTATCGATTTCTCCCGGTACGGCCTGTTGAAGGAGCCCACGGTCCAGGATTCGGTCGCCAGCGGGGCCGACGTGGTCACCTTCAGCGGCGACAAACTCCTGGGCGGGCCGCAGGCCGGGATTATCGTGGGCCGCCAATCCGTGATCGCCAGCATCCGTCAAAACCCCATCAACCGCGCGCTGCGCATCGACAAGCTCACCTTGGCGGCTCTGGAAAGCACTCTGCGGCTGTACCGTGACGAGGAGCGCGCGGTCGCCTCGATTCCAACCCTGCGCATGCTGACGGAACACGAGGACGCGATCCAGGCGCGTGCCGAGGATCTTGCCCGCCGCCTGCTGGCCATCGGGGACTCCCGTCTGCAGGTCGAGATCGTCCGGCTCTCCTCCAAGGCCGGCGGCGGGTCGCTGCCACTGCTGGATCTGGCCAGCCGCTGCCTGCGTATGCGGATCGACGGTCTGACGGAAAATCAACTCGAGCTGAAGCTGCGGCGGAACGACCCACCGATCATCGGGCGTATCGAAGATGGGGCTTTTTTGATGGACGTGCGCACGATTCAGCCGGATGAAGCACCGACCATCGCATCGGCGCTGAAATCAGTGCTGGCGGGTAGTTGATCTATGGCGAACAGACGAAGAAAAATTGCGCGGAAAGCCGGGGCGAGCCGCCATTTCCTGATGTCTCAAACCGACAGTCGACGGATCGGCGAGGTGCCGGCGTACGGGCTCGAGCGCGCCCGGGACGCTCTGCTCACCGCCTTTCCCGACGTGTTAGCCGGCGAGCGGCTCGAGCAGGAGTCCCTGGAGCGGCTCCGAGACATCCATCGGTTTGGCGTCACGGTCATACGGCCCGACGAGATGCAGGCGGCGGATGCGTCCGATCAGGCCGGGCTCGGCTCGGGCGTCTTGACGCAGATCGCGGTGTGCCTGGAGGCGGCCTGCCGCCGGACTGGGGGCATCTGGGGAATTGAGGACACGGGCATGCTGGCCGGGTACTGGCCGGACCGGGAAGCGGCCGAATGCCTGGAGTTGACCCGCTGCCTTCAGGATGAGATCCGGATCCAGACCGGCTGCACGGCCACAGCCGGCGTCGCGGTCTACCCTACCCTCGACTACCCCCAGCCGCAGATTCTGGCGAATGCCCGCAAGGCCGTGGATCACGCCGCATTCTTAGGGCCGAACAGCCGGGTCGCCTTCGACGCTGTCAGTCTGAACATCAGCGGAGACCAATCTTACGACCGGGGGGATCTCCCGTCCGCCATTCGCGAATTCGAGCACGCGCTCGCGCTGGACGGCAGCAACGTCAACGTGCACAACAGCCTCGGGGTCTGCCACGCGGTGCTCGGTGATTACGAACGGGCCCTGGAGAGGTTCTCGGCCGCCCTGCGCCTGGACAGCGGAGAATACATGGCGGTTTACAACATCGGCATGATCCATGCCTTGGGAGGCCGCCGGGAGGCCGCCCTGGGGTTTTTCCTCAAGGCCAACACACTGCGCGACGATGTGTTCGAGGTCCTTCTGCAGACCGGCAAGCTCTATCTGGAGATGGGCCAGCCGCAGGCGGCCCGCCCCTTCCTGGAGCGCGCGGCCCGGCTGAGAATCAAGTCCGGCAACGTCTATCGATTGCTTGGTGACTGTTACGGTGCGACCGGGCTTCCGGAAAAGGCCATCGGCGCTTACAAGAAGGCCGTGAAAGCCAACCCGGGCGATTCGGCAGCCCTTTCGGAGCTGGGCTGTTTGTTCGACGAAAAGGGTGAAAACCCGGAGATCGCCATGGTGTTCTGCAAGGAGAGCGTGAGGCTCGCCCCCGACAACCCGGTGTTCCGCCGCCGGTTGGGCGGGTTGTATCTCAAGTTGAACCGCCTGGAGGAGGCTTTGGAGGAATTCGAGCAGGCCGAGCGCCTGGGGTATGATGCCGCCGATGACCTCCGCCAAATTCGGGAGCGGATGGCGGAGCGGAACTGATTCGGGATTCTTGAGGCAAGGCCCGGAGGGGTCCCGATTGAACCTTTCCGCGGGAGTGGATCTTTATGACCGATTACACCCAGATCATCACCGACATCCTCGAGGACAGCCTGCGCGTCAAACGCGCCTCCATCCAGGCCAATATCGATCGGATCCGCCGGGGCGCCGATATGCTGGCGGCCTGTATCTCCTCCGGCCATAAAATTTTGATTTTCGGAAACGGGGGCAGCGCCGCCGACTCCCAGCATATCGCGGCGGAATTCGTGAACCGATTTCGGATCGAGCGGCCGCCGCTGGCCGCCCTGGCACTGACCACGGACACGTCGGTGCTCACCAGCATCGGCAACGACTATCACTTCGACGAGGTCTTCGAAAAACAGATCCACGCCCTGGGGATCAAAGGCGATGTCGCCTGGGGGATCAGCACCAGCGGCAATTCTCCCAACGTGGTCAAAGCCGTCCGAGCCGCCCGCGCCAAGGGCCTGACCACGATCGGCATGACCGGGAAAGGCGGCAAGTTGGCCGAATGCGCCGACCTGGTCCTCACCGTCGAGTCTTCCATCACAGCCCGGATTCAAGAGACCCACATCACCATGGGCCACCTGCTGTGTGAACTGGTCGACCGGATTCTTTTTGCCGAGGAGTTCCGTCAATGAAACGTGACATCGAGCCGATCGACCTCAAACGGGTCAAAACCTACTCGGTCGCCGACCGCCCCAGCAAGGTGACGGTGGCGGAGTTTGCCGCGGGCTGGACTCGGGGCGCCTCGTTCGCAGCGTTTCTGGAGCGCCTGCCAAACCTTCTGGCAGCGGCCGACTTGAAAGCCGTCATCGCAGCCATCGTCAATGCCCATCGGAAACAGCGGCCGGTAATTTTCGGCATGGGCGCTCACGTCATCAAGGTGGGGCTGGGCCCCGTGGTGGTCGACCTGATGGAGCGCGGCCTGATCACGGGGGTCGCCATGAACGGGGCCGGAATCATCCACGACGCGGAGCTGGCCATGACCGGCCGGACTTCGGAGGAGGTAGGGCCTGCTCTGGACGACGGCTCCTTCGGCATGGCCGAAGAAACCTCGGCCGTCATCAGCAGCGCCCTCGAATCGGCCGCCGCGGGCGAGGCCAGCCTGGGTCGGGCCGTCGGCCGCATGCTCCTGGCATCGGGGTTCCCGTTCACGGAGAAGAGCATTCTGGCGGCCGGCGCTCGTTTGGGCCTGCCGGTTACGGTCCATGTGGCCATCGGCACCGACATCATCCACATGCATCCGGGCTTCGACGCGGCCCGCACCGGTGCCGCCTCCCATGTCGACTTTCGCATCCTGGCCGCCGAGGTCGCCCGCCTGGAGGGCGGGGTCTACTTCAACGCCGGATCGGCGGTGATCCTTCCGGAAGTATTCCTGAAAGCAGTAAGCCTGGCCCGGAACCTGGGACACCGCCTGAATGCCTTCACGACCGTCAACCTCGACTTTGTGCGCCAGTATCGACCCACCGTCAACGTGGTCCAGCGCCCCACGGCACGCGGCGGGAGAGGCATCAGCCTGGTCGGCCACCATGAAATCATGCTGCCACTGATCGCCGCCGGCGTGATCGAATCGGTCGCAGGCTGTTGATAAAGGCCCATCTGTCCCGCCAGCGGCGGGATTTCTTGCCGACTGTTGTTTCAGGTCCATCCTCGGCCAAATCGATTCTTGACAAATAGTTCCTTTTTGAATTTAAAGGTTTATTTTAAGATGTCTGACGATTGCGCCATTGCGGTCGCCGGAAATCTTCATTACCCGTCGAGCTCTGAGCTCCCGGCCTTCGTCGCCAAAGCTACCTCGGAGAAGCAGGCTTCAGCTTCCAGCTCGTAAAGGAGATCTTGCCACATGCCCATCTACGAATACCATTGCGAAAAGTGCGGGAAAGACTTCGAGTGCCTCGTCTTCGGGAGCGAAAAGCCGGAGTGCAAGGGCTGCCACAGCAAAAGGGTGCGAAAGCGAATGTCCGCCTGCGGATTCATCAGCAAGGGCAGCGGAGGTCAGACCGTCAAGGCGGCAGCCGGTACCTCCTGCGGCGGCTGTCACGCCGGAAGCTGTGCAGGGTGCAAGCATTGATGGGACAGCCCGTCATCATCGGAACCCGGGGAAGCAAGCTCGCCCTGTGGCAGGCCGAGTGGCTTCGCTCGGCGCTCGTAAAGCGCTTCCCGGGCATCTCCGTGGAGCTGTCGATCATCAAGACCCAGGGCGACAAGATTCTGGATGTGCCGCTCGCCAAGCTCGGCGGCAAGGGGCTCTTCGTCAAGGAAATCGAAGAAGCCCTTCGGGAGGGCCGGGTGGACATAGCGGTCCACAGCATGAAGGACATGCCGGCCGAGATCCCGACGGGGCTCGTGATCGGAGCCGTTCCAGAGCGCGAAATTCCCACCGATGTGCTCGTTTCCCGGAACGGGCTCACCCTCATGGAGATCCCTGCCGGAGGCGTCATCGGCACCAGCAGCCTCAGGCGGGCGGCTCAACTCCGGAGCCTGCGGCCGGATCTGGAGGTGATCCCGCTTCGGGGAAACGTGGAAACCCGCATCCGCAAGCTCGAAACCGATCAGCTCGCGGCCGTGGTCCTCGCCGCTGCGGGCCTCAAGCGTCTGGGCCTGGCGCACCGTATCACAGAACATCTGGCCGCCGACCGCATGCTGCCGGCCGTGGGCCAGGGCGCGCTGTGTCTTGAAATCCGCGGAGTGGACCCGCGCATCGGCCCCCTGGTTTCCGCGCTGGATCACCCCGCCACCCGCACGGCGGTGAACGGCGAGCGGGCCTTCCTGAGACGCCTGGAGGGCGGCTGCCAGGTGCCGATTGCCGGCTATGGCCGCATCGAGGGCTCGCACTTCACGTTGACCGGCCTGGTGGCCGCTGTCGACGGAAGCATCGTGATCAAGCACAGCCTGAGCGGGCCGGCAGCCAGCGCCGAGCGCATCGGCGTGGAGTTGGCCGAAATCCTTTTGAGCCGGGGAGCGGATGGAATCCTGGAAAACCTCACCCGCGCGACACGGTGACATGAAGACGGCTAAGGTATACCTTGTGGGGGCTGGCCCGGGAGACCCCGGCCTGATCACCGTCAAAGGCCGGGAGTGCCTGGCGAAGGCTGATGTCGTTATATACGACTATCTGGCGGCTCCTTCCCTGTTGAAGCACGCATCCAGTCATGCGGAGCTGATCTACGTCGGGAAAAAAGGCGGCGACCACACCCTGCCCCAGGATGAAATCAACGCCCTGATCGTGGCCAAGGCCCGGGAAAAGAAGGTGGTCACACGCCTGAAGGGCGGAGATCCGTTCGTGTTCGGACGGGGCGGAGAGGAGGCCGAAGTCCTGGCGGAAGCGGGGATCCCCTTCGAGATCGTTCCGGGCGTCACGTCGGCCGTGGCGGCGCCGGCTTACGCCGGCATTCCATTGAGCCACCGCAGGCTCACCGCCACGATCGCTTTCGTCACCGGGCATGAAGACCCGAAGAAGGAAGAATCCGGCATCGACTGGGCCGCGCTCGCCAGGGGCATTGGGACGCTGGTCTTCTTCATGGGGATAAAAAACCTTCCTCACATCGTGGCCGAGCTCACTCGCCACGGGCGGCCGCCGCAAACGCCGGTGGCGCTGGTGCGCTGGGGGACCACGCCGCAGCAGGTCACCGTGAGCGGCACCTTGGCCGACATCGTCAGCCGCGTGAAGGAGGCCGGGCTCAAGGCCCCGGCCATCATCGTGGTGGGCGATGTGGTCGACCTTCGCCAGCGCCTCAAATGGTTTGAAAAGCGCGCGCTCCTGGGAAAGCGCATTGCCGTCACGCGGTCCAGGGATCAGGCGAGCGATTTGGTCAAGGCCCTATCCGACCTCGGCGCCGAGTGCCTGGAGTTCCCCACGATCGAGGTGGTCGCACCGGATGATTACGCTCCGCTCGACCAGGCCATCGCGGAGCTGTCGACTTTCGACTGGGTGGTTTTCACCAGCGTCAACGGGGTCAGCTGGTTTTTCAACCGCCTGTTTGCCCTGGGGAAAGACGTGCGGGCCGTCGGCCATCTGCGCACGGCAGCCATCGGGCCGGCTACCGCCGAGCGGCTGAAGTCCTTCGGGCTGTCGAGCGACCTGGTCCCCGAACAGTTCCGGGCCGAGGCGATCCTTGCCGCTTTCCGCCAAGAGGCGATCCAGGGAAGGACCATCCTGCTGCCCCGCGCCCAGGAAGCGCGGCAGATCCTGCCGGAGGAGCTCGCGGCCATGGGGGCAGCCGTTCGGGAAGTCGCTGCTTATAAGACCCGGCAAGCCTCTGCTGACGTGGAAACGCTCGTGGAGCACCTCGAGGAAAGGACGTTTGATCTCATCACGTTTACCAGTTCATCGACCGTGAAAAATTTCAAGGCCCTGCTGCCGGCCGGCCGCTTCGCTGACCTGGCGACCGCGGTCCCGGCCGCCTGCATCGGGCCGGTGACGGCCGACACCGCCCGTCAGCTGGGGTTCGATGTCCGCATCGAGGCGCAGACTTACAGCATTCCGGGATTGGTCGAAGCGATTCTAGGGTTTTATGCCAGACCATAAAAGTCGTTTTCGATCCGTCCCTGCTCTTGAAGTCGAACCGAAAATCCGCTAAAGAGGTCGTGTCGAGCACCTCACCTCACACCAGCAAGGGGTTTCTCATGAAAATCGCTCATCAGGAAAAAGACGGCATCATCTGCTTCCAGATCGAGGGGCGTCTCGATGCGGAATCCGCTCCGGAAGCTGAGACCACGGTGAAGGGGGTCCTCAAACAGGGCAACCGGCGTCTGCTCTTTGACCTGAGCAAGATGGACTACATCAGCAGTGCCGGTCTGCGGGTGATCCTGATGGCAGTCAAGGAACTGCGGAACAAGCAGGGCAAGGTGGTTCTCTGCGGACTCACCCCCTATGTCAAAGAAATCTTTGATGTGAGCAATTTCTCATCCATCATTCCGATCACCGACTCGGTCGAAACGGGGCTTCAGCAGATTCGATAGCCTTTTATGCCCGCCGGCCGCCGCGGCTCTTTTGACAGCCGCACGGCGGAAACGTAATCCTACATCCTCGACCGCCCCGGAATATCCCATGCGGAAAGACCGTCCATACGCCCTCATCGATGCCTGCAACCGTCGCCTGAACTATCTGCGGATTTCCATCACCGACCGCTGCAATCTGCGCTGTGCTTACTGCCTTCCCAGCGACGATATCCCCCGGCTGACTCACGCGGAGATCCTGCGCTACGAAGAGATTTTGCGCATCGTCCGGGTAGGCGTGCGGCTCGGGATCTCCAAGGTACGCGTGACCGGCGGTGAGCCGCTGGTCCGCAAGGGCGTCTATTCCTTCCTGGAGGAGCTTTCCCGTATAGCGGGGATCCAGGACCTGTCCCTCACCACCAACGGGGTCCTGCTGAAAGAGAACATTATGCACATAAAGTCCGCCGGCGTCACCCGGATCAATGTCAGCCTCGATACGCTGAAACCGGAACGCTATCGCGACATCACCGGCATGGACGGCTTCGCCCAGGTGTGGGAGGGAATCCGTGCCGCCGAAGCGCTGGGGTTCAGCCCCATCAAGCTGAATGTCGTTGCCCTCAACGGGGTGAACGACGACGAACTGGTGGACCTGGCGCGGCTGTCTCTGCAATCCCCCTTTCACGTGCGCTTCATCGAATTCATGCCCATCGGCCAGTGCCGCGTGGGGGCCAGGCCACCGCTGCTGGTCCCGGAGATCCAACAGCGGATCAGTGTTCTCGGGGCCCTTGTCCCGGTGCCGCGCACGGAGAAGGACGGCCCGGCCCACCGCTACCGCTTTGAGGGTGGCAGGGGAGAGATCGGGTTCATACCGGCCATCAGCCACCAATTTTGCAGCCGGTGCAACCGCCTGCGGTTGACCGCCAGCGGACAGCTGCGGCCCTGCCTTCTGTCCGACCGGCAGGAGGATCTGAAAGGGCCTTTGCGCGGGGGTTGCAGCGACGATGATCTGGCCGAGATCTTCTTCGAGGCCACCCGGCATAAACCCTCGGATCACAACCTGGCCGTGGGCGAGCCGGCGCACGTCTGTTGCCAGATGCGATCGATCGGCGGGTGATGGGGATGGCCGCGTCATGAGCCCAACCTCAGCGTTGCGCTTCGCCCCGCGCTCACTGCGGCGTACTATAAGTACGCCTCGCGAGGCGGGGCTCGCGCGCCTTGATCTTGGCCTCATGACGCGGCCATCCGATTCAGCTGGGGGACCATCGGACTGAACTTGGCTTGAAGCCCGATCTCTGCGTTGCGTTTCATGCCGCGGTCGCTGCGGCGTACCAGGAGTGCGCCTCGCGCCGCGACATTCGCGCGCCGTGCCTTCCCCGCTGCTCTACAGTGGGGATCTTGGGCCTCGGGCGAGCCCATCCAGCCAACCGACTGGCGGACGGTATGATCCAACTGATTTTTCTTGAACCCTTGAACCCTCGAACCCTTGGACCCTTATTTTGTAGGAGAAAAAATGGACATTAAAATCGTCAAAATCGAGAATCCGAACCAGCTGAACTTGATTTTGGGGCAGTCTCATTTCATCAAGACCGTGGAAGACATGCACGAGGCCATGGTCTCCACGGTGCCCGGTGCCAAGTTCGGCATCGCCTTCTGCGAGGCGTCGGATGTGTGCCTGGTCCGTCACACCGGCACCAGCCCGGAACTCGTCGAACTCGCCAAAAAGAATGCCTTCGCCCTATCGGCCGGCCACAGCTTTATCGTCTTCATGCGGGACATGTTCCCGATCAATGTCCTGAACACCCTGAAGGGCCTGCCGGAGGTGTGCCGCATTTTTTGCGCCACCTCCAATCCCGTCGAGGTGATCATCGGCGAAACCGAACTGGGCCGCGGCATCCTGGGCGTGGTCGATGGGTTCAAGGCGAAAGGGATCGAAACCGAGGCCGACATCACGAAACGCAAAGCACTGCTTCGAAAAATCGGCTACAAGCACTGATGGGAGGAAGAAATGTCCGATTTCTTTCAAAACGGTGAGATTGTCACTTTTCACAAGCTCAAGCATCGAGAGCTGAGGGAACTGGAGGCCGAGCTGGAGGAATCCTCCAAACATCGGCCTATTTCCCTGGTGCTTCCGTACATACCTATTGAATTAAAGGGAGCCGGGCTTCCACGGATCGCAGCAGAACTGAGCAAGGTGCGTTACCTCAAGAACGTGATCGTCCCCGTCGGCAGGGCCTCACTCGAAGATTTCAAGGATGCCAAGAAGTTTTTCTCCGCGTTGCCGCAGAAGCCCAGGCTGGTCTGGTGCACGGGGCCTAGAGTACAAGCCATCTATGAACTTTTAAGCCAAAACGGGATCGATGTGGGCGAAGACGGGAAGGGCCGATCCGCATGGACCGCCTATGGATGTATTCTTGCACTGGAAAACAGCGAAGTCATTGCCTTGCACGATTGTGATATTGTCACCTATAATCGGGAACTTCTGGCACGTCTGTGCTACCCCGTGACCCATCCCAACATGGGGTTTGAATTCTGCAAGGGGTATTACAGCCGGGTCACCGATAAGCTGCATGGCCGGGTCACCCGCCTCTTTGTGTCACCCCTCCTTCGTTCCCTCAAGGCGACGCTGGGTCCAAACCAATTCTTGGATTACCTGGACAGCTTCCGCTACATTCTGGCCGGCGAATTCTCCATGGACACCGATCTGGCGCGCAGACTTAGAATTCCAGGCGACTGGGGCATAGAGGTCGGCGTCCTGGCAGAGGTACATCGCAATTGCATTCTCAGAAGGGTATGCCAGGTTGATTTGTCGGACAACTATGAACACAAACATCAGCCGATGACGCTGGAGGATCCTGACAAGGGGCTGTTGAAAATGGGGACGGACATTGCCAAGTGCATATTCAGAAACCTGGCCAGCCGAGGGTATATCTTAACCCATGAGTTCTTCATCTCGCTTAAGTCGTGCTACTTGGGCATCGCCCAGGATTTCATTGCACGCTATGAGTATGATTCTGCGATCAATGGCTTGAAGTATGATCGCCACAACGAGGTGAGTCAATCCGAAGCATTTCTAAGGTGTATCGAGAGCGCCTCCCAGCAGTTTCTTAAAACACCCTTGGAGGTGCCTTATATTGCCAATTGGAACAGGGTCGCTTCTGCGGTTCCAACTCTATTCAACACGCTTTTGGATGCCGTCGAAGCCGACAGCAAGTTATGATGGCTTCGTAAAATTATAGGTTGGCAGAGTCTACACGCATGCGGCTGGTGGTGTTCACAGACCTCGATGGCAGCCTTCTGGACCAGGAAACCTATTCCTACGAAAACGCCCGTGGGGCGCTGAAACTGCTCCGCGAACGGCAGATCCCGCTGGTCTTCACCACCAGCAA
>Ga0316628_100001669_pt1 | contig 15876 bp, 14 predicted proteins | sample OWC_Aug_M2_C1_D5_FD_207648 | JGI IMG/M metagenome (GOLD analysis project Ga0316628, IMG submission 207648) | Wetland soil microbial communities from Old Woman Creek delta, Ohio, United States - OWC_Aug_M2_C1_D5_C | ecosystem: Environmental > Terrestrial > Soil > Wetlands | place: USA: Ohio... | reverse complement strand
GCGGCGGGGAAGCCCGTCGTGCTGGTGCTGCTCAACGGCTCCGCCCTCGCGGTGAGCTGGGCGGCGGCGAACGTCCCGGCCATCGTGGAAGCGTGGTATCCCGGGCAGGCGGCGGGGACCGCCATCGGGGACGTGCTCTTCGGCTCCTACAACCCCGCCGGTCGCCTGCCCGTCACGTTCTACCGCTCCATCGACCAGCTGCCGCCGTTCCGCGACTACCGGATGGAGGGGCGCACCTACCGCTACTTCCGCGGCGACGTGCTGTTCCCGTTCGGGCACGGGCTCTCGTACACGCGCTTCCGCTACCGCGACCTGCGCTTCGCGGCGGGCGGCGCTCCGGGGGCGTCACCGACTGTCCGCGCGGGCGACTCGGTGCGGGTGTCGGTCGAGGTCGAGAACGCGGGTCCGGTGGCGGGCGAGGAGGTCGTGCAGCTGTACCTGACCGACCTCGAGGCGTCGGTGCCCGTTCCGGTGCGGTCCCTCGCCGGCTTCCAGCGCGTCTGGCTCGCGCCGGGCGAGCGGCGGACCCTCTCCTTCACTCTCGACCCGAGGCGGATGTCGGTGATCGACGCGGCGGGCCGGCGAGTAGTGGAGCCCGGGACGTTCGAGGTGAGCGTCGGCGGCAAGCAGCCCGGCTTCAGCGGCGTCGCGGACGCCCCCACCACGGAGGTGGTGGCGGGGCGGTTCGAGGTGGCGGGAGGTCGGTTCCCGGTTCCCAGGTAGCCGGGGCGCGCAACGCGAAGGGCGCGGAAGGCCTGCTTCCGCGCCCCTGGAAGGCCGAGTTCCCTAGTTCACCGTGAGGGTCTTCACCTCGCCGGTGACCGACCCGGCCGAGACGTAGCCGATGGCCGCCGCGTCGCTGCGGACGTATTGCATCACCGCCCGGTCCGTGGGCCGCTGTGGAGGCGGCACGGCTCGACCCGAGAACACCTGCTGGCCCCAGTAGGACGCCACGGCGGAGCCGGGCCTGCCGTGGACGGCCCGCGAGAACGCGTCGCGTGTCGCGGACACGGCGGGCAAGTCGACCGGGTGGATGCTGCCTCCGGCGGGCCATTCCGTCATGCGCTTCATGAAGATGTCGGAGACCTGCTGTCTGGTGAGGGACGCGACCGGGTTCGCGGTGTTCACGACGACGACGAATGACTCCTGTGGAATCGTGGGCAGGACTCCCGAGGGTGCGAGGAGGACGGCGCTCAGAAGGGAACGGCGGAGCAGAAGACTCACGCGATCAGCCATCCTATGTGCCCTCCACTTCGCGGCATCCGCGGGGCCGGAAGCCCCGTCCGCGCCCGCCGAGATTGAGTTGCCCAACCTAACGGAGTATTATCGGTCCCGGTAGCCCGCACCCGGAGCATCGGCCGCCGGTCGACCGGTCGGCGTGCCGGCAGTGCCTCTCCCTCCGATGGAGGCAACGTCGTGCTCGACGACGTCCGTTCGCGGTTCGCGCGCCTCCCGTTCCGCGCCAAGCTCAACGCCCTCTCGGGCGGCGCGGCCGGCGCGCTCGGCACCCTGCTCGCCATCAGCCTGGTTTCCGGCGTCGCAAACGGCTGGCTGCTGCGCCGCATCCAGCGGGGCTATTACCCCGCCGTCCAGGTAGTGCGCAACTTCCAGGTGCAATTGACTGCGGTCCAACGGCAGATGCAAGACGCGGTCGCGGCGCGCGACACGGGCCAGTTGGGCGCCGCGGACAGTCTGCGGGCGTCCTTCGGAGCGGAAGCGCGTGTTGCGGCGGGAAACCCGGTGCTGCGGGGCAGGGAGGTCGCGTCGCTCGACTCGCTGATGGAGGACTACTTCCCGCTGGCCCGGCGGGTCAGCGTTCTGATGGCGGCCGGCGTGTTCGACGACACCGTGACCGCCCGGCTGGAGTCGATGACGGCGAAGTACCGGGTCCTGCGCGGGCGGATCGACGCGATGTCCGCCGCGAACGACGCGGCGCTCGCGTCGGCGTTCCGCCGGGCGCAGATCGTCCAGGTTCTGGGGTGGGTGGTGAGCGCGCTCGTCATCGCCCTCGCGGTCTGGCTGGGCGCGGTCGCGGTGCGGCTGGCCCGCGAGTCGGTGGCGGTGCCGCTCCAGCGCGCGGTGGAGGCGGCCGACCTGCTGGGGCGGGGCGAGATCCCGAAGCTGCTGGAGGGCGGCGGCGACGACGAGGTGGGGCAGCTGGTCGAGGCGATGCGGAGCATGGTGGCGTACCTCCGGGAGATGTCGGAGGCGGCGCAGCGCATCGCCCGCGGCGACCTCTCGGTGCACGTCGAGGCGCGGTCGGCGCAGGACGCGTTCGGCACCGCGTTCGCGGAGATGGCGTCGTACCTGCGGACCACGGCGGACCTGGCCGCGGCGATAGCGGAGGGTGACCTGTCGGTGACCGTGGCCCCGCGCTCGGAGCAGGACGCGTTCGCGCTGGCGCTGCGGGGCATGGTCGCGAACCTCTCGCGGGTGATCGGGGAGATGCGGGGTGGGGCCGAGGCGATCGGCGAGGCGGCCGCGCAGCTCACGGCCGCCTCCCAGAGCCTGTCCGAGGCGGCGCAGAACGAGGCGTCGATGGTCGCCGAGACCTCGGCGGGCCTGGAGGTCCTCGATTCGTCGGTGGCGGAGACGGCCGGGCACGCCCGGGAGGTCGAGCGGATGGCGACGCTCGGGGCGCAGGAAGCCGAGGGCGCCGGCAAGACGATGGCGGAGACGGTCTCCGCGATGGAGGCGATCACCGGGCGGCTGGAGGTCATCGACGGGATCGCGAGCCAGACGAACCTGCTGGCCCTGAACGCCGCGATCGAGGCGGCGCGCTCGGGCGAGGCCGGGGCCGGATTCGCGGTGGTGGCGGACGAGGTCCGGAAGCTGGCTCGGCGGAGCCGGAGCGCCGCCGAGGAGATCGGGGAAACGGCGGCCGCGAGCCGCGAGACGGTTCGCAAGGCGGGGCGCTCCCTGGACGACCTGCTGGTGTCGATCCGGTCCACGTCCGAGAGGTTCGCCAAGGTGGCCGCGTCCGCCGACGACCAGTCTGCGTCGCTGCGCGAAGCGAACCGCGCCCTCGGAGAGGTGGACGACATCGTGCACCGCAACGCGGCGTCGGCCGAAGAGATGGCGGCGATGGCGCAGGAGCTCACCGCGCAGGCGGAGACGCTGCGGGTCGCCGCGGCGTTCTTCCGGTTGAGCGGGCAGGTTGGGCCGCGTCGCTGACGCGCCGGCCGCTCCCGCCGCGGGCGGGCGGCCGCTGAGCCGGCCTGGCGTCGCCGGTGGCTGATCTATTCGAGCGCCTTCGCGCCGCGCTCGCCGGGCGCTACCGCGTCGAGCGGCAGCTCGGCGAAGGCGGAATGTCGATCGTGTTCCTCGCCGAGGACCTGAAGCACCGGCGCTGGGTGGCGGTCAAGGTCCTGCGGCCCGAGCTGGCCATGGCGGTGGGGCCGGTTCGCTTCCTGCGCGAGATCGCCATCGCGGCCCCCCTCAGTCACCCGCACATCCTCCCGATCCACGACTCGGGCGAGGCCGGCGGCCTCCTGTACTACGTGATGCCGTTCGTCGAGGAGCAATCCCTGCGCGAGCGGCTGGAACAGTGGGGCGCGCTGCCTCTGGACGACGCGCTGCGGGTGGCGCGAGACGTGGCGGAGGCGCTCGCCTTCGCCCACGCCCGGAACGTCGTCCATCGCGACGTGAAGCCGGGCAACATCATGTTCGTCGGCGGCCACGCGGTCCTCGCGGACTTCGGGATCGCGGTGGCCGTGAGCGCTCTGGCGGGGAGACGGGTCACGGAGCCCGGGGCGTACGTCGGCACGCCCGAGTACATGAGCCCCGAGCAGATCTTCGGTGAGGAGCAGCTCGACAGCAGGAGCGACCAGTACAGCCTGGCGTGCGTCCTGTTCGAGATGCTGGCCGGCCGCTCTCCGTTCCAGGGCCCCAACGCCCGGGCGACCTTCGCCAAGCATGCCGCCGACCCCGTCCCTCCGCTCCGCGACGCCCGGCCCGACGCCCCGCCGGCCGTGGTCGTCGCGATCGAGCGCGCGCTGGCGAAGCAGCCGGCCGACCGGTTCCCGACGGTGCTCGACTTCGCGGATGCGCTCGCGGCGAAGGAAGTGCGCCTCCCTCCGGCCGGGGGCCGGTCCATAGCGGTGCTGGCCTTCACCAACATGAGCAGCGATCGGGGGAACGACTACCTGGGTGACGGGCTCAGCGAGGAAATCATCTCGGCGCTCGGCAGGATCGAGGGCTTCCGCGTGGCGTCGCGCACGTCATCGTTCGCCTTCAAGGGCAAGGCCGTGGACATCCGCGTCGTGGGCCGGCAGCTCGACGTCGCCACCGTGCTCGAAGGCAGCGTCCGCCGCGCGGGCGACCGGCTGCGCGTGGCGGCGCAGCTCATCGACACCTCCGACGGCTGCCACATCTGGTCGGAGCGCTACGACCGGGACATGCAGGACGTGTTCTCCATCCAGGAGGAGATCGCCCGGAACGTGGCGCGCATTCTGGCTGTGCCGTTCGGCGAGAAGGAGGGCCGCGCGCTGCGCCGCAGCGGGCCGTCGGACGCGCGGGCCTACGACTTCTGGCTCCGTGGCAGGCAGTTCCTGCTGCAGTCCCGCCGCAAGCCTCTGCATTACGCGCGCCAGATGTTCGAGCGGGCGATCGAGCTCGACCCCTCCTATGCCAAGGCACACGCCGGGCTCGCCGACTGCTGCTCCTTCGCGTGCATGTACTTCGAGAGCGACACGTCGCTCCTCGAACAGGCCGGGGCGGCGAGCCTCAGGGCCCTGGAACTCGCCCCGGACCTCGCCGAGGCGCACGCGTCGCGCGGCTTGGCGCTCTCCCTGGGCAAGCGGTACGCCGAGGCGGAGCGCGAGTTCGAGGAGGCGCTCCGCCTCGACCCCCGCTACTTCGAGGGCCACTACTTCCAGGCGCGCTCGCGCTTCCAGGAGGGCAGGTACGAGGAGGCGGCCCGGAGCTTCGAGCGGGCCTTCGCGGTCCGCCCGGACTACCAGGCGATCGTCCTCGAGGCGCAGTCCTGGGAGGCGGCCGGGCGCAAGGAACTCGCTCTGGCCAGGTACCGGGACAGCCTGGCCGTGTGCGCCCGGCACCTCGATCTCAATCCCGACGACACCCGTGCCCTCACGATGGGGGCCGCCTCGGCGGCCCTGCTCGGCGAGCGGGAGCGGGCTCTGGACTGGCTGCGCAGAGCGATCGCCCTCGAACCCGACGACGCGGTGGTGCTGTACGCGGCGGCGTGCTCCTACGCGCGACTCGACCTCCGCGACGAGGCGCTCGCCGCGCTGGACGCCGCGCTCGCCGCAGGCTTCCGCAACAAGGAGTGGCTCCGGAACGACCCCGATGTCGACAACCTCCGCGGGGACCCGCGGTTCCAGGCCATCATGGCCCGGTACGGGCTGGAGGGAACCTAGGGGCCCGCCCCCGCGGCCCTGCCGTCCCGCCGTCCCGCCGTCCCCCCGCCGGGTCCCTCAGAGCCCGGGGTTGGCCTTCGCCGTCTCGTCTCTCAGATGGACCGTGCGCTCCGGGTGCGGAATCTCGATCCCCTCGGCACGGAAGCGCGCCAGAAGGGCCCTGATGAACTCGTGCGCCAGGAGGTAGCGGTCCTCGTAGCACGATGCCTGCAGCGCCACGCTGCACTGCACTCCGGTCTCGCCGATGGTGTTGAAGCGCAACGAGGGCTCGAACGAGCGCACCGCCCCCGCCACATCCCGCTGCGTTGCGCGCGCGACCTCCAGCGCCACGCTCTCGACCCGCGCGAGGTCGCTCCCGTACCCCACGGTGAACGCCACCGGCACGGCCTGCGCGGGAGTGGGAAGCTGGTAGTTCGTCGTTATCGCGCCCGCCAGCTTGGCGTTGGGGACTATCACCAGGTTGTTGGGGAGCTGCCGAATGGTCGTCTGGCTCCAGGTGATGTCCTGGACGTAGCCCTCCTGGCCCGTCTCCAGCCTGACGTAGTCTCCGGGCCGCAGTGTCCGCGACGCCAGGATGCGGATGCCGGCGAACAGGTTGCCCAGCGTGTCCTGGAGCGCCAGCGCGACCGCCAATCCGCCGACGCCCAGCGCGGTGACCACGGGGGTGATCGAGACGCCGAGCGTCTGGAGGGCGACCAGCGCGCCGAGAACGTAGACCGACGCGCTCGCCACGAGCGCCACGAGGCTGACCCCGGGCAGAGCGCCCTCGGAGGCGGCGGTCCGCAGCGCCCGGGACACGAACCGCGCCACGGCCCACGTCACCGACAGGATGGCGACGATCAGCAGCGCGTCTCCGGCGACGCGGCCTCCCGCGGGAGGAAGCCGCAGCAGCTGCACGGCCGCCCACAGGCCGCCCAGGGAGAACCACACCACGACCGGCGCGCGCAGCACGTCGACCAGCACGTCGTCGTATCTCCAGACGGTCCGCCGCACCGCGCGAGCGAGGGCGCCCAGCACGAAGCGCCGTGCGATGAGGCCCAGCAGGACGCCGGCGAGCGCCGCTGCCGCGGGAAGGATGTATCTCGTCATGGCTCGGCCGTCCTAGGCGGCGCGCTGCTCCTCGGGCGGCGCCGTCGGGGCTCGAGACGCCGCCGAGGCGGGGCACCGCACGACTGCAGAGTACTCCGATTCCACGCGCTCCACCATGGCGCCCAGCCCGAAGCGACGCGCGACCTCCACCTGCAGCGCCTCGGCGTCGCGCTCCCGCGACTCCAGGTCCTCCAGCGCCTCGGTCATCGCAGCCCGCAGGCCGGCGCGGCTCGGAGACGGGCGACGCTGCGGCACGAAGTTCGTCGCGGCCAGAGCCGCGAACTCCCGCGGCGTCACGATCGGGCCGAGATAGCGGTGGTTCGCCGCGATCACCGGAACGCCCTGCATCATCGCCTCCAGTGCGACCCGCCCCACGCCGAGCGCAAGCGAGGAGCGTCCGACCGCCGCCGGGAGGTCGGGAGCGTGGAACAGGTCGCCCAGGAACGCCTCGGCGCGCGGCGTGATCCGGCCCCCGTACATCACCGTCGCCCCGTCCTCCGCCCCTCGTGGGCCCCGCGGGACCCGCCGCACTCCGTTGGGGCTGGTGGCCGTGCACCACGTCGATCCTTTCTCTGCGGACCAGGCGAGCCAGGCGCATCGCCAGCACGGGGAGGAGCAGGTCGGAGTACGAGACGGGAACGTGAGTTGCCGACGGGTGCAGCAGTACTTCCTGCCGCCCCCGCTGGGCGGCCACCCAGACTCGGTGGCCGCGTTCCGCCAGGCCATTGGCCAATTCGCGGACGTGGTTCTCCGAGCCGCCGAAGTCGAAGTACTTCACCATCAACAAGATGCGCATGTTCCCGGTCGGCCTGCCCAATCCCATTTGGTGTCAGTAATATTACGGAGTGCGCCCCGTCCCGCGCGAGGGCCACATTCCGGGAGTCCCTCGCGGCAATCCGGCGATCGTCGCATGGTTCGCGCCAAACCGCCGGAGTGCGGCCTTGCGGGCTGCAGAAGCTGACGGCTGACGGCTGACGGCTGCCGGATGAGGGCTGCCAGTGCGGCGCCGGGGTCGAGGAGGATCGGCTTGTGATGCAGCATGAGATCTACCGGCTTTCCCGCGAGCGGCTCGACGGCCTGGTCGAGCGGCTGCGGCGCGAGTACCGCGTGGTGGCTCCGGTGAAGAGGGGAGACGGCCACGTGTGGGAGGAGGTGGGGCCGGGCCAGCCGATCGCGCTCGACTACGGCGGCACGATGCTGCCGCCGCGCCAGTTCTTCGCGCCGCAACGGGAGGTGCTGTTCCGGTTCCGCGAGGTGGGAGGTCGGTTCGAGTTCGAGGTGCCGGCTCCGGAGCGGCCGGTCGCCCTGATCGGACTGCACGGGTGCGACCTGACGGGCCTGCGGGTGCTGCGCTCGTTCCACGAGCTCTCGTGCCGCGACCGCGTGGTGACGGACCGGCTCGACCAGTCCTTCATCGTCGGGATGGCGTGCTGGGAGCCGTGCCTCGACGAGTCCTTCTGCCGCGACATGGGCAGTCTCGAGAACGACATCCCGTCCGACCTGTACCTGTGGGACATGGGTCAGACGCTGCTGGTGAAGATCCTGAAGCCGCGCGGCCGCGAGGTGCTGGCGGACGTGGCTCCTCTGGAGGCGGCGACGCCGGCCGAGCTGGTGGCGCTGCGGCAGTGCCGGCGCCAGCGGAGCGACGCGTTCCCGGCGCGGCTGCGTTTCTCTCCCGCCGCGCTCCAGGCGGCTCTGGGGGCGGCCGAGGGCGACATCCTGTGGGAGGCGGAGGCCGACCGCTGCCTCTCGTGCGGCCGCTGCAACCTGGTGTGCCCGACCTGCACCTGCTTCGACGTCCAGGACGAGGCCGCGCTCGACGGCGGCTCGGGCGCGCGGGTGCGCACGTGGCACGGCTGCCAGGTCCCCGGCTTCTCGAAGGTCGCGGGCGGGCACGACTTCCGGCCGACCCGCGCCCAGCAGCTGCGCCACCGGGTTTCGCGCAAGGGCAAGTACATGGCGGAGCGCTACGGCATGGTGGGTTGCACCGGGTGCGGACGCTGCATCAGGCACTGCCCGACGCACATCTCGATCCGCGACATCTTCCGTCAGGTGGGGGAGGCGAGCTGATGGCGCAGGCCTCCATGATTCCCGAGCCCTGTCGGATACTCGAGGCGGTGCCGCACACCTCGAAGGAAGTGCGGTTCGTGGTGGAGGTGCCGCGACGGTCGGCATTCGTGCCGGAGCCGGGGCAGTTCGTGATGGTGTCGATTCCCGGCATCGGCGAGGCGCCGATCTCGCTGTCCGCGCTGCCGGGAGAGGGCGCGGCCGCGGGCACGTTCGAGCTGATGGTGCGCCGCGCCGGCCGGCTCACGAGGCTGGTAACGCTGCTCGGCGCCGGCGAGGACCTGTACGTGCGGGGGCCCTACGGCCGGCGCGTGTCGTGGGAGCAGTTCGAGGGCGCCAATCTGCTGCTGGCCGGGGGAGGTCTCGGTCTGGCGCCGCTGCGGCCCTTCATCGCCCGGGCGCTGCTGCGGCGCGACTCGTTCGGCCGCATCGACGTGCTGGTGGGCGCGCGCAGCCCCGACGAGCTGCTGTTCCGCGACGACATCGCGTCCTGGTCGGCGCGGTCCGACGACGTGCACGTCGGCGTGACGGTGGACGCCGCGAGCGACGGGTGGTCGGGCCGCATCGGCGTCATCACCAACCTGTTCGACCAGGTGCGCACCGACACCGAGAACGCGTACGCCTTCGTGTGCGGCCCGCCGGTCATGTACCGGCACGCGATCCGCAGGCTCCTGGCCATGGGCTTCTACGAGGCCCACATCTGGCTGGCGCTGGAGCGGAGGATGAAGTGCGGCGTGGGGCTGTGCGGCAACTGCCAGATGAACGGGCTGTACGTGTGCCAGGAGGGGCCGCTGTTCAGCTACCGCGAGGTGCGCCACCTGAAGGAGGCCATATGATGCGGGCCTCCGTCGCCTCGCTGCGCGGCCTGCGCCCCAGGGCGGCGTTCTTCTCGTTCGGCTCGTGCGAGGGGTGCCAGCTCCAGGTGCTGTCGGTGGAGGACGTGCTGCTGGATCTCATCGAGGCGATCGAGATCGTCAACTTCCGCGAGGCCATCGACGAGCGGAGCGACGACTACGACGTGGCGTTCGTCGAGGGATCCATCGTGCGGCCCGAGGACGTCGAGGAGATCCAGCTGATCCGCCGCCGCGCCAGGATCCTGGTGGCCATCGGCGGCTGCGCGTGCCTGGGCGGCGTGAACGCCATCCGGAACCGCCGCTCGCCGACCGAGATCGCGAAGGAGGTCTACGGGGGCCGCCAGGACGGCGTCTTCAAGACCTTGGCGGAGGCGGCGCCGCTCGCGAGCGTGGTCACGGTCGACTACGAGGTGCGCGGCTGCCCGATCGACCGCGCGGAGTTCCTCGCCTGCGTGCGGTCGCTGCTGGCGGGCACGTCGCCGTACGTGCCGCCGTTCGCGGTGTGCGTGGAGTGCACCATGCGGGGCACTCTGTGCCTGCTGGAGCGCGGAGTGCCGTGCCTGGGCACGGTGGCGCGCGCCGGCTGCGGGGCCGTCTGCCCCGCCTACGGCGCGCCGTGCGAGGCGTGCCGCGGCTTCCACGACGCGCCCAACATCGAGGCGCTGGGCGAGGCCTTCTTCCGCCACGAGATGCCGCGCACGCTGGCGGCCGAGAAGCTGCAGCTGTTCAACAACTTCAAGGACGTCAGGGAGCAATGGGAAAGACATCTTCCATCGCCGTCCACCACGTAACCAGGGTCGAGGGGCACGGCAACATCGTGATCGACCTCCGGGACGGCCGCCTGGCGCGGTGCGACCTGGAGATCGTCGAGTCGCCGCGCTTCTTCGAGGTCCTGCTCAGGGACCGTCCCTGCGAGGAAGCGCCGCGGATCACGTGCCGGATCTGCGGCATCTGCTCGGTGGGCCACGCCACCGCGGCCGTGCGCGCCGTGGAGTCGGCGCTCGGCGTGAGGCCCGGTCCCAAGACGCAGCTGCTGCGCCGGCTCAACCTGGCGGGCGAGTGGCTGCAGTCGCACGTGCTGCACGCGTACTTCCTGGTGGCGCCGGACGCGTTCGGCGCCCCGTCGGTCATCCCGCTCGCGGACCAGCGGCCCGACGTCGTGAAGCGCGCCCTCCGCCTCAAGCGCGTGGCCAACGAGATCTGCTACACGGTCGGCGGCCGGCACGTCATGCCGATCTCCTATCAGGCCGGCGGGATGGGCTACTGGCCCGGCCGGCCGGAGCTCGAGGGGCTGCGCGCGAAGCTGGAGGCTGCGCGCCCCGACATCGGCGCGACCGTGGACCTGTTCGCGTCGCTCACGTGGCCGGAGCTGAGCCGCGACAGCGAGTGCCTGGCGTCGTTCGAGGACGAGGGCGCCTACCCCATGATGGGCGGGCCGCTGCACTCGTCCACCGGGAAGGTGTACCCCGAGCGCTCCTACCGCGACACGATGATCGAGTACCTGGTCGAGCACTCGGCGTCGAAGCACGCGCGGGGCGAGAGCGGCACGCTGCGCGTGGGCGCTCTGCCGCGCGTCACCCTGGCGTTCGATCGGCTGCACCCGCGTGCCAGGGAGGCGGCCGGGCGGCTGGGCCTGGCTCCGGGGCGGGGGGGGGGGGCCGCGGCCAACCCGTTCCTGTACACTCCGGCGCAGAACGTGGAGACGGTCCACGCCTACGAGGAGGCCGTCGCGCTGACCGACGCGCTGCTCGCCGATCCGGCTCCGGAGGAGCGCGCCCCGGTCGCGCGCCCGCGCGGCGGCGACGGCGTGGGCATCGCGGAGGTGCCGCGCGGGACCCTGGTGCACGACTACACGGTCGGCGCCGACGGCCGGATCGCCCGCGCCAACTGCGTCATCCCCACCGGCCTGAATCTGGCCTCGATAGAGGCCGATCTGCGCGCCTTCGTTCCCGCGATCGTCGCGAAGCCCGAGGCGGAGATCGCGCACCTGGCCGAGATGCTGGTGCGGGCGTACGATCCGTGCATCTCGTGCTCGGTGCACGCGCTGGACGTGAGGTTTCTGGGCCGGTGAGCGAGCCGCGGCTCACGGTGCTGGGCGCCGGCAACGCGCTCGCCGGGGACGACGGGGTGGGCGCCGCGCTCGCGGCGGCGCTGGCGGACGAGACACTTCCCGGATGCGTGCGCGTGCGCGCCGCGGGAGACCCGCTCGCCCTGCTCGAAGAGCTGGAGGCCCGGCGCCAGGTCCTCCTGCTCGACGCCTGCCGGTTCGGCGCCCGGCCGGGCGAGACGTGCTTCATCCGGCTGGACGACCCGGAGTGGCCGTCGCTGGCCGAGCCGCTGTCGCTGCACGGGCTCGATCTCTCCACCGCCTTCCGTCTGGCGGGCGCGCTCGGGCTCCCTCTCGACCGCGCCTGGTTGATGGGTGTGGAGCCCGGCACGATCGCGGCGGGGGTGGGCCTCTCGCCTGAGCTGGCGGAGGCGTGGCCGCGCGTGCTGGAAGAGGCGCGCCGCGCGGCGCTCAACATGCTGGACGGCATCGCCCCAACGGACCGCTCCGCCGCGCGAGGCGACGGAGCGGCCGCCCTCCAAGGAGTGGACGCATGATCGACGAGCTGAAGAAGTCCGGCTTCTTCGTCGGACTCGACGAGCTGGCCCTCAACGCGATCGTCAGCTTCGCCAGGCCGGTCACCTTCGAGGCGCAGCGCACGGTGTTCGAGCGCGACGAGGAGGCGGGTCCCGTCTACATGGTGATCAGGGGACGCATCCGGCAGGGCTTCGAGGTGATGCCCGGGACGATGGCGTGGTTCCAGACGAGCGAGCCCGGCGACCTGGTGGGATTCGACGCTCTGATCTCACCACGGGTCCACTCCATGAAGGCCGTGGCCTCGGAGAAGACCGAGCTGGTGGCCTTCGACTCCGACGCTCTCCTCGGCTACCTGGAGTCGCACCCGGACTTCGGGTTCATCTTCATGGAGCGGCTCGCCCAGGTGCTCCAGCAGCGGCTCAACAACACGCGGCTCCAGGTCATTCACCTGATGCCGCCCAAGGAGACCGAGGGGCCCACGCTGTGCCGGAAGTGAGGTGCCGCGGGAGGCGCGCTCGCCGATGCCAAGAGGGGCCGCACCCGCGGCCCCTCTTCGATTCCCGATCCCGGCGCGACTTCTAGAAGCTCACCTGGAGCAGTGGCACGGCCACCGCCGGCCGGTAGACGCGGCGCCAGCCCTGCTCGCCGACCGGCACCACCGTGGGCATGAGGGCTGGTAGACCCAGCCGCGCGCCGTCCCCGTCCACCTGGAGCAGGGCCGTGGTCGGGAGCGCGCTCCGGTCCGGAGCCGCCGCGCGCCGCTCCCGTTCCTCCCGCTTCGACAGCGCGACTCCCGCGACCAGCCCGAGTGCCGACGTGATCGTCGGGATGGCGAGGATGACGTGGCTGTCGTCCGGCTGGATGATGAGATCGAGGCCCCAGCCCGCCGCCATGCCGGCCAGGCCCGCGGCCGAGGTCATCCACACGCGCCCGGTGGTGATGTCCCTCGGGGCGGTGATCATCGCGGCGATCATCCCCACGTCTCCGGCCGCCAGAACCGTGCGGAGAGCGTCGTCTCCCTCGATGTCGGCGATGCCCAGGGCCATCAGCCCGAAGTAGGTGCCCCAGTAGGCGCCCTGCGAGGCCGAGGCGACGGCTCCCGCCGAGACGCTTCGATGCCGCGTGTACAGCGACGCGGCGGCCATCCCGCCCAGGCCCCCCGCGATCGCCACCGTCATGCCGCGCTCCGTGCTGATATCCGCGCTCGTGAGCGCGGCCTGCCACCCGGCTGCCTGCCAGGTGCCCCAGCGGAATCCGAAGGTCATGGCGCGCGCCTGGCCCAGCGTGGGCCGGGCGGCGTCGACGTACGCCTTGGAGGCCACGAAGCCTAGTGGCCCCCCGACGATCAGGGCCACGCCGTAGACCGTGGCTCCTTCGGCGCCGGCGGCCAAGGGCGCGGCGATGCCGAGCCACATGCCGAACACCGTGCCCCAGCCCAGCAGCTCCAGGCGGCCGCCGCGCTCCGGCTCCGCGGGGCGCGCCGCGAGGCGGCTGCGCGCGGCGGCCGCGGGCTGCGTGTCGCCGAAGCGGCGCACGATGAAGTCGAGCACGGCGTCCGCGGCGGCGCGCTTGCCCTCGAGATCGAGCCGCACGGCGGCGTCGTAGAGGATGGCTGCGGAATCCGCGCGGCTGGCTTGGGCCAGCGCGGCTCGCGGTGCGGCCCAGGCGATGAGGGCCACGACGAGGAGCAGGACGGCGCCACGGCGCATGAGCGGACTCCGGTTCGGGGTGTCCCCACAAACTGCCCCGGGAGCGCGGCTGACGCCAGGTCGCGCGTCACCTTCCGCGCGTGACCACGGCCGGCGCGATGAACTGGGGTACCCTGACGAGGCGGCTTTGTTCGCGTACATTCTCGCTCCAGCCGTGCAACCGCGCGCCCCGGAGGAGGTAGGGATCCCATGTCGTCGTATCCGTTCGTGCTGCCGCCGCTGCCCTTCGACCACGCGGCCCTCGAGCCGCACCTCGACGCGCAGACCCTGCACATCCATCACGGCAAGCACCACGCCGCGTACGTCGCCAACCTCAACGCGGTGCTCGAGAAGGCGCCGGAGTGGCGGCAGACGTCGCTGTGCGAGCTGCTCCGCGGCCTGTCCGGGCTGCCCGAGTCCATCCGCACGGGAGTCAGGAACCACGGCGGCGGGGTCTGGAACCACACGTTCTTCTGGAACGGCATGGGGCCGGGCGCGGGCGGCGAGCCCGCGGGCGCGCTGGCCGACGCGATCCGCGCCACGTTCGGCGGCTTCGACAAGTTCAAGGAGCAGTTCCACGCCGCGGCCATGGGGCGGTTCGGCTCCGGATGGGCGTGGCTCCTGGCGGACAAGGGGCAGCTGAGGATCGAGAGCTCGCCGAACCAGGACTGCCCGCTCAGCGAGGGCAAGAAGCCGCTGCTGGTCGTCGACGTGTGGGAGCACGCGTACTACCTCAAGTACCAGAACCGCCGGGCCGACTTCGTGACCGCCTGGTGGAACGTGGTGAGGTGGGACGTCGTGGCGGAGAAGCTCGCGAAGGCGTAGTCGGGCCGGCGCGGCGGCGTGTACTCCCGCTGACGGCTGACGGCTCGTTGACGTCTCAGGCGCCGTCCCGGTAGCTTTATCGGCTGTCCGGCCCTGGTGGTGAAACTGGTAGACACGCCGTCTTGAGGGGGCGGTGGCGAAAGCCGTGCCGGTTCGAATCCGGCCCAGGGCACTGGGGTGGAATCGGTCTTGGGCGCCAAGAGTACCTGCGCCTCGGTCGGCATCCCCTGACGGCTGACGGCTGATGGCCGACGGCTGCCGTGTCGCCACCGTAGCTCAGTGGTAGAGCTCTCGATTCGTAATCGAGGGGTCGTCGGTTCAAATCCGACCGGTGGCTCTCAATGGATGTGCCTCGCTCCCGGCGACTGCCCCGCGCTCGCGTCCTGACGGCCCTGCTCGCCGTGGCCCTCTGCACCGGCTGCCTCTCCAACGACTCGACGGGCCCCTCCGGAACGCCGAATCCGTACGCGCTGCCCCAGCACTGGCCGGAGGCGTACATCGTCGATCTGGGATACTGGGACGTCGGCCCGACGGCGACGTCGGTGCACGTGTCGGGACCGGGGATCACCGGCTCCCCGGCCCTGAGCTACGATGCCGACATCGGCGCCTGGCTGCTCGATCCTCCGGTGTCGCTCGGCGCCGCGTACCCCGCGGGGCTGCCCTACACGTACACGTTCACCATCGCCGACGCCGGCGGCACGAGGACCGCGACCGACGTCGTGTCCTGCTTCCAGTCGCAGCTCCCCACGAACCTCTCCCCGGCGGGGACGGCCAGTGGGACCCCCACGTTCAGCTGGACCGGCATCAACGACCCCCGGGCCGAGTACCGGGTGCAGCTGAACACCTCGAGCCTGGAGTACGTCTGGGGGACCCGGTCGAGCTTCAGCACGGCGGTCGTGTACGCGGGCCCCGCGCTGACACCCGGGGCGTCGTACACCTACTGGGTGATCGTCGAGTACGCCTCTTCCTGCGGATCGGCCTCCGTCGGTCGCGCGACCTTCACCTACCAGTAGCAGGCGTCGCCCCGCTCCCTCTCCTTGACAGCTTAGGAGAAGGGCTCTACTCTTTCCTAAGGACGCTAGGAGAGAGCCAGCCCCGGACGACCGGGGCCGCCGCCGGGCTTCGACAACCTCCTCGTCCGCGGCGAGGAGCGTTGAGGTGTTCGATTCCATCCGCGTGTTCTTCTCGCGCCTGCTGGGGCGCGCCCGGTTCGAGAGCGAGCTGGGAGAGGAGCTTCGGTTCCACGTCGAGGCTCGCGCCGGGGACTTGATGCGGGGTGGCCTCTCCCCCGAGGAGGCGCGCCGGCGCGCCAGAGTCGAGCTAGGCGGCATCGAGCAGTGCAAGGAGAGCCTGCGGGCCGAGCGGCCGGGCGCTCTTCTGGACGACATCGC
>Ga0316628_100001668_pt1 | contig 15883 bp, 16 predicted proteins | sample OWC_Aug_M2_C1_D5_FD_207648 | JGI IMG/M metagenome (GOLD analysis project Ga0316628, IMG submission 207648) | Wetland soil microbial communities from Old Woman Creek delta, Ohio, United States - OWC_Aug_M2_C1_D5_C | ecosystem: Environmental > Terrestrial > Soil > Wetlands | place: USA: Ohio... | reverse complement strand
AAAACCAGTTTGCGGGTGGTGTCGTAAGCGACCTGACCGGGGACCGTATAGAGTTGTATTTTAATGGAATAATTGCCCAGTTTGCCGATTTCCAGCGGCAGAAAATCAAAGAATAGCGTCCGGTCGCCGTCGGTGTCCAGGGTGATCAGCTTGCCCTTGTTTTCAATTTCCTTGCTGCCATATATGTAACGCAATCCCGTCGTTTTCCCGCTTAACGCAGGACCGTAATAGACGATTTTAGCGGTGATTTCCTTGTTGTTGTAGTTGACGAATGCCACCTAAAACGGGTCCTCCTCCCCATGGGAAAAGTCATCCCCACTCGTGACGTCGGAAAACGGAGGTTCTTGGGCGGGATAGGAGCTGGGGAAGTCCTTTTCCGCTTCCGTGTTTGTTCGAAAGCCGACATTCTTCGGGGAACCTTCTTTTTCTCGGGAGCTCTTTTCCAGAACGGTCAGGTTGTCGGCCGAGATCTCGGTCGTTTTGCGGTCGGCGCCGCTCTTATCTTTCCATGAACGTGTGTGGATTTTGCCTTCGACCAGTACCAAGTCTCCCTTGGCCACGCTTTTGTCTATTCTCTTGGCCAGAGGTCCCCAGGCGACGATGTTGTGCCATTCGGCTTTTTCCTGCCATTCCTGGTTCTGGTTGTAATAGCCTTCGGTGGTGACCATGGAAAAGCGGGCCAATTCACGGCCACTGGCCGGAAGGTTTGTGAGTTCCGGCTGGCGGCCGACCCGGCCGGCGAGGATCACGCGATTCAAGCTTCGTACTTGGCTCATTTACTCGAGATTCTCCTGAATTTTCTGGCGGGCCAGTGACGCTTCCTCCTGCAATGGGAAACGACTGATCAATTCGCGCAGAGTGGCGATACCTTCGCTTTGCCGCCCCATCTCGATCAGGGCGTATCCTTTTTTTAGTAAAGCGGCCGGGATCTTGTCTCCATCCTGGTACCGGGAGATCAAATCGTTGAATGTGTTCACTGCGTCGACATATTTCTTCTGGGCGTAAAAGCACTCGCCGATCCAGTAGAGCGAGTTGTCGGCAAGCCCGCTTTCTGGAAAGGCCCGCAGGTACTGGCGGAAACCGGCTACGGCCAGGTCGAAGTTCTCTTTCAGGTAATCGGAGTAGGCGGTGTAATAGAGGGTGGATGGATCCTGGGGCAGGGAGGCGTCGGCGCTGCCGGTCTCCGTCCCCGCACTGGCCGCCATCGCCGTCCCGCCGGAGGACGGCAGGTTCAGCAAACGGTCGTTGATTTTGCCCAGGGTGTTCTTCACCTCGTTGAGCTCTTCTTTCAAGAACTGCAGGCTGAGGACGGTATTTTCCTTGCTCTGGTTGATATCGGCCTGGCTGCGGGCTACGGCCCCGACCCGCTCCTCGATGATCTCGACTTTCTTTGCCAGCGGGGTGAATTCATCGTAAATGAAGGTGATTTTTTTGTCGAGTGCGTTGACCACCTCAGTCAATTTCTGCAGTTCCTCGAGGATCAGTTTGCTCTCTTTTTTGGCCGCTGGCAGGGGAATGACACCGGCGAGGCTCAACAAGAGAAATGCCAGCAGCGTTTTTTTCATCAACTATTTTTTGGTGATGACGAACTCGTCGCGGCGGTTCTGGAAAAAGGACGCTTCATCCACGCCTTGGACCAGCGTCTTGCTCTTGCCGTAGGATATGGTCTTGATGCGCTCGGGAGCGATGCCCAGCGAAATGAGGTAGTTTCTGGCTGCTTCGGCGCGCTTTTCGCCCAGGGCGATGTTGTACTCCACCGTTCCCCGTTCGTCGCAGTGCCCTTCGATCAATATTTCGATGGTGGCGAATTTTAACGCCCATTCGGCGTTGCTTTGCAGGATGGGTTTCATGTCGTCGCGAAGGGTGTATTTGTCAAAATCGAAATTAATCCGTTTCAAGTTCCCTTCCCGGTTCAGCTGCTCGATGGATTTTTGCAGGAAAAGTTCCTCCTCGGTGAGGACGGGTTTTTCTACCTTGGGGGCGGTCTCTTCCACCTTCTCCATCGTAGTAGCCGGCGTGGGTTCGACTTTGGGGGCCTTTTTGGCGCAGAAGCTCAACATGAGAACCAATGCCAGGGACAGTGATACAATGGCTACTCTTTTCATCGTTCCTCCTTGCGTTTTCGCTTTTTTTTGGATTGCAGATATTTATATTATATAAAAGTCATTTTGTCAAATTCGGTGGCGGTTTCATTTTACATAGCGCTGCCATTTGGGCATTTTGTTCTCCCCGGCGGAGGTGATCCGACGGACGTTCTGGCCGTCATAGTCGACCAGATAGATTTGATATTGCCCGCTGCGGTTGGAGGAGAATACCAGATGGCGCGAATCGGGCGACCAGGAGGGGTTCTCGTTGCGGCCGGCTTTTTCGGTCAACTTGCTCAATTCATTGCTTTTCAGGTTGTAGATGTAGATGTCAAAATTGGAATTGATGCGGGAGACGAAGGCGATCCGCGTCCCGTCTGGGGACCAGGTGGGCGAGTCGTGGTAGCTGCCTTCGAAGGTGATGCGCCGCACGTTGGCACCTTCGGCGTCCATGATATAGATCTGCGGAGTGCCGCTGCGTTCGGAGGTGAAGGCGATTTCGCGGCCGCTGGGGCTCCAGCAGGGCGAGGAGTCGATCACCGGATTGAAGGTGAGCCGTTTCAACGCCCCGGTTTTCATGTTTTTGGAGTAGATCTCGGCGTTGCCGTCCCGCGACGACGTGAATACGATGCGCTCGCCATCGCTGGACCAGTCGGCCGCATAGTTGCTGCCGCCGCTGGCGACCAGTTCGGTTCTGCCCGCATAGATGTCAAAGAGGTACAATTCGGGGCTGAGCCGGCGATAGGACGTGTAGGTGATTTTCTCGTTGTCCGCGCTCCAGGAGGGGAGGATGTCAATGGCGCTGTTGATGGTGATCCGTGTCTGGCGGTGGCCGTCATAATCCATGATGTATATTTCCTTGTCGTTATCGCGTTCGGAGACGAACACGGTCTTGGTGGTGAAGATGGGTTTTTCGCCGAATTGTTTCATCATTTCATCGGCGGCCCGGTGGGCGATGAGCCGGCTGAATTCTTTCTTGCTGCCGAAGTTCCGGCCGAAAATGAGGCGTTCGCTGTTCACTTCATAGACATTCAGCGAAAAGATGAGGCGGTCGTCTCCCGAGGCTTCAATCAGCCCGACCATCAGGATATTGGCCTGGATCGAAGCCCAATCCTTCATGACGATCTTGTCCGGATTCAGGCGGGCGATATAGGAGTAATGTTCCCGGGGAATGAGCGTGAATATCCGCGAGAATTCCAGATCTGCCCACAGGGTTTCGTACATCTCTTTTTTGAGACCCTCGTCGGCGAGCGAATTTTCGGTGAATCTGAATTCGGGTAACGCCACCGGAATCGCCGGCATTCCTTCGCGAATACGGACGGTGATTTCTTGCTGGGCGGCCGTGGGAAACGCGGTGGCCAGGATCAAGACGGTCAAAAACATCAGGTGTTTGCGCATTATTTCTCCCATTCAAATTCGAAGTGCACGACCAGGTACTGCGAGGGGAAGTCGCCGGGCAGCGGGGCGAAGGGAGCCGCGTTTTCCACCGCCCGCAAAGCGGATAGATCGAGCGCGGAAATGCCGCTCTCCCTCTCCAGACGCAGTCCGCTGACGGAGCCGTTGCGCTGGATGGCAAAATACACGCCGGTTAGAAACTTGCCCCGTAGCCCCGGGGATACCAGCGAATTGTACCAGGCGGCCGAAATCTTGTTTCTCAACGTTTCCACGTAGTAGGCATAGGGGAAAAAGCCCCCCCCGCCCGCGCCGAAGCCGCCGCCGCCCCCGGGGCCCGCGGGACCGCTGCTGATTCCGGTGCTGAGCTCGTTTGAGTTTCCGGAGCGCGGCGTCTGGACGGAGGGAGGTTTCTGGCTCGGACGGCTTTTCACGATGGTGATCAGCTTTTCGGGCTCCCGTCGCTTCCGGCCCTCCTTATCGGGATAACGCAAGCGTGGTTCCTCCGGCCGGGCCACGCTCAAATCCTTGACGCGACCGCTTTCCTCCACCATAGTGGCGTCGCTGGTTTTGGCCTCCTCGGCCCCGCCGCCAGGGCCAGGACCGCCGCCCAGCTGGTACAGGTCAACGTAGAAAACCGTCTCGTTGCTGGCGGCGGGTGACGGGCGATAGATCACCAAGGCGAAGAGAGACAGGTGCAAGAGAAGAGATACGATCACGGCGGCCCGAAATTTCATTTCTGCTTTTCTTTGGGCTCCACGATCATGCCCACGGTCTCCACCCCGGCTTTCTTGATGATGTCCATCACTTCAATGATGTAACCGTACGATAGGTTTTTATCGGCTTTCAGGAAGACGATCTTCTTGTCCCGATTAAAGAAGTGGTTTTTCAGGCTCGATTCCAGCAGGTATAGATTGACGATGCGGTTATTGACGTAAATCGAACGGTCCGAGGCCACGGTGAGCACCAATCCCTCCGGACTAGGATTGGAGCGCGTTTCAGCGGCCGGCAGCCGCACGCTGATGCCGGACTGCATCATCGGCGCCGTAACCATAAAAATGATCAGCAACACCAGCATGACGTCCACCAGCGGCGTGACATTGATTTCGGATAGGTTGCTGGAAAGGCGTTGCGAGGTGCGGCCGATGGTGATCACTGCAGCTTCTCGCTCAGGTTGAGAAAGTCGAGGATGAAGTCGTCCATGGTGGCGATGAGGCGCTTGAGTTTGCTCAGCAGTTGATTGTAGAAGATGACTGCCGGGATGGCGGCGAAGAGGCCCATGGCTGTGGTCACCAGCGCTTCGGCGATACCCGGGGCGACGGTGGCCAGATTGGCGTTCATCTGCACGCCGATGGCCTGGAAGGACGTCATGATTCCCCATACGGTCCCGAAGAGGCCGATAAACGGAGTGACGGTGGCGGTCGTGGCCAGGAAACTGTTGAACCTCTCCAGGCGGGAAATCTCGGCATTGGAACCGCGGAGCAGCGCCCGGTGCAGGCTGTCGATATTCACGCCGGAGGGGGGCGCTGCCGCGGCGGCGCCCAATTGCAGGGAAATTTCCCGGTACCCCTGCTTGAAAATCTCGCCGAGGGGGTTGTTGCCATAGAGGGACGTGGCTTTGTGGATCTCGGAATAATTCTTGCTTTTACGGAAAAAATCCCGGAAACGCTCCGCGTTTTTCCGGGCCCGTGAATATTCCAGATTCTTGAAAATGATCACGGCCCAGGAAATGACCGAGAACATGACCAGCAGCAGCAACACGAACTTGACGACCGCCGACGCGTGGGCGATCAGGTAGACGAAGTCGCCGTTTGTCGGCTGTGGATTAACCAGGAATACGGTGTGTTTCATTGACCTATTTTTATCACACTCGCCGCTCTTTTTCAACCGGCAGGCCCTTTGCCGACGGCCCTGTCGGGGAAGTCATTGATTTTTTCTTCCGATCCCGGTACAATGGAGCCCAGGAGTGGTGATGAAGACAAAAATCAAGGAGCTGCTGAAGCTGCGTGAGGAGAAAGACGCCGCCGGCGGACTCGAAAAGCAAGAGCAGCGGCGGCAGAAAAACCTACTCACGGCCAGGGATCGGATCGAGTACCTCTTCGATCCCGGCACCTTCGTCGAACTCCAGGGGTATGTCGTGCACCGTTCCAGCAATTTCGGCCTGGACAAGAAGAAATTCCTCGGTGATGGCGTGATCACCGGCTACGGCAAGATCAACGACCGCTTGGCCTACGTCTATGCTCAGGATTTCACCGTTTTGGGCGGTTCGCTGGGAGAAATGCACGCCCGCAAGATCGTCAACGTCATGGACCTGGCGCTCAAGACGGGGGCGCCCGTTATCGGAATCAACGATTCGGGGGGCGCCCGCATTCAGGAAGGGATCAACAGCCTGGCCGGTTACGGGGACATATTCTATAGAAATACCATGGCTTCCGGCGTGATCCCCCAGATATCCGTCATCATGGGGCCGTGCGCCGGCGGCGCCGTGTACTCCCCCGGAATAACCGATTTCGTGTTCATGGTCGACAAGTCCTCCTACATGTTCGTCACCGGTCCCGAGGTCATCAAGGCGGTTAACAAGGAGGAAGTGACCTTCGAAGAGCTGGGCGGGGCTGCTGTCCACACCACCACCTCCGGAGTGGCCCACTTCATCGGTCGCGATGAACGGCACACCCTGGACATGATCAAGGAGCTGCTGAGCTATCTGCCCTCTGCGAATACCGAACGGCCGCCGCTACTGGAAACGGGCGATCCTTTCGATCGCATGGATGACCGCTTGAACGAGATCGTGCCGGTCAATCCCAACAAACCCTACGACGTCAAAGAATTGATCGGCGCCATCGTGGACAACCAGAAGTTCTTGGAGGTGCACCAGAATTACGCCCAGAACCTGGTGGTCGGCTTCGCCCGCATGGGCGGCAAATCCGTCGGCATCGTCGCCAACAATCCCAGCGTGTTTGCCGGCACCCTGGACGTACACGCGTCGCTGAAGGGGGCGCGTTTCATCCGCTTCTGCGACGCCTTCAACATCCCGCTGATCAGCCTGGTCGACGTTCCCGGATTCCTGCCGGGGCGGGACCAGGAACAGCTGGGGATCATCAAGCACGGCGCCAAGTTGCTTTTCGCTTATTCCGAAGCCACCGTGCCCAAGCTGACGATCATCACCCGCAAGGCGTACGGCGGCGCCTACATCGTCATGAGCTCCAAGCACCTGGGCGCCGACATTGTCGCCGCCTGGCCGACCGCCGAGATCGCGGTCATGGGGCCGCAGGGCGCCATCAACATCATTTTCAAGAAAGACATCGCCGATGCCGTCGAACCGGAAATCGTACGCGAGCAGTTGATCCTCGACTACAAGGAGAAATTCGCCAATCCGAAAATGTCCGCCTCCCTGGGCTACATCGATGACATCATTCTGCCCACCGAGACCCGACCTTTCTTGATCCGGGCCCTGGAATCCCTGGAGAACAAAGTGTTGAAAAATCCCGAAAAGAAACACGGGAACATTCCCCTGTAGGCCGCTGCCGTGAAAGCGAAAGTCCTCATCCCCAATCGCGGCATCATCGCCCTGGACATCATCCATTCGCTCAACGCCGTCGGCCTGGAGACGGTGCTGATGCATTCACCCGAGGACAATCTCAGCTTGCCGGTGAAACTCGCCGATCGCAGCTATAAATTTTACTCGTCGCGGCTGGAAGACAGCTACCTGGACATGGAAACGATCATCGAGAAGGCGGTGGAGATCCGGGCCGAATACATCCATCCGGGTTACGGCTTCCTGTCCGAAAGTCCCCGCTTCTCGCGGGAGTGCCTCAACCGCCGCATCCAGTTTGTCGGTCCGCGCGAGGAAGTGCTGGCGGTGGTCGCCGACAAGCTCCAGCTCCGCGAAATCGCCGCCGATCTAGGGATCAACGCGCTGCCCTATTCATCCCTGATCAAAAGCCCGCTCGATTTCGAACCCATCAAGCACGACTTCAAGTACCCGATCATCATCAAACCGCTGATGGGTTCGGGAGGGCGGGGGATCCGCGTGGCCGATTACAGCAGCGATGCAGAGGAACAAATCGGCAACCTGTTGCGGCGCGAGGAAAACGTCCGCAATGGCCTCTTCTTCGAAGAGTACATGCCCTTCGCGCAGCACATCGAGATTCCCTTTTTCCGCGACGTGGCGGGCAACATTCTCTTCATGCCCGAGATCGAATCATCCATCCAGCGCCGTTTCCAGAAGCTGTTCCAGGAATCGCCCTCGCCCAACGTCGGCGAAGGCAAGCGGGCGGCGCTGTACCGCGACGCCCAGCGGCTGATCGAGCGGATCAACTATGTCGGACTCGGCTACATCGAATTCATTCTCAACCACAACGAGTGCTATTTTTCCGAAATCAATCCCACCTTCCAGATCAACACGCTGATTCCGGAAGTGCACGTGGTCTCCAATTTCATCAAGAAGCAGATCGCCATCGCCCGCGGCGAGTTGCTGCACAAGGTGCGCGGCGTGGAAATCATCAGGCCCCAGCATCACGTGCTGCTGGTGTCGCTGATGGCCGAGGATCCGTTCAACCACTTCCAGCCCTCCTCGGGCGTGGTCAGCGACTTCTTCCACTACGCGACCATCCGCAACATTTTCAAGACCACCCTCTACACCGGCGCCCGCTTGTCCCCCATGTACGATCCCTTCATCGGCAAGATCCTGACCTTTTCGGTCAAGCGCGAGAACGCCATATTGGACATGCGCAAATTCTTGGACAACATCATCATCAAGGGCATCCGCACGAACCTGGTTTTTCTCAAGCACATGCTGGAGAACGACTCCCTCAAACGCGGTGAAACGATCATCGATTTTCTACCCCTGAAAATGGATTTCCCCGAGCGCGAGAAGCCAGAATACGAGCTGGCCGTGGCCGCTGCCCTGCTCGGGGCTTCCTTCCACATCGAGAACCGCAAGAAGAACTACAAGGCCAAGCTGGAAAAGATGAAGCAGCCGGGATTATTCAAACGCCTCTTCGGCCGCTTTTAAGGGGAGGTCGCGATGAAGTACAAATTCCACGTGGACCGCAAGAGCGCCGAGATCGACATCGCCAACAACGCCACGTTCCATTCGCCGACCGAAATCGTCGTCGAGGGAACCAAGTTGGAGGTGGCGATCGGCGAGTTCAACGACAAGGAAGTCTTTTCCTTCTTCGTCAACAACCGGCTCCATCAGGTGGAAATGGTGTGGGACGAGGAGGGCTATCCGCGCGGCATTTTCGTGAACGGCGAGTTCTACTCGGCATCCCTGATCAAAATCGACAAATTGTTTTATTATAAGGAAAAGCCGGTGAACGCTGCCAAATCCAAAACCGTCAAGAGTTTCATCCCCGGCTACGTCAAGAAAATCTACTTCAGCGAAGGCGACGCCATTAACGAGGGGGATATCGTGCTGATCCACGAGGCGATGAAAATGGAAAACGAGATCCGCGCCCCGCGGTCTGGCCGTTTGGCCCGCCTCGGCGTCAAAGAAGGGGAAAACATCCTGGCCAACCACCTGCTATTCGAGATCGAGTAGGGAGCTATCCGATTTTGTGAATGGCTAAACGAGTTTACGAGTGGACGGGAAGGGGGGAGTGGCTTTTTCTGGCCCTTTTACCCTTCTACGCTTCCACCCGTCAACTGGGTGCCTGCGGGTGATCTATTATCTCTCGCTCGGCTCCAACCTGGGCGACCGTCGGGGGGAATTGCGGCTTGCCGTTGATTTTTTACGAACGCTGGGCTCAGTGGAAAGGATATCGGGGATATACGAGACCGAGCCCCAGGGCATGAGTGTGGCCGGCCTCTTTCTCAATCTGGCGGCGGCCCTGGAAACGCCTCTGGAGCCGGAAGCTCTCCTGGCCTCGATCAAGGCGTACGAGAGCAGCCGGGGGCGCGACCTGGAGAATTCCCATTGCCAGCCGCGGCCGATCGACATCGACATTCTTCTGGCTGGAAAGTGTGAGCTGGACACGCCGGCGCTCACCGTCCCCCATCCGCGCGTGACGGAGCGGGCCTTCGTGCTGCTGCCGCTTGCGGAAATTGCCCCCGGGGCCTGCCATCCGCAGTCGGGAAAGACAGTGGCGGAGCTGGCAGCGCCGTGGCGCGACGACAGGGGAGTGCGACGGATCGGAGAATTATAGGGCGGCGACGTTTTTCAGTTCCAGATTCCCGCGATCACGGCGTGGCAGGAACGGCAGGCGCCGTCCGCCAAGCCGCGGACGTGCACGTCGTAGCCGTGCCGCTCGATCAGGATTTTCCCGCAGGAGGGGCAATAGGTGTGGGACCAGCGGTCGGGCGCCACGTTGCCGCTGTATAGGAAGTGCAGCCCCTTTTCGCGGCCGATCTCCAGGGCGCGTTCGATCAACGCTGTGGGCGTGGGGGGAAGGGTAAGCAGGCGGTGCTGGGGGAAGAAGCGCGACACGTGCCAGGGCATGTCCGGATCGACCGAGGCCAGAAAGGAGGCGAGGCGGGTCAGTTCTTGCTCGTCGCTGTTCAAACCGGGGATGAGCAGGGTGGTAACCTCCACCCAGATTCCCCGCTGGCGCAGGCGGCGGATGGAGTCCAGCACCGGTTCGAGAGTGGCGCCGCAGCGGCGGCGATAGAAATCGTCCGAAAATGCCTTGAGGTCGATGTTCGCCCCGTCCAGGTAAGGGGCGATCATGTCCAGGGCAGCGGCGCTGAAATAGCCGTTGCTGACCATGACGTTGCGCAAACCGGCGGCGCGGGCCAGTCTGGCCGTGGCCAGCATCAGCTCGAAAAAGATTGTCGGTTCGGTGTAGGTGTAGGAAATAGAGCGCGAATCGCTCTGGAGCGCCTGCTGGACCAATGCTTCGGCTGCTACGGGTTCGCCCACGATCGTGGCTTCGTCCCGGACCTGCGAAATGGAGTAGTTCTGGCAGAAACGGCAGGAAAAATTGCAGCCCATGGCGGCGATGGAGAACGAGCGCGAGGCAGGAAGGAAGTGGTACAGGGGTTTCTTCTCGATGGGATCGATGTGGGCGGCCGTCAGCCGGTCGGAGTTCAGGGAAAAGAGTTCGCCACCGATGTTTTTACGCACCCGGCAGATGCCGGTTTTCCCTTCCGCGATCAGACAGTTGTGGGCGCAGAGCCGGCAACGAACGCTCCCCTCTCTCTCCGCAGTCACCTTCTCGAAGAGCAGGGCAGGTATCATTTACGGCAGCGAGGAGAGATACTCTTCGCAGCTCAACGCCGCCCGCACTCCCATGCCTGCGGAAATGGCCACTTGGCGACCGTTGTTCTTGACCATCTCTCCGGCCACGAACAGTCCGGCGGCCTTCGTCCGCAAGGTGATGTCGGCAATGACGTAGCCGTTCTCGTCCAATTCGACGAAGTCCTTGATCAGGGCGGAATTGGGGACGATCCCTATGGCGATGAATGCGCCGTCGAATGGCAGGCGTTCGATCGTGCCCGTCTTCTTGTCCCGAAAGACGACGGCTTCCAGTCGCTCCCGACCGGTGAATTCTAAAACTTCCGCGTTCCATACAAAGCGCATTTTTGCGGAAGCGAAAGCGCGTTGCTGCAGGATGCGCTCGGCCCGCAGCTGGTCGCGGCGGTGGATGAGCGTGACTTCGGAGGCGAACTTGGTGAGATAGAGGGCTTCGACCAGGGCCGTGTCGCCGCCGCCCAGAACCGCCACCCGGCGGCCGACGTAAAAGGGGGCGTCGCAGGTGGCGCAGACGGCCACCCCGCGGCCTGCCAATTCTTTTTCTCCGGGGACGCCGAACCAGCGGTGTTGGGAGCCGGCGGCGTAGATCAGAGCCGGGGCCGAGTAGGCGCCGTCGGTGGTCTCCACCCGCCACAGTTTTCCCTCGCGGCGCAAAGCTGTCACTTCCTCGTTTTCCATGCGAGCGCCGTAGCGTTCGACCTGGCGGCCGAACCGATCCATCAACTCCACTGGCGAGATGGGATCGGCGAATCCCGGATAATTCTCGATGACGTCGGCGGTGACGATCTGTCCCCCGAAGATCCCCTTTTCCAGAACCAGTGTCCGGCGCAAGCTGCGGCCGCAATAGATCGCCGCAGCCAGGCCGGCGGGTCCGCCGCCGACGATGATGATATCCCAATCCCGGCGTCCGGCGCTCACGATATAACTTCGTGAAGGGTCTGCTCGATCTGGCGGGCCTTGACGGCGCCGAGGATTTGGCGGATAACCTGGCCATTCCTGAAGAAGAGCAGGGTCGGCAGCGTACGCACGGAATAGCGCGAAGAGATGCGCGGGCTTTCATTGACGTTGACTTTCAGCACCCGGACGCGGCTGCCGAAGGTGCTGGCGATCTCTTTCAGGTGCGGTTCCATCATCCGGCAGGGGGCGCAGGTCGGGGCCCAGAAGTCGACCAGCACCGCTTGGTCGCGGTTGAGAAGATCTTCGAAATTGGCGTCGTTGGCGGAAAGGATTTCACTCATGGGGCTGCACCTCGTCAAGGGATTTCTTATACAATTCAAGATAACTGTTTGCGGAACGCTCCCAGGAAAAATCTTTGGCCATGCCGTTCAATTGGATGTCCGTCCACAGGTGGCGGTTTTTCCGGAAGATGTTCAGAGCCTGGCGGACGGTGCGCGTCAATTCGGCAGCCTCGTAGGCGGCAAAGGTGAATCCCGTTCCGCTTTTCCGCTTGGCAGCAACCGGCTCCACGGTATCGGCTAGGCCGCCGGTTGCGCGCACCACCGGCACGGTGCCGTATTTGAGACTGTAAAGCTGATTCAAACCGCAGGGTTCATAAGCCGAAGGCATAAGCAGGATGTCGCCGGCCGCCTCCAGGCGATGGGCGAGCGGTTCGTCAAAGCGGTCGATAAAGGCCATCTGGCGGGGATGGGCTTCTTGGATCGCGCGCAATTGCTCCGCATAGGCGGCGTCGCCGGTGCCCAGGACGATGACCGCCAACTTTTCGCGCAGCAGGTCGGGCAGCGACTGTACCAAAAGGTCCATGCCTTTCTGGGCCGCCAGGCGGCTAATGCACACGGCCAGCGGCCACTCGGGATCAGCGGCCAGGCCCAAGGCGCTGTACAGGGGAGGCTTATTTTCGGCCTTTTGCGGAAGCGCCTGTGGCGAGTAATTTTGGAACAGGTGGCGATCGGTGCGCGGGTTCCATTCCGTGTAGTCGATGCCGTTGAGGATGCCCGTCAGTTTCGCAGCGTGCCGGTTCAGGAATCCCTCCAGGCCGAAGCCGAACTCGCGCCGGCGGATCTCCTGGGCGTAGGTCGGACTGACGGTGAGCAGGCGGTCTGCGGCCGTGATTCCGCCCTTGAGAAAATTGATCTGACCGAAGAATTCCAGGTTTTCTGGGGAGAAATAGCTTTCTTCCAGTTCCAGTTCGGGAAAGCGCCGGCCTGGGAAAATACCCTGGTACCCGAGGTTGTGAATGGAAAAGAACAATCGCGGGCGGCGGAAACCTGAGCGGCCGCCGTTGCGGGCGAGAAGCAGCGGCAGCAGTGCCGACTGCCAGTCGTTGGCGTGTACGATATCCCAGCGCCCGTCGCAGCGGCGCACGTATTCGTCGAGGGCTTTTTGGAAGAAGAGGAAGCGCTCGAAATTGTCCGCATAGTCGCCGGCGGCGCTGCCGTAGAGGAAGCGCCGGGCGAAAAAGAGTTCCTGAGAAACTAGCAACAGCTCGAATCCCCGGTCCAGATTCGCTCGCTTCATCAGCGCCGGATAGTCGCGTTCGCCGATGCGCACGGAAAATGAGTCGGCGGGCCGGAGATCGAGCGAGCGGATGGCGGCGGTGTCGTATTCGGGGATGGCCAGGGTGACGTTCTCGCTGTGGGCGAAGTGGGCGGGCAGGGCTCCACAGACATCTCCCAAGCCGCCCGTTTTGGCGAAAGGCGCTGCTTCCGAGGAAATGAAGAGGATATTCACCGACTGAGCCCTCCCGTCATGCCCCCATATTCTACTTAATAAACACTAAATGTCAAGATTAAAAAAGTCAAATACACAAAATATAGAGGGTGTGCCATCTGGCGCAACCAGACTATTTTTTCTTGAAAATGCCCAGTAGCCCTTTACCCTTGTCGGAACCGGTGATCTCTTCGAGCTTTTTGCGTGCGATCGGGTGGTCGGGATTGATGGAGAGCGCCTTGCGAAAGAATCCCTCGGCCCGTTTCTCCAATTTCTCAGAAAGGAAGAGCATGCCCAACGCCACGTAGGGTTCCGTGTTCCAAGGCTCGAGTTCGGTCACCCGCTGCAGACTTTTTTCGGCCGCCCGTTTCAAACTCAAAATGTTCACCTGGGAGAGTCCGAGCAGCAGGTAGTAACTCGCCTTTGTCTTGTCGTAACGGACGGCCTCCTCTAGTAGGGAAGCAGCCTCCCAGTAGCGTTTCTGATTGTACAGGGTGCGGGCCTTGCGGTAGAGGATGTTCGCCTTTCCGAACAGGTTCTCGCTCACCCGGTCAACGGTCATTTCCTTGTAGCCGCGGGTGTCATATTCGCGGCGGTTCTCTTCGTGGCTCAGGACGTCATAGGCTTTGTTGATGCGGGTGAAGACGAAATTGGCCTTCTCGCGCAGGTCCGGATCGGGAGCTTTGCCCATGCGATCGGGATGGAACTTTTTGGCCAGAATGAAGTAGGCATCCTTGATGTCGTTGCCGTCGGCCCGATTGTTCAGCCCCAGCAATTCATAGTAATCGATTTCGGAGGTTTTCAGCCGGTCGTAGAGGGTGATCAACTCTTCAATGTTCCGGTTTAACTCCTGGTCGCTTGAGAGTTCGGCGAAATCGAGGGCGTTGAGCAGGTAGAGGTATGCCAGCTGGGTCCAGAACCTGTCCGGGCTGGGGCCGACGCGCGCGCAGATTTTCTCGGCCGACATTTGCGGATAGGCCGCCAGTTCTTTGAGCAAGACCTGGTCGTCTGCCGTGAGGGCGCGACGCACGTCGTCGCCCAGCGGTTTGAGTACCGGCGCCCACTCCAGGAATTGGTTTCTGAACATGGGCAGGCTCTTGAGGCGGTCGATCCCCTCGCGGAATATCTCCGGCAGTTCGATGTGGAATTGCGAATCGCTGGCCAATTCGGGAATCTGGGAGAAGAATTCCCACTCGCCGCTGGTGAGCGCGAAAGTGGATACGGCGATAGTACGCGCCTGGATGATCAGCCCTTGGAACAGGTCATTCTGCTGGATCAGATTGTTCTGCACCAGGATCTTGCCCAGCTTCTCGCGCTTGCCCTCCATCAGTTTATGGATGTCCCAGAACTGGCCGCGGTTGATCTTGCCGATCTTGAAGAGGATTTCGCCCAGCCGTTCTTGCACGAGGTTGGTCTTGGCGAAGGCGAGTTTTCCCTCCATGAAATAGAGGCGTTTTTCGAGACGGTCGTCTTTGATTTCCAGTTCGCCATTCAATTTTTCGATGAAGATCCGGCGCAACATCAGCGGCACCGGATGTTCAATCACGCGTTGACCCATAACTGTGAATTCCTCTCCTCTCGATGCACCCATATTTTTACACACTTGTCAATGCCTTGTCAACCCGAGCCGTCCGGACGCTGTGGTATAATGAAAAATGGACTTTGCATCGTGGTTGCCCATCGACGATTTCAAGGCTGAAATCGAGAGAACCGTGCGCACCCAGCCGGTGGTGATCATCACCGCCGAGACGGGCGCCGGCAAATCGACTCGCGTGCCGGTTTGGTTTTGGCAGCGGGGGAAACGGGTGGTGGTCACGCAGCCGCGGCGCATCGCCGCCCGTTCCATCTCCCACTACGTCGCCCGCTGCTCTGCCATCACGCTGGGCGAAGAGATCGGCTACCAGACGGGTCTCGATAGCAAAAAGTCACCGCGTACGACCCTGGCCTACGTCACTGACGGCGTGCAAATGGTGCAGGAGATCCGCGGCCGCCGGGACTACGACCTGCTGGTGCTCGACGAGATCCACGAATGGAACCTGAACCAGGAGGTGCTGGTCGGCCAGGTGAAGCGGAACCTCGACGAGGGCCTTTTCCGGCGCAGCGGCAAGCGCGCCCTGATCATGAGCGCCACGCTCAAGGCCAAGCAGATCTCGGCCTTCCTGCACCATGCCCCGGTCATCACCGTCCCCGGACGCGGCTTTCCGGTCGAATGCCAGCGCCGCCACCCCTGCTTCCTGCTGCCCGACGCCGCCACCCTGCTGGAAGAAGGCCACAACGTCCTCGTGTTCCAGCCGGGCAAGCAGGAGATCGACGACACGATCGAGAACTTGAAGGGGCTGCTGGAGCACGACGGCCAGAAGGCGGTCATCCTGCCGCTGCACTCCGAGCTGTCCATCACCGAGCAGTCCCGGGTCTTCAAGAATTACCCCCTGCCCAAGGCGGTGGTGGCCACCGACATCGCCCAGACCAGCCTGACCATCGACGACATCGACGCGGTCATCGACAGCGGCATCAAGAAGGAGGTGCGACTGGTCAGCGGCATCGAGGG
>Ga0316628_100001667_pt1 | contig 15886 bp, 12 predicted proteins | sample OWC_Aug_M2_C1_D5_FD_207648 | JGI IMG/M metagenome (GOLD analysis project Ga0316628, IMG submission 207648) | Wetland soil microbial communities from Old Woman Creek delta, Ohio, United States - OWC_Aug_M2_C1_D5_C | ecosystem: Environmental > Terrestrial > Soil > Wetlands | place: USA: Ohio... | reverse complement strand
CATTACCATCATTTCGTTTGCGCCCTGGCGTGTGTGAAGAAAGCCGCCGCACTGGCCAACGCCGAACTCGGCGTCCTGGGCGGGGAGATCGCCGGCGCCATTGCCAAGGCTTGCGATGAAATTCTCACCGGCAAGCTGCATGACCAGTTTGTGGTGGATATGATCCAGGGGGGCGCGGGCACCTCGACAAACATGTGCGCCAATGAAGTCATTGCCAACCGCGCACTCGAACTGCTCGGCCACGCCAAAGGCGAATACCAGTTCTGCCATCCGAACGACCACGTCAATTGCTCGCAGTCCACCAACGACGCCTATCCCACGGCGATCAAGCTCGGAGTATGGTTCACGCTCCGCGACACCCTGAGTGGAATGCGCGAACTCAAGCTGGCGCTTGAAGCCAAGGCCAGGGAGTTCGCCGATGTGGTCAAGATGGGTCGCACAGAGAATCAGGACGCCGTGCCCATGACGCTGGGCCAGGAATTCAGCGCGTACGCGGTGATGATCGGCGATGGCCTGCGCCACCTCGAACACGCCGGCCAGGAACTGCTCGAAACCAACATGGGCGCAACCGCCATCGGCACGGGGCTGAACAGCCCGGCCGGTTACGCGCCGCTTTGCACCAGGAAACTCGCTGAGATCTCAGGCGCGCCGGTCCGGTTGGCCGAGAACCTCGTCGAAGCGACGCAGGACTCCGGCGAGTTCGCGCTCATGAGCGGCGCCATGAAGACGGCCGCCGTGCAGCTCTCAAAAATCTGCAACGATTTGCGGTGGCTTTCCTCCGGCCCACGCTGCGGGCTTTACGAAATCCGGCTGCCGGCGATGCAGCCGGGATCGTCCATCATGCCCGGCAAAGTGAATCCAGTTGTGCCGGAAGTCGTGAGCCAGATCTGCTTCCAGATCATCGGCAACGACGTGACCGTTTCAATGGCGTCCGAGGCCAGCGAACTCGAGTTGAACATGGCCGAGCCGATCATCGCGTTTAACCTTTTCTTCGGGCTGACCTTGCTGCGTAACGCCGCGATCGTGCTGGCGTCGAGATGCATTGCCGGAATCGAGCCGAACCGCGAGCGCTGCCGCGAATACGTGCAGAACTCCATCGGCCTCGTCACCGCGCTCAACCCTGTGCTCGGCTACGAAAAATCCGCCGCCATCGCCAAAGAAGCACTGAAGACCGGCAGCAGTGTGTACGACCTCGTGATCGCCAAGGGCTGGATCACCCGGGAGAAGCTCGACGAACTCTTGAAGCCCGAAAACATGACTCACCCCCGATTGAACCGTTAACCATTCACTCAAAAAGAAACCATGAAAGCACAAGCACATAAAACCCGGCTCGTAGCCCTTTCGTTGGCCGCGATGCTGGCAGCCGCTCCCACTGCCTGGGCGCTGCCCAAGATCAAAATCCTCGCCACGGGCGGCACGATCGCCGGCGCGCAGACGACGCAGGCGGACGCGGGCTACAAGTCCGGCACCTTTTCCGTGGACGATCTGATCAAAGCCGTGCCGCAGATGACCAACCTTGCGGTGCTGTCCGGCGAACAGGTCGCCAACATTGGCAGCCAGACGATGAATCACGAGGTTTGGTTAAAGCTGGCTACTCGCGTGAACGAAGTGCTCAAGAGCGACGACACCGACGGCGTCGTAGTCACTCACGGCACCGATACCATGGAAGAAACGGCTTACTTCCTGAGTCTCGTCGTGAAGAGCGACAAGCCGGTGGTGCTCGTTGGCTCGATGCGTCCCGCCACGGCCATCAGCGCGGACGGCCCGATCAATCTTTACAACGGGGTGGCGCTCGCCGCCAGCCCGGAAGCCAAGGGCCGCGGTCCCCTGGTGGTGCTGAACGACACCATTCATTACGCCCGTGAGGCCCAGAAGATGCACACGACTCACATGGACACCTTCGATTCACCCAACCGCGGCATTGCCGGAGTAATGAACACGGGCAAAGCGACCTTCTATTCGACCATTGCCACCCGCCACACCACGAAAAGCGAGTTCTCGGTGGACGGGCTGACGGTCGACAACCTGCCGCTCGTGGTAATCGTGTATTCCTACGTCAACCTCGGCGGGCTCATGATTGACGCCGTGGTCGAGAAGGGCGTGAAAGGGATCGTGCTCGCGGGCGTAGGCGATGGCAACACGACGGACGCTGCGCTGGACGCGCTGGAAAGAGCGGCGAAGAAAGGGGTGGCGGTCGTGCGTTGCTCCCGCACCGGCAGCGGAATCGTAGACCGCAACGTCGAGGTGAACGACGACAAACTGGGGCTCATCGCCGGAATGGAACTGAGCGCGCAGAAGGCGCGCATCCTCCTGATGCTTGGCCTCAGCAAGACCCCCGATACCAAGAAACTCCAGGAATATTTTTACCAGTATTGATGTAAGCCTCTTACGCGAATTAGGGACTCGCCTCGTCACCTCCTAAAACCACCAAACAACAAAGCCATATGAGAACCAAGAATCTGATGCTTGCTACTGCCCTGCTCGCGGCAGGAATCGTTTCCGGGTTGGCCCAAAACTCCGAATTGGACCAACTGAAGGAAAACATGAAGGCGATGGAAAAAACCATGGAACAAATGAAACAAAAGATTGCTGACCTGGAACGGGCCAGGGCGCCGGTTCCAGTCGCAACTCCCACCAACTCGCTGGAGGCCTCTTCGCCGTCCATCCAAACCCTGCAGAAGATCGCCGGGGGGGAACAAGTGTCTGAAAAGAGCCAGGTGACCTATCGCGATGCGCTAAATGACCAGCAGCAGGCTGCTTCGCGTCCCAAGGACTACACACTGGATCCCACCTACCAGGGTTTCATTCCGGTTCCAAACACCCCGGTTTTGATGAAGTTTAACCCCAGGCCGCATCTGGACTTCACCTCGGACAACAAGAACGCGGGTAATCAGAATCGCTTTGTCCCGGCGATGTTTCCCCTGACAGGCGAACCCAGTTATGGCGGCGGCGAGCAATTCCACGCAAACGCAAATGCGACACAACTCCGGCTGGACGTCCGCGCACCCGAACTCGGCGGTGACTTCCGTTTCTACTACCAGAACGACTTCTTTGGCTCAGGCTCAGACACGGGAGACATGAAGTATCGGATCCAGCATCTTTATGGACAAATCTACGGATTCAAAGCCGGGTTTACCTACAGCGTCTGGGAAGACCCAGACAGTTGGCCGGACACGGTGGATTATGAGGGACCTAATGCAGTTATCTTCGCACGCCGGCCTGTCGCGCAATACACCTATGCCTGGAATGAGAACTGGAACACGACATTTGGTGTGGAAAAGCCGGACATTTATGTGGACCTGGCGTCCGGGCCCAACCCCGGCACTGCTTCCATAACTGCCATGCCGGATCTAGGTTTCAACACGCGTTATGAAAAGGAAGGGTTGGGGCATCTTCAATTCAGCACGCTTTTCCGGGACATCGGTGCCAAAGACGGCCTGGGCCAGGACCACCATGTCTTTGGCTGGGGCGTGAACCTGAGCGCGAACATCGATCTGACCAAGAAAGACTACCTCCAATTATTGGGGGTCTATGGATACGGTGTGGGGGGCATGGGAAATGACACCAGTTTCCTGAATAGCGACGCCGCGTTTACGTCGACCGGCAGCTTCGAGGCCCTGCCTTATTGGAGCGCTGCTGTCGGTTTCACTCACCGTTGGAGCCACCTCTTCCGTTCGACCGTCTCCTACGGCTACGTGAACCTGGACGACACTGCCGGTCAGGCCCCCACTTTCTATAACACCAGCCATTACGCCAGTGCCAACCTCATCTGGCAGTTGCGTAAACGACTCAGTGTTGGCCTCGAAGGACTGTACGGGATAAAGACGGCGCAGAATGGGGTAGACAGCGGCGACCATTGGCGCGTACAACTCGGCATGGTGTATTCGCTGTTCGATTGAGCTTGTTCAGCGGAGGCGAGACGTCACCCTCTCACCTCCCCGCTCTGTCCAAGCCGGCTGACCGGTCCCGAAAACATTACCGCTCCGTGGCGACACGGGGCGCGGTTTGATTAAATGCCATTGCACAAATTAACAATTCCGCTTGTGGCCGTCCTGGCGGCGGCGTTAGCCGGGTGCGCCACGAAAGAGAGTACGGGACATGCCCCTAAACCCGCGAACGGCATAGTCGAGTACTACCAGATCACTACAGGGGCCATAAAGGCCGTCCGGGCTGCGCTTGACTCTTTACAGCGTGTGAGCGGGTATACGAATGACGTTCCGTCCGGGGTGCGTTCCGCCTTCACCAAAGAGGTGGAACGGCTGGAGGTCGGTTCCCTCCAGGTGCGCGCCCGCTCGCAAGCGATATTGGCTCGTGGGGACGCTTATTTCGAGAATTGGCAAGACAACCTCGCGCGCATGGAAGATCCCCGGGTGCGTCAACTTGCCAGTGAACATCGCCCGCAACTGGAATCGAGCTTTGGCAGAATCCGATCGGCTTCGCAGCGGGCCCGGGAATCCTTCCAGCCATTTTTGAGCGGGTTACGCAAGCTGCGCACGGCTTTGGAGATCAGCCCAAATGCGATGGCCGCTGAATCCGGCAAGGAGTTGGCCCGAATTACCGCGGATCGCGGCCGACCGGTCGAACAGGAACTTGCCGCGATTCGAGAGGAACTGAAAACCGTGAGGGCGATGCTGACCCCGGCAAATCCCGCCTCCAAGCACTAACGATGAATGCCACAAGGAGAAAGTTACTGTTGCTCATTGCGCTCAGCCTGTTCGGAGCGGGGGCAGCCTTGTCCAGCCGTCTTTATGCTCAAATCCCGCCGCCCTTCGCGGCCCCTACGACACCGGCGGCCCAGCGCAGCTCGCTGAAAGCGGTCCAAACCCAGGTCAAATGGCTGCAAGACGCGACCCGCACGGCTCCAAACTACGTCACGGGCGGCGCTGACAAGCTCTGGCAACAGATGCAAGTGGTGCGGGGCGCATACAGTGCTTTCAAGGCTACGCTGGCCCCCGCGCAGGTTGCGCATGGCGCAAACGACCTCGCTGAGCTGGACGCGGGGCTCGATATTATCGAGGAGGCTTTTGTCGGCTACCAGGAGGAGATAGCCGGTGGACGATCCCCGTCCGTCGCTCTACGCGGGTTGTGCCAGGTCCTGACCCAGAGTATGGGGCTATGGTTGCGGGAATTGAACCAGTCCTCCAATCGTCTGCGGGTTGGTTGGCCGTAAGTGTTTCGAAAGTAGAGGGCGGTACTTGCTGCTTGCTCGTGTGGGGGTCGTTCGGCATGCTGCTGAACCGTGGGCTGCATTTCCGTCAGTTGGCGGCGCGGTATCTGCCTAGGATTGCTATTCCCGCTATTCGTTTTGTCTTTGGCAATCGGCGCCGAGCCTCGGCATGTGCTGCTGTTACATTCCTTTGGGCGGGAAATTGCGCCTTTCAATACCTTCTCCGAACGATTCCGGACTGAACTGGCGCAAGCATTCGGGGTGAGCGTGGATTTCCACGATGTGGCGCTGGAAAGCGCTCGGGCGGAAGGAAATCAGCAGGAAGAGGCACTTGTCAACTACTTGAGAGCCCTTTACTCGGAAGAGGGCCTGAATCTGGTTGTAACTATCGGCGGTCCCGCTGCCCGCTTCGCACAGAAAAACCGGCAGCGCGTTTTCCCATCGGTCCCCCTCCTCATCTCGAGTGTGGACCAACGCCACCTGGAAAACGCCAGCCTTAACGACAACGACGCCGTTGTGGCGGTGATGAACGAGCCTGTCCGGCTCATCGACAACATCCTGCAATTACTGCCCGAGACCACCAACATCGTCGTCGTTCTCGGCAGTTCTCCCCTAGGAAAATTTTGGGGTGAAGAATTGCGTAATTATTTTCAGCAATTTACCAACCGGTTGAACTTCGATTGGTTTAGCGGATTGGCCTTTGCGGAAATGCAGAGCCGCGCCGCTGCGCTTCCGCCGCGTTCTGCCATCTTTTACGTCATCTTGGCAGTCGATGCGGAAGGGGTTCCGCAGGAAGAGGAACGCGCACTGGAAGCGTTCCACGCCGTGGCGAATGCGCCCATTTTTGGATTACACGATACCCAGATGGGGCACGGAGTTGTTGGAGGACCTCTGATGGCAATTGGCGATTTGAGCCGAACTACGGCGGGGGTCGCCGCGCGCATTCTTCGTGGGGAGCCGGCTGGCACGATCAAGACTGCGGTGCAGAGAGCCGGTCAGCCGGTTTACGACTGGCGTGAATTGCGCCGGTGGGGGATCAGCGAAGCGCGCCTGCCGATGGGGAGCCTGATCAAGTTTCGCCAGCCCACATTTTGGGAACTATACAGACGGAGGATCATGGCCGTGATTTCACTGTGCCTGCTCGAAGCGATCCTCATCTTCCTGTTGATTGTTAACCTGGTGAAGCGCCGGCGGGCGCAGCAGGGGTTACGCGAGAGCGAGGAGCGCTTAAGCCTTGCCGTAGCGGCGGCGGACATCGGCGTGTGGATGTTGGAAGTGTCGCGCGAGCAAGTATGGGCTACGGCAAATTGGCGTCGAATGTTTGGCTTTCCAATCGATGCGGTCATCGCCTTTGATGCAGTGTTCGAGCGGATCCATCCGGACGATCGCGCGGCGGTGAAACGTGCCTTTCAGCTCGCCATCGAAACCCGGACCGATTACGCGAGCGAGTTTCGCATTGTGCGGCCGGATGGCACGCGGTGGATCGCCGCCCGGGGCCGATTGAATGCCGCCACGGGTATGGCCCCGGCGCGGCTCCTGGGTGCAGCGGTTGACATTACGGAGCGCAAGCAGTCCGAGCAAGCCGCCCATGAATTCACCGGGCGGCTGATAAGCGCCCAGGAGCAAGAACGAGCGCGTCTGGCGAAGGAACTTCACGATGGGCTGAGCCAGGACCTTTCACTTCTGGCGGTGGAGTTGGACCTTTTCGCACAGAAACCGCCAGGGTCACCCCGTCAAATCAGTCAGCTCATGCAGGAGTTCTCGACACAGACCAAAGAGCTGTCGAACGAAGTGCATCGGCTGTCCCACGGACTGCATCCGGCAAAACTCGAGCAGTTGGGGCTGGCGGCGGCGATCGGCGGCTTCTGCCGGGAGGTGAACGCCGGGAGACTGATTTCGGTCACCTTCGAATGCCGCGACGTGCCTCGATCATTGCCGCACGAACTGGCGCTGTGTCTCTACCGGGTCACACAGGAGGCGCTGCAGAATGTCGTCAAGCACAGCGGCGCCAAGAACGCGACTGTTGAGTTGAGGAAGGAGGACGACGAAATCCGCCTGAGGGTTACCGATGACGGCAAAGGCTTCGACACCACTGTGGGGAAAACGGCCGGAGCGTTGGGTTTAGTTGGCATGTGCGAACGCATGCGGCTCGTACACGGAGACATTAGTTGGGAGTCAGCGCCCGGGCAGGGGACCAGGGTGATTGTGCGCGCACCAATCGCAGTCGGAGAAGCAGGATGAAAACACGTGGCGACACAAAAAGGCTTGGTCCGGCGCTGACGTGCCAGGCTAGGATGCTGCTGTGGCTGTCCTGCGCGATTTGGTTGCTGATTCTCGCGATAATGATCTCTGCGGTGTCAGCGGATGTGCATCGGATTTCGTGCGGATTGCATCCGGCCCAGTTGACGCAATTAGGGTTGGCGGTGGCGCTGAATCCGTATTGCCTTGAAGTGCAATCCGCCCATCATATCGCGATTCGGTTCACCGCCCGCGATGTGCCGCACTCGCTGCGGGAGGACGCAGCGCTTTGCGTCTACCGCGTCACGCAGGAGGCGGTCCAGAACATAGTCAAGCACAACGGCGCGAAGACGGTGACAGTCGAGTTGATAGCCGAGAATAATGTGATTCATTTGAATATCACCGATGATGGCAGAGGTTTTGAGGTTGGCGCCAAGCGAGCGACGGCATCGCTGGGGTTGATCAGTATGAGTGAACGGGTTCGGCTGGTGCGCGGTCGCATCGCAGTGAATTCCAAACCTGGGCAAGGCACGCGAGTCACTGTGCTCGTGCCATTGCAGAACGAGAGCAGCGCATGAACTCACGCCCTCGAGTGTTGCTGGCCGACGACCACACGATGCTGTTGGCGGCCTTCGAGCGTCTGCTGTCGCCCGCATTTGAGGTCGTGGGCACCGTCGGTAACGGCCGCGCGTTGCTGGAGGTTGCGCCGAAACTCAGGCCCGACGTGATTGTGGTTGACGTTTCGATGCCGTTACTTAACGGTCTCGACGCGTGCAGGCAACTGCAGCCAAAATTGCCAAAAACCAAGTGGGTATTCCTCACAGTCAACGCAGATCCTGATTGTGCGGTCGAAGCATTTCGGTTAGGCGCTTCCGCCTACCTGCTCAAGAGTTCCGCTGCGTCGGAATTGTTCACCGCCATTCAGAAGGCGGTGGACGGGGCGGTGTACATCACGCCGCTGGTCACCAAAGGTCTGCCACTTGCGGTCTTTTTGAGCAAAAATGTTCATTTGCAGGGCGACAAGCTGACGCCCCGGCAGCGTGAAGTCCTGCAGTTGATTGCCGAGGGACGTCTGATGAAAGAGGTCGCCGATATCCTTGGCGTGACTCATCGCACGGTAGTCTTCCACAAGTATAGAATGATGCAGGAACTCGGCGTGCGGACGAGCGCCGAGCTCGTCCAATACGCGGTCAAGCTCGGTCTCGTTCGTCCATAAAGAATTGCAGGTTCCTCCTGCTGCCCCCTCCGAAAACGATCTCGTAACCGGGCATGCCTTGGCTGCTGTAAAGCCATGCGTTCATCCCGGGAATGCCTCTGTAACTTTTGACAGTAGGCTTAGCCGCTCCTGTCCTATAAAAGGTAGTGAACACGGGATTTATCCTGAACACAACTCTGCAACGAAAGACGATCCTGCTGGCCGACGATCATCCAGGGGCTCTGGCGCAGGCTGAGCGTCTCCTTTCCCGGGAGCACGATATCGTGGGGACGGTGACGAATGGTTTGGAACTGCTGGAGGCCGCATCTCGGACCGACCCGGACCTGATCATCCTGGACATCTCGATGCCTGCCATGGACGGGCTTGAGGCTGCGCGACGCCTCAAAGCGGACGGCTGCCGGAGCAAACTCATTTTCCTGACTGTATGGGACGATGTCGACTTCCTCCGCGAAGCCATGGCGTTGGGGGCTGACGGGTATGTGCTGAAATCCAGCTTGGCCTCAGATCTTCCGACTGCAGTCTTTGAGGTGCTGGCAGAACACAAGTATGTCTCGCCGGCCATGAAGAAATGACCCCTCGCCTAAAATAGATGAGAGCGCAAACAACGATCGACAAACCTACTTCATATCAATGACAACCAAAATACTCGTTCATTCACTGCTTATTGCGGCGGCTCTGGTGCTGGGAGCGTGTTCATCCGTTAAAACAACGGTAGACACCGGAGCCTTGGCAGCGCGCACGTTTTCCTTTATCAACACCGGCTCCAAGCCGCTGCCCGCCTACGCAGATGCCCAAACGCAGGTCCATGTGATGCTCCACGAAGCTATCACCAAAAACCTTGCGGCCAAAGGAGTCAGTCGGGTGCCAACGGACGGCGACATCATTGTGGCCTACCTCATTATCGCCGGCAACAACGCCACCACCACTTCACTCAACGATTATTTCGGGTACGGGCCGGACGCTTCCGATCTGGTGGACAAAGTCCATACGGAACAAACCATTAAGGGCGGGAACCGCGGGTACTTTGAGGCCGGGACCCTGGTGATCGACATCCTCAACCCTCAGACCTCGAAGGTGCTCAAGCGGGCAACGGTCTCATCCCCGATCCTGCGCAACATATCCGCGGAGGCGCGTCAATCGCGGATCCAAGGATTTGTCGACCAGGCGCTGACCGACCTTCGCATCGCGAAGTAGGAGCACATCCTAAGCGGAAGTTTCCATGCAGCGAGCGCGGCACCATCTTGGACCCGAAAACGGCAGCACGAAACGCAGGCATTCCACCTCAAACTTATGATCGCAAACCATGCAAAATCTCCCAACGCGCCCGGGCCATCAAGTCGGAGTTTAACTGCCACCCGGTCGGCACGCATCCGGCTCCTAGCTGTGGTCGTAGCAGGAGGGATGGCCACGGTTCTTTGCGGCTGCAAGAAAGCCGCTCCCGCGGTATTGCCGCCGCCCAATGTGAGGGTAATGGAGGTTACCGCCACCAACGTCCCGCTCTCGGTTGAGTTCATCGGGCAACTGGACTCGCCGCAGAACGTCGAGGTGCGCGCGCGCGTCGAGGCCTTCGTGGACAAGGTGCTCTTCGTCGAGGGCAGCGAGGTGAAGGAGGGAGACCCCTTGTTTGCCCTGGATAAGAAGCCGTTCGAAGAAAAGCTGGCCGCCGCCAACGGGATGCTGGCTGAGTCGAAAGCGGCGTTGAACAAGTACGAGAAAGATGTCGCCCGGCTTACCCCGCTCGCCGCCAAGCGCGCCATTCCCCAGCAGGATCTCGATAACGCCGTCGCCTCAGTGGACGTGGGCAAGGCGAACGTCCTGTCGGCGGAGGCGCGGGTTGTGTCGGCCAAAATCGATCTCGGTTATTGCGACGTGAACGCGCCGCTTGCCGGACTGATTGGCGCCAAGCAGGTTTCGGTGGGCAGCCTGGTGGGCAAAGGGGAGCCGACACTGCTCGCCACCATCTCGCAGCTCGACCCGATCTGGTTCTATTGCAACGTGAGCGAAGACCGGTTTCTCAGGGTTCAAAGTGAGACCCGTCGCACCGGAAGGAACCTGGCTGACCTGCCCATTACATTGATCCTGGCCGACAGATCGGTTCATCCGGCCAAGGGGAAAATTGTGTTCGTGGATCGCGCCGTGGATGTGAAAACCGGCACGCTGCGGGTACGCGCTGAGTTCTCCAATGCTGAGAAGCTCCTGCGCCCGGGCATGTTCGCGAGGATCAAGGTCGACGCGGGCGTCCGACCCGACAGCCTCCTGGTGCCGGAGCGGGTGGTGGCGGAACTCCAAGGCAAGAATTTCGTTTGGATCATCGGCGCCGACAACAAGGCCACCCAGCGTGCCGTCAAGGTGGGTGAACCGGTCGGTGAGGACCTCTTGATCCTGGAGGGTCTCAAGCCCGGCGAACGCATCATCACCGAAGGCATGCAAAAGGTGCGTGAAGGCGTGCTGGTGCAGCCGAAGACCGCCGCGGAGATGGCCGGGGCCGCCGCAGCTCAAGCTGCCCAGCAGGCGCAGGCCAAGCCAAACAAGGAGTAAACGTTATGGCTAGCTTCTTTATCCGCCGCCCCATCGTCGCGATGGTGATCGCCATCCTGACCATCATTGTGGGCTTGGTAACCCTCAAAAAACTGCCCATCGCTGAGTATCCGCCCGTCAGCCCGACGATGATCCAGGTGACTACCACCTACCGGGGCGCCGCCGCGGAGGCGGTGATGGAATCCGTGGCCACGCCCATCGAGTCGAAAGTCAACGGCGTGGACAAATTGCTGTACATGCAGTCCTTCAACGCCAACGACGGCAAGCTCACGCTGAATGTCTATTTCGACGTCGGCACGGACGTGGACATCATGCAGGTGAACACGCAGAACCGCGTCGGCCAAGCCGACGCGCAGTTGCCGGACGCGGTCAAGAAGGAAGGCGTGGTGGTCAATCGCTCCAGCCCCGACATCCTGATGGTCATCGGGCTGTATTCGCCCAAGGGCACCTACGACGCCGTCTTCCTGGGCAATTACTGTGACATCAATTTGGTGGACGCTATCAAGCGCGTACGCGGCGTGGGTGACGTGAAGAACTTCACGGCCCAGGATTATACGATGCGCATCTGGCTGCGACCCGATAAGCTGGCTTCGCTGGGCGTCACCCCCAGCGACGTGTCCAACGTCATCAAGGAGCAAAACGCCCAATCGCCCGCCGGTCGGATCGGCGCCGAGCCGGCTCAGCCCGGCCAGAAGAGCCAGTTCAACGTCCGTGCGCTCGGATTGTTGAAGGACCCGAAGGAGTTCGAAGAGATCATCATTCGCTCCAACCCGGACGGCTCGCAGGTGAAAATCAAAGATGTTGCCCGGGTAGAGTTGGGCGCGCAGACCTACGACTTGCGCGCACGGTTGAACATGCCACCGACGGGCAGCTCTCCGGCGGGCGCGATCGGCATCTTCCTCGCGCCAGGCGCGAACGCCATCGAGACCGCGGATAACGTGAAGAAGATTCTGAAGGGCGCCGCAGCCAAGTTTCCACCCGACATGAGGTACGACATCACCCTCGATTCCACCCTGCCGATCAAAGCCTCGATGGAGGAGATTGTGCATACGCTGTTCGAGGCCGTGATCCTGGTGCTCATTGTGGTTTACGTCTTCCTGCAAAGTTTCCGGGCCACGCTCATCCCGATGGCTACCGTCCCGGTCTCACTGTTGGGCGCGTTCATTATGTTCCCGGTGCTGGGCTTCAGCGTCAACGTGCTGACGATGTTCGGCCTGGTGCTGGCCATCGGCATCGTGGTGGACGACGCGATCGTCGTGGTGGAGGCGGTGCAACACCACCTCGAGCACGGCAAGGAACCGGTGGAGGCCACCAAGCTGGCAATGAAGGAAGTGTCGGGCCCGGTGGTGGCCATCGGACTCGTCCTCTGTGCCGTGTTCGTGCCGGTGGCGGGCATGGGCGGCGTGACGGGGCAACTCTACAAGCAGTTCGCTCTGACGATCGCCGTGGCGGTGGTGTTTTCCGTCATCAACGCGCTCACGCTCAGCCCCGCGCTGTGCGCCCTGTTGCTCAAGAAACCCACGCCGGGACGCGGGCCGATTGCGAAGTTCTTCAAGTTGTTTAACCAAAGCTTCGATTGGCTAAGCACGCGCTATGGGAACATCGTGGGCAGCCTGGCCCGCAAGGCGACCCGCTCGATGCTGTTGCTGGTTGTCGTGGTCGTGGGCATCTGGCTGCTCGGCAAGGTCGTGCCCGGCGGTTTCATCCCCGATGAGGACAAGGGTTACCTCTTCGTGGCGGTCGAGTTGCCCGAGGGTTCTTCCCTGCAACTCACCGACGAAGTGCTCAAGCAGGTGGAAGGCATCGTGGGCAGCACCAAGGGAGTGCGCTCGGCGGTGGGGCTCGCCGGCTACAACATCCTTAACTCGCTGAACTTCCCGAACACGGCGATGATGTTCGTGGGTCTCGAACCCTGGGAGGAGCGCAAGGATCCGGCCTTGCACGCCAGCGCCCTTGTCCGCGAGTGGAACAAGAAATTTGCGGCTATTCCGGAGGCGCGCGCCTTTGCCTTTGGTCCTCCGCCGCTGCCCGGCTACGGCAACGTGTCGGGTTTCTCTATGCAGTTGCAGGACCGCTCGGGGGGCAGCATCGAGCAATTGGCCGGCTATTTGACGCAACTCACCGCGGCGGTTTCAAAGCGCCCGGAGATTGGCCGCGTCAGCACCACGTTCAATCCGGCCAACCCGCAAGTGAAGGTCGAGTTGGACCGCGAGAAGACACGGACGCTGGGCGTGACGGTGGACAGCGTGTTTCAGACCCTGCAAGCCTACCTCAGCGGACTCTACGTGAACGACTTCGTCCGCTTCGGTCGCGTCTATAAAGTCTTTGTCCAGGCGGAGCCGCAGTTTACTGGCCTGCCAGGCGATATCGGCCAGTTTTATGTTCGCAACAACACCGGCCAGATGGTGCCTCTGAGCACGCTGTTGAATATCAGCAAGATGTCCGGCCCGAACGTCGTCACGCGCTTCAATCTCTACAACGCGGCGGAGATCATGGGCGCGCCGGCGCCGGGCTATAGTTCCGGACAGGCGATGAAGGCCATCGAGGAGGTTATGAAAACGATGCCGAGCGAAACCGGCTACGAGTGGTCCGGCCTGACGCTGCAGGAGAAGAAATCGGAGGGCCAGGCACCGATCATTTTTGGCATGGCCGTGCTCTTCGTTTTTCTGTTGTTGGCGGCGCAGTACGAAAGTTGGGGTCTGCCCTTCGCCGTACTGCTGGCCACTCCGACGGTCATCCTTGGAACCATGGTCGGCATGTGGGCGCGGCACTTCGACCTGAATGTGTATGCGCAAATCGGCCTGGTCATGCTCATCGGGCTGGCGGCAAAAAACGCGATCCTCATCGTCGAATTCGCCAAGATGCGGCGCGAGGAGGGCAAGGAAATCCTGGATGCGGCGGTCGAGGGATCGAGGTTGCGCCTGCGACCGATTTTGATGACGTCGTTTGCATTCATTCTCGGCTGCGTGCCGCTGATGCTGGCGACCGGCTCCGGGGCGGCCTCGCGCAGCACCATGGGCACAGGTGTCGTTTATGGCATGACCATCTCCACGGCCGTGGGCTTGTTCATCATCCCGGTTTGTTATGTGTTCGTCCAACGGATCGTGGAGCGAGGCGGGAAAAAAGCGCCTGTACCCGCCGCCGTCCCCGTGGCGGAGCAAGGAGGAGCGCATTGATGAAGACGAAACCACAGGTGTTTACCGCCGCTGCCGGCTCGGTCTCCGCGGTGTTGCTGGCGCTGGCAGGGTGTGCCGTTGGGCCGGATTATAAACGCCCCGAGGTGGAAAAGCCCGGCGCTTTCCGACGAGCAGCATCAGACACCAACGCGCCCTCCGGCACTAATTCCCTGGCGGACCTGGGCTGGTGGGAGATGTTCAAGGAGCCGCGGCTCCAAGCCTATATCGCCGAGTCGCTGACCAACAGTTGGGATATCCAGATCGCTGCCGCCCGGGTTTTGCAGGCGGAGGCTGTGGCGCGGGTGACCCGCTCGCAGCTCATGCCCACAGTGGGGGCGGGAGCCGACTGGGCCACTACGCGCATCTCTGAGAACGGCCCTTCGACGGTTCCATCAGGAGTCAACCCGCAGAAGGAGTATGGGAGTGTTTACGGCACGATGGCGGCGTACGAAGTGGACCTCTGGGGCCGGATCCGCCGGGCCAACGAAGCCGCCCGCGCCCAACTGCTCGCCACCGAAGCCGCCCAGCAGACAGTCCGCCAGACGCTGGTTGCCCAAGTGGCTACCGCCTACCTCGACTTGCTGGAGCTCGATCTTGAACTCCAAATATCGCAGAACACATACGGTGCTCGCACCAACTCCCTCGAACTGACCAGGTCGCGCCAGGAGGGTGGAGTCGCTTACATGCAGGACGTGTACCAGGCGCGTATCCTCGTAGCCACCGCCGAAGCGGCAATCGCGGACACGCATCAGCGCATCGAACAGCAGGAAAACTTGCTAAGCATTTTGCTCGGTCGCAATCCAGGCCCCATCGAGCGCGGCACCCCGCTCATTTCGCAGACTCAACGAGCGGAAGTCCCGCCCGGCCTGCCTTCGTCGTTGCTCGAGCGCCGCCCCGACCTCCGCACAGCGGAGCAACAACTTGTCGCCGCCAACGCCGACATCGGACAGGCCAAGGCCGCTTTCTACCCGAAGGTGACGCTCACCGGGTTCTACGGGTTCCAGTCGGTGGCGCTTTCCGACCTCTTCAAAGGCGGGTCTCAGACGTGGCAGTTTGGCCCGGCGGTCTCGGTGCCCATCTTCACCGGCGGTGCGTTGAAGGGGAATCTGAAGCTGGCGCAAGCCCGATTTGAGGAGTCCGTGGCGCAATATCAGAAGACCGTCCAGAATTCGTTCCGTGAAGTGTCCGACAGCCTTATCGCCTACCAGCGCACACGCGAATTTCGCGGTAAACAGGAGGAAAACACGCAGGCGCACAGGGACGCGACGGAAACAGCCAACGTGCGCTACGAGGGAGGCGTGACGAGCTACCTCGAAGTGCTCTATAACGAACAGGAACTGTTCACCGCGGAACTGGCGCTAGCACAGGCCCGCCGCAATGAGCTTCTCAGCGTGATCCAGCTTTACCGCGCACTCGGCGGCGGCTGGGAAGCGCCGGCTGCGCAGCTCCAGACCAAGGCTGCGCCCTGAAGCCGCAATACTCTTCGATGAAACCCAACCTTTAAATTTATCACTCACAACGGCGCGAACATCTGCCTCGTCACTCCCCGCG
>Ga0316628_100001666_pt1 | contig 15887 bp, 17 predicted proteins | sample OWC_Aug_M2_C1_D5_FD_207648 | JGI IMG/M metagenome (GOLD analysis project Ga0316628, IMG submission 207648) | Wetland soil microbial communities from Old Woman Creek delta, Ohio, United States - OWC_Aug_M2_C1_D5_C | ecosystem: Environmental > Terrestrial > Soil > Wetlands | place: USA: Ohio... | reverse complement strand
CCTTCGCGCGCCTTTTCGGGCTCGGTGAAGTAGTCGGAAAAGTCGGTTCCGATCAGTTGCTCGCGCGGGATGCCGGTCACCTTGACCGTCGCCTCGTTGACGTCGGTGATCTTGCCTTCCGGGCTGATGGTGACCAGCGGGTCGAGGGAGGCTTCGATCAGGCTGCGCGCATACTGCGACGCCTGTTTCTGCGCCGTCACGTCCCGCGCCGCGGCAAACACGCCGAGGACGTTGCCCCGCACATCCTTGTACACCGAGGCGTTGTAAAGCACATCGGTAAGCCTGCCATCGCGGTGACGGATTGTCAGCGGGTAGTCGGTGACGAAGCCCTCGGCAAAGACCTGTTGATAGCCCTCGCGCGCCTTGTCCGGCTCGGTGAAATAATCAGAAAAATCGGTCCCGATCAGCTGCTCGCGCGGGATGCCAGTAACCTTGACCGTTGCCTCGTTGACGTCGGTGATCTTGCCTTCCGGGCTGATGGTGACCAGCGGGTCGAGCGAGGCCTCGATGAGGCTGCGCGCATACTGCGAGGCTTGTTCCTCCGACGCCACTGACTTGCTGTCATCCATTTGACGTTCCCCCTTCTGGAATGAATTGATGGAACAGTCCGCGTCCTAGCCCACCCATAAGCCAGCCGGGTGGTCAAAGTTTTTCAACAAGAGGGCAACAAGTCAATACGCTGGATCATGGTATTCCCTGGTGGCGGCGTGATTGCTGATCTGGTCTGGACTCCAGTCTTCGGGCAGTCTGGCCGGGCAAACCAGGTGGCCTCATCTATCCGCCTGCTTGGGGCGATAGCCCCCGTCCGCCCAGGTCGCAGCTCAATCCCCGACTGATGGTGGAGGAACTGCGCTCTTCTCGGGTGAGGTGTGTGTACATCATCTCTGCAATTCGACTGGCTGGCATAGATGCTAACCGCATCCCGCCCACCAACCTGCGTTTCACGTTGCCATGCATGCCCTCCGTGCCTCGCACAGGCGATCGGTCAATGCGGCCAACCGCCCTACCCCGCACCGTTGTGCGACATGGTTTTCGGTTTTGTCGCATTTGCTCCAATACCCACGCCGTCTCAAGCCGCGCCAATACTGTAGCTGCACTCTGGCGCGCTTATTGCGAATGATTCCTTGTCCCCACCACGAGGAGTCATCGTCATGAGCAATGCATTCGAAAGTATCTTCACCGGCCTGTCCGACGGCAGCGTCATCCCCTATCTTGGCCCCGGTGCGCTGAACGGCGTAATCGATCCGGCCACGGGCAAAGCTATCCCGGCCGACAGCGAAAGCCTGATCCTGGCGATGAACAACGGCCAGCCGATGGCGCCCAAGCTGATGTACGAATTCCCGCGCGCAGCGATGAATGTGGAGCTGAAGCGCGGACGCTCGGCGGTGAACAAGTTCCTCGATGCGACTTATCGCGATACGCAATGGAGCACTTCCGCGTTGCACGCCTGGCTGGCACAGCAGAAGTTGCCCTATCTCATCGATGCCAACCGCGACACGCAGTTGCAGAAGCAATACGCATCCACACCGCACACGCTGATCGTCGGCATCGCGCGCATGTCCGGCAAGGAGTACCGCTTCCGCATCTTCAAATACGACGGCACGAGCTACTCGGCCATCGAGCAGGAAGCGGTGGATACCAGCCTGCCCATCCTGTTCAAGCCGCTCGGTACGCCGTTGCCGGAATCCAACTACATCGCCTCGGATGCCGACTTCGTCGATTACATCACCGAGCTGATGGGCGGCTTCGCCATTCCGTCGTTCGTCAAGCGCATGCGCCAAAACAAACGCTATGTGCTGCTCGGCCTGCGCCTGAACCGGGACACCGATCGCATGGTGTTTTCCGACGTCATCTTCGGCGCCGACAAACCCGCAGGCTGGGCGCTAATCCCGCACCCGACCGACAAGGAGAAACGCTATCTGGAGCGGCTCAACATCGAGATCGTGAATGCCGACGTGGCGGATTTCCTCGATGCCGCACAGGCAATCAGCGCCACTAGGGAAGCTGCATGACCCACACGGCAGCATGGACCGAGGCGCGCCATGCGCTGAGCATGAACGAGATGGACGGCACGCACCGCGAGTTCGTCGCACAAGTGGCCGCGCTTATCGCGGCCAGCAATGCCGATTTCCCGGCTCTGTTCCAGGCGCTGGTCAACCACACGCGCGAACACTTCGTCTCCGAAGGCAGACTGATGCGCGAATCGGGATACAGGGGTCTGCCCGAACACGAAAGCGAACACCACCGCGTGCTGGGCGAGCTGCAGCAGCTCAACCGCAGCCTCAAACGCGGCCACCTGCCGCTGGTGCGCGCCTATGTGAAGGAAGGCCTGATGGAGTGGTTCGACACCCACGTCGCCATGATGGACGCAGCACTGGCGATGCATTTGAAGAAACGACAGGGACAGACATGAGCAGATTCCAGATGGGCGACATGGTGTTCGCCGCACAAGACCTCTACAACGAAGCGCTGGAGGAAACCGGCGAGAGCGCCATCCCCGGCGTTGCACCGGAAGCCCTGCTCGCCGCCGCCGGCACGCGCGGCGTCATCGTCAACGTCGGGCACGCCCAGGAGATGCCGGATGCGGAGATCTACCTCGTGCGCTTCGAACGGGATGCGAGCGGCACGCTCGCCGAGCCGGTCGGCTGCCTGGCGGACGAACTTAGCGAGACCGTCAGCTAGTTCTTCCCCCGGGCAGCCCGTTCCGGGTTGCTGCAGGGTGCGAAGATGCCTGATCAGGCAGCCTTCCACACCTCCCACCATTTTTTCGAATCCGACATGCGGGCAAATTCTGCGGTGGCCTCGCGCTCCCACGAAGCAACCGAGAAGCCGGCCTGCTGCAAGGCAGAACTGTATTTCGTATCGACGCCCTGAATGTGCTCCTTCAGCCAGGTCTTCAGGAAACTCAGCATTTCGAAATAGATCGCCTTCTCCTCGATCAGATGCTTCTTGCAAAGCTGATCGAGCTGGTCGAGCAGTATCCGGTGTTCCACCTTGTGCGCCTCGAAATCCTTGTACCTGGCTTGCTCCATCAGACGTTCTTCCAGCGCAAAGTGCGTCTGGGTATAGGTCACCAGCGCATCCAGTATCCCCGCGATGGCCTTGTCGCCTTCACGCTTCGATACGGCGACGAACAAACGGTTGAGGATATTGACCAGCTCCCGATGTTGATCATCAATAGTCTTGATGTTGACGCTGTATTCGGGAGACCATTTGAAAAACACTTCTACTTCTTCGTACATGTAAACAACTCCATAATTAACTCCGCCATGACGGCTGAATCAATTACAGCAATCAACATGCCAAACCTTCCATGAGACGAATATTTATACACTTATCAAAGTGGCTAGAGATTTCTTCGGCGCAGATGATGCACCGTCCTGGTTTCAGCGCACTGCATTGGGGCGCGGCTTTTATCATGCGGACAGCCCATACGCCTCCGCAATCAGCTTCAACCATGCCGCAACCCGCGCATCGGTGAGCAGCTTCTGGTTCTCCTGATCCAGCACAAGGCCGACGAAATCTCCATCCACCAAAGCCTTTGAAGCAACGAAGTCGTAATCGTCGGAGGGCCATGCTCCAACAAATCTCGCTCCCCTCGCCGTAAAGAATTCGTAGAGAATGCCCATCGCGTCAACGAACTCGTCCGGGTACTTGTCCTGATTGCCGAGGCCGAACAGGGCGATGGTCTTGCCGCTGAAATTAAGGTGTTCGATCTTCGGCAGAAATTCTTCCCAGCCGCCGCCCATACAATCGGTGGAGAGCCCCGGCAGTTGCCCGCCGCCCAGCGTGGAGGTGCCGAGAATAAGGTGACTGTAACTGGCAAACTGTTCCGGCGTGGCCTTGTTGACGTTGAGCGCGTCGGCCCCTCGTGTCGTCATCGAAGCGTTTCTTGATGGCCTTGGCGATGCGCCGGGTATTGCCGGTGCTGCTCGCAAAGAACAACCCTATCCTCGGCATGCTATTTCAGACTGGGCCGCGTCCGGCGCGCTTCAACTCGACCGTGCAAGCTAACGCTTCCTCGAACGATACCCTGTCGCCCTTGGCCTTGTAGTCGCCGAGCGCCTTGTACACGGTGACGATCTTACCAGTCGCGGATTGGCCCTTGAAATCACCCTTTTCCAGCGCGGCGAGGTCGATGAGTTCGTTCCAGATCAAGCCTTCCTGCATTCCAATAGCGGAGAACGTGATGCCGTCCTTCTCGATGAGCAGCGGCTTGGCGATGTTGACGACGAACAGGATGATCTTCACGTCGGGCGCGAAGTCGGCCTTGTAGTAATCGATGATCCTGGGCAGCAGTTCGAGCTCGTCCAGGCTGCCGACGTAGAGTTTGATCTTGTCGTCTTCGGCCAGCACCACGGTGTTCTTGATGGTGGCGGTGGGCGGCTTGCGGTGGCCGAGCGCATCGCCGACTTCGCCCAGCCCCAGCACGAGATCGCCGCGGTAGCCCGAGTACTTGCCCTCGCTTTCCTTGAAGTTGGTGTTGAACAACAAGCCTTTTTGTTCGTAAGTATCAAATAGCATTTTTATTTCCTGATGGTTAGTTGGGTTAATTAATCAGTCTTCATCATCTTCGCCTGCAATAACTCGCCGAGGCACGGTGGCAGGATCGGCCGTGATGGGGCGGTAGATCTCAACACGGTCGCCGGGTTTGAGTAACGCATCCAGCTCGGCAGCCTTGCCAAAGATGCCAACCTTGTAATTGGCAAGATCGATAGCAGGGAATTTCTGCAGAATGGCGGATTGCTCGATGGCCAGTTGCACGGTGGCCTCCTCCGGCACTTCGATGCGCAACCAGAGTTGTTGTGCGGGGTCTGAATAAGCTACGCCAACTTGCATGATTTTCTCTCCTAACTCGCTGCCGCTTCAGGTACGGCTGCAGCTGCAGCACGCGCCGCTCGGCGGCCTTCAATGACACGCCTGCCGGCCAGCAAGAATCCCAAGACCATGAAACCGCCAGGGGGCAGGATCATCAGCAGATAGCCCTTGTATTCGGGAATGACCGTGGTCTCCAGGAACGCAAAGGCTGGTCCCAGCAACAAGTGCGCATTGGCGAACAGCGTGCCCGCGCCCAGCACTTCGCGGATGCCGCCTATCGTCGTCAGGGCTAAGGTGAACCCCAAGCCCATCATCAAGCCGTCCATCGCGGCCTCGCCGACACTCGCCTTGGCCGCGAACGCCTCGGCGCGACCGAGCACGGCGCAGTTCGCCACGATCAAGGCGATATACAGTCCGAGCACCTTATATAAGTCATGCGCCCAGGCATTGAGACTCACGTCGACCAGTGTCACCAATGTCGCAATCAGCACGATGTACACCGGGATGCGCACGTCCGGGCTGATCAGGTCGCGCACCGCGGAGATGATGGCGTTCGAGGCGAGCAACACGGCCGTAGTCGCCAGCCCCATGCCGAGGCCGTTGGTGGCACTGCTGGTCACCGCCATGGTCGGGCACATGCCTAGTATCTGCGCAAACACGATGTTGTTGTCCCACAACCCGTCTCGGGTGATGCGTCCGTAGCTCATGAGTTGCCTCCTGCCTCATCCAGTAACGCCGCGCGGTTCTGTTCAAAGAACTCCAATCCTTCCTTCACTGCCTTGACCACACCGCGCGGGGTGATAGTTGCTCCGGCGAACTGGTCGAACTCGCCACCGTCTTTTTTCACTGCCCATTTTTCCGCTACGGGTTCGCCCAGCCATTTGCCCTCAAACGAATGAATCCACTCGCTCTTGGCGGGGTCGATCTTGTCGCCAAGACCCGGTGTCTCTGCATGCTTGATGACGCGCACCCCAAGTATCTTGCCCTCGCGCGAAACACCCATCACGCACACCAGTGCTCCGGCATAGCCGTGACCGATCATGCGATACACCACTGCTTCGACTTTGCCCTGACTGCGCCCGCGATACACCAGCACATCGCCGTTCTTGCCGGCCAGCGTGACGGCGTCCTTGAGCAGGTCGTTTTCATATTCGCCCGGCAGCACTTGTGTCAGCGATTGTTTGAGGTCTGCCGCTTCCGCCGCTTTGATATCTGCCTCAGTGGCGCGTGAGGCAAAGGCCAGCGCCGCGCTGGTAAGCAGCGCCACCCCGCCGAGCAGCAGCCCCTGATAAACCAGTTTCCCGCGTAATTGTTCGAGACTCATCTCACGCCCCCTTCTTCACGGGCAGCGCCGCGCCCTTGCGGTCGCGCCCATAGATGCGCGGCTTGACGTAGTAATCGATCAGCGGCGTCGCGGCGTTCATCAGCAGCACCGCGAACGCCACCCCCTCCGGATAGCCGCCCCAGGTGCGGATGATCCAGGTCAGCAGGCCGCAGCCCAGCCCGAAGATGAATTGCCCGGCAGCAGTGTTGGGAGAGGTCACCGGATCGGTGATGATGAAGAACGCCCCCAGCATCAACCCGCCGGAGAGCAAGTGGTACATCGGTCCCGCATAATGGTTGGCGTTGATCGCGTTGAAGACCAGTGCCGGTACGGCGACGCCAAGCAGCATGGCGACCGGCGCATGCCAGGTGATGATGCGGCGTGCGATGAGAAACAGGCCGCCAGCCAGCAACAACACCGCCGCCGTCTCACCCAGGCTGCCGGCGCGACTGCCCCACAGCGCATCGAGTGGCGCGTAGTAGCCGACCAGCGCCTGATCCAGCCCCACACCACGCGTGAATTCGGTCTTCACGTGACCGAGCAGTGAGGCGCTGGCCATACCATCCAGTGGTTGACTGAGGAATGTCACGCGAAAGCTTTCAAGCAGACCCGGGGCATGTGCCGAGCCTAACGGCGCAGGCGCGACCCATGTCGTCATCTCCAGCGGGAACGAGATCAGCAACATCACGCGCGCCGCCATAGCCGGGTTGAACACGTTTTGCCCCAGCCCGCCGAACACCTGCTTGCCGATGATGACGGCGAACAGGCTGCCCAGCGCGGCGATCCACCACGGCGCGAATGGCGGCAGCGATATCGCCAGCAGCCACGCAGTGAGCACACCGGAACCGTCCATCAGCACCGGTCGCACCGAGCGTTGCTGCAGGCGCAGCACAAAGGCCTCGCCGACGATAGCAGCGATCAGCGACACCGCCCACAGGTTGATCGCCGGCCAGCCGTATAACCAGAAACCGAACAGCGTAGCTGGGGTGAGTGCGATCAGCACGGTGACCATCACTTTGCCGATGGAGATCGGGGCGTGTGCGTGGGGGGAATGGGCGATGGGGTTCATATTAAGTTCATCCACGTATAAACGCATATGCGGTTCTGACATTTAGAGTCCCTCTCCCGCAAGCGGGAGAGGGGTTGGGGTGAGGGGTATCGATCTAAATCAAAACTATGCGTACACCTCCAGCCCCTCATCCCTAGCCCTTCTCCCGCAAGCGGGAGAAGGGAACCCAATATTACGTACCGATTCATACAACCTCCGTCGCAGCTTTGGCCGCCGCTTCCTTCGCCGCACGTTCTTTCGCTTCGCGCGCGGCCTTGCGTCTTGCCGCGGCCTCTGCACGTTCGCGTTCGATGCGGGCGATGCGTTCGGTGCGTGCGTCCGCCAGTTTCTTGGTGGCTTCCTGTTTCAGCTTGGCACGCTCCTGCGCAGCGAGGTCGCCCTTGGCGTAGTTGAAGTAATGCACCAGCGGGATATGTGCCGGACATACATACGAGCACGAACCGCAGGCGATGCAATCCCTGAGCCCCAGCGCGACCGCACCGGCCAGATCGGACGCGCGGATGTGCGCTGCCATCTCCAGCGGCAGCAAACCCACCGGACAGGCGCGCACGCAAGTCGAGCAGCGGATACACGGCGATGCTTCCGTCTGCCCGATCTCTTTCGATGTCAGCGCAAGCACACCGCTGGTTCCTTTCACCACCGGTACCCGGGTGTTGGTGAATTGCTGGCCCATCATCGGCCCGCCCAGCACAAGACGTGCGGGAGGCTGAACATAACCATCCGCAAAATCGATCAGTTCCTGCACCGGCGTGCCGACCAGCGCTTCCACATTGCATGGGGTCTTGATCGCGCCGCCGCTGATGGTGACGATGCGCGAGACCAGAGGTTTTCCATAACGGATGGCCTGCTGCACGGCAAACGCGGTGGCGACGTTGTGCACCAGCACTCCAATGTCGGCAGGACGCCCGCCTGCGGGAATCTCTTTGCCGGTGAGCACCTGAATGATCTGCTTCTCCGAACCCATCGGGTACATGCTGGGCATGGCCACCACTTTGACTTCGCTACCCTGTGCCGCGGCCTGCATCGCTGCGATGGCATCCGGCTTGTTGTCCTCGATGCCGACAAGCACTTCTTTGGCTTCCACGGCATGGGCAATCAGGCGAATACCCTCGACGATCTGCTCTGCGCGTTCGCGCATGATGCGGTCGTCGCAGGTGAGATAGGGTTCGCATTCGCCGCCGTTCATGATCAACGTCTGCACGCCGCTGCTACGGCTGAGATTGAGTTTGAGTGCTGCCGGAAAGGTCGCACCGCCCAGACCGACGATGCCTGCCGCCGCGACACGCGCGGCAATGATTTCCGGTGCGAGTGCGAACGGATCGTCCACTGCTTCCGTTTCCATCCACTTATCCTCGCCGTCGCTCTCCAGCGTGATGGTCGGCACCGGCAAGCCGGAAGGATGCGGCGCCACATGATCGCCGAGTGCGACGACTATGCCCGATGTCGGCGCATGGATGGAGGACGAGACCGCGCCCTGTGCCGCCGCAATGAGCTGGCCCTTCAGTACGCGGTCGCCAACATTCACCACGGGCGTAGCAGGCGCACCGATGTGTTGCTGCAAGGGAACGAATAAATTTTTTGGCAGCGGCAAGGCGCGGATGTGGCGTTCGACCGATAATTCCTTGCGGCCCACCGGATGCACGCCGCCTCTCAGATCAAACAGCTTCATACCGCCTCCAAGACTAATGGCTTTGCCCAGTGCCACGTTTGCAGCGTCACCGGAATAGGCTGCAGCGTCACCGACTCGGTCGGGCACACCTCAACGCATTTGCCGCATGCGGTACATGCTTCGCGGAACACCACATGTATCTGCTGAGCCGCACCCATGATGGCGTCGGTGGGACACACCTTGAAGCAACGCGTGCAGCCGATGCATATCTCTTCCTTCACTTCGGCGATCGTCGGCACGTTGTCGGCGACATCGGACAGATTCGCCTCGACACCGAGCTTCAACGCCAAAGCCTGAACCACCGCGCGGCCTCCGGGCGGGCACAGCGTGACGGGTGCATTGCGATCTGCCAGTGCCTGCGCAGCACCCGCGCATCCGGGGAAGCCGCATTGTCCGCACTGCGAACCGGGCAGGATGGCCTGTATCTCGGCGACCAGCGGATTGCCTTCTACTTCCAGATGGCGCGCGGCATAGCCAAGAAACAGCCCAAGGGCTGAACCGAGGATAGTGAGGCTGACGACTGCGACGAACATGTCTTTCTCCCGTTAAACGAGGCCAGCGAAGCCCATGAAAGCCAGCGCCAGCAGGCTGGCCGTGATGAAGCCGATCGGCGCACCGACGAACGCACCCGGCACTTGCGCCAGCGCCAGCCGTTCGCGCAATCCGGCGAACAACAACAAGACCAAAGTGAAACCAGCCGCCGAACCAAAGCCGTACAACAGACTTTCCACGAAGGGCAGCTTCTCCTGGGTGGTCAGCAGCGGGATGCCCAGCACCGCGCAGTTGGTGGTGATGAGAGGCAGGTAGATGCCCAGCACCTGGTACAGGGCAGGATTGGTCTTGCGCACCACCATCTCGGTGAATTGCACCACGACGGCGATGACGAGGATGTAAACGAGGATGCGCAGATATCCCATGCCCAACGGCATCAACAGCCAGTGCTCCAGCATCCAGCAGGACGCCGAGGCCATGGTCATCACAAACGTCGTAGCCAAGCCCATGCTGACGGCGGTATCGGTCTTTTTGGAGATACCCATGAACGGGCACAGCCCCAGGAATTTCACCAGCACCACGTTGTTCACCAGCACGGTGCTCAGTAACAACAACAGATATTCGCTCATGTGCGCCTCTTAAAATCCAGACTTCATCCCAACTGCTGCGTTGCGAACAAAATTTCTTGCTTACATATCGTCTATATGCCGCGCGGCGAAATTTTCTTCACGCCTTGCATTTGGGCGAACTCTGAATTTTTAGAGGCACCCATATATCGACAATCTCTTGCGCTCCTATGTGCAAACGTCGTGCCAGCGAAGGCGCACAAACTGGAGCCGCACAAAATCAGGCGCTTGGTGCACGCGTGCACCAGACAAGTGCGAAAAACATTTGTCGTTGTCAGGTCGTCGCATGCACCGATGTAGCAAACACGACAAGGCGCCTGCTTTCCGGGGGCATCGCGCATGAACAAAAAATTACGGGCACAGATATTGCTGATCTGTGTGCGTAACCACGTAACGGAACCATCATGCCCAAGCCATCCGCAACAAACGAACCGAATCCGCCGGTATCAGTCGCCGACACCGGCAGCAATGTGCCGCCACACCTCTTCCGCCAAGCGGTGGAGCAAGCAGCGCTGGCGATCTCAATCACCGATGCGCGCGCCAACATCCTCTATGCCAACGGTGCGTTCCAGCGCATCACCGGATACGGGCAGGATGAAGTCGTGGGTCACAACGAATCCATCCTCTCCTATCACGTCACCCCGAAGCTGGTGTATGAGACCTTGTGGGCACAGATCCAGCGGCAGCGGCCGTGGAACGGCCTGCTGGTGAACAAGCGCAAGGACGGCAGCCGCTATCTGGCCGATGTCACCATCACGCCCGTGGTGGGCGAAGAAGGCGACACCACGCATTACCTCGGTATGCACCGCGACGTGACGGAGGTGCACCGCCTCGAACGCCAGGTGCAGAACCAGAAGACGCTGATCGAATCGGTGGTGGATGCAGCGCAGGTCGCCATTGTGCTGCTCGACGATCAGGAGCGCGTCGTGCTGGACAACCAGGAATACAAGAAACTGATCGGCGATCTCGGCAGCGAGCCAGCCGTGAAGATGCTTGCCGCATTGCGCGAGCAGATGGGCGATGCCTTCACCAAAGCCTACGACAAACATCGCAACATCACCGCACGCGACGTATATATCGAATCGCCGAAGAAGACCGCACGCTGGTTCTCCTGCGCGGTGTCGTGGTTCGAGGAGCACGACGTCGGTGCGGATGCGTTCTACGATCCGCAACGCCGCCACTATCTGCTGCTCACCATCCAGGACATCAGCGAACTCAAACGCCAGCAGGAGGCATTGCGCATCAACAGCCTGCGCGCATTGCTGGCCGAACAGGAACGCATCCAGGGTTTGCGCGAAACCCTGGCGGGCGCGGTATTCCAGCTCGAGGGGCCGCTCAACATGCTGGGGGCTGCGGCCAATCTGCTGGAACGCCGCCTTTCCACCCAGACGCCGTCGACAGCTGCGGGTGACATTTCCGCCAGCGCACTGGAGGAAGCCATGCAGAAGAGCCGCGAAGCACTGGAGACATTGCGCGCCTGCATCCCCGACCAGAGTACCGAGGCGCTGCAACTGATCGACCTCAACGATGTGCTGGTCGATGTGCTCAAGCTCGCCACGGCCAACCTGCTCAGCGCAGGCATCGTGGTGGAATGGTCGCCCTCGGACAAGCCCGCCACCATTTCCGCGCACCCGGCACAACTCACCAACCTGTTCAAGCAACTCGTCGCCAATGCCATCGAGGCGATGAACGAGCGGCGCGGCGGTCAGCGCGAATTGCGCATCGCGTGCAAAGCCAACGCCGACCACTTCGAGGTGTTCGTTGAAGACAGCGGCCCCGGCATCGCCGACGACTTGCGCTACAAAGTGTTCCAGCCATTTTTCACCACCAAGGGTGCGGCAAAGCAGCATCTAGGCCTCGGTTTGGCGATGGCGCAAGAAGTGGTGAGCCAACATGGCGGAACCATCGACATCGATCCCGCCTACCGCACCGGCTGCCGTGTGCGAGTGCAACTGCCGCTAACGACAGGGGGCAGCCATGTCTGATCCGCGCGTGGAACTCGACCTGCTGCAATCCGAACTGGAGACGTTGTATCAAGTGAGCCGTGTGCTGTCGCATTCGCTCAATTTCAAACAGACGCTGGATGGCGTGCTGAATGCGCTGCACGAAGGCATGGCGCTGGAACGAGGCATGGTCAGTCTGATCGACGCCGCCAGCGGGGAACTGCAGGTCTCGTTGGTGTATGGAGTGTCAGACACCGTCACTGAAGAAGTCAGCTACCTGCCCGGCGAGGGCGTGGTCGGCACCATCCTGAAGACCGGCAACAGCATCGTGGTCGAATGCATCATGGACGAGCCGCGCTTCCTGAGCCGGATGGGCATCTATAACCCGCAGGGCGCTTTCGTCGGGGTGCCGATCCGCATCGGTCAGAAAGTCGTCGGCGTGCTGGCGGCGCAACCCGCCCCCAGCATCACCAATCAGCTCGACGAATACCAGCACTTCCTGGAGATGGTCGCCAATCTGATCGGCCAGAGCGTGCGCCTGTCGCAGGAAGTGGCGCAGGAAAAAATGGAGATCGCCGAAGAACGCGACGTGCTGCGCCGCACCGTGCGCGGGAAATATGGTTTCGACAACATCATCGGACACACGCAATCCATGCGCCGCATCTTCGAACAAGTGCGGCTGGTGGCGAAGTGGAACACCACGGTTCTGATACGCGGCGAGACGGGTACCGGCAAGGAACTGATCGCCAACGCCATCCATTACAACTCGCCACGTGCGCGCGGCAGCTTCGTAAAACTCAACTGTGCGGCTTTGCCGGAGACGCTGCTGGAATCGGAACTGTTCGGCCACGAAAAAGGCGCCTTCACCGGCGCGGTGGTGCAACGTAAAGGACGCTTCGAACAGGCTGAAGGCGGCACGGTGTTCCTCGACGAGATCGGCGAGATCTCTGCCTCGTTTCAGGCCAAGCTGCTGCGCGTGCTGCAGGAAGGAGAACTGGAACGCGTCGGCGGCACCCGCACCATCAAAGTCGATGTGCGCGTGGTCGCGGCTACCCACCGCGATCTTGAAGCGGAAGTCGAAAAGGGGCGTTTCCGCGAAGACTTGTATTACCGCCTCAATGTCATGCCGTTGTACCTGCCGCCTCTGCGCGACCGCATGGAAGACATCCCCGACATCGCCCGCTTTCTGGTCGAGAAGATCAGCACGCAGCAAGGAAGGCAACTCAGCCTCACCGATGCCGCACTGCGAGTGCTGATGCACCACGACTGGCCCGGCAACGTGCGCGAACTGGAGAACTGCCTGGAACGCGCATCGGTGATGACCGAGGGGGACACCATCGACCGCGATGCCATCCTGCTCACCGGCATCGACGAGAAGATTTCGGCGAGTCGCGGTTCGATACAGGAGGTGGATCTCGACGACCCCAACCTCGATGAACGCGAAAAAGTCATCGCGGCGCTTGAACAGGCTGGTTGGGTACAAGCCAAGGCAGCACGCCTGCTCGACATGACACCGCGTCAGATCGCTTATCGCATCCAGACATTGAATATCAGGGTCAAACAAATCTAAAAGATGGAAGCCACGCCTGGCCGCCGGGCATGCAATTTGCTGCCCGATGTCCCGGGTTGAAAATACAACAATTCAACCCATCGCGTGTCGGGATGTCCGCATCCCGATATTGATCAATCCTGTGAACGATTCGAGAGAGAGACATGGCCATCAAAGACATCAAGGCATTTTCCGACAAAGCCAGAAGCGAACCCACGCTGAAAGAAAAACTGCTCGCCTGCCAGAAGGTACGCGAGCTGCTCACGCTGGCAAGCGAGAGCGGATTCCACTTCATCGAGGATGAGATGTATCCGCCCAACGAGCCGCAGTTCACCGCCGACCAGCTTTCCGAGCGCCTCGCCAAAGCGCTGCTGCGCGCCTGAGCATGGGAGGCACTAGCAACGAGAACCGGGGAACATCCCGGTTTTTCGTCACCTACACCGGCGTCAGACTTCCGTTCCGGCTGGTCAACGAACTGAAAGCGGGCGAAGTGGAAAACCGCAACACCTTCTTTCGCGGTTACTTCGACGAACAGAATCGCATCACAGGATTCGACAAGCTCGCCTATGGCGATATCGAACTGCAACACCGCTACACTTATCACGACAACGGCAAGCTAAGCACTGCGGAGATCACTGACATCGACGGCGAAGTGACAATACTGGTGTTCAATACCGAGGGGAAGGCGGGATATTAACAGGCCTCAACAATCTGCCGAAGTAAGGGCACTTTCAGCGCACTAGTAGAAGATTCGATTCTTAGCCCTTTGCCGCCCGCCTTGTGCAACTTTGCTTTGAGTAGACCAAGAACTTTCTTGCCGTACCGGTAACGATGTGGCGCTCCATCATAAGCGGCATTGATTCTTGCAATTTCCGCAGCATACCCTCCCTCTGCCGGTCGGGTGGACTGGAATACATGATCAATGAATCGACTTATCGAATCTTGTCGGGCCTCTATTGTCGCCTCCTCTATAGCGGACGCAATAACAGATTCATCAATTTCAGGCGCAAGCTCCTTAATATGCTCGACAGAAATGAAATGACTTTCAACATCAACTCCAGATGTGCAGAAGAATCTTATTCCTGCCGCGATGAATTTGGCCTCAAGCTCATTGACTACTTCCTGCGACAAGTAATCTCTGTCTCGGTGAACGATGACAATCATCTCTGGATGCTTGTTCTTTAAGTATTTCCCGAGAATGAGTGCGCCTTTTATCTGCCCCTTACCATCGTACGAGAAGAACTCAGTTTTTGACAAATCAAAACCATTTGATTCAAATAGAACTTTCAATGTTGCGGGTTTTGAATCTTCTGTAATGACGCAATATTTATTGGCTACGGAGATTTTTGATATTTCTTTCTCAAGCCGTTCAATCTTCTTTTGCGCCCTATTCACTTCTTCCAGGTAAGGAGTAATAAGGGGCAGCAAACCCATTCTCTCGTGCAAGTCACTCTCATCGATGTCGGCGATCTCCTCCACCTTTGAGCAGTGCTCTTGGTCTTTTTGTACATAGTATTTCTTCACCCTCACACTCTCATCAGCCTGAAGCGCGTAGAAGGCAGGTGAGTGTGTTGTAATCAAAATCTGAATTCCTGCGGCATACGACTTCATGGTCTCAGCCAAGTCAAATGCATACGTAAGCTCCAAGTTGTTCTCAGGTTCCTCGAAGCCCCATATCGTGTCTGGCTTAACATATCCTGGGACGGATATGTTTTTTTCCTGCTCCGCCATGTATTTTAGAATCACAGGAATATGTCGTACTTTTATTCCGTCCCCGCGTTGCTTTAAGTGATAAGTATTTCCCCCAACTCTTGCGCCAAAATCAAGATTTGAAAAAAGTTGCTTAAAATCCGACGGAACTTGTATGGTGCTAGGTATTCCTATTTGCATAGAAAGTTCTTTTGTTATTCCTGTAGTAACTTTCTGAATGCCTGCAATAAAGCCTTGGCCCTGCGTTGCCATCAACGTCCCATGGGCTTCATTGAGAACGTCGTGCAATTCGCCCATAAGAATATTGAAATAATCTCGCCCTTTAATTGCAGGGACGTATCTGTATTTCAGCTTATCGAGCCACTTTGAGATGTTATCGCTTGAGGTCAAGCTCTCACCCGTACTAATGTAGGTGCGACTCTCAACAATGGATCCGTCCTTCTTCCATCTCTTTACCCATCGAACGGTTTCCGCTCGCTTGAATCTTGATTTTGGGGGCTCAATGCTCAGCTCTATTTTTATCTCTTTTCGGCTGCCAGTGCCGGAGTTTGCGTGGTAGCAGTAATCATCGGCAAACCGAAATTGTTGACCAATATCAGTTTGATTATTGAAAAAGAGATTGATCGCCCTGAGTACGTTTGATTTTCCATTGTCGTTTTGACCGACAAAGATGTTCAAGTCATTTAG
>Ga0316628_100001665_pt1 | contig 15888 bp, 12 predicted proteins | sample OWC_Aug_M2_C1_D5_FD_207648 | JGI IMG/M metagenome (GOLD analysis project Ga0316628, IMG submission 207648) | Wetland soil microbial communities from Old Woman Creek delta, Ohio, United States - OWC_Aug_M2_C1_D5_C | ecosystem: Environmental > Terrestrial > Soil > Wetlands | place: USA: Ohio... | reverse complement strand
TGGGTTGACAGGGTCGGGTCATGACGGTATAGACACCGACCCCTTCGGATGAACCACCCCCGGATCAGCGGTGGGTTGGCTCCTCTCCGAGGACCCCAGGCCCTTGAAAGCACTGGGTTCCCGCCCTGAGCGGGATGCTTGACAGCCTCGGAAGCCGACCGTAGAAGGGTCGGCCCGCCAGACGGACCGGTGACGGTCCGGAGGACGGCGGCTCGGTCTTTGAAAACCGGATAGCAAGTCCAAGACGATTGCGGAAACCGCAGTCAATTCAATTGGATGCGCACGTCTTCACCCGGGTCCGCCGCGAGGCGGAGTCGAGGCGAGGCGGCGCGTCCCGAACAGCGACTCCTGTTCGGTCTGGACTCCGAGGGTACGCCCGTGAGGGCCCGCCCGAGGACGACGGATCGAGGAGGAGATACGCCAGTTCAAATCCTTCAATATTTTAATTGGAGAGTTTGATCCTGGCTCAGAACGAACGCTGGCGGCGTGCCTAACACATGCAAGTCGAGCGCGAATGGAGCAATCCTAGTAGAGCGGCGCACGGGTGCGTAACACGTGGGTAATCTGCCCTGAAGCTCGGGATAACCTGCCGAAAGGCAAGCTAATACCGGATAAGCCTACGGTCCCTTCGGGGGCTGGAGGAAAAGGTGGCCTCTGCATGCAAGCTATCACTTCAGGATGAGCCCGCGGCCCATCAGCTCGTTGGCGGGGTAACGGCCCACCAAGGCAACGACGGGTAGCTGGTCTGAGAGGACGATCAGCCACACTGGAACTGAGACACGGTCCAGACTCCTACGGGAGGCAGCAGTGGGGAATTTTGCGCAATGGGCGAAAGCCTGACGCAGCAACGCCGCGTGTGTGATGAAGGTCTTCGGATTGTAAAGCACTTTCGACCGGGACGAAAACCCGCTGGCCAATATCCAGCGACTTGACGGTACCGGGAGAAGAAGCACCGGCTAACTCTGTGCCAGCAGCCGCGGTAATACAGAGGGTGCAAGCGTTGTTCGGAATTATTGGGCGTAAAGCGCGTGTAGGCGGCTTTGCAAGTCGGGTGTGAAAGCCCTCGGCTCAACCGAGGAAGTGCGCCCGAAACTGCAGAGCTTGAGTACCGGAGAGGATGGCGGAATTCCCCAAGTAGAGGTGAAATTCGTAGATATGGGGAGGAACACCGGTGGCGAAGGCGGCCATCTGGACGGATACTGACGCTGAGACGCGAAAGCGTGGGGAGCAAACAGGATTAGATACCCTGGTAGTCCACGCCGTAAACGATGAGAACTAGGTGTCGTGGGTGTTGACCCCCGCGGTGCCGTAGCCAACGCATTAAGTTCTCCGCCTGGGAAGTACGGCCGCAAGGCTAAAACTCAAAGGAATTGACGGGGGCCCGCACAAGCGGTGGAGCATGTGGTTTAATTCGACGCAACGCGCAGAACCTTACCTGGTCTTGACATCCTCGGAACCTGCCCGAAAAGGCGGGGTGCCCGCAAGGGAACCGAGAGACAGGTGCTGCATGGCTGTCGTCAGCTCGTGTCGTGAGATGTTAGGTTAAGTCCTGCAACGAGCGCAACCCTCGCCTTTAGTTGCCACGCAAGTGGATCTCTAGAGGGACTGCCGGTGTTAAGCCGGAGGAAGGTGGGGATGACGTCAAGTCCTCATGGCCTTTATGACCAGGGCTACACACGTGCTACAATGGCCGGTACAAAGCGCTGCCAACTCGCGAGAGGGAGCCAATCGCATAAAACCGGTCTCAGTTCAGATTGGAGTCTGCAACTCGACTCCATGAAGGCGGAATCGCTAGTAATCGCAGATCAGAACGCTGCGGTGAATACGTTCCCGGGCCTTGTACACACCGCCCGTCACACCATGGGAGTCAATTGCTCCAGAAGTCGCCGTGCCAACCGCAAGGAGGCAGGCGCCCAAGGAGTGATTGGTAACTGGGGTGAAGTCGTAACAAGGTAGCCGTAGGGGAACCTGCGGCTGGATCACCTCCTTTCTAAGGAGACCCTGGGATGGGGTTGGTGCTTCGGCACCGACATGGCCCATCCCGCCGGAGCTCTGCTCCGGAGTGGTCGACTTTAGGTCAACGGCGGTTTCCGAACGCAGTCGTCGAAAAGGACTTGCTGTCTGGTTTTGAGAGGCCGAGCCGGTGGTTGCAGGCTCGCTCTTTGAACTTTCCGTTGGTACGTGGAGCGCTCGAGCGGGAGCGGGCCTATAGCTCAGCTGGCTAGAGCGCGCGCCTGATAAGCGCGAGGTCGGTGGTTCAAGTCCACCTAGGCCCAAGGCTGTACGGCGTAGGTGGATCGAGTCGCTGTCTTCTCTTCCCGGGGCTGTAGCTCAGCTGGGAGAGCGCCAGCTTTGCAAGCTGGATGTCGTCGGTTCGAACCCGATCAGCTCCACACCGACCGTTCTTTGAAAACTGCATACGAAGGGTAGAATTCAATTTCTGCTGAGAGTTCTGCTCTGGAATCGACCCGGGCCGCCGTGACGGCGCCCCGGGCGCGAGCTCCAGGGCCAGACGTCTCGAAATTCAGCGTCCCGCGCGCGAAGAGCCGGGGACCTGGACCTTGATCTCGAGTTTCAACAATCCCCCGGGGGCCACGGCCCTGATCGGTGGGGCGTTCGAGATACAAAGGTAAGTAAGCTACTAAGGGCGTGTGGTGGATGCCTAGGTGCTCAGAGGCGATGAAGGACGCGGGTGGCTGCGAAAAGCTCCGGGGAGTTGCCAACCAGACGTTGATCCGGAGGTGTCCGAATGGGGAAACCCACCGTTGCGAATAGCGACGGTACCCCGGCCTGAATTCATAGGGCCGGAGGAGCGAACCAGGGGAAGTGAAACATCTCAGTACCCTGAGGAAAAGAAAACAACGAGTGATTCCCGTAGTAGTGGCGAGCGAACCGGGAGAAACAAGCCTAAACCGAGGTCACGAAAGTGCCTTCGGGGTTGCGGGTCCGCGGTAGGACCTCCAAAAGCTAGCGGAAGCGCCTGGAAAGGCGCGCCAGAGTGCGTGATAGCCGCGTACGCGAAAGCAAGAGGAGGCCGAGCGGGGTACCCAAGTAAGGCGGGACACGTGCAATCCTGTCTGAATCTGCCAGGACCATCTGGTAAGGCTAAATACTACTGAGCGACCGATAGTGAACTAGTACCGCGAGGGAAAGGTGAAAAGAACCCCTGTGAGGGGAGTCCAAAGATCCTGAAACCACATGTCTACAAGCAGTTCGAGGACTACGGGGCAACCCAGTCCGAGAGCGTACCTTTTGCATCATGATTCGGCGACTTAATGTACGTAGCGAGGCTAAGCCGATAGGTGGAGCCGGAGCGAAAGCGAGTCCGAAATGGGCGATTCAGTTGCGTGCATTATAACCCGAAGCGGGGTGATCTACACTTGGCCAGGATGAAGCGTGGGTAAAACCACGTGGAGGTCCGAACTCGTGAGAGTTGAAAATCTCTGGGATGAGCTGAGTGTAGGGGTGAAAGGCCAATCAAACTCCGTGATAGCTGGTTCTCCCCGAAAGATATTTAGGTATCGCCTCACGTAATTCAGTGGCGGAGGTAGAGCACTGGAACGGCTAGGGGTCTCACCAGATTACCAAACCGTACCAAACTCCGAATGCCGCCAACTGTTACCGTGGGAGGCAGTCAGTGGGTGATAACGTCCATTGGCAAGAGGGGAATAACCCAGACCGACAGCTAAGGTCCCCAAGTCCAGTCTAAGTGAACACTAGAAAGGATGTGGCAGGTCATTGACAACCAGGAGGTTGGCTTAGAAGCAGCCATCCTTTAAAGAAAGCGTAATAGCTCACTGGTCAAGACAGGCCGCGCCGAAAATGTAACGGGGCTCAAGACTGGCACCGAAGCTTCGGATCGTACGCGTATCAAGACGCGTGCGGTGGTAGGGGAGCGTCCCAACTGCTGCGAAGCATGACCGCAAGGGCATGTGGAGCGGTTGGAAGTGCTGATGCCGAAATGAGTAGCGATAAAGGGGGTGAGAAACCCCCTCGCCGTAAACCCAAGGTTTCCTGGGCTAGGTTCATCCTCCCAGGGTTAGCCGGATCCTAAGTCGAGGCCGAAAGGCGTAGATGATGGGGAGCAGGTTAATATTCCTGCGCAGTCTTTGTAGCGTTGAACTGAGGGACGACGGAGAAGGTTAGACGGGCCGGGTGGTGGATGTCCCGGTCTAGCGTCGTAGGGGTGCCGCGTACGATCAAAAGGCGCGGCAGCTATCCCCGAGGACGAAAGGGAGCGCCTAGCGCGAACTCGTCGATACCACGCTTCCAAGAAAAATCCCGCAGGGAGCTGCAAGGGCTTCCGTACCGCAAACCGACACAGGTGGGTGAGGAGAAAATCCTAAGGCGCCTGAGAGAACTCTCCTCCAAGGAACTAGGCAAATTGACACCGTAACTTCGGAAGAAGGTGTGCCCTCGGTAGGTGAACCCGTACAGGGGGAGCCGAGGAGGGTTGCAATGAAACGGCGGTAGCGACTGTTTACCAAAAACACAGGACTCTGCGAAGGCGACAAGCCGACGTATAGGGTCTGACTCCTGCCCGGTGCTGGAAGGTTAAGGGGATCCGTCAGCCGCAAGGCGAAGCGGTGATCCGAAGCCCCAGTAAACGGCGGCCGTAACTATAACGGTCCTAAGGTAGCGAAATTCCTTGTCGGGTAAGTTCCGACCTGCACGAATGGAGTAACGACTTCCGCACTGTCTCGGAGAGGGACTCAGCGAAATTGAAATAGCTGTGCCGATGCAGTTTACCCGCAGCAAGACGGAAAGACCCCGTGAACCTTTACTACAACTTGACAGTGACACTAGGGATTGACTGTGTAGAATAGGTGGGAGCCTTTGAAACCGGGCCGCTAGGTTCGGTGGAGGCAAAAGTGAAATACCACCCTGTTGATTTCTGGTGTCTAACCGCGTTCCCTCACCGGGAACCGGGACACTGTCTGGTGGGTAGTTTGACTGGGGCGGTCGCCTCCCAAAGTGTAACGGAGGCGCGCGATGGTTCCCTCAGCCCGATTGGAAACCGGGCGGCGAGTGCAATGGCATAAGGGAGCTTGACTGCGAGACAGACATGTCGAGCAGGTGCGAAAGCAGGTCATAGTGATCCGGTGGTCCTGAATGGAAGGGCCATCGCTCAACGGATAAAAGGTACTCCGGGGATAACAGGCTTATCTCCCCCAAGAGTTCACATCGACGGGGAGGTTTGGCACCTCGATGTCGGCTCATCGCATCCTGGGGCTGGAGCAGGTCCCAAGGGTTTGGCTGTTCGCCAATTAAAGCGGTACGCGAGCTGGGTTCAAAACGTCGTGAGACAGTTTGGTCCCTATCTGCTGTGGGCGTAGGATACTTGAGAGGATCTGACCTTAGTACGAGAGGACCGGGTTGGAGGCACCTCTGGTGTACCAGTTGTCACGCCAGTGGCATCGCTGGGTAGCCATGTGCCGATTGGATAACCGCTGAAAGCATCTAAGCGGGAAACCGACCTCAAGAACAGGTATCCCCGCCGCAAGGCGCTGAAGACCCGTCGTAGACTACGACGTTGATAGGCCGGGTGTGTACACGCAGCAATGCGTTCAGCTAACCGGTACTAATTGGTCGTGAGGCTTACTTTACCTCTGTTTCTTGCATGCTCCCCGGAAGTAGATCCGTGGGGAGTACGGGATTCGAGGTCAAGGTCGAGGTCCCGGCAGGCTCGGACGTCACGAGCTTCCGGACGCTGGATCGAGACGGCACATCTCTCGGCAGGAATTGAATCTACCCTTCGTATGCAGTGACGATTTTTCCGGTGGCTATATCGGAGGGGTCACACCCGTTCCCATCCCGAACACGGAAGTTAAGCCCTCCAGAGCCGATGGTACTCCGCGGGAAACCGCGCGGGAGAGTAGGTCGCCGCCGGGTTTTTTGAATGACGGCCGTCAGTCCCTTCAGCGGGGCTGGCGGCCGTCGCCGTTTGCGGGGCTCGACGTCCCGGACACCTCCCAGTGGGTCACCGTCCGCTCGAGCTCGAGCAGGAACCTCCGGTCCTCCGGGTAGTACTTCGCGATCTCGATGTCGCTCCCGGCAAACCCGGCGATCGCCTCCCGTGACTCCCACCAGGTGACGGTCAGGAAGTGGACCCGGTCGCCCTCGAGCCGGTGGAGGACCTGCACGCCGAGGTTGCCCGGCACCGAGCGGTAGTCCGGGATGGCCCGGGCCTCCAGGAACCGGAGGTACTCGGGCGCGTCGCCCGCCTTCGTCATCCCGTGCCACATCCGCAGGATCATCGCCGTCCTCCCGAGGTGCGTTGCGTCCGGATCGCGGATTGAACCCCTACGCTCCGGCCTGTTCCAGAGCCCATCGAAGCAGATGCACCACGGCGTCCGTTCTCTTCCCCCCGTGGCGCAGGGCGTAGGCGTCGAGGCGCGCCAGGAGGTCCACGGGCAGACGCAGGCTCGTCCCCTTCCTCGGAACGGCCGATTTCCTGGGCAACGGCGGCACCTTGCTGCTCCCCTTGGGCATGTACGCAGTGTACCGCACGAGTGACCCTTGTCCGCTTTCTTGTGGTGGTGCAGGGTGTACCACGTTTGCACCACGCAGGAGTGCTCATGGCCAACAGTTGCGACGGATGCGGTCAGCCCTGGCAACGTCACGGCCTCACGGCAGGCTCCTGGTGCCCAGCGGAGGAGGACGCCCATGCCGGAGACGAACGTGGTGCCCCTGTTCAGTCCTTCGCTCCGGGACCAGTGGCTGAACGAGCTCGAGGAGCAGCTCCGTGGGCTGCTGGAGAGCCTCCCGGCGCGCCCGTGCCGGCGGAAGCTGCCCGCTGAAGCGAAGGCGTGGCGCGCCGTCGCCCGAGCCCTGGTGACCCGTGAGCTGGGAGCCAACCAGTTCGGCCGCAGCTACGCGGGCCCGCTCTGGGCCGCCGTCCAGGGCTACGCAGAGGGGCGGCTCGGCGGGGCGACGCTCCGGGCGATCCTCCGGCGCGTGGACCTGCTGGCCTCGGAGCGGCCGCTGCGACCGGTGCGAGAGAGGGCGTGGTGCAACGCCACCCCCCTGAACGCGCCGCCTCGGCGGCGGAGCAGCCCGCGGCCGCACTCCGGGTGAACCTCACGGGCGGCGAAGTCGCTGCGCCGGCAGGTGGCGCCGACCCCTTTCTGCGCAGGTCCTGCGCACCGCGACCTTGCATCCCCCGATTCCGCCGAGCAGTTCCGGGCACACGCGGTGCACCACCACACCGCGGCATGGAATCGGTGCACCCCGGGGTCCTCGCCGCGGGCGAGGGGTCGTCTGTTGGCCTGGACCGACCGCGCCCGGGCTGGGTGCGGCGCCACTGGCGCGTCCTCGTCCCCGTGGTGCTCGTCCTGCTGGCGGTCGGGATCGCCCTGCTGTTCGAGGCGCTCCGGCCTGCCAGGGCGAAGGCGAGCACCCTCCGGTTCGAGACCGCCGCCGTCTCCCGCGGAGCCATCCAGGCCCGGGTGACCGCGTCCGGGACCGTCTCGGCCCTGGTGACCGTCCAGGTGGGAAGCCAGATCTCCGGGCGCATCCAGTGGCTGGGCGCGGACTTCAACACCGTCGTGCACAAGGGACAGGTCGTCGCCCGGATCGACCCGTCGCTCTACGCGGCGGCCGTGGAGCAGGCCCGCGCCAGGCTGCTCACCGCGGGGGCGAACCGGCAGCTCGCCGAGTCGCAGCGGACGAACGTCCAGGTCCAGGCCGAGCGCAACCGGGCGCTCCGGAAGGAGTCCCTCGTCTCCCAGTCGGCGCTCGACGACAGCGAGACGGCGCTGCGGGTCGCCGAGGCCCAGGTCCGGGCCGCGGCCGCCCAGGAAGCCGACGCCCGGGCCACCCTGCACCAGGCGGAGATCAACCTCGCGTACACCACCATCGTCGCTCCCATCGACGGGGTGGTGATCTCCCGGAACGTCGACGTCGGGCAGACCGTCGCCGCGACGCTGCAGTCGCCCACGCTGTTCCTCATCGCGCAGGACCTCCGGAAGATGCAGGTGGACACCAACGTGGCCGAGGCCGACGTGGGCCGCATCGCCGGAGGGATGGCCGCGACCTTCACGGTGGACGCCTACCCAGCGGAGACCTTTCGCGGCACCATCCGGGAGGTCCGCAACGCGCCCCAGACGGTGCAGAACGTCGTCACCTACGACGCGGTCATCGACGTGGACAACCCCGAGCTGAAGCTGAAGCCGGGGATGACGGCGAACGTGACGGTGGTCTACGCAGACCGCTCCGACGTCGTCCGCGTGCCCAACGCCGCGGTGCGGTTCCGGGCCCCCCCGGCGATGGTGAGCAGCGCTCCCGCCGCGCCGGCGCTGCGGCCGGACCAGCGCCTGGTGTGGGTGCTACGCGACGCCCAGCCGCGGCCGGTGGCCGTGCGCCTCGGCGTGTCGGACGGCGTGCTCTCCGAGGTGCTCGCCGGGGGCCTCGAGCCCGGTGACGCGGCGGTGACGGAGGCCGTGGCGCCGTCGAAGAGCGGGCCGGGTAGCTATGGCCGGGTGTTCTAGAGGCCGGCCGTGGCGCCGCTGATCTCGCTCGAGGACGTCAGCAAGATCTACCGCATGGGCGAGGTGGAGGTTCCCGCGCTCCAGGACGTGGACCTCCGGATCGACGAGGGTGAGTTCGTGGCGGTGATGGGCCCCTCCGGCTCCGGCAAGTCGACCCTGATGAACATCGTGGGCTGCCTCGACCGGCCCACCTCTGGCACCTACCGGCTCGCCGGGGCGGAGATGGGCGGACTGTCCCGGGCCAGCCTGGCCGAGGTCCGCAATCGCCAGATCGGCTTCGTGTTCCAGCACTTCAACCTCCTGCCGCGCACCAGCGCGCTGGAGAACGTGGAGCTGCCGCTGGTCTACGCCGGGCTCCGAACGCGCGAGCGGCAGGAGCGCGCGCTCCGGGCCCTGGACCGGGTGGGCCTCGCCGACCAGGCCAGCCGGGCGCCCAACCAGCTCTCCGGCGGGCAGCAGCAGCGGGTGGCCATCGCCCGAGCGGTGGTCAACCACCCCCGGCTGATCGTCGCCGACGAGCCCACCGGCGCGCTCGACACCCGCACCAGCATGGAGGTGATGCAGATCTTCCAGCAGCTGGGCGCCGCGGGGGTCACCATCCTCCTGGTCACCCACGAGGCCGACATCGGCCGCTGCGCCGGGCGGATGGTCTCGATGCGCGACGGCCGCATCCTCGGCGACCGGCGGCAGACCCCGCTGAGGGCCGATCCCGCCATGTTCCCCCTGCCGGCGGTCGAGGCCAGCGCATGAGGGCCTCCACCCTGGTGCGTCTTGCGGGACGAGCGCTCGGTCGCAACAAGATGCGCTCGTTCCTGACCACCCTGGGGGTGGTGATCGGGGTGGCGGCGGTGATCGCCATGACCGCCATCGGGGAGGGGGCGAAGCTCCGCGTCCAGCAGACCTTCGAGGCGATGGGAACCAACCTCCTGATCGTCCTCCCGGGCTCCGCGGCCACCCGCGGGATGCAGGGCGGGTTCGGGAGTCAGCCCACCCTGACCTGGGACGACCTGCGCTCGATCCAGACCGAGCTCAGCGCGATCCGCGCCGCGGCGCCGGTGCTCCGGTCCGCGGCCGTCATCCAGGCCGAGGATCAGAACTGGACCACCTCCGTCATCGGCACCACGCCCGATTACTTCCAGATCCGCAACTGGGGCGTGTCCGCCGGGCAGAAGCTCTCTGCCGAGGACGTCAGCGCCGGGGCCAAGGTGGTGCTGCTCGGTCAGACGGTGGTGGAGAAGCTCTACGGCGCCAGCGCCAATCCGGTGGGGCGGACGGTGCGGATCAAGATGGTGCCGTATCAGGTCATCGGCGTGCTGGCGAGGAAGGGCCAGTCGCCCATGGGGCAGGACTACGACGACACCGCCATTCTTCCGGTCACCACCTTCCAGTCGAAGGTTCAGGGCGGGCTGAGCAAGTACCTCGCCGGCGTCGTCTTCGTGGCTGCGGTGTCATCGGACGCGACCGGCCGCGCCGAGCAGCAGATCGCGGGTCTCCTTCGCGACCGGCACAAGCTCGGGCCGGGCACCGACGACGATTTCTCGGTTCGGAACCTCTCGGAGATCGCCAGCGCCCAGGCGCAGGGCACCGAAGTGCTCACCACGCTCCTGGCCAGCATCGCCGCCGTCTCGCTGCTGGTCGGCGGCATCGGGATCATGAACATCATGCTGGTGAGCGTCACCGAGCGCACCCGCGAGATCGGCATCCGCATGGCGGTGGGCGGCAAGCCGAGGGACATCCTTGCCCAGTTCGTGGCCGAGGCCCTCGCTCTCTCGGCCGGAGGCGGAGTGATCGGGATCGCGGTGGGCATCGGAGCGGCCCTGCTCCTGGCCCAGCAGTTCCACTGGCCCACCATCATCCGGGTGGCGACCGTCCTGGTCTCGCTCGGATTCAGCGCCCTGGTGGGCGTGGTGTTCGGCCTCTATCCGGCGCGAAAGGCCGCGCGCCTGGAACCGATCGACGCGCTCCGCTTCGAGTGAGCGTTCCGCAATCGATGCGCACTGTGTCGAGCGGGGCGCACCGCTTGCGCCTCGTCGCCCGGGATGCGTCCGGCCGCGTCGTACGCCTGGAGCGCGACCGGCAGCGCCTCGAGGACGGCGCTCCCTCCGGCCGGCAGACCCACCAGCACCGCGCTCGCAACCTCGATGCGCGAGGCGCCCGCCTCACGCGCGAGCTGGACGTGCAGGGGGAGTGTCTCCACCAGGCGCATCGCCGCGAGCACGGCGGTGGTTGCCAGGTGCAGCGTCTTCTCGTCGAGGGCGGTGGCCGAGTCGAGTCCCCGGCCAGCGACGAGCCACGCCTCGGCATGCCCCAGCGCCTCGTCCAGGAGTGCGTGCCTCGTCCTGGTGTGCATGGGCCTGCTCATGCCCGTGCGACCTCTCGGCCCTGGACGGCCAGGGGAATCGCTGTCACCGCCGGAGCGCTCTTGCCGAGCGCCGATTCGAGGAACGCCCTGGCGAAGCGGTCCACGCCGGGCCAGTCCGTGTACTCGTAGTCACGCGAGGTATCGGTGTCTCCTCCTTCCTTGCGGGCGATGCGCCGCATGACGAAGCGAACCAGGAAGTTGTACTTCGAGTAGGGGAGGGCGCCGGCGACGAGCTCCACCTGATGCGGACGCCAGCCCGTCTCGACCACGAACTTCTCGACGATCTCCAGCGTCTGCGCACGGCCGTCGCTGACCTTGCTCAGCACCGCGAGCCCCACCGAGAAGAAGCACGTCGGGAGCTGCTGCAGCGCCGAGCGGTGCTCCTGGACGAACCGCACCACCGAGCGCAGGTATCCATTGGCGCGGAGGGGGGAGCCGATGAAGACGGCCTGATGGCGCTCGACCTTCAGCGTCGGGGGCGGCCGTTCGGCGTCGACCAGCTCGACGACGTGCCCCGAGCCGCGCAGGACGGTGGCGATGCGTTCCGCGATCTTCCGGGTCTGCCCCTCCCGGGTCGCGTAGACGACGAGGATGCTGCCCATGGACTGCTCCTTGTGACGGTTCCGATCTCCGGTCGTGCAACAAGCGGTCCGCAGCGGCACGTCCGGCGGCGTCGCTTGACACGAGCACCGGCTGCGTTATCGGCGCAGGTGGGTGGAGCGCCCCCGCTTCGCGCCGCAGGTCCGTCGCTCGCCCCGTCGGAGGGTGGATGGAGACGAGGAACTACTACGTCGTCCTGGGCGTCGATCCGCTCGAGTCGTCCGTCGGGATCCGAAGCGCGTTCCGCGAGCTCGTCCACCGCTACCACCCCGATCGCGCCGGGTCGCAGGGGATGCCGTTCTTCCAGGACCTCGTCGAGGCCTACCGCGTCCTCTCCGATCCGGACCGCCGGGCGTCCTACGACGCCGGCCTGCGGGACGGAGGCGAGCGGAGCGTCGAGCCGCGTCCCCCGCTCACCCCCGCGGCCTGGCCGCCGCCCGAGCCGCTCGTGCCGGCGCCCATCTCGCTCTTCCGTGACTTCGCCGTCCGGCGCCCGGGCATCGACGAGGTGGCCAGCCGGTTCCGCCGGAGCTTCACCCATCCCGACCTGCCCAAGTCACAGCGGCCCGAGCCGCTCCGGCTGGAGGTGGTGCTCCCGCCGGACCGCGCGGCCCGCGGCGGGCTGCTCGAGCTCGCCGTGCCCGTCTTCTATCCCTGCCGGTCCTGCCACGGGGCCAGGGCCATCGGCCCCTTCCCCTGCCAGCGCTGCAACGGCCAGGGCATGGAGGAGCACGAGGAGCTGGTCCAGCTCTCGGTGCCCGCGCGCCTCCGGGATGGCTCGGTCTTCGCGCTCCCCCTGCGCGGGCTGGGCATCCACGGCCTCTTCCTCGAGCTGATGTTCCGGGTGGGCGGCCTGAGGGACTGACCGACCGGCCGGCGAGGGCGCCCGCCCCCTGGGCCCCGGCCTCCGCGTTCTGTAGTAGGACCGCTCATCTCATGGACGTGAAGCCCCTGACCCATCCCGCGCCCGTGCGCGACGGCGATGCCGCCCCCGGGGCCGGCCGCCCGCCCGTGGCCGCGACCGCGCCACAGCCCTTCGTCTACCCGCTGCAGCGCGAGTTCCGGGAGCCGGACTGGACCCGCATCCCCGGCTACCGCTCGGCTTCCCGGGCCGACTGGGAGAGCGCGCTCTGGCAGCGCCGGCACACCATCAAGAACCTACGGGAGCTGAAGGACACGCTCGGCGCGCTCATCCCCGACACGCTGCTGGCCAGCATCGATCGGGACCAGCGCGAACGGGCGACGATGTCGATCCTCCTTCCGCCGCAGATGCTGAACACCATGGACCTGGACGACCTGTGGCACTGCCCGGTCCGCAGGTACATGCTCCCGGCCTTCGACGATCGGCGCACCGACTGGCCCAACCATCCGCGCGCCAGCCGCGACAGCCTCCACGAGGCGGACATGTGGGTCGTGGAGGGGCTGACCCACCGCTACCCGACCAAGGTGCTGGCGGAGATGCTCTCCACCTGTCCGCAGTACTGCGGGCACTGCACCCGCATGGACCTGGTGGGCAACGACGTGCCCCAGGTGGAGAAGCACCGCTTCGCGCTCCCCCAGCCGGAGCGGTACGAGAAGATTCTCGAGTACCTCCGCCGGACGCCGGGGGTGCGCGACGTGGTCGTCTCGGGCGGCGACGTGGCCAACCTGCCCATCCAGACGCTGGAGGGTTTCGTCTCGCAGCTGCTGGACATCCCCAACATCCGCGACATCCGTCTGGCCTCGAAGGCCTTCATGGGCCTGCCGCAGCACTTCCTGCAGCCGAAGGTGCTGGAGGGGTTCGTCCGGCTCTCGAAGAAGGCGTTCGAGCGTGGCGTCCAGCTCGCGCTCCACACCCACGTCAACCACGCCCGGCAGCTCACCCCGCTGGTGCAGAAGGCGGCCGACGCCGTGCTGAACGCCGGCTTCCGCGACATCCGGAACCAGGGCGTGCTGCTCCGCGGGGTGAACGCGACGGCCAAGGACTTGCTGGAGCTGTGCTTCACGCTCCAGGACCACGCTCACATCCTCCCGTATTACTTTTACATGTGCGACATGATCCCCAACTCCGAGCACTGGCGGACGTCGGTGGCCGAGGCCCAGCAGCTCCAGCACGACATCATGGGCTACCTGCCGGGGTTCGCGACCCCGCGCATCGTCTGTGACGTGCCGTTCGTCGGGAAGCGTTGGGTGCACCAGGTGGCCGAGTACGATCGCGAGCACGGCATCTCGTACTGGACCAAGAACTACCTCACCGGCATCGAGCTGACCGACCCGCACGCTCTGGAGCGCCGGTACGAGTACTACGACCCGGTGTACACGTTGCCCGAGTCGGGCCAGGAGTGGTGGCGCCAGCAGGCCAGGGCCTGACGGGCGAGCGCGCGATGCGGAGCCCCGACTGGCGCAGCCTCTTCCCCGAGGCGAGCGAGGTGCAGTGGAGCGACTGGCGGTGGCAGATGCGCCACTCCGTCCGCTCGCTCGAGCAGCTCGCGCACCTGGTGCCGTTGACCGAGGACGAGCGGCGCGGCTGCGAGGAGACCCGCGAGGTGTTCCGCCTGGGCATCTCGCCGTACTACCTGGCGCTGGTCGACCGCGAGCACCCGTTCTGCCCGGTGCGGATGCAGGCGATCCCCACCGCGGCCGAGGCGCAGGTCCGTCCGGGCGAGCTGCGCGATCCCCTGGGTGAGGACCCGCACCGGCCGGTGCCGGCCATCGTCCACAAGTATCCGGACCGGGTGCTCTTCCTCGCGCTCGACAGCTGCTCGACCTACTGCCGGCATTGCACCCGCCGGCGGATCACCCACGGCGGGGAGGCGTTGCTCGGCCGCGACGCGTGGGCCGAGGGCGTCGACTACGTGCGCGCGCACCCCGAGGTGCGCGACGTGCTCGTCTCGGGCGGGGACCCGCTGCTCCTGGTCGACGAGCGACTGGACGGGCTGCTGGGAGACCTCCGGTCGATTCCCCACGTGGAGATGCTCAGGATCGGCACCCGCGTCCCGGTGACGCTCCCGATGCGGGTGACCGAGGAGCTGGCGCGGCTGCTCCGGCGCCATGCGCCGCTCTTCGTCGTCACCCACTTCAACCACCCGAAGGAGCTGACCGCCGACGCGCGCGCTGCCTGCGAGCGCCTGGTCGATCACGGCGTCCCGGTGGAGAACCAGTCGGTGCTGATGCGCCGGGTGAACTCGGACGCGCGCATCCTGAAGGAGCTGAACCACGCGCTGCTCCGGGCTCGCGTTCGCCCGTACTACCTGCACCAGATGGACGTCGCCGAGGGGCTCGAGCACCTCCGGACGCCGCTCTCGGCCGGAGTCGCGATCCTGGAGCAGCTCCGGGGCCACACGACCGGGCTCGCCGTCCCGCACCTCGCCGTGGATCTCCCGGGCGGGGGAGGGAAGGTGACGCTCCAGCCCGAGTACGTGGTGGAGCGGCGGGGCCGCGAGACCGTCTTCCGGAACTACCGGAGCGAGCCGTACGTGTACCCCGAGCCCGAGGCGACGGACTGCAGATGTCCGTACGACGCGGTCTGGACGAGTCGAGGCCAGGTCCGACCAGGGTCCGCGCCCTCCACCCCGGACGACGGCCCCTGATTACCGCGCAGTTCCGTGCCCTTCCCCGGGCAAGATTTGAATAAGGTCCGCTCCGCCCCAGAGCGTCCGCCATCCATGAACCTGTTGGCCTTCGACAACGTCGCGATCGGTTACCGTCGGGGGCGGCCGCTCCTGCCGCCGGTCTCCTTCGGGGTGGCCAGCGGAGACCTGGTCGGCATTCTCGGGCCCAACGGGGCGGGGAAGAGCACGTTCCTCAAGACGCTGCTCGGCCTCTTGCCTCCGCTCAAGGGGACGGTGCGCCACCCGATGGGCCGTGCGCCCCGCCTCGGGTATGTGCCGCAGAATGCGCGGTTCGATTTTGCCTACCCGCTCTCGGTGCTCGAGGTGGTGTTGATGGCGCGGGCCTCGCAGCTCGGTCTGCTGGGTCGGCCCGGAAAGAAGGACGTGGAGATCGCCCGGCGCGAGCTCGAGGCGGTGGGGCTCGAGTCACTCTGGCGGCAGCCCTTTCGCTCGCTGTCCGGCGGCCAGCAGCAGCGGGTGCTGGTGGCCCGGGCGCTGGCCGGCGAGCCAGAGCTCCTGGTGCTCGACGAGCCGACGAGCAACATGGACCCCGCCGCGGAGCATGCCCTGCTCTCCATGGCCAGCTCGTTGACCACCAGGAGAAACATGGGGGTGGTCTTCGTCACCCACGAGATCTCCGCCGCCGCCGAGTTCGCGAGGACCGTGGTGTTGCTCGACGGCGCGAAGGGGTACTTCGCCCTGGGTCCGTCGCACGAGGTGGTGACCTCCCAGGGGATGACCGCGCTCTACGGTCGCCCGGTCGAGGTGCGCCACGAGAATGGGCGGGTGTTCGTCTGGCTCTCGGCCAACGGCGAGGGAGGCACCGCGGCTTGAGCTTCTGGGAGGC
>Ga0316628_100001664_pt1 | contig 15889 bp, 7 predicted proteins | sample OWC_Aug_M2_C1_D5_FD_207648 | JGI IMG/M metagenome (GOLD analysis project Ga0316628, IMG submission 207648) | Wetland soil microbial communities from Old Woman Creek delta, Ohio, United States - OWC_Aug_M2_C1_D5_C | ecosystem: Environmental > Terrestrial > Soil > Wetlands | place: USA: Ohio... | reverse complement strand
GAACAACAACGTCGTGGACATGAGCAAGTCGGTGAAGGCGGAGTCGGGGCTGCCCGGGCCGTCGGCGCCGATGGCGTTCATGGCGATGCTGGCGGCGATGGGCGTCGCGTTGCTCTTCCGGCGCAGGCAGTGAGGACCTAGCGAGGCGGGACGGGATGGGCCCTCAGGGCTCAGGGCCTTCGGCCTGGGCCATCCTGAATCCTGAGCATAGCCAGGGCCCAGTGGAGCTCAGCCAAGGCCGGTGCATGGCCCGCCCCCTGGCCGAGGGAAAGTAAATCAAACAGGAATCCCCTTCCTTGCATGGCATGCTCATCTCGATAGTGGTCACGGTCAGGAACGAGGAGAGGCACATCCGCAACCTCCTCGACAGCCTGGTCGTGCAGGAGCCCCCCTGGGAGATCGTCGTGGTCGACGCCTTCTCGGAGGACGCAACGCGGGCGATAGTCGAGGAGTACGCGCGGACATACCCGGAGGTCCACCTCCACCTCAAGGGCGGCACCCGCGGTGTCGGGCGCAACCACGGGGCCGAGAAGGCCCGCGGGGAGGTCCTGGCCTTCATCGACGGTGACTGCATAGCCAATCCGTTCTGGCTGAAGGAGATTCGGGCCTCGTTCAAGGCGGGGGGCCGGGATGTGGTCGCGGGGAAGACCGTGGTCCTCGGCTACGCACCCTTCGCGGAGCTCGAGCGCGTCGAGCTGACGGTCGCTGGCTTCGACGTCACGTTCCCGAGCTGCAACCTCGCCTACAAGCGCGAGAAGTTCCTCGCGGTCCGGGGGTTCGACCCCCAGTTCATGACCGCGGAGGACATCGACCTGAACTACCGTGCGGTCTGCACCGGCTCGACGATCGTCCACAACGAGCGTGCGATCGTCTACGCGATGGCCAGGGACACGTACCTAGGGTTCTTCAAGCAGGCCTTCTGGAACGGGTTCGGCCGCAAGCAGCTCACTCTCAAGCATGGACGGCTGTGGCAGAGCTACTCGTTCTCGAACATGATCGGCCGGAGCATCAACGCATGGTACGTCATCCGTCTGTTCTTCGGGATGCTCGGTTACACGGTGTGCAAGGTGCATGACCACCGTGAGATGTTCCGCCTCGTCGACCTCGAGGGGCTCAAGGTGCCCGCCGGGAGCGGCGACTGAGCCCCCAACATCGGGCGGAACCCCTCACAGGTCGACCCCTGGCTCGAGGTCGCATCCCATGCAGCTGTGGCACATCGTCCTGAAACCGCGGGTTGAGAGGCCGTGCCTCTCGAGCGCCTCCCCGAGGGCGACCGCGAGATGCAGATGGCGCTCCAGCGGTACGGGCTCCGGTGGATGGCCGAGGGCGCGCTCGAGCGCCCCCCTGTTGAGGTCCGAGACCTTGACGACACGCAGTGTGGGCACGACCCCCATCGCCGCGAGGCGCTCGAACATGGAGAGCACGTCCGCGTCGGCCTCCCCCAACCCGACGATGACGTTGGAGGTGACGTTCCCGCGCCCGAAGACACGGACGCCCTCGACCAGGAATGCGAACTGGCGTTCGAGGTCCCAGCCGGGGCAGACGCGGGTCAGGACCGCAGGGTCGGGGCTCTGGACGTTTACCTTGAGCTCGGAGGCGCCTGCGGCCTTGAGCCTTGCGATGTCCGTGACGGACTCGACGGGGGGCTCGACGCCGACTGTGAGGCCAGGGAGCGAGGCCAGCACGCCCCGGATGACGGTCTCGTAGTCCACCATCATCCGTTCGTGGTCCGCGGGCGACACGCTCGTTATGGCTACGCCCTGGAACGGCCATCTCCGGTGCGACTCGACGATGAGCTCGACCCACCGCTCCGGGGTCCTGGGCCTCACCCCGCCCTGGCCGCCCCCAGCCCGGATGGCGGTGCAGAAGGCGCAGTCGAAGATGCAGTCGCCCTCTAGGTTGATGAAGCAGTGGTCGGGTGCGTGCATCGCGATGGGGAGCATGCGCACGCCCCCTAGCAGCAGACGGCCGTCCCCGCGGCGAAGCTCGAGCCCAGCGCCGGAGGCGGCCCTTACCAGCCTCAGCGGCACAGTGTCGTCGTCCTCCCTGATGGCTGCGAGCTTGACCCTGTGCTCGCGGCCGTCATCACCGGTCCATGCGAGGGCGAGCGACGCCGATCCAGCGCCTGGACCAGCCGTGCTCCTGGAGAGCCGGTAGCCCTCGAGCAGCTCTCGGGGCACGAACACCCTGCCCAGCGCGATGAGCTCCGCCTTGAGTCGTGCGTCCTCGCCGATGTCGGGCACGGCAGCGGCCACGGCATGGGGGCGTATAAACCTTGCACCGGTGAGGGCAGACGTCGCCCTGGCGGGTCGCCCTGACGGGTGCATAAACTAGATATCGGCGCACGGCCTCTTCGGCGCCATGGGCCGCATGCACAGGATACTGGTCGCGCCCAAGGTCAAGCACCTCATAGACAAAGGCTCAGGGCTCTACAACTCTGGCGACACCGAGGGCGCCCGCGGCGCCTTCCAGGAGGCGGTCGAGACCGACGAGGAGCATTACGAGGCCCAGTACTACTACGCGCTGGCCCTCTCGGGCCTCAAGAGGCACGAGGAGGCCGAGACGCACTTCAGGCGGTCCATCGAGCTCAAGGGCGACGAGCCCAAGAGCCATGCGGACTACGCTGAGATGCTGCACAACGTGGGGCGCAAGCAGGAGGCAGAGGCCGAGTACCGCCGCGCGCTCGAGCTCGACCCCAAGGCGGCCGTCGTCATCATCAACCTGGGCACCCTGCTGCGGGACTCGGGCCGGTTCACTGAGGCCACCGAGCTCTACAAGAAGGCGATGGAGCTGCCGGACCTCGACCCGGAGACGCGGGCGAAGCTTCAAGAGATCATGGTCTGACAAGCAGGCCACCGGACGGCCCGCCCTCCCGGCCAGGGGCCGGAGGGAGGCCTCCGGGGCGCATTCCTCAGGGAGTACCAGTCGGTGGGAACCGAAACCCAATCCTTTTTATTCCGTATTGGCATGGGTGGCACAGTGGCAGCGATGGCTAGGTCCACCCTTATCGCCGTTTCGCTCGTGCTTCTCATGATGACAGGACCGTTCGGGACCACCGGGCAGGCAGGCCTATCCCCGGGAGATCCCCATGACCGCTCCCAAGCGATATGGCCCGGGCCGCTCCTTGGTCCTGCGGCCACGGACGGCCGCCATCCCCTCCTCTACCTCAGGGCGGGCACGTTCGACCCCGTGCTGGAAGCGGTCCCGACGGTGCGCGGGCTGAGGCAGGCATCCTCGCCGGGCGTCTACCTCGTCCAGTTCTCGCGGCCGGTCTCTGCCGAGGACGGGAGGGCGATCGGGCTGCTGGGCGCGAGCGTGCTTGGCTACGTCCCCGAGGGCGGCCTGGTCGTGAGGCTGCCCCGGCCCGTCGCGGTCGCGGCCATCGCCGCCTTCCCATGCGTCCGCTGGGCCTGTCCGTGGCAGGCGGGCTGGAAGCTCGACCCCGGCCTCGCCGGGGCGAGCGGAGCGCTGGCCCTGGACGTGGTCTCCTGGGACGCCGGCCAGGACATCTCCGCCTCCATAGCGTCGACGGGCGCGCGGGTGGAGGACCACCTCCTCGACGTCTACCACGTCACGGCAGACGCGTCCAGGCTCAACGCCATCGCCTCGTTGACGGGCGTGAGCTGGGTCGAGCCCCGGACCCCCGTGACGTTCTACATTGACAAGGCCACCCGGACGATAGGTGCCCGGACCCCCACCGACGGCCCCTACGACCCGGCCTCTGGGGCCGTATGGTCGTACATCAACCAGACGTACAAGTTCGACGGCATCAACGGCAGCTCCGTCACCGTCGACGTGACCGACACGGGCGTCGACGGCTCGCACCGCGCCTTCTCGGGGAAGCTGAGGGCCTACACCGCCGTCGAGGTCGGCCGACTCAACTGGACGGACCCCACGGGCCATGGGACCCATGTGGCGGGCATCGTGCTAGGGGACGGCCTCTACCGGCTCGGCGAATCGAACGACATGCCCCGGGGCAAGTACGCGGGCGTGGCACCGGGCGCGAACCTCACCGCGCAGAGCCTCTACAACGGCCCCTACTTCTTCCGCAACCTGACCATGTGGTCGGTGCAGCACAATGCAGACATCTCCCAGAACAGCTGGGGCGCGGACAATTCCACCCTTTGGGGCGCCTACACCCTCGATTCGCGCGAGTACGACAACGCCACCCGCGACGCGGACTGGCTCACGGATGGCAACCAGTCCATCCTCGTCGTCTTCTCGGCGGGGAACGATGGGACGAGCGGCAACGACACCATCTCCACGACCGCGGCGGGCAAGAACGTCATCACCGTCGGCGCGGTCGGCAACGACAAGTTCGGCCTCGGCAGCGGGACGGTATGGGCCGTGTCGAGCCGCGGCCCGACCGACGACGGGCGCATCAAGCCGGACCTGGTCGCCCCGGGCGACCTCGTCGTCTCGACGTGGGCGACCCTGGACCCCGGCACGTCAGGCAGCGTGCCAGGCGATGGCGGGACGCACAGCTACATAGGCTATGGCGGTACGTCGATGGCGGCGCCCATAGTGTCCGGCGCCTCCGCCCTCGTCATCGACCACATCAGGCGAATCGACGGCCATGACGACCCGTCGCCCGCGCTGGTCAAGGCGGTCCTCATCGCCACCGCGGACCATCTCACCACGGAGGCGTGGCCCGGCAACGGCCAGGGCTGGGGCCGCGTCAACGTCAGCAGGGCCCTCGTCGAGAGCCGCACCCAGACGCTCGAGTGGATCGACCAGTCCAGCACCCTCACGTCGGTCGGCGAATCGATGGACTACACATTCGAGGTCGACACTGGCGCCCCGCTGAGCATCTCCTTGGTGTGGACCGACGTCTCGTCCGCGCTCTACGCGGGCAAGACGCTCATCAACGACCTGGACCTGGAGGTCACCTCGCCCTCCGGCAAGACCTACCTCGGCAACGCCATCGTCGACAACAGGTCGGCGGAGGGCGGCACGGCCGACCGCACGAACAATGTGGAGGTCGTCTACCTGCCCACGACCGAGCGCGGGACGTGGACGGTGAAGGTGAAGGCGTTCGAGCTGCCGCCCGTGCCCGGTGGCGGGTCGCAGGACTTCGCCATCGCGGTCTCTGGCCAGGTGAACAAGAAGTACATCGACCTGGTCGCCCGCAACCTCACCATCGGCGCCCCCGACGCGGCGGAGGGCGAGACAATCCCGATCAGGTTCGACGTCCTCAACATCGGCAACATCCCCGCCGTGCCCGTCGCGTGGCGGCTCGAGGTCCTCGACAGAGCGACGGGACAGCTCGTGGCGACCGTCAAGGCCGGCACGATCGGCCAAATCATCGCGGGCGGCTCCGAGCGCGTCTACGCGAACTGGACCGCGGTCCGCGGCAGGTATACGATGCGGGCGGTGCCCAACCCCTACAGGCACTTGCGCGAGGAGTCCTACCAGAACAACAACGTGACGAAGGACTTCTTCGTCAAGGGCTACGGGTTCGAAGCGATCATCCCGGTCTCGCTGGGCTCGGGCCCGCCGGGCAGCGAGGTCTCCTATAACATCAACATCACCAACGGTGGGAACGTCAACGACCTGTTCCAAATCAGCCGCGAGGAGCCCCCCACGGGATGGAGCGCCCGCCTCGAGCACACGTTCCTCTCGCTGCTCGCAGGCAGGGGCGCTTCCGTCAGGCTGTTCGTCGGCATACCCGCGGACGCGCCCGCGGACACCTACGCGCGGGTCAACGTATCGGTGTGGTCGCAGGGCAACTCGACCTACAGGGCCGACCTCAGCACCCAGACGTACGTGCTGGCGGTCCGCGCCGTGGGCGTGGCGCTGGAGTCGCGACAGCTCAGCGCGGTGCCGGGGAAGTCAACGATCTTCAACTTCACGCTCACCAACCTCGGGAACGGCCCGGACACGTTCAAGGTGAGCGTCCCCCAGACGGGCGGCCCCACCGATGGGGTCTCGTTCCTACTGCCCCGCTCGACCTTCAGCGTGGACCGCGGGGGGTCGGCCCAGGGGAACTTCACCATCTCGCTCGACGTCCGCAAGATGGCATCGCTCACGGTGGGCTCGGCCATCGCGTTCAGCCTCCGGGCCGCCTCCATCAGCGACCCCCTGATCGGCTCGTCGGACGGGGGTGCGCTGCTCGTGGACCAGCTGCATGCCATCACCGTGCTCGACCCTCCCGAGGGGTTCACGGTCGCGCCTGGCGCGAGCGTCGCGTTCCCCCTGGGCCTCGGCAACGACGGCAACGGCGTGGAGCAGGTCACTCTCGACATGGCCCTCCCGGTGGGCTGGAGCTGGAAGGCCGAGCCCAAGGGATTCACCATCGAGACCGGCGGCTCGTACACCAGCAACATCAACGTCACGACGGCCGTGTCCTCCGAGGGCACGGTGCACAACCTGACGGTGCGCGTCCAGGGCAAGGACTCGAAGGTCCTGCTGGAGCTCGTCGTGCCCGTCGAGATCGGGTGGGTCCAAGGCCTCTCGGTCACGCTCAGCGGCGCCTATAGCCAGAACGTCACGCAGGGCTTCGAGGTCGCTTTCAGCTTCCTGGTCCGCAACACAGGCAACAGGCCGGACAGCGTCAACGTCAGCTTCGCCCGCCTCACACCGGGACTGCGGGCCACAGCGATCCCGGCCGACGTGACTCTCGGCATGGGCGAGCGCAAGGCCGTGAGAGTGGTCTTCAACGCGTCCAAGGAAGCGCAGACGCTCTCGGGCAACTACGACGTCATCTTCCGCTACGCGCAGGACGTGCGGACCCAGGTCGTCCGTCTCAACGTCACCATCGAGCTCGCCCAGCCGGGCGGTGGCGGCGGTGGCGGTGGCGAAGGCGGCGGGGAGGGAGGCTTCCCTGTCCTGCTGGCGCTCGTCGCGGTGGCGATCGTCGTCGCCATCCTGGTGGCGATCGTCCTCCTCGTCCGCACGCACGGGGAGGGCAAGAAGCTGGAGGAGGACTTCTTCGTGGGGGCGAAGAGGGAGGGCACCGCGAGGACGCTCGAGTCGGAGATGAGCACCGCGGTGGCCCCTGTCCAGAGGCCACTGAGATCTGGACCACCACCCCCCAGGCCACCTCGGCCTGACGAGGGCGTCGCGGCCCCGGGCGCGCCACCGAGGTGCCCGGACTGCGGCGTCACGATGATAACGATGGGCGCGGGCGGCGGCCACTACTGCCCCGTCTGCGGGAAGACCGTCGGCGGCGGGGGGACGACCCCCGAGGGGCCGGCGGATGGCGCTCCGAAGGGGGACGTCGCTGAGGGTCCCCAGGTGTCCAAGTGATAGTGGGAGGTCGGTCATCATGCGAAGCAAGCTGTCCGCAATCGCCTGGGTCTCGTTCATGGCCGCCATCATGCTCCTCGGCGCCCTGCCCGCGAGCGGGGCGCTCGAGGGGCCGCGGGACGCCGCGAGGCTGCTCGCCTCGGAGCCCGGCGCCGGCGCGGCCGGCTCCCCGGCCATGAAGCTGTGGCTGCAGGTCCAGACCTACGACCCCATCCTCGAGCGGCTGGCGCTGCCAGGGCCCCTGTTCACCAAGGACCCCGACGGCCTATACATCGTGCAGTTCCGTGGCGCGCCACAGGATGCATGGATCGATGAGGTCGAGTCCATGGGCGGGGTGCTGCTGGGCTACATCCCGGACAATGCCTACATCGCGGACCTCCCCCCCGCAGCGCGCCTCGCCCTCACGGGACTCGAGTCGGTCCGATGGGTCGGCCCATACCATCCGGGGCTGCGGGTCCAGCCGGCCCTTTGGTCCCTCACGACGGACCGCATGGACGTGGCCGTGCTGACCCTTGGCGACGTGGTCGCCACGGCGAGGGCCTTCCTGAGGCTCGGCGGCTCCTCGGCCGTCGTGGGAACCAGCGTCGTCCAGGGCTCGCTCCCCCGCGCCGCGCTGCTCTCGCTCGCACGGGACCCCTCGGTGTGCTGGATAGACGAGATGATCGAGCCAGAGCTCATGAACGAGAACTCCGCGAGGCTCGTGGGCGCGAGGCAGAGCGGCGCCGACGGCCCCTACAGGCCGAACCAGCGCTACATGTGGTCCTACAACACCTCCGCGACCCCCGCCGCGCCCGAGGGCACCACGGGCGAGGGCTACATCATCTCCATCGCCGACACTGGCCTGGACACCGACCACGCCAACGTGGCGAACCACCTCCCGACGAAGAACTATGTCGGCGGAGACGTGAACCAGGACTCCTACGGCCACGGGACGCACGTCGCGGGGACCGCCGCGGGCACAGGCACGCCCATGGCCGGCGACTCCGGTGTCGCGGGCAAGTACATCGGCGTCGCCCCAGGCGCCACGATCTTCATGCAGAAGATCTTCGAGGGGTTCAGCTTCTACGAGGGCTTCGACGTCATCGGTCGCGACGCCTCCCAGGCCGGCGCGGTCGTCAACAGCAACTCGTGGGGCGACTACTTCGGCGGCCGCTACGGCTCCTACGAGGTGATGTACGACACCATGGTCCTCGACGCCCAGCCCGCAGTGACGGGGGCCCAGCCCCTCGTGTTCTGCTTCTCGGCCGGAAACGCCGGCCCCGGCGAGAAGACGATGGGCTCGCCGGCCGCGGCCAAGAACGTCATCGCGATCGGCGCCACCGGCGACAACCACCAGGGCCACGCGGGCTCCACCATCGCCGACTTCTCCAGCCGCGGGCCGTGCGCCGATGGGCGCATCAAGCCCGATGTGGTGACGCCGGGCTACGACGTCATCTCCTCGGCGGCGCACCCGAGCATGATCCCGTTCCAGCCCCCCGCGGACGGTGGACAGTCCTGGACGTACATGTCCGGGACGTCCATGTCCTGCCCCTCGGCCGCTGGCTGCGTCGCGCTCGTCTACGACTGGTGCGAGAACCAGTGGTCCCACACGCCATCGCCCGCGATGGTGAAGGCGCTTCTCATCAACGGCGCGGACAAGCTCACCGCGGACAGCACCTATCCAGGCAACAACGCGGGCTGGGGGAGGATCAACCTCACCTCGCTGCACGAGCACCCCTATTACCGCACCTACTTCTACGACGAGCAGACGGCGCTGACCACGGGCGCCTCCATGATGTACGTGTTCGAGGTCAAGCCCGGCCAGCGTCAGTTCAAGGTCTCGCTCGTGTGGTCCGACTATCCGGGCACGCCCTCCGCCTCCAAGGCGCTCGTGAGCGACCTGGACATGACGGTCACATCCCCCACTGGCCAGGTCTACAAGGGCAACAGCTTCAACGGACAGGGCTTCTCGATCGAGGGCGGTCAGAACGATACCGTGAACAACGTCGAGAAGTTCGTGAGCCCCCTGGCCGTCGAGGGCTACTGGATGGTCCAGGTGAGGGCCACCAACACCCCCAACGGGGCCCAGAAGTACGCGCTCGTCGCCACGGGCGACCTGAGCGACCAGTGGCAGGACATCGCGCCGGCCAACGTGACGCTCAGCGCCTCCTCGCCCGACGAGGGCGAGCGCGTCACCTTCTCGGGCGAGGTCCTCTGCCTGGGCACCTCGGCGGTCGCGAACGTCAACTACAAGGTGTCCATCAGGAACGTCAACACCTCCCAGGAGACCGTGTTCGAGTCAGGCAAGGTCCCCTCGATGAGCCCGGGCCAGACCAGAAGCTTCTCGCACTACTGGACCGCGACGCGGGGCTGGTGGGAGTTCGTGGTCTCCGCGGACCTGGGCGCGGGCGTGACCGAGTTCTCCAAGTCCAACAACCTCCTCAAGATGCCCGCGTTCGTCAAGGGCTACGGCCTGGTGGCCGAGCTGAGCGCCACCGCCGTCTCGGTCTGGCCGGGCCGGGAGTCAACGATCGATGTCAGCGTCCTCAACACGGGCAACGTCCTCGATACGTACACGCTCGCCACGGAGGGGGTGCCCGTCGCTTGGGTGGGCGCGGTGGCGTCGCCCGATACGACGTTGGGCCCCGACAGGTCTGGCATCATCCCGCTCTCGGTCATCCCGCCTGTCGCCTCCAAGGCCGGCGATAGCTTCACCATGTCCGTGCTCGTCACCTCGAGGGGCAACTCAAGCTACAGGCAAAGGCTGCCGTTCACGGTGAGCGTCGGGCACATCTACGGGGTCGATTCCGTGCTCGTCAAGGAGAGCCGCTCGATATTCCCGGGCAAGTTCGTCGTCCACCAGTTCAATATCACGAACACGGGCAACGGCCAGGACACCTACACCGTCGAGGTCGGGGGCCTGCCCCTCGGCTGGACGGCCGACCTCTCGGACACCCAGCTGCTGCTCGAGGACAACGTCACGAAGGTCGTGAGCGTGACCGTCACGGCGCCCGAGCAGGCGCTCATGAACGAGATGGCCACCCTCGACATCCAGGTGTTGTCGCAGGGGGGCACGGCCAAGTCGCTGGACGCCCGCACGCGCGTCAAGCAGGTCCGGGGACTGGACCTCAATGTCACGATCGAGTCGGTCATCATGCCTGGTGGCAAGGTCTACTACACGGTCGTCGTGACCAACCTGGGCAACGGCATCGACTCCTTCTCGTACAAGGTCGTGCTGCCCAGGGGCTGGCGCACGGACTTCCCCGACACCGACCTGGCTCTGGATGCCTACGAGGTGTTCACGCATCACTCGGGCGAGATCACCTGCCCTGCCAGCGCGCTCGCGGGGACGTACGAGCTCTCCTTCTCGCTCGCCACCATAGACCAGGTGGTGGAGCGCACGGCCGAGGTGCGGGTCCAGGACGTCTACGTGATGCGCTCGCTGCTGCTCGCGGGCTCCTCCGCGATGTACCCTGGGAACGAGACGACCTACGTCGTCGAGGTCTACAACCTGGGCAACCTCCCCACCGTGTTCGGCTTCGAGCTCAAGGGCGCGCCCTCCACGTGGGGCGTCACCTACGGGGTGAGGGAGCAGACGATCGGTGTGAACGCGCGCGCGCAGTTCACCGTCACGCTGGCCCCGCCCAAAACGACGGCGACGGGCTTCCAGAACCTCTCATACGTAATCACCTACGGCGACGACCGCAAGGCCACCGAGGGCCTCAGCCTCTACCTCATCGAGCTGCCAAGTGAGGTCACGGGAGGCGGTGGGGGCGGCACGGGCTGGGCCATGTGGGCCGCGATCGGCATCGTGCTGCTCCTCGTCGTCCTCGTGGCCATCGTCCTCGTCATGAGGCGCAGGCGGGAGACGCCCTCGTCGAAGGAGCTGGCCGCCGTCGAGGCGGCAGCGTACGGGGCGTCCCAGGACGAGTACGCGGGCGAGGGGGGCGAGGAGGGTGAGGAGGATGAGGAGGGCGAGGAGGTCGAGGAGGGGGAAGGTGACCACGACTACAGCCTTCTGGCGCAGTCGCAGGCTGCCCCCGCGCCCGCCCCTGGGCGCGCGCCACGCTCGAGGCCGCTGCCCCCGCCGCCCCCCGGCACGTACGGCACCGCCCCGATGCCTGCGGCACGGCCCCGTCCGCGCCCGCCGCCCCCGCCACCGCCCCCGCCCGCCGAGGTCGCCCAGCCCCGGACCACGGAGGAGCTCCTGGCCGGCACCCAGGTTATGCACAGGGAGAGCACCACCTACGACCTGTACTCGAGGGACCGGACCTACGCGAGCGGGGCGACGATCGCAAGGGCGCCCGAGCCGATCTACGTGGGCGACTGCCAGTACTGCGGTGCCCGGGTCCTGGAGCACGCCTCGGGCATGCTGATCTGCGAGAACTGCGGCGCGCAATTCCAGCGCGAATGAGCGTGGAGTGAGACCGGATATCCGATATCGCGAAGCTCTGGGGCGAAGGCCCGGCGTGGAGGTCCAGGGCGGACGTCAAGGGAGAGAGGACAAGAGAGAAGATGAGAGAGGCCGACGGGCGCAAGGGCCGGGCCAAGGGTAATGGGAAGGACTCAAGCGAGGGGAGGGCCACCCGATGAAGGAGTGGCAGCGATGGGAGCGGATGGCACAGGACTTCGAGAGGGTCGACGACCCGGGCCGTGCGGCCGAATCGCTCAGCATGGCCCTTGAACTGCTCCCTCCAGGCCACCATGACGAGAAGGCTCAGATGCTCGAGCGTCTCGAGCGGCTGCGGACGGTCTCCGTCGAGCGCGGCGGGGGACGCGTGGGAAGGGGCCCACCGCCCGAGGTCGTGCACGGGGCTCAGGTCGGGGGAGAGGCAACCCGCGGGGGCGGCTCCGGTCCTGCGGGTAAGGGCGGAGCCGTGGAGGGGGTCGATGGACCGGCCGGCGAGATGGTGGGCGGCGAGATGGAGGGCGGCGAGGATGGGTCTGTGATGGACGGCGACGGCCTTCTTGTGGGCGAGGTCGAATCGCTCGAGCCAGAGCGCGTGAGGGAGTCCGTCCTGGAGCTCGCGCGAGGCATCTGCTCGGCTCCTGGCGGTGCCGAGGAGGCCGCCATCGTGGCGAGGGTGGCCGCGGACCTCGACACGGACGAGGAGGTCGTCACCGAGGCGGTGGATGACCTCGTGGACGACGGGCTCCTCTTCCGACCCAGGGAGGGCCGCCTCATGGTGGACGGCGTAGTGGAGGAGGCCGACCTGGAGGAGGCCGTGCTCGGCGTTGTGGCCGAGCTGTCCACGGGAAGCAGGGGCGCCTCCAGGAGGGCGATCGTCGACACCCTTGTGGCTAGGGGCCTCCCCAGGGGGGATGTCGAGGAGGCCGTCACGGACATTGAGGAATCGGGCCGCATCGAGGATGACGGCCACGGCCAGGTCAGGTCCGTGATGTGCGGCGGCTTGGCCGGCGAGGCGCACGTCCAGGTTCTCTCCGCGGTGCGCGCAGGGGACACCGGCAGCGGCGTGCTGAGGGGCGCCGTCGTACGCGACCTCGAGGGACGGGGCTGGGAGGTCCAGGAGGTCGAGGAGGCCATCGACGAGCTCGAGGAGGCTGGGGAGATCGACATCTCGGGAAACCTCCTGAGGGCGGTCGGCGCCACTCCCGCGGAAGAGAGCGCGCGGGATCGCGTGCTGGCGGTGGTGGAGGCCCTCGCCAGCTCGGGCGGGGGCGCGGTCCACCCGTCCGATGTCATCAGGCGCGCGGGCGCCGAGGGCGTCGACCCGAAGCGCGCGCATGAGGCCATCGACGAGCTCGTCGATGCGGGCGAGCTCAGCCGGGACCGCCAGGGGCATCTCAGGGTCGAGGCCCCCGTGAGCGGGGCCAGCGTCCCCAGGTCGACGATGCTGGCGCTGGTGAGGAGGCTCCAGAGGGGGCACCAGGGCGCGTCCCGGGCGGAGGTGCTGGCCTCGGCCTGCGCCGAGGGGCTCTCCGAGGACGAGGCCGATGAGGCGCTCGAGGCGCTGCTCGACGATGGGATGCTCCACGAGCACGGCGGGTTCCTGAGGCCGGGATAGGCCCTCGTCACCAGGCTGGGACGAGGGACCGGTGGGGGCGGGCGCATACGCCCGGCTGGCGTCGTCCAGTCCCCGACGTCCCGTCATACACGCATCCAAAAAGGATAATATAGGGGATAACATACAGGGGCTCGGCCCAGGCGTGCTGCTGGCGCCCCCCAAGGACGGTAGAAAGATGCGTGCATCACATCCCCTGATCGTGGCGGCGGTCGCGCTGCTGGTCGTCCTCTCGAGCGGTTGCCTGAAGGAGGACAAGGGGCCGACCATCAGGGTCAAGCTCGAGCTCAAGGGGGAGTCCGCCCAGAGCGTCGTGCTGGGCAACAACACCACCTTCTTGTTCGCCGTATCGAACAACCTTCCGGAGAACGCGACGATCGTCATGTCCCTCGAGAAGCTTCCGGACAAGTGGGGCTACTCCTTCCTGCCCGAGTCGCTCGTGCTCAAGAAGAACGCCGGCAACGCCGTCCGGCTCAACATCTCCATCCCCTCCGACACGGAGCGCACCGAGCGCATCATGAAGGTCACGGCCAAGGTGCAGGGCTCATCGACCCAGAAGGCGTCGACCAGCATCACCATCTACGTGCTCGACAGGACGCTCTCCCTCGACGTCAAGTCCGTCTCGAAGGGCGCGACCGTCTACTTCAACTACACCGGCTTCCTCCAGAACGGCACCGTCTTCGACACGACGGATGGCTCGGTCGCGTCCGATGCGCGCATCAAGAAGGCCAAGGAGTTCACGGCCCGGACCTCGTACGACCCGCAGCCGCTCAAGATCGGCCAGGGCAGCCCGACCAAGGGCTTCGAGGACAGCGTGTTGGGCATGCGCTACGGCGAGTACAAGGCCTTCACGGTCCCGCCGGACATGGCCTTCTCCCACCACGAGTCCTTGAGGATCAACCTCACCGAGCGCATCCCGATGAGGGAGGTGTGGACGTCGTCGGAGTTCTCGCGCGCGTTCCGGCAGGAGGCGGCGATGTACCTCATCGTGACGCACCGCCAGTGGAACTGGACCTGCCAGGTGGTCGCGATCGACAACACCACCACGGACAGGCCGGTCACGATCGAGATGCAGCCCACGCTGGGCGCGACCTACAGGCCCTACGGCTGGGACACGAAGGTCGTGGGCATCGACAGCTCCGCGAACGGAGGCATCGGCGAGATCGTGCTCGAGCACGAGCTGCACGCGAGCGACGTCGGCGACAAGGCCCAGGTCTACAACAAGAGCGCGCCCAAGGAGTTCGACGATGCGGTCATCACGGAGGTCGTAGAGGGGCAGTACGCGATGCTGCTCGTGGAGCGGAGCCATCAGCCGCTCGCGGGCCAGACCCTCTACTACGTGGTCAAGGTGCACGAGTTCTCGGGCTAGGCGCGCAAGGGGCCTTCGGCTCGATGGAGGACCGACCCCGCTGAGTGGGGCCTCCCGCCCCACCTCCCGGACATGCCACGTACGAGGGGGGGCAATGTCCGTCAAGTGACCTGGGGCCCGCCTCGGCAACCCATGGCACATGGTCCCGGACCGCCACTGCCGCCATCGTCGCCGCCGCCACCATCGCCACAACCGCCACCGCCGCCATCGCCGCCACCGCCGCCACCGCCGCCGCCACCACCGCCGCTGCCACCACCGCCGCTGCCACCGCCCTCGATGCATCGGCCCCACCGGTCGGCCGGCCTGCCGAAGGCCTCCGCCTCCCCGACACGGCGACCCCCCCATGACCTCCGACGGCCATCGACAGCGGGTGGGCTCAAGGCGGTGGCGCAGCGCGGGGGCGCGTCCCCCCCCCGCGCGACCGCCATGCGATGTGCCACTGCCCTTGCCATGGTCCTCCACAACACTCCCCGACATTCACCTCCACCATTGGCCTTTCACGCTGGACCTTGCATACCCCCGCACCGAGGTCCCCGCAAACTATTAGGTCCCTAATATACATCAGATGCCACGGTGCCTGGGGGGTCCCAGGAGCGGCGGGGCGGAAATGGTGGATCGGGCGGATGGGGCCCTGGGCCCTCTGGGGTCGATGGGACGATGGATCGATGGCGAGCACCACGTCCTCGGCCGCACGGTCCGCGGGTACCATCTGTGCCTGCTCCTGTTGTTCGCCCTGGCGCTCCTGCTGAGGGTCGTTAACAACCAGCCATCGTTCTTCTCGTATTGGTTCGACGAATCCGAGTACTCCGTGAGGGCGAGGTACATCGTCGAGCACGATGGGGGGTACGACCCCGTGTTCCTCAGGGACCACCCCCCGCTCTTCCCCTACCTGCTGGCAGTCCCCTTCGCGGCCATCGGGCCGTACTGGTACGTCGGACGCGGCCTCGACATCGCCCTCTCCATGGTGTTCCTGTACGTGTTCTTCCTCATCGGGAGGGAGCTCGGGGGCAGACGGCTCGGCCTGTGCCTTGCGGGGCTGTTCGCCATCTCGCCCATCATCGTGTACCTCAACAGGGAGGTCACGCTCGATACGCTGACGAACCTCTTCTTGTGCCTCTCCTTCCTGTTCTTCCTCAGGTACATCAGGGACCCGCAATGGCATCAGATGGTGGTGGCGACGGCCTTCTTCGGCTTGGCCTGCATCACGAAGGAGGTCGCGGTGCTGTTCGCCCTTCCGATCCTGGGGCTGGTCGTGCGCCGGAAGCTGTAC
>Ga0316628_100001663_pt1 | contig 15890 bp, 13 predicted proteins | sample OWC_Aug_M2_C1_D5_FD_207648 | JGI IMG/M metagenome (GOLD analysis project Ga0316628, IMG submission 207648) | Wetland soil microbial communities from Old Woman Creek delta, Ohio, United States - OWC_Aug_M2_C1_D5_C | ecosystem: Environmental > Terrestrial > Soil > Wetlands | place: USA: Ohio... | reverse complement strand
TCACCGGCGAGCTTGCTTCCGCGATGGGCTATCCCGGCTTTGCGGTGATGGTGGCGTTGCTGGTGTCCGTCCTGATCGCCCACGAGTTCGAGCGGCACCGTGCGGCTCTGGCGCGCGTGTATCTCGATCGCGACCAATCGGAGAAGGCGGCATTGAGGGCCGCGCGGGAATGGATGGAGTTGGCCGTCGAAGGCTCCAGCATCGGGCTGTGGGATTGGGATCTGCGCGCCAACACCAGCTACTACGCGCCATTCTGGAAGCGCCAGCTCGGGTACGGCGAGGACGAGTTCGGCGGCTCCTGGGAAGAGTGGTGGGACATCGTGCACCCGGACGATCGCGAGCGGCTGGCGTCCGCCTTTCAGCGTCAGATGCAACATCCCGGCTCGCGCTACGAGCTCGAGTTTCGGCTGCGGCACAAGGACGGATCGTATCGCTGGTTCCTCAGTCGCGCGACGGTTCTCCTCGATGCCGACGGGCGACCGTATCGCATGATCGGATCGCACCTCGACGTCACGGATCGCAAGCGCGCCGAAGAGGAACGCGATCGCTTCTTCACCCTGGCGCCCGACCTGATGTGCGTCGGCACCTTTGATGGGCAGCTGAAGCGGGTCAATCCGTCCTGGGAGCGGACTCTCGGGTTCGCCCTCGACGATCTTCCTGCGAAGCGGTTCTGGGATCTGGTGCACCCGGAGGACCGGGCGCAGACCCTGGCCGTGGTCAAAGACCTGTCGCGCGGCGTCAACCGGGTGGATTTCGAAAACCGCTGTCGCTGCAAGGACGGCTCCTACAAGTGGATTCAATGGACGGCAGCCATCGTCGCCGATGACGAACTCATCTACGCCGCCGGGCGCGACGTCAGCGCGCGCAAACGAGCCGATCGGGAGCTGGCGGTGGCTCGCGATCAGGCGTTGGAGGCCGCCCGTGTCAAGTCCGACTTCCTGGCGACGATGAGTCACGAGATCCGCACGCCGCTCAACGGCGTGATCGGGATGACCGGACTGCTGCTGGATACGCCGCTGGCTCCACAGCAACGCGAGTATGCCGAGATCGTCCGCGGCTCCGGCGAGGCCTTGCTGGCTCTGGTCAACGACGTCCTGGACTTCTCCAAGATCGAAGCCGGCAAGCTGGCTCTCGAGCTGGTCGACTTCGACTTGCGCCTGCTGGTGGAAACGGCGGTGGACATGTTCGCGGAGCCGGTGCGCCGCAAGGGGCTGAAACTGGTTTCGGTGGTCGCGAACGATGTACCCACGGTGGTGCGCGGCGATCCCGGGCGCCTGCGCCAGATCCTGACGAATCTGATCGCCAACGCCGTCAAGTTTACCGAGCGCGGCGAAGTGGCGCTGCGGCTGACACCGGTGGAGTCGCGCCAGCGCGACGTCGTGATTCGCTTCGAGGTGCAAGATACCGGGGTCGGCATTGTGCCGGCGGTGCGCGCACGTCTCTTCGAGGCGTTCTCCCAGGCGGACGCCTCGACCACGCGCAAGTACGGGGGAACGGGCTTGGGTCTCGCCATCTGCAAACGGCTGGTGTCGATGATGGGCGGCCAGATCGGCGTGGAGAGCGAGCCGAGCGTGGGCAGCACCTTCTGGTTCACGGTGCACCTGCAACCGGCGGCGGGGCGGACCGAGACAACGACGCCGCTGGAGCTCGGAGTGTCGCCGGTGCAGCATCCGCCGCCGGCGCTGCCCGCGCGCATCCTCGTGGCCGAGGACTACGTCATCAACCAGAAAGTCACGGTGCACATGCTGGAGCAGCTCGGCTACCGCGCCGACGTCGCGGCCACCGGTGTCGAAGTCTTGCAGGCAATCGAGCGTATTCCCTATGCCGCTATCCTGATGGACTGCCGCATGCCGGAGATGGACGGCTTCGAGGCCACCCGGCAGGTGCGCGCGCGCGAACGGGAAAACGGCGGACATCTGCCGATCATCGCCATGACGGCAGGCGCGCTGAAGGACGATCGGGAACGATGCCTGGCGGCCGGCATGGACGACTACGTCAGCAAGCCCGTCCGCAAAGACAACCTCGCGCTGGTTCTGCGGCGCTGGGTGAGCGAACCGGTGAGCCCACCGGCGCGGGAGGCAACTGCGCCATCCTCGCCGGCGCGATCGATCGGCTGAAGGCGACACCGGCGTTGCACTTGCGACCGAAGGCGAGTCCGTGTTAGTCGCGCCTTACCCATGCAACTCCGGACGACCCGCTGCGGGAGCGGTGGTTTCGCTCGTGGCTGCCTCGCATTGTTTCTTTCGCTGGTGACGTTGCTGGCGGCTGCGGCGAGTGCCGAGGTGCCGCCGGAAAAGGTCGGTCAGGTCGAACGGCTCTCGCAGCCCTTCCATGCCCACTGGGTGTGGGTCTCCGATCTGGTGCTCGAACGCAGCGCCCTCGTCGACCTCGACGACGGGCGCTTCCTGGGCCTGATCAACGGCGGCTACGGCACCATCATGCCGCTGTTCCCCTCGCGCCGTCAGGAGATCTACGTGCCCGCGACCTACTACTCGCGGCGCAGCCACGGCCAGCGGACCGACGTGGTCGAGATCTACGACGCGCCGACGCTCTCGCTCGTCGGCGAAGTCGTCATTCCGCCGAGACGGGCGACCAATGCGGTGGCTCTCGGGCACGCCGCTCTCTCCGACGATGACCGCTTCGCTGCCGTCTTCAATTGGACCACCGGCACCTCGCTGAGCATCGTCGACATGGAGCGGCGCGCGTTCACGGCCGAGATTCTCACGCCCGGATGCAGCCTGGTCTATGCCGCCGGCCCCCGCCGGTTCTTCTCCCTGTGCGGTGACGGTTCCGTCTTCACGGTCACCCTCGACGACGACGGGCACGAGCTGAGCCGCGGGCGCAGCAAGCCGTTCTTCGACCCGCGCAACGATCCGGTGACCGAGAAGGCCGTGCGTTACGGCAACCAGTGGCTGTTCGTTTCGTTCAAGGGCCAGGTGCACCCGGTCGACGTGTCGGGTCCCGAGATCCGCTTCCCGGAAGCCTGGTCGCTGCTCACGGAAACCGATCGCGCACAATCGTGGCGCATCGGTGGCCTGCAGCACTTGGCCGTTCATCAGAAGAGCGGGCGACTCTACTCGCTCATGCACCGCGGCGGCCCCGACACGCACAAGGAGTCGGGCGAGGAGGTGTGGGTGTACGACCTCGCTTCGCGGCGGCGTCTGGATCGCACCAAGCTGGTCAATCCCGGCCTGACGATCTACGGCTTCCCGATCGAGTTCGGCCAGAGCTGGATCTGGCCTTTCGACCACTTCTCCGACTGGTTGATCGATACGTTCGCGCCCGCCGCCGTGAGCGCGATCCAGGTGACCCAGGACGATGCGCCGCTGCTGTTCACCGTCTCCCAGTTCAGCGGGTCGGTTGGTGTGTACGATGCGATGAGCGACAAATTCCTGCGACGCGTCCAGCCGGTGGGCTGGACCAGCGACATCCTGTTGGCACCCTGGGACGGGAAGGGAAAGCCATGATGCCGGCGCTCGATCCGGTGCTGCCGGTCACGCTGCGGGTGACCTTGTCGGTGCTGCTCCTCTGGGCCGCCGGTCACAAGCTGCGAGACGTGGCGGGCTTCCGCGAGGCGGTGGCGGGCTACCGGCTGCTGCCTTCGCTTCTGATCTCTCCGGCCGCCGTGCTGCTGATCGCCGCCGAGTTCTGCATCGCGGCCGGTCTCTGTCTGCCCCGATTCGGCTCCGCCGGGGCGCTCGTCGCGGCCGCTCTGCTGTCACTGTACGGGGGAGCCATCTTGGTCAATCTCGCCCGCGGCCGCCGCGACATCGATTGCGGCTGCATGGGCGCGGCGGGGCGGCAACCACTGAGCGCCGGGCTCGTCGCTCGCAACGGCGTGCTGGTTGTGGCGGCATTGGTGAGCGCCCTTCCGATGACCGGTCGTCCTCTGGCGTGGATCGACGGCCTGACGGTCTTCGCCAGCGTGGCGGCGCTGCTGCTGCTCTACGCGGCGGTCGACGGGCTGCTCGCCCACGCTCCGCGTCTTGCCGCGCTGAGAAGGGGCGGGGAGGTGGCGCATGCTTGAGGCCCTGCTGATCTCCACCGTCGCGCTGTGGGTCGTCGTAGTGATTCTCGCCGCGGTCGTGCTCGCGCTCGTTCGTCAGGTCGGCGTGTTGCACGAGCGGGTGGCGCCGGCGGGCGCGCTCGTCGGCCGCGAAGGGCCGCGTGTCGGCGAGCCTGCGCCGCGTCTGGAGCTGACGGACTTGATGGGACGACCGTGCCCGATCGGCGGCCCCAGCCCCGAGCGCAAGGCAACGCTGCTTGCCTTCGTCTCCCCGACCTGCCCGGTGTGCAAGACGATGCTGGCGATTCTCGACTCGGTCGCGCGCAACGAGGAGCGCTGGCTGCGCCTGGTGCTGGCCAGCGACGGCGCGCGGGAAGAGCACGAGGCGTTCGTCCGAGCCCACGGTCTTGCGGAACGACGCTATCTGCTGTCGACCGAGCTCGGGCTCGCCTATCAAGTTGGGAAGCTTCCGTATGCCGCGCTCATCGACGCCGACGGGGTGCTGCGCGCCAAGGGACTGATCAATACGCGCGAGCACGTCGAGAGCCTGTTCGAGGCGATGGAGCGCGGTGTCGGATCGGTGCAGGAATATCTCGGTCGGGAGAGGAGCAGCCGGCAAGTGGCGTAGCCGGCCAAGGAGGCGAGATGAGCGCAATCGATCGCTGGTTCAGCGGCTTGGCGCGTCACGTGGCGCGGCGCTCCTCGCGGCGAAGCTTTCTGGCGCGGCTGGCAACCCTCGTGGTTGGCGGTGCGGCGGTGCCGCTGTTGCCGGTTTCGCGCGCGCGCGGTGAATCGCGCGCCCCCGCGCCCGGCGAGCCGGATCCGAGCACCCCGATCGGCGACCCGGGGAATTGCGACTACTGGCGACATTGCGCCATCGACGGGTTTCTGTGCAGTTGCTGCGGCGGCTCGCACCGTGCGTGTCCGCCGGGCACCGAGATGTCGCCCGTCACCTGGATCGGCACCTGCCGCAACCCCGCCGACGACAAGGACTACATCATCTCCTACAACGACTGCTGCGGGAAGCACATCTGCGGCCTGTGCTACTGCCACCGCAACGAGGGCGACAAGCCGATCTACATTCCGCCGCGCAGCAACGACATCAACTGGTGCTTCGGCACGACGAGCGTGGTCTACAACTGCTCGACGGCGATCGTGCTGGGGGTGTCGACGGGGGAAGTCGAGGGTCGATAGTTGAAGAGTCCGAGAGTCGAATGGTCGAAGAGTCGAATGGTCGAAGAGTCGAAGAGTCGAATGGCGGCGCTGCGGGTTTCTCTGCTACTCGTGTTCGCTGCGGGCCTTTTTCTCGTCCCGCGGGCCGTCGCCGGTCCGCGCATCGACTACATGTTGAACTGCCGCGGCTGTCACGGGCCGCAGGGCGCGGGGGCGCCGGGGGCGGCTCCGTCCTTTCGCGGGCAGGTGGGCAAGTTTCTCTCGGTGCCGGGCGGGCGCGCCTATCTCATCCAGGTGCCCGGCACGGCGCAGTCGGAGCTCAGCGACGCGCGCACGGCCGCGGTGCTCAACTGGATCGTGCGCGAGTTCAGCCCGGGGGAGGTTCCCGCCGACTTCGTGCCGTTCACCGAAGCCGAGGTGGCGCGCTACCGGCACGCGCCGCTCATCGATGTGTTTGCGGTGCGCCGAAAGCTGATTCGGGCGATTCGGGAGAAGGAGAGGCAGGCCTCGACGTCGAAGCCGGAACGTCGATGAAGGCTGTCGGGCGCAAAATCGACGGGCAGACTGGGGGCGTAGCCACGGCTGACGCGCTTGCCCCGGCTCTTCCTTACGACCACCGTTTGGACCCCGAAACGGCCCGGCCAAGCGCGAAATGAGGCCGGAGTTTGAGGCGAAGCGCCCACATGCCGCATACTTGCTGAGGTCCGACCACGGAACTCCCACCTGGCTCGCCGACGATGGCATCGCCTCTTCTTGATCGCCTCGGCGTGTTCTCGCCGCTGACGCGGCTGCGGACGGACAGCTTCGGTGCCAGAGCGCTGCTCGCCGAAGCCGAGTACGCGGCCGAACGCGCGCTCCATCTCGCCCGCGGCGTCCTGCTCGCAGTCCTCCTTCTCGTGTTCCTCCTGGAGAGCGAGGTGTCGGCTATGCTCGCCGCCGCCGTTGCGCTCTCCTTCACCACTGCCGCACTCTTTTGGCTGCTCGTCTGGCGGGCGCTCGGACGGCGAGAGCCGCCGCGCTGGTTGCCGTACGGGCTGGTTTTGGCGGACGCCTGGGTCGCGGTCCGTGGTGCCGTAGCGGTGCAGACGCATGCGCTCGATGTGTTCAAGGCTAGCCGCTACCTTACCCCCGAGGACATGGCGGCGATCGCTGGTCCGATGCTGGCGCTGGTGGCGATCACCGGAGCCTTCCGCCTCGCTCCACGGATGGCCGTCTACAGCACGAGCGTGGCGGTACTGTCCTATGCATACATCGCAGTGGTGCTCGGGGTGTCGTGGAACCTCGGGCTCACAACTGGCGCCCTCATCGGATTCACCGGTGTCCTCGGGGTGCAGGTGGCGCGCGTGTTCCGCCACTCCATGCTCAAGGCGCGCGAGCAGGCTGTCCTCGAGCGGTACGTGCCCGAGGCGTTGCTCCAGGAGCTCGCCCGCACAGGAGATCCGCTCGGCGCCGGGCGCGAGGTCGACATCACCGTGGTCATTGTCGACATCCGCGGCTACACCCGGCGCGTCGAGCGGCTGACGCCCCGCGAGGCGGTCGCCTTCCTGAACGACTACTTCTCCGTCGTCGTGGCCCCGTTGGCCGCTGAAAGCGCCGTGCTCGACAAGTATATCGGGGATGGCGTCTTCGCCTTCCTGGAGGGTGCCGAGCAGCAGCAGCGGGCACTGCGCGCGGCCCGCGCAATCCTCGCAGCGGTCGCAACCTACAACCGCAGCCGCCCGGCAGCCGAGCCGGTGGCGATCGGGATCGCGCTGCACACGGGGCGTGCCCTCGTCGGTACCCTCGGCGCCGAGCAGAAGCGCGAGTACACCGCCATTGCCGACGCGGTCAACCTGGCTGCTCGCCTCGAGGAACTCAACAAGACCTTCGGGTCTAGCGTGATGGCGTCCGAGGCGGTCCTACAGGCGGTTAGTGCGGAAGAGCGCGTGGACTTTGTGGGGCCGGTGACCGTGCCAATCCGTGGCCACGAGGCGCCGCTCGTGGTGAGGTACCTCCTGCTGGAATAGCTTGAATCGTGCTTCGATTGGTGATCGGACTCGAACCTCCCGTGGACGGCGGCAATCCGGAGGGAACACACACGGCATGAAGAAAGTATAGGTGAAAGGAACGAGCGACGACCTCCGACGGAGTACGGCGCTACCGGTGGCCCCGCAGCGGCAGCGCGCCGAACAAGCGGCTCAAGGGAAGGCGGACACATGGCCCCGCTTACTCGCCCAGATCTCATAAGTCCGATCGTCCGCGAGTTCCTTGACGCAGGCTCTGCATGACGCGAGCACGGCGCCCAGGCGTCGGTTGCACCGGAGCGGTGAAAGCGGCGCTGCGCTTGAACGCCCCATTGTTGCCGATGAGGTCAGCCGTCGACCACAATCACCGGTCCGGTGCATTGCGAGGTTGGGCGTCATCTGCGGTAAGGGCGCGTACATAGAACTTCGTGTCCACTGACATGACTGGGAACGTGGCAGGTAGGTCAGCTTTGGGGATTTCCGCAAACCCCCACTTCTCATAGAACCGATGGGCCGCTACGAACTTTGCGGTCGTACCTAGGAACACTTCCCGAACCTGCTTCTCGGAACACCATCCCATCAGTGTCTCGAGTAGCCGGCGCGCGACTTGATGCTTCGGTCCACGGTACTCTGCTCGAACGAACATCTTGCGTAGGGCCCCCCGAGCACCGCCGATGTCCAATAGCGAGATGGTGCCAACCACTTGAGCGCCAGAAAGGGCCACCCAGAACCCGCCAGAGCCTCGCTGATAGAACCCGGGGATGTCGAGCAAGTCGGGTTGGTCTTCCAAGGTGATCGAGATACCGAACTCCGCTTGTTGAATCGGCAAGATCACGTCGATGACGCCCGCTTGGTGCTCAGTCGAGAACGGAACGACTTCGATCATCAGACCACTCGTGGCGCCCAACGGCCGCGCGATGAGCGGCCCGCGACCATGGCCACCTGCCGTGAGCAGCCCGTTTTCCCGCCGGTCCGTTCCATCGCTTTGTTAGACGACGCGCTCGCGGCGCAACTCTCAAAGGCCAGGGGACGCAGCCCGGGAGGTTACCTCCTCGTCAGACAAGCTCATAGTCGGAGAGAAACGCCTGGAACTCGGTCCTGCCGTCGAATGCCGAAGCAAGCCAGGGCACAGAGGCGTGGAACCTCTTCGGGACGTGCACGCATCGGACAGGAGCGTAGGTCCGAAAGACCAGGTCCCAGATCGGAGTAGTGACTCCGTGATTGAAGTTCGGACGGCCGAAGTGATGGGAAAGGTGATGACGCGCGGCCCAGCGGCCGTACGCACTTCGGGGGCCATTGACGTGTATGGACTGGTGGAGCCACTCGTACGTCGTCCACCCGAGGGACACCGCAGCAACAAATCCGAAGCCAGCGGGAAGACCACACGCGCCGCCAACAATGAGCAGGAGCACCACGAGGACGGGAACCGCACCCCGGATCTTCAGCCGAAGCGGCGTGAAATAGAGGATGTCGCCGTGATGCTTTAGATGCTCCGATGAGATCAGTATCCGTCCTTTGGGAAGGTGGCCGAGCCAGTAGTGGATGACGTATTCCAGCAACGTCCAGCCCGCGAGACCCGCAACGAAGCTCGCGATAAACGAGATCATCGTACCACCTCCTATCTGTCGTAGCCTCAACGCCTAGGGCGCTCACCGTTCGCGGTGTTGGCCCGGTGCGGCGGCAACTGATTCGGGCGATCCGGCAGAAGGAGAAGCACGCTTCAATGTCAGTGCCAGCGCGCTCAGCCCGATGACGGCGGCCGCCGCCGAACCGAAGATGATTCCCACCTTGGCGGTGTCGAGCAGCGGCTCTCGGAGCGCCAGCTCGGCGACGAACAGCGCCATCGTGAACCCGATCCCGGCGAGCGCGCCGGCGCCGGCGATGCCGGCCCAACCGACGCCGTCGGGTAGACGCGCCAGCCCCAGACGAACTGCCAGCCGGCTCGCCAGAGGGATGCCGAGCGGCTTGCCCACGACCAAGCTGGCCGCCACGGCGACGGCGACCGGATCGAGCAGCGAACGGATGTGAAATGGCACGCCGGCATTGGCCAGGGCGAACAAGGGCAGAATGGCGAACCCGACCCATGGATGCAGGGTCGTCTCGAGGAACTCGACCGGCGAGACCACCTCGCGGGCCGCACGCCGCACGGTCTGCACCTGCGCGGCGCGATGGGGCTGCCGGTGCCAGGTGCCTCCCTTGAGGATCTCGACGACGCGGCCGAGAAAGGAGGCCACTCGGCCTTCGCTGAGATGGGGATAGGCGGGAGTGAGCAATCCGAGGATGACGCCGGCAATGGTGGCGTGCACCCCCGACTCTTCGAACGCGGCCCAGATCAACAGCCCGAGGACCGTGTAAACGGCGAACGAACGAACTCCCAGGCGAGCCAGCGCAAGCACCGCGGCGATTCCCGCCGCGGCGGCGAGCAGCGCCCCGAGGTTGATCCCCGTCGAGTAGCCGATGGCGATGACGAGGATGGCGCCGATGTCGTCGCCGATCACCAGCGACAGCAGCATCACCCGAAGCCCTTGCGGAATGCGCGGGCCGAGCACGGCCATGCAACCGACGACGAAGGCGATGTCGGTCGCCATCGGCACGCCCCAGCCGCGCGCCGCGGGTGTGCCTCCTTGCAGGACGAGATAGATGCACGCCGGCACGACCATCCCGCCGATGGCGCCGGCAATCGGCAGCGCCGCGCGGCGGATGTCGCGCAGCTCACCGAGGACGATCTCGCGCTTCACCTCGAGACCGACGACGAAGAAGAACAGCACCATGAGGCCGTCGTTGATCCAGTGCCGCAGGGAGTGCGTGAGTTGAAAGGCCCCGGCCCGGATGCCGATCTCGGTCTCCCAGAGCGCGAGGAAGCCGGGCGCGGCCGGCGAGTTCGCCATCGCGAGCGCCACGATGGTGCAGAGGAGCAGGACGATGCCGCCGGCCGCTTCCACGTGCAGGAAACGCTCGAGCGGGCCGATCAGCCGATCAATCGGTGCGGCCTCGGTCACGAGGTCGGAGTCGGTGACGGCGTCCCTATCCATTTTCCTGCTCGTTCGCCGAAGGCGATCTACGGAATTCGATTGTTGGGGAGCCGAGGGTGCAGCGCCCAATAGGCGTTAACCTAGTGCTGCCTCGCCGAAATACGACGAAGTATCTTGCGGGGCTTCCTCTCCCGGATGGGAGAGGATCGAGGTGAGGGGGATTGAATGATGCCGAAGACCACCCCAGCCGATCTCCGTCGTGGGATCGTGAGACAAACGAGGCTCGGCTGCGCCGTTCACTTTCATCCCCCTCATCCTGACCTTCTCCCATCCGGGAGAAGGAACCCTCGTCCGATAGGTCGCAACAAGTGCGAAATTGGACACCAAGTTGACGCCTATGGTGCACCGCCTCACGGGCGGTGCCGAAAAATAGCGGTGCGCCGGGTTCATACCCGGCGCACCGCTGGTGCGTCGACTACAAGCCGACGACGGAAACGAAGCTGACGCAGCGCCCGGGGGCGCCGCCGAGGTTGTGGGTCAAGCCGAGCTTGGGACTCTTGATCTGGCGCGGGCCGGCTTCGCCGCGCAGCTGCAGCCACATCTCGTACATCATGCGCAGGCCGCTGGCGCCGATCGGATGGCCGAAGCTCTTCAGCCCGCCGTCGGGGTTGATCGGCTGCGGCCCTTCGCCGTCGAAACGCCCGTCGAGCACGTCCTTCCAGCCCTGCCCGCGCGGCGAGAAGCCCATGTCCTCCATCAGCACCAGCTCGGTGGGAGTGAAGCAGTCATGCACCTCGGCCATGCTGATCTCTTCCCGCGCGTCCTTCACGCCGGCCTGCTTGTAGGCGTCCTGCGAGCTGGAGACCACCTCGGGGAAGGTGGTGAAGTCGTAGTCCTGGCTGAAGTAGCCTTCGGCCGGCCCGGCGGAGAACGACAGGGCTTTGATGAAGATCGGATTCTTCGTGTACTTGTGAGCGTCCTCGGCGCGACACAGGATGGCGGCGGCCGACCCGTCGCTGACGCCGGAGCAGTCGAAGATGCCGAGCATGCCGGCGACCGCGGGCGACTTGCAGATGGTTTCCATCGGCACTTCCTTCTTGAATTGTGCCTTTGGGTTCTTCGCGCCGTTCTTGTGATTCTTCCAGGCGATGCGGGCGAGCACCTGCTTGAGCTCGTCTTCCGGCACGCCGTATTTCTTGGCATAGGCGGGGGCGAGCAGGGAGAAGGTCGCGGGCGCGGTCATGCTCGAATGGGTGCCGTCGTTGGGCGGCGCGTTGCCGACCAGGCCGGAGTAGCCGGAGTCCTTCAGCTTCTCGACGCCGATGGCCATGACCAGGTCGTAAGCGCCGCTGGCCACCGCGTAGGCGGCGTTGCGCATCGCCTCGCTGCCGGTGGCGCACATGTTCTCGAGGCGGGTGACCGGCTTGTAGTGGATCTTGAGCGCCTCGGAGAGCATCAGGCCGGAGATGCCGCTGGCCATGGTGCCGAGCCAGTAGGCGTCGATCTGCTCGGGATCGATGCCGGCCGAGGCATAGGCCTCCTTCGCCGCGTCGACCAGGAGATCCTCGGGCCCCTTATCCCAGTGCTCGCCGAACGGGGTGCATCCCATGCCGACGATCGCGACCCGGTCCTTGATTCCGTTGCTTGCCATGTGTGCTCTCCTTTCCGCCCGCGTGATCCTTAGCGTCCCGGGCGTGCCTTCCAAAAGTAATTGTGAACGCCTTGGCCAGTGTACAACCGCCGGAAGGTCATCTCCAGACGATTGCCGATGGCGACGTCCTTCGGGTCGACATCGGTGAGCTCGCAGCTGAAGCGCCCGCCCCCTTCATAGTCGGCCACCGCCGCCACCACGGGGGGCTGCAGCGTGTACGCCAGGTGATCGAGGGTGTAGGTGGTGATGCGACACGAGGTGTCGGCGAAGCGCTCCTGGCGCATCTGATCGATGGCGCCGCACTTCACGCACACGCGCTGCGGTGGCAGGTGGCCGGTCTGGCACTTGGTGCAGCGCGAGCCGACGAAGGCCAGCTTCCAGCGCTCGTGGCGGCGCATCGGCGGCGCGGCCGGGCGCTCGGGGTCGGGCCGCCGGGGCGGCTCGAACGGCAGGATGCCGCGCCACTTGAGATACGTGTTGTACGGGAGGTCGTTGCGCTTCGAGCCGATCCAGCGATCGACCTTGCGCACCGGCGCCATGTCCTTGATCTTGTCGGTGACCTCGAGCACCAGGGCATCGGCGCCGTCGGCTTCGCACACCACCAGGATGCGGTCGCCCGGCTTGGCCTGGTCGAGGGCACGCGCCAGCAGCAAGCCCGCGTGCGCGACGCCGGTGCGGCCGACGGTGGCCGCCAGCGGATCGGCGATGCGCTCGGGATTGACGCCCAACACTTTCGGAAGCGCGGCCATGCTGCGCGGATTGGTGCCGTCGAGGATCACGGCCGCCAGGCTCGACGCCTCGACGCCGGCATCCTTCAGCGCCCGTTGCGCGGTGCTGGCGATCGACGGGCCCATGGTGTCGGCGATGAAGCGCTCCTCCCACTGCTTGGCGAATCGGTCTTCCGGCAGGCGCCAAACGTCGAGAATCTCGATCGTGGTCGAGGCCCGCCCGATGGCGCGGGCAACCGCCTCACTGTCGCTGCCGGTGACGAAGGCGCAGGCGCCGTCGCCGCCCTGGCTCTCTCGCGCGCCGCCTGGGGCCCCCACGATCACGTCGCCGGCGCAGACCAGCGCGCGCCGCCCGGCCGTGGCGAGGTCGAGACCGAGCAGAAGCGCCCCCAGCCCCATGCGCGAGGAGCTGCCGAGCTCGACCGAGGCCACGCTCTCCGGCAGGTCGAGCGCGGCCTGGATCGTGGCGGTGTTGAGTTTCTCGGCGTAGGGCGGGCTGGTGGTGGCGAACAGGATGGTGTCGACCTGCACACCGCCACGCGTGGCATCCCGCGCGGCTTCGACCGCCATCGAGACCGAGTCCTCGTCGTAGCTGGCCACGGCGCGCTCGCCCTTGCCGGCGCCGATGGCGGCCCGGGTCAGACGCGAGTAGGGGATGTAGCTTCCATATTGGATAATTCCGGCCACTGCAGAACCTCCCTTGCGGTAGTGAAAATATCCGGTTTCGCTCCCGGAGCAACAAGCCGCGATGCTGGCGTATCGAATCCGTGCGCCGCTGGCAAATGGGTCGGGCGAGGACCCCTTCGATCGCGGCCCGCGTTGTGGTCTAATTCTGGCGCATCAGGCAGGGAGAAACCATGACATTGATCATTCGCCCGATGGCGGAGAGCGACCTCGCGGAGGCGGACCGGATTTTTCGGCTCGCCTTCGGGACTTTCATGGGGATGCCTGATCCGATGAGCTTTGCGGGAGATACCGACTTCGTTCGCACGCGCTGGCGGGCGGATCCAAGCGCGGCGCTGGCGGCCGAGCTGGACGGAGAGCTCGTCGGCTCCAACTTCGCCACCAACTGGGGCAGCGTGGGATTCTTCGGCCCGCTGTCGGTTCGACCCGACCTCTGGCAGCAGGGCATCGCCAAGCGGTTGCTCGAGCCCACGATGGACCTCTTCGAGCGGTGGGGTACCCGGCATGTGGGGCTCTATACGTTTGCGGAGAGCCCCAAGCACGTCGGCTTGTACCAGCGCTTCGGCTTCTGGCCCCGCTTCCTGACGGCGATCATGAGCAAGCGGGTCGAAGAACCCCGATCCCCCTCGCGCTGGTCGAAGTACTCGCAGGTGCCGGCCGCCGAGCGCGATGGTTGTCTGCAGGCCTGTCGCGCGTTGACCGATGCCGTCTTCCCTGGTCTGTCTCTCGGGCAGGAGATTCGCTCGGTCGACGAGCAGCGGCTCGGTGACACGTTGCTGCTCTGGGACGGGCCGGAGCTCGCCGGGCTGGCCGTGTGTCATCAGGGCGCGGGCTCGGAGGCGGGCGGCGGGGCGGCCTACGTCAAGTTCGGCGTCGCGCGCAGCGGGACGGCCTCGCGATCCGACTTCGGCCGCCTGCTCGAAGCCTGTGAAGCATGGGCGGCCGAGGTGGGCGCGAGCGCGCTGGTGGCGGGGGTCAACAGCGCCCGCGTCGACGCCTACCGCGCAATGGTCGAGCGCGGCTTTCGCGCGCAGGTGCAAGGGGTGGTGATGCAGCGGCCCAACGAGCCCGGCTACAACCGGCCGGACGTCTACGCCATCGACGACTGGCGCTGATACGCCCGGCGATTCACCAGCGGTGATCGAACTCCTCGGCCCAGCCGACGAGGGAGCGAATCGCCAGCTCGTTGCCGTCGAAGCGGATCGTGCCGTGCCAGCGCCCGAAGCAGCAGACACCGCCGCTGCGCACCAATCCCGCATTGATGCGAGAGGACCGGAGCACGCTCGGCTCGAAGGTGAGATCGATCATCCCCGTCTGTGGCGCCTGGACGCGCCATGGACGCATCCAGTTGCTCGGGTCGTAGCTCCAGACGAGATCTTCCATCACCTTGTAGAGCCGGCCGTTGATGCACAGGCCGTTTTCGTTCACCCCGGTGCCCGTGGTCCACTTGGCGCCCATGTTGACGCCGACCAGAGTCCCATCCTGCACCCCGGTGGCCACCGCCCAGTTCCAGAACGAGCAGTAGGGCCAGATTCCACGCCCGAAATCCTGCACGGCGTGGCACTCGTCGGGGTCCATCGTGTAGCGCTTGCCGCCGATGCTGATCTCCCCCGCGGTCGGTAGCGTGTTGTGCTTCGAGTTGAGCTGAAAGCGGCTGCTCGACCAGGGGACGACGATGTTGAGCGTCTCGTGCCCCGCCGGCTTGCTCACCACGAAGTCCGCGGCGATCGGCTCGCCCTTCGCCACGGCGCGCAAGCTGACCTCGAGGTCGCCGCCGCGGTTGACGTTGGCGTAGTCGATCGTTTTGCTCTTGAAGGTGACCGTACGCTCGACGTGCTCGGGGAGCTCGAGTGACCCGGGCCACTTGAACGCGGTCGCCGACAGTGCCTGCTTGGTGTCGAAGTCGGTGAACGTGACTTCGCAGAAGGCGGCATAGTCGATGTCGGCGATCGTGGCCGACAGCACGAAGCCGGGTGCGATCCAGTTCCAGAAGTTCCAGCGTTTCTTCCGCGGCCAATGTCCTGCCAGGTTGGCGCGCACCAGAGGAGTCCGCGACCAGCCGACGGCCGCGGGGTTGAGCCGCCCGCGCGAATCGCACAGGTCGACGGCCGCGGTGAGCTCGGGCTCTTCGTACGGGGAGCGGTGGCTGCCGCGCGCCATGCGCTCGCGAACGATGGGAAGGTAGTCGGGCAGCGGTTGCATGCGGCGCTTGCTTACTCCCTGGCGCGGCGCGGGTCCACCCTTTTCGGCAACCGTAGCGCCGCTGGCCCGACTCAGACCTCGAGCGGCCCGTCGGTTTACAGCGGTAGACCCGTCGTCTCCGGCAGGCCGAGCATGAGGTTGAGCGATTGGACGGCCACGCCCGACGCTCCCTTGCCGAGGTTGTCGAGAATGGCGATCAAGACGATGTGGCCCGAAGGGTGCCCGACGACGTGCAACTCGACGCGGTTGGTGTCGTTGCAGCGGCGCGGATCGAAGATGCGCTCGTCGGGCTCCTGCGGCGGCGCCGCCGGCATTACGCGCACGAACGGCTCGTTGGCGTAATGCTCCTGCAGCGCGCCCCAAATCGACGTTGAGTCGGCGCGAGCAGGCAGGCTGGTTGCCGGCAGCGCTACCTGAACCCGCATTCCGCAAGCGAATGGCCCCACGGCCGGGAGGAACTGCGGCTCCACA
>Ga0316628_100001662_pt1 | contig 15891 bp, 13 predicted proteins | sample OWC_Aug_M2_C1_D5_FD_207648 | JGI IMG/M metagenome (GOLD analysis project Ga0316628, IMG submission 207648) | Wetland soil microbial communities from Old Woman Creek delta, Ohio, United States - OWC_Aug_M2_C1_D5_C | ecosystem: Environmental > Terrestrial > Soil > Wetlands | place: USA: Ohio... | reverse complement strand
GGTGTCGTGGACGGTGTACTTGTCCTCCGCCAGGAGGATCGACCCGCCCTCGATGACGGCGCCATCGATGAGCGCGTGGTTCGCACCCGTGCCGTTGAGGTCGTCGTTGGTCGTGACGGTGTAGGTAAGCGCCTCCGCGCCCTCGGGAACTGTGACGACGGTGCCGATGAGCGAGCCCGTCGTCATGAGGAGCGCGAGCAGGAGCGAGCCGGTCCGGTTGCTCATATAGGGGTCCCTCTAGGCCATCTGGCACGGCCGGCTTGCCAATAAGGCTTCCCGAATATATACATTTGGGAAACGGCCCCCGCTGGACGGGCCCCGTCCGCCGCCAACTGGCGTGCGTGACCGCGGGGAAGGCGTAGAGCAGTATTCGATGTCCTCGCCCCGCGCCCCCGCGGCGCGCGCATAAAGACTTATCTATTGGGGCGCCCAATCACATCGGCGCACCGGGGTGGTATTCTCATGGCGGAGTTCAACCTGTCAGAGGTCAGGGGCAAGCGGATGTTCACGACCGACGGCATGGCCGTCGGAACGGTCGTGAGGTTCGAGATAGACCCCACGCTGTGGCGCGTGAGGTCGCTCGTGGTGAAGGTCAACGACACGGCCATGCAGCTGCTCGAGCTCAAGAAGTCGCTGCTGACGGCGAACGAGATACTCGTCGGCCACGACATCGTGAAGAGCGTGGGCGACGTGGTGAACCTGGGCGTGAGCCTGGAGATGCTAAAGGGCCAGCTCGCGGCGCCGACGTCCAAGAAGCAGGTCATCTCGAAGAAGTGAGGGGGGACGACGATGCCGATCATCAAGGACACGGAGCTCACCGGCAAGCGGGTCATCACCGACGATGCGGCGGACGTGGGCACGGTAGGCGACATCTACGTGGACGTCTACGACTGGCACATCACGCGGTTCGACCTGAGGGTCGAGAAGAGCTACGTGGAGCGGCTCGGGGCGGAGGGACGCATGCTCAGGAAATCGATCGTCCCCATCCGCACCCACATGGTGCGCGCGGTCGGGGACGTCGTCCACCTCAAGGACGGCCTCGAGGAGCTCAAGCGCTCGACGAAGCTCGTGCAGCCCCCCACGAAGGAGGAGCGCCCATCGCATCCCAAGAAGGAGGCGGTCGAGGAGCCGAAGCGCGCGACGCACACCAAGCGGTACGAGCCCGAGGAGAGGCCCCGCAAGCTGTGACCGGGAGCGCCCGCTCCTCAGCGCCGAGCGCGCCCGGCCCAGTGCCCGGTCTTGGCAGGAGGTCCTTGACATGCCCTCCGTCCGGCCGACGCCTGTGACGACCGCCACATCGGAGGAGGGGTGTGGCCCCGGTCGTAACGAGGCGCGTCACGGTCCCGCGCGTCCGCGCGGCCTCTGCGCCTCTGACCCGACCGGGGCGTGTCCGGCGCCGGGGTTGGCCGCGCCCTCATACCGTGGGACTTGACGTCCCGGTCGGGTGGGGACCCATCGGCGCAGGGTGTGCCTCGCGTCGTCGCCGGGGATCATCGATCACCCCGGGCTTGGTGCGAGGCGGACGATACTGGTCCGTCCTGGTATAAGTAGGTTTGCGCGCGCTCGCAGGGGGGTGGCGCGCCCGCTCATCGCGAGCCGGCGCCAGGTCGTCCGTGGCCGCGCCCCTTCCCGTGGCGACGGGCGCGACGCCGCCCCTCGCGCGGACCCTCGATGCGCTGCACCTGGATGAGATTGGTGCTGTCCCGCGCTCGCAGGGGCAGCTTCGACGCGATGACCACGATGCTGCCAGGGCCCGCGAGGCCCTCGCGCACCGCCGCGCGCTTGGCGCGCTCGATCATGTGCTCGGTGTCCGCGACCGGCGAGACCAGCGCGGGCCTCACGCCCCAGTAGAGCGACATCCGCCGGACGGTCTCCGGCCTCGGCGAGACCGCGAGGATGGGCTGGCCTGGTCGCGCGGCCGAGTGGTGGCGGGCGGTGAAGCCGGACGATGTGAAGGTGATGATGGCGCTCGCCTCGAGCATCTTCGCGAGGTCCACCGCCGAGCGGGCGACCGCCACCGGGATGGGCAGCGCGCCCTCGTAGCCCTCGAGGGGCGGCGAGACGGGCGGGGCCGATGCCTCGACCTCCTCCGCGATGGTGGCCATGGTGGCGACCGTCTCGGCGGGGTACCGCCCCACCGCGGTCTCGCCCGACAGCATCATGGCGTCGGCGCCGTCGAGGATGGCGTTCGCCACGTCCGAGACCTCCGCGCGCGTGGGGCGCGGGCTCTCCGTCATGCTCTCGAGCATCTGTGTGGCGATGATGCTCGGCTTCGCGTGTCGGTTGCAGATGGACACGATGCGCTTCTGTATGATGGGCACGCGCTGCAGCGGCAGCTCTATCCCCAGGTCGCCGCGCGCGACCATGACCGCGTCGGCCGCGTCCACGATGCCCTCGATGCTCTCGACGGCGTCGCGCAGCTCCACCTTCGCGATGAGGGGGATGTCGGAGCCGCGTCCGCCGAGCTCGCGGCGCACGGCCTCGACCGCCCGCGCGTCGCGCACGAAGCTCACGGCTATGTAGTCCGCGCCCGCGCGCGCGGCCCAGGCGATGTCGTGCATGTCCTTCCCGGTCACGCTCGGTGCCGAGATGCGCAGGTCGGGCAGGTTGATGCCCTTGCGGTCCTTGAGGACGCCGCCGCGCACGACGCGGGCGAGCACTCCATCGGCCGCGACCGCGAGCACCTTGCACTCGATCGTGGCGTCGTCGATGAGCACTCGCGCGCCCCTGCGCAGGTCCCGCTCGAGCCTGTCGTAGCCCACGGGCACGACCGAGCCAGCGCCGAGCACGTCCCTCGACGTGAGCACGACGTCGGTCCCGGCCTCGAGCCGCATCGAGCCCCCCTCAAGGCGGCCCACGCGCAGCCTGGGGCCCTGGAGGTCCACCATCACGGCGACCGGCCTTCCCACCTCGTCGGCCGCGCGCCGCGCGAGGCCGAAAAGCCTCTGGTGGTCGGCGCGCTCGCCGTGGGAGAGGTTTATGCGGACGACGTCCACGCCCGCCCTCAGGAGGGACGTCATGCCCGCCCTCGAGTCCACGGCGGGGCCCAGCGTGGCGATGATCTTCGTGCGCCTCATGCTCATCGGCTGCTTGGAAAAGTGCGGCGACTAGATTAAGTCTCGCCCGTGCGGCCCATGGGGCCGCCTAGCCGCCCTCCCCTTCCTCGCCCTCGGGTGGCTTGCCACGGCCCCTCATGGCCGCGTACGCGACCGCCGCGGCGATGGCGGCGCACACCGCTATCAGGCCGACCGCGAGGTAGACCCAGTCCATGGAGCCCGCGTCGCCGTCGCCGTCGCCGTCACCGTCCTCGCCGGGGTCCTTGGCGGTGACCTCGTGCGTCAACGCGTTGTTGTCCTCGCGCGTCTCCCAAGGGATCGAGTCGAGCGTGTCCACCCGGGCGGTGATGGCCGTCATGCCGTAGACGGCGTTCCAGGTGAGCTCATGGACTGCTGTCCCGGTCGCGTCGAAGAGCACCTCGTCGTTCCACAGCTCGTCGTTCCCTGCCTTGATGCTGCACGCGATGCCCTCCCCGGGGACGGTCGACGTCGTGGACCTGAACGTCACCGTGATGGTGGCGGGCCGGTTGGCGGTGGGCCGCGGGGGGGTCACGTTTATGGACGCGACGTACAGGTCGATGGCCGCGGGGGGCTCGTCCTCGATGGCGAGCGTGTAGTTGCACACCTCCGACTCGCTCACGACCACGACGTACAGGGGGGAGTACGTGTCCGCGAACTGCTTGAGCGTGACCGTGTCGCCCACGTTGAGGAGCGGCTCCTGCTGCAGGATCCTCTCGTTCTGGTCGACCACGCGCACGTCGTAGCCCAAACGCCTGTCCGCGGACATGGCGCTGAGCGTCGCGTGGACGACGAGGAAGTTGTTGAGGCTGGGGGTGACCTCGTACGCGTCCGCGACGTCCGCGTTGAGGTCGCGCTTCCATTGCGGCAGGGGGCCTCCGATGCTGCCGTTGACCGTCTCGCCGACGTCAAGCTCCTCCGCGCGGGACGAGCTGTTGCCCACATCGCCGCGGGTCCCCGCGTCGTTCTGCCTCGTGGATGCGCGCACGGTGATGTTGTAGTGCACCGAGAGCGCCGTGGTGGAGTCGCCATGCCATGCGATGGCGAAGTAGTACCGCAGCGTTGGGAAGGCCTGGTTGGTCAAGCTCGAGAACCGCACCGGCGCGGCGAGGCCGGGGAACGTGAGGTTGACGACCTCGGCGCCCGAACGGTCGCAGACATGAAGGAGCACGCCCTGGTAGTGCGAGGCCGTGGGCATGAGGACGGCTATGCACTCCGCGAGCTGCGCGGAGTCGAACTCGAACGAGTAGAAGTCCTCGGTGTCGTTGACGGTCGCGTTGCGGATGAGCGAGCCGTTCCAGGTGCCCTGGGGGAGCGCGACCGACCTCTCGACGGAAGAGCCCGCGTCGCCGGCGCCCGGGCCGTCGGCGGTAGCGATGAGCGCGGCGGCCGCCGTGCCCAGCGCGAGCATCGCAAGCGCCAGCAGGACCGTCCTCGCGGCGGGGCCGCGGCGTGGTTGCGTGCCTCTGGCTGAATCGTTCATGTACTGTCACCTCCGGTCGCGATGCCCCAGGATAAGCGCATCCCGTTATAAGGAGTTCGCCTTGCGGTCACCTTGCCGGCCTGGGGGGGAAGCCGCACTATCCTCATCCACGCGGTCCGGGCCCGTGGACCGGCTCCCAGTCCACGAGGAGCCGCCGCCTGCGCCCGCGCTCGTAGACGATGGCCACGGCCGCCGCGACCAGGATGGCGAGCAGAAGGAGAAGCCAGGACGGGAAGGGCGGCTCGGGCGACGACGGCTCCTCGACGAGCACCAGGACGGTCGCGACCGCCACGTGGTCGCCCCCGAGCCCGTCGTCGACGCGCAACGTGAGGTTGTGCCAGCCCGGCGTGAGCATGGCCGCGATCTGCTCCCCCGCGCCGAGCTCGCCGTCCACGTCGGACGTCCAGGCGAAGGTCAGCACGTCCGCGATGTCGGGGTCGCGGCTGCCCACGGCCGAGAGGCCGAGGGGCTCCTCGGAGGACAGCCGCACCAGCGGCGCCGGCGAATCGATCACCGCCGTGGGCGGCAGGTTCACGGCGAGACGGACCTGGCCGAGCTCGACAGGGCCGTTGCCCGCCACGTCCGTCGCGCGCCACCTCACCCAGTTGTCGTGCCCGGAGACGGGGGTCGCGCAGCTCGCACGCGCGAGGCCCCCGCCGAGCGTGCCCACGTCGGCGACGGTCCAATCGCCCCACGCGCCCTGCGACCCGACCGAGAGCGCCCACTCGACCGCTGACGGGTCGATGCCGGAGCCCTCGCCGTCGGTCAGCACGAGCGTGCAGCCGACGTCCGACGACCGCGGGAACGTGTGGTCCTCGCGCGGCCACGACTCGACCCGCTGCGGCGGCGTGAGGTCGACCATCACCCTCACCGGGTCCGAGACGATGACGGCGTTGAGCGCGGCGTCCGTCGCGCGCCACACGACCAGGTTCTCGGTGCCCTCCGCGAGGCTCACGTTGGCGATGGCCTCGACGGCCGACCTCGGGGAGGACGGGGCGCCCGTCGTGACGACCCTGCCGGCGGCGCGCCAGGGCGTCCAGGAGGACGCGCCCGCGACGAGCGCGGACCACTCGACGGACGCGGGCGCGACGCCCGAGCCCTCGACGCTGGCCGCGGGCCCGGGGTCAGTGACCGAGCAGGACATCACGACCTCTCGCGCGCGCTGCCATCCGGGCACGGTCGCGCCCTGCACGACGACGGGGGTGGTGTCGATGGCCAGCGCCAGCTCCCCCGAGACCGTCGGGCCGTTGCCAACGAGGTCGGTGGCCCTCCATCTCACGCGGCTGCCCGCGCCCTCTGGCAGCGTCGCGAAGGCCATGCCCAGCGCACCGCCGGCGGGGGCATCTGGCAGCGCCGCGGCCTGCAGCCACGGGCCCCAGCCCGTGGCGAGCGCCGGCCAGACCTGGTACTCGACCGTGAACGGGTCGACGCCGGCGCCGTCCCAGTCGGTCACGTTCGCGCGCAGCTCGACGGCCCGCTCCCGCAGCCAGCGCCCGTCGCCGGCGGGCGAGAGCGACGTGAAGGACGGGCCCCTGCCGTCCACCTCGAGCGGCACCCGCATGGGCGCGGGCTCGCGCGCGCCATCGGGCAGGCCGACGGCATGGACCTCGAGGGTCGAGGTCATGCGCGAGACGTAGGGCGCGACCATCGTCGCGTCCCACCGTCCCCCGTCCGAGGGCGCGCCGTGGGCGACCAGGACGAGGTCCCAGAGCACGCTCAGCTGGGCGGTCCCTGGCCGAGGCCGCACACCTCCCGAGCCGTCGTAGACGACGGGCGGGACGACGACCGTGACGTTCGAGCCGCCCCTGACCCATGAGCCCGGGCCGAGGGGGCGCTTCCCGTCCGCCACGACCTGGACGGGGCCATCGAAGGCCAGACGCGTGCGCACGGTCAGCACCGAGGAGAAGGTGAAGGTGTGCATCCGCGTCTGGTCGTCCCGGACCACGACGACGATGTCCACGGGGCCCTCGGTCGGGAAGTTCCACTTGAAGGCCATGTCGGAGGTGAGGTGCCATGTCCTGTTGACGATGTCCTTGCCGGTCTCCCACCAGAGGGTGGGGAAGTCGGCGTGCTCGGTCGCGCCCGCCGCGAGCGCCATCGAGTCGGTGCGCTGCGTCCACGTGTAGGCCGTCCCCGCGCCTCCAGGGTCCACGGTGACGGTGGCCCACTGGATGGCGTCCACGTGCCTGTCGTTCCATACCAGGAGCTCCACCGTCGTTGCGTCCAGCCCCGCGTTGGCGGCCGTGCCCGGCTCCGGCGAGAGGAGGTCGCACGACACAACGATCGGCCGTGCCTTGATGAGCCTGATGTTCCAGAACATGATGTCGTCGCGGTCCGTGTGGCCGGACGTGCCCCAACCGGTGAAGACCGACAGCCTGTTCGTGCCCTGCTGGAGGACGCCCTCCTCGATGGAGACCTCGATCTCGACCTCGTCGTCGGTGGTGTATATCGAGCCGTCCCCGACCGCGTACTCGTTCAGGTAGCCGAGGAGCCGGTCGTTCAGGACGAGCCTTATCTGGTCCTCCTCGGGGATCCACTGCGACGGGACCTGCCCCCGCATCCAGAGCTTGATGGCGGGGTTCTCGACGTCGCCCTGCACCTGGAAGTCGAAGTCGTGCTGGAGGCCCTCGAAGAGCTGCGGCTGGTAGGTGGGCACGAAGTGGTCGCCGAGGTGGTGGAAGTCCGTGTCGATGACGACGGCCACCTCGTCCGTCTCGGTGGCCGAGGCGGTCAGGGCGATTGCCGCCAGCACCGCGAGGAGCGCGCCCGCTGCGATGGCCGGAAGCGCGGCAGCGATGGCAAAGTGGCGCGCTTGGCGGTCGCTCGGTCGGGCGGGCATCCTCCAGCTCCTAGGCCCACACCCAGTGGATGGCATTGCAGATAAGGCTTGCGCCATGGTGTACCTCCTGGGGTCGGTGGGGCCCGGTCGCCCGGCCTGGCCCACGGGCACGGCAAGCTAGATTTACCTGGTAGGCAATCCCAGTGGACCACTATGCTAGCTAGGGGCACGCCATGGTTCATGCTCGCCCCCCCGACGCTGGCACTGGCGCTCGCCGCGGCCGTCCTCGCGTCGGTCGCCCCGTCGGTGTGGTGGTCGTGGGCCCTGGTCATCGCCCTCGCGGCCGCCTCCGCCATCGGGCTTGCGTTCTTCCGGGACCCCGACCGATCGCCCGGCGAGGGGCTGCTGGCGCCCGCGCACGGGCGCGTGCTGGCCGTGGAGGACGTGGAGGAGGGCGGGGCGTGGACGCGCGTGAGCACCTTCATGGGGCCCCTCGACGTGCACGTGGTGCGCGCCCCCCTCGATGGCAGGGTGGGGCTCGTCGAGCGCGCAGGGTCGGGCTTCGCGCGCGCCGACGCGCCCGGCGCGGGCCACAACGTGCGCCTCACGCTCACGATGGAGACGGAGGGCGCCTCGGGGCGCCACCGCGTGGTGCTGGTCTCGGGCTGGTTCGCGCGGCGCATCGTGCCCTACGTGGGAGCGGGCGATGCGGTCGCGCGGGGCGCGCGCATCGGGCTCATCAGGTTCGGCAGCCGCGTCGACGTGCTCGTGCCCAGGGGCGAGTGGGCCATCACCGTCGAGCGGGGCGCGCGCGTCCGCGCGGGCGAGACGTCGCTGGGGGTGAGGGCCGACGCGCGTCGTTGACCTGATGTCCATCGCGGACGTGTTCACCGTCCTCAACGCCATCCTCGGCTTCCTCGCGGTGGTCGCGGCCCTCGAGGGCGAGCTCGAGTGGGCCTACACCCTCCTGGTCCTGTGCGTGCTCGCGGACGGCCTCGACGGCATCGTCGCGCGCAGGTTCGCGCGCAGGTGGAACCTCGGGGACTTCCTGGACATCATGGCCGACTCGGCCTCGTTCGGCCTGGCGCCCGCGGTCATCCTGTACGCCACCTACGGCGACGGCCTGGGGGCGCCGGACCTGGGCATCGGCGTCGCGGCGGGCCGAGCGCTCGTGCTCGTCGGGGGCGGCGCGCTCATCGCCGCGGGCGTGCTGCGCCTCGCGCGGTTCTGCTTCGAGTCGCGCGCGGACAAGCGCACCTTCCTGGGCCTCCCCATCCCGGCGGCCGCGCTCATGGTGGCCATGTGCCTGATGGCGGGCGTGCCGGGCCTGGCCGTCGTCGCGCTGGTCCTGGTCGCGAGCGGCTGCATGGTCTCCGACCTATACTGGCCGAAGCCGATGGGCCCCGTCGGCGGGGTCACGGGCGTGCTTGCGCTGCTGCTCGTCGTCGCGCGCCTCGGGGACCCCTACATCGACGGGCTCGGGTGGCTCGCGGGCGCGCTCGCGGCGCTGGGGCTGTTCTGGACGCTGATGTACATCCTCGTGGGGCCGTTCGCGGTGCGCGTGCTGGTCTTGCGGGGCATTATCCCGGACCCGGCGGGCACCGAACCCGCGGACGGGGCGGCCGGGTGCCCCCCTCCGGGGAAGTGACCGCCGCCAGGTGTGGCGCGGCCGCGCGGATGGGACGCCGGTGGGGGGCATCGCCCCGGTGAAAGCAATATTACCATGGACGGCATTACCCCCCCAACCGGCCAGGGCGACCTCTGCTCAATTCCTGTCGAGCCAGTCTGCCGCCCCGGCCCGTGGGCGTGCGTTCGACCATGGCCAAGTCCGTCAAGATCGGCATCACAGGCCTCCCGGGCGCCGGCAAGACCGAGGCCCTGCTCAAGGTAATCGAGATGCTCGAGGCGGACGGTCACATCGTCGGGGGCATGGTCACGACCCCCATCTACGAGCACGGCCGCAAGATAGGCTTCGAGGTCGTCGACTGGCACTCCAAGCGCACGGGCATCTTCGCGCACCGCGACTACGAGACGCCCATCAAGATAGGCCTCCTCTTCGTGGACACGGACGTGCTCAACGAGATCGGCGTGCCCTCCATCGAGTGGGCCACCGCGAACGCGTCCATCATCATCATCGACGAGGTGGGCAAGATGGAGGTCGAGTCCGACACCTTCATCAAGGCGGTCAAGTCCGCGCTCGAGACCCCCAAGCCCCTCATCCTCACGCTCCACAAGAAGTCGCGCAACCCCCTGCTGCAGGACATCCGCCGCCGCGACGATGTGCGCATCCTCGAGGTGACGCCTATCAACCGCAATCTGCTGCCCTACAAGATAATCTCGCTGCTGAAGTCCGAGCTCAAGGGGCCCACGGGCTGATGCCCATGGCCGGGGACGTCCTGGACGGGGTGGCCCTGGCGGTCGTGCGCGAGGGCGCCGTGGAGGTCGAGGTCCCGGCCGCCTCCGCCGTCCGCAGGCGGGGGCCGGGCGCGCGCGACGCGCCCGTGTTCTACAACCAGGCGACCGAGCTGGGGCGCGACGTGTCCGTGGCGGTGCTGCGCGCGACCGGCAGGGAGGGGATGAGCGCGCTCGACGGGCTCGCCGGCTCCGGCATCAGGGGAATCAGGTACGCGGTGGAGGGTCCGGCCTCGATGGAGCTCACGCTCAACGACGCGGACCCGATGGCCGCGGCGCTGTGCCGCCGCAACGCGGCGCGCAACGGGCTTGAGGGCTGCGACGTGACGGAGCGCAAGCTCGAGCCCCTGCTGCACGAGGAGCGCTTCGACCTCGTGGACCTGGACCCGTTCGGCTCGCCAGCGCGGTTCCTCGCGGGCGCGGTGCGCGCCGTGCGGCGCGGGGGCATGCTCGCGCTCACGGCCACCGACACGCCCGCGCTGTGCGGCTCGGAGCCCAGGCCCTGCCTGCGCAGGTACGGGGCGCGCCCCTGGCGCGGCGACGCGATGCACGAGGTGGGGCTGCGCATCCTAATCGGCGCGGTCGTGCGCGAGGCCGCGAGGACGGACCTGGCCGCGGCCCCGGTCCTGGCGATGGCCGAGGACCACTACATGCGCGTGTTCCTGCGCGTGGCCAAGGGCGCGCGGCGGGCCGACGCGGCCCTCGGGATGGTGGGCCACGCGTGGAGGGCGGAGGACGGTGGCGTCGCCACGGGGGCCCGCCACCCTCACGGGGCCTCGCAGTGGGCCGGCCCGCTCTGGCTGGGGCCGCTGCACGACAGGGCCGTCGTGGAGCGCCTCGCGCCCACCGAGGCCATGGGCACCCGCGCGAGGCTCGCCAGGCTGCGCGAGCTCTGGCTCGAGGAGGCGGAGCTGCCCCCCCTCCTGGTCGACGTCAACCGGCTCTCCGGCGACATCGGGACCCGGAGCCCATCCATCGCGCGGCTCGTCGAGGAGCTGAGGGCGCGTGGATTCCGCGCGGGGCGCTCGCACACCAATCCGCAGGGCGTGAAGACCGACGCGCCAATGGAGGAGCTCGAATCGGCGATGCGCGGCCTCGGATGAGGGGCGGTCCCGTGGCCGCCAGGGGCGGTCAGCCCCGCCTCTCGGCCGAGACGAGCCGCGCGCGCTCCAGCTCCGCCTCCTTCGCCTGCAGCATGCTCTCGGCGTTGCGGAGCCGCTCCTCGGACCTCCGCAGCTGGGAGAGGAGCTCGCGCTCGTCCTTGCCAGGAGGCGTGGCGCTGGCCGCGCTCCCGCCGGCGGGCGCGACCACGGAATCGAGCCGTGCCTGGACGCCCTCGATGGACCGCCTGATCTCGGCGACCTCGACGCGCATCTCCATCATCTCGCGCTCGAACGGCGTGAAGGCCCTCAGGGCGATGAGCCTGTAGGCGATGTACATGCCGATGAGCATCGAGCCGATGAGCGCGAGCAGGATGACGCCCACCCACGCGTCGATGGCCTGGATGGCGATGATGGCGTTCTTGCCGTAGTAGAGGACGATGATGTTGACCACGCTGAAGAGCACCGCGATGAGGATGACGAACGTGTAGAGGCGCGGGATTCTCACCGTGGCGGCCTGCCTCATCGGCTCACTCCTCCTCCCCGAGCTCCCAGCGCCACTCCGCCACGACGCTGTAGGGGGCCCCGTGGTCGGACCCCTTGGACTGGCCCTCCTCCTGTACCCATATGAGTGGATCGTCGGGGTGCGTGAGGTCCAGCCTGACGGTTGCGTTGAGCATGTAAACGTCCGTGCGGTCGATGACCGTGATGTTGAGCGTGAAGGTCGCGTTGGCCACGATGGCGTCCAGGACGTACCTGTCCTGCGCGCAGAGGTCGTGGCGGACCCCGTCGGCCGTGTAGTTGAGGCAGATGGTGTCGTAGCGGACCTCGCCCAGGGCCATCACGGTCACGAGGGTTGCGTTGTCGACCGTGTCGAGGATGACTTTGGGTATCCTCGAGATTGGCGACTGCGTGCCGTCCGTTATGCAGCCCATCGGAAGGACCACAAGGAAAATAGCCAGTGCAAGAACCGCCCCCGGTCGCATCGCTCCGTCCATAAACGCCCAGATATATAAAATCATATGGAGCGTTCCGGTCCGCCCGTCAGCACGGCGGCCCCAGGTCCACCTCTGGCACCCTCGCGACCATGCGCCCGAGGACGGCCCTGAGGCAGGCGGCGTTGTCGAACCCCTCCGAGATGGCGCGCAACCCCCCTCCAGGCGCCCCGGCGAGCGCGGACGTCTCCCGGGCCAGGACCGGCAGCGCGCGCGTGAGCTCGTCGACGACCGTCACGTGGGCGGCCCGGGAGGTCCTGGACATGGGGTTGAGGTCGACCGCGACGACCGTCCGGCCCCACCGCCGCAGGGCCTCGGCGCGGTCGCCGTCCTCGAGGGGGACGAGCACCACGTCGGCCCCCCCCACCCCCTGCGAGCTGCACAGCGCGCGGGCATGGTCCAGGCCGGGCACGCGCGCGTCGGGCGCCTCCCCCAGCACGTCGCGCGCCCCCGCCGCGCGCAGCCGGTCCGCGACGCGGCGCACGCGCTCCTCGGTGCGGTGGAAGAGGTTGACCTCCAGGGGCATCGCGCCCTCGGCCGCGCCGCGCGACGCCCTCGCCCCCGTGACCGTCTCGGCGAGCGCGACCGCCTGCTCGGCCGCGAGCGCGGCCACGTTGCCGTTCACGGACATCACCGGCCGGCGCGCGAGCAGCAGGAGGGCGGCCGCGGCGCGGCACGCCGCCACGGCCTCGTCGGTCGTGCGCTCGCCTAACAGGTAGTCGAACGCCTCGCCGCGGCCGTGCGCGATGAGACCTGCCTCGGAGACGATGCCCGCTCGCACGCCCTCGACGAGCCGCTCCCTGGCGAGGAGGGAGGCGCGCCGGGGGTGCGAGGGCGGGATGTCGGTCATCGGGCACCTGAAGGGCTGGCCCACATAGATGTGGCTTTCCATGGCCTTACTTGAGAAGCAGAAGGAAAGATATATGAGCAAGTCGATTAATCCTGAGTGCGGCCAAAGCCATAGCCAGATGGTTGTGATTGGCTGGGAATGAGCCCCCGGGCGGCGGCGATGCCGCGCGCGCTGGGTGGCCCTACCCCTCGGGGGGCAAGCGGTGAACCCAAAGGTGTTCGAGAAGGGCCTTAGGGACCTGAGGCAGGAGAACGCCTCCGTCCACTGGGCCTTCCTCACCAGGGACGGCGTGGTCATCACGCAGGAGCTGCCCGAGGGCGTGCACCACGAGACGTTCGCCATCATGTGCGCGACCATGCTCGGCGCCGCCCACACCCTGAACTCGGAGTTCCCCGAGGGCGAGATAGAGCGCATCGTCGTCGAGGCGGGGCGCTACCGGGTGCTCGTGGTCGGCGTTGACCAGAACACGCTCGTGGCCTTCGTCGTGCCGCGCAACTTGGACGTGAGCTCGCTGCTGGTGTACCTCCAGAAGATCAAGAAGCAGGCCGACAAGGTCGAGGCGGCATAATCCGGCGCCGCTCTGCGCGACCCCTCCCCCCCCCGTGACGCGACCCTGGTCCCCGTCTCCCCCACCCCCTGACCACGGTCGGCCCGAAGGGCATCCTGCGACCGACCGCTCGCAACCCCCTGCGCGGGCCGCCGCTCCGTGATGCCTTGGCCCGGCAGGTGGACACCTGGCAATCGCGCATCATATCAATCGCGCGATAGATATTTATGCACCGATGCTCCATCCCACATGGCCTGTCCGGGGGGACGGGCCTGGCGCTAGGGGGTGGCACCTCCATCAACGGTGCCCATCCCGTCGGAGGAAGGGGGTTCCAACCATGGTCAGCAGAGTCCTGATTACCTCACTGGCCACACTGGTCACGTTGAGCGTCCTTTGCGGAACGATGGCGCTTTCAGAAGATGGTGTCCAGGCACCGACGGGGGTATCCGCGGCCCTCGGCGTCGGGCACGTCCTGGTCACATGGTCTGCGCCCAGCACGGGGAGCGTCGACGACTACATGATCTACCGCAACTCGACCAGCACCCACGGCACCGGCCTCAACGGCACCTACTACGACACGAGGGACTTCACGGGGGCGCCACATACCCGCATCGATAGCTCGATCGATTTCCAGTGGGGAGCCGGTGAGCCCCTCCCGGGCATCGACAGGGACACCTTCTCCGTCCGCTGGACGGGCCACATCCGGGCCCCGTCCCAGGGGCGGTACGCGTTCTACGCCCTGTCTGACGATGGTGTCAGGCTCAGCATCGACGGCACCGTGGTGTGCGCGGACTGGACCGACCACGCGGCCTCGGAGTGCAGCGGGAGCATCGAGCTGGCACCGGGGCTCCATCCGCTGCTCCTCGAGTTCTACGAGAGCGGGGGCGACGCCGTGTGCGTGCTCTACTGGCAACCGCCGTCCATGCAGAGGGCAAAGGTCCCCTCGCAGGTCCTCTTCGACAGCCTGACGGAGGAGTTCGAACCCTTCGGGACATCGACGAAGCTCTCGTTCAAGGACGGCTCCGTGGTGCTAGGGGTCGACTACAGGTACTACATCGTCGCCAGATCGGGCGGGGTGTCCTCGGCCCCGAGCGAGACCGTCTCCATCACATACGCGGAGCGACCCGCCCCACCGAAGGATGTCAGCTGCTCGAGGGGGACCGACCACGTGAACCTGACCTGGGGGCAACCGGAGGGATCCGGTGGGCTGCCCATCCTGGGCTACAAGGTCTATCGCGGGTCGGAGCGTGGAGAGGAGGGCCTCCTGGAGACCATCGGATCGAACGCGACACTCCGCTACACCGACTCGAGCATCGACAACCGCACGACGTACTACTACTACGTGACATCCTTCACCGCGGCGCTGGAGTCGGGCCCGTCGCCGGTCGTGAAGGCGGTGGCGCCCGGCGGGGGCTCGGGAGGTCAGGGCGCGGGGCTGTCCGAGCTGCTATCCCCGACCAACCTGCTGTGCCTCGGCTCGCTCGTCGCCCTCCTCGTCATCCTGTCCGCGACCCTGGTCAGCCGCCGGAGGAAGTGGCAGAGGCTCCTCGAGCTCCACGATCGCGAGCTGCCCGCCTCCAACAGGCCCAGGTTCCTCCGCGCGATGAACAGGGCCATCCTCGTCACCACGCTCTCGATGGTGCTGCTGCTGTGCGTGCTCGGGTTCGCCTTCATGTTCTCGATGGCCTTCGTCTACACCATCATAGGCATCTACATGTGGCTGGCGTTCATCCTGGTCGTGGGATTCATCCTTGTCAAGGCCTTCCTCCATGTCAGGGAACTGAACGGTCTTCCCGTGCTCGATGCCGAGAGGTTCTCGCAATTCTATGGCTTCGTCGAGGACGTATCCCGGCGGTTCGGCTACAGACCTCCGAGCCTGAAGGTCGAGGCCAACGAGGAACCGGCCGCGTTCACCACCTCCTTCCTGGGCGGCAAGACGGTCATCGTCCTGTCGAGCGAGCTGCTGGACATGCACTCGGCGGGAGTGCTCGATGACGACGAGATGCGCGCCGTGCTCGGGCACGAGATGGGCCACATCGTCAACCATGATGCCACGGCCATGACCATCCTTTGGCCGTTCATCGAGTTCGTCCGCTACGTGAAGGAGGGGTTGGAGTGGGTGATACGCATCATCATCCAGCTCATCTTCGTGACGATCCGATTCGGATTAACCTCCCTGCTCAATTTGCTCATCGCTCTCATGCTCATCGGGCTGTTCATCCTGATGATGCTGCTCGTGGGGATCTTCTACGTCATCTTCTACGCGCTGTTCCTCGCCCTGGACCTCTGCAACATAAACTACGAGCGCCAGGTCGAGTACGGCGCGGACCTGTTCGGCGGACTGGCCCTCGGCTCGCCCGAGCACATCTCGACCGCCCTGATGGAGCTCAATAGGTACCAGGGGATCTGCACGCTCCGTGTCGGTGCGGCGAAGGACATCGTGGCCACGGAGTACAGAAGCGGTACAATCTCATGGTGGAAGTCGAAGAGCAAATCCTACCTGCGGGAGGTGTACCATCGACCAACCGTGCAGAGTCTGATCGAGCAGGCCCCGGACATGGCTGCGCTTTGGAAGCTCGTGGACATGACCGATGCGAAGTGGTTGCTCGAGAAGGTCGACTTGAAGAAGATCGGACCTGACCTCGTTCCGG
>Ga0316628_100001661_pt1 | contig 15893 bp, 13 predicted proteins | sample OWC_Aug_M2_C1_D5_FD_207648 | JGI IMG/M metagenome (GOLD analysis project Ga0316628, IMG submission 207648) | Wetland soil microbial communities from Old Woman Creek delta, Ohio, United States - OWC_Aug_M2_C1_D5_C | ecosystem: Environmental > Terrestrial > Soil > Wetlands | place: USA: Ohio... | reverse complement strand
AGGCGGCCGAGGAGACGCGCCGGGCGTACCGGGCCAGATAGCCGTTCGCGGCCCGCGGAGGCGGCGGAGTCCAGCCGGCCCGCCGGGCGGCCAAGTCCTCCGGTTTCACCAGGAGATTCAGCGTTCCGCGGTCGAGGTCGAAAACGATCTCGTCGCCATTCCGGACGAAGGCGATCGGCCCGCCGGCCGCGGCTTCTGGAGAAACATGTCCGATCGCCGCGCCGCGGGTCGCCCCGGAAAAGCGGCCGTCCGTGACAAGGGCGACGTCGCGGTCGAGCCCGCGTCCGGCAAGGGCCGACGTGGGGCCGAGCATTTCCCGCATTCCCGGCCCGCCGGCGGGGCCTTCATATCGGATCACGACGATATCGCCGGCTTTCACCTCGCCGCCGCAAATAGCCCGGGTCGCTTCTTCCTCGAATTCGAAAATCCTGGCCCGGCCGGACCTCCGGAAAAACGAGGGATCGACGGCCGACTTCTTGACGACCGCCCCGTCCGGAGCGAGATTCCCCCGCAGGACGCCCAGCCCCCCGGTCATGCTGTATGCTTGCCTGACCGGACGGATGACGTTTTCGTCGAGAATCGCGCCGGCGGCACAATCGGCCAGGCATCCGGCGCCGACCGCCGCCGTCCGTCCGTCGACGCACTTGGCCCGAATCAATTCGCCGAGGACCGCGGGAACTCCCCCGGCTTCGGCGAAGTCGCCCATGCTTTGCGGGCCGGAAGGCCACAGCCGGCAAAGGTTCGGAGTCCGTCGGCTGACCTCTTCGACCATCTCGAGGCCGAGCTTGAAGCCCGCTTCATGGGCCAGGGCCTCCAAGTGGAGGATGCTGTTGGTGCTCCCCCCGATGGCCATGTCCAGAGCCAGGGCGTTCCGGAAAGCGGCCGGCGTGAGGATATCGCGGGGCCGAAGGCCGGACCGAAGACAGGCCATGACCGCCGCACCCGCCCTTTTCGCCAACCGGATGCGAGCCGCGCCCGAAGCGGGCAACGTCCCGTTTCCGGGCAGGGAAAGCCCTAAGGCTTCGGCCAGGCAATTCATGCTGTTGGCCGTGAACAGTCCCGAGCACGAGCCGCAGCCGGGGCAGGCGTTCTCCTCGTAATCCCGGAGGACTTCGTTCCCGACCTCCCCGGCCGAGGCCCGGCCGACGGCTTCAAAGACGTGGGACAAACCGACCGGGCGCCCTTCGGCCCTCCCGGCCGGCATCGGCCCGCCTCCGACATAAACCGAGGGAAGGTTGAGCCGGGCCGCGGCCATCAGCATGCCCGGAACGATCTTGTCGCAGTTGCCGACCAGGACCAGGGCGTCGAACCTGTGGGCCTCGGCCATGATCTCGATCGAATCGGCGATCAGCTCGCGGCCCGGCAGGGAAAACCGCATTCCGGAATGGCCCATGGCCAGGCCGTCGCAGACGCCGATCACGGGAAAGGCGAACGGCGTGCCTCCGGCGTTCCGGACCCCGGTTTTCACCGCGTCAACGATCCGGTCGAGATGGATATGGCCGGGGACGATATCGCTTGCGGCCTGGGCGATTCCCACCCAGGGACGGGCGATCTCCGCGTCATCCAAGCCCAGCGCTTTGAGCAGAGCCCGGTGCGGGGCTCGGTCGGGGCCTTCTTTAACCAGCTCGCTTCTCATCGGATCCCTCCCCTGCCGGCCGTTTGCCGAACAGAAAGCCCTTTCTCGTATTCATTGTCGTTCTCCGATAAGATGTTCGATGACACGGGCGGCCATGTCCCGCGTTCCGACCTTCGTCCGGCCGGGACGCCAGATATCCGGCGTCCGCCAGCCTGCCTCGAGAGTCGAGGAGACGGCCCGCTCCACGGCAGCCGCTTCGACTTCCAATCCGAACGACAGCCGGAGCATCATGGCCGCCGAAAGAATCGCGGCCAGAGGATTGGCAATGCCCCGGCCGGCGATGTCGGGAGCGGAGCCATGGATCGGCTCGTAAAGCCCGAGTGTCGCGTCGCCCAGGCTGGCCGACGGCAATAGCCCAATAGAGCCGGTCACCTGGGACGCCTCGTCCGAAAGGATGTCTCCGAACAGGTTCGAGGTGAGGAGGACGTCAAACCTCCCCGGATCACGGATAATCTGCATGGCCGCGTTGTCCACGTAGAGATGTTCGAGGACGACATCGGGGAAATCCCCGGCCGTCCGGACGACGACCTCGCGCCAAAGCCGGCTGCTTTCCAGGACATTGGCCTTGTCCACGCTCGTCACCAGGCGACGGCGCTTGCGGGCCAGGGTGAACGCCGTTTGGGCGATGCGGGCGACCTCGTTTTCCGAATACCGCTCGGTATCAATTGCTTCCTCCCCGTCCTGCGTTCGGAACCGGCCGCGCGTCCCGAAATAAATTCCGCCGGTCAGCTCGCGGACGACGACGAAATCCACCCCTCCCGCGACGATGTCGGGCCGCAGCGGACAATCGTCCTTGAGCGCGGGCTGAAGGAAAGCCGGCCGGATATTGGCGTAAAGGCCGAGGGCCTTGCGCAGGCCGAGAAGCCCGGCTTCCGGCCGGCGCCCGGCGGGAAGTGAATCCCATTTCGTCCCGCCGACCGCGCCGAGAAGAACGGCGCCGCTCCGGCGGCAGATCTCGACCGTTTCTTGAGGCAGCGGCGTCCCCGTCGCGTCATAAGCCGCCCCGCCCATCAGAGCGGACGTGCAATCAAATTCCCGGCCGAACCGCCGGCCTGTTTCCCGCAAGATCGCGAGGGTTTGCTCGATGATTTCCGGGCCGATTCCATCGCCCGGGATGACCGCAATCGGATATTTCATCTGCGCTCCTCCCTTCCGCTTTGGCGCACGATTTCATGGCGGACATGGGCCATCAATCCGCCCCGACGGATGATATCCAGCAGAAAAGCCGGAAACGGCGCGGCTTGGTATTCCCGCCCGCGCCCGGCGTTCCGGATCGTTCCCTCCCGAAAATCGATCTCGAGGGTGTCATCGGCCTGAGCCTCGGCCGCCGCTTCCGGACATTCGAGGATCGGCAGGCCGATATTAATGGCGTTTCGATAGAAGATCCGGGCGAACGAAGCCGCGACTACGGCGGCCACGCCGGCCGCCTTGAGCGCCACGGGCGCGTGCTCGCGCGAAGAACCGCAGCCGAAATTCTCCCCGGCCAAGACGATGTCGCCGGGCCGGACGCCGCCGGAAAATTTCGGATCGATCCCTTCGAGGCAATGGGCGGCCAGCGTTTTCGGGTCGGATGTATTGAGATAGCGGGCCGGGATGATGACGTCGGTGTCGACGTTGTCGCCGTACTTCCAGACCCGGCCGGCGGGACTCACTGCATCCCCCTGGACGCCGAAAGCGCCATCCCCGCTTTCGCTCCGGCCGCGGCCGCATAGCCGCAGACTTCATCGGGATCCACGATCCGCCCGGCCACCGCGGAAGCCGCGGCCACGGCCGGGCCGGCCAGGTAGACCTCGGAGGACGAGTGTCCCATCCGTCCGACAAAATTCCGGTTGGTCGTGGCCACCGCCCGCTCTCCGGCGGCCAGCACGCCCATGTGCCCGCCGAGGCAGGCCCCGCAGGTCGGGGTGCTGACGGCCGCGCCGGCCCGGATGAAGTCCGAGATCAAACCCTCCTCCAGGGCTTGGAGGTAGATCTGCTGCGTAGCCGGAACGACCAGAAGCCGCACCCTCGGATCGACGGACCGGCCGCGAAGCACCCCGGCCGCGATCCGCAAATCCTCGATCCGGCCGTTGGTGCAGGAGCCGATCATGACCTGGTCGACCGGAACCGTCCCGACTTCGGCCGCGGGCACGACGTTTTCCGGAAGATGGGGACAAGCAACCAGGGGCCTGAGGGACGAGAGGTCGACGGTGATCCGCTGTTCGTATTCGGCATCAGGATCTGCCTCGTAGACGCGCGCCTCGCGCTTGAATCGGCCCCGTAGGTAAGCCGTCGTGATGTCATCGACCGGAAAAATCCCGTTCTTCGCCCCGGCTTCGATGGCCATGTTGGCCGCGGTCAGACGCGACTCGAGGCTTAAGCTCTGGAGGCCGGGCCCGTCGAACTCCAGGGATTTATACCGGGCTCCGTCGACGCCGATCCGCCGGATGACGTCGAGGATGACGTCTTTTCCGGCCGTCCATCCCGAGACCGCGCCCAAAAGCTCCACCCGGATCGCGGCCGGCGTCTTGAACCAGCATTTGCCCAGGAGCATGGCCGCGGCCAGGTCGGTGCTCCCGATCCCGGTGGCGAAAGCGCCCACCGCGCCATAGGTGCAGGTATGCGAATCGGCCCCGACGACGAGATCGCCAGGGCCGACCAGGCCCTGCTCCGGAAGGAGGGCGTGCTCGATGCCCATCCGGCCGACTTCGAAATAGTGGACGATCCCCTGTTCCCGGGCGAACTCCCGCATGACCCGGCACTGCTCGGCCGAGGCGATGTCCTTGTTGGGGGCGAAATGATCCGGAACGAGGACGATCCGCTCCGGATCGAAGACTTTTCCGCCGAACCTCCGAAACTCCCGGATGGCCGGAGGCGCGGTGACGTCGTTGCCCAGCACCAGGTCCACATTGGCTTCGACCAGGTCGCCCGGCCCGACGGAATCGAGCCCGGCCCGGGCCGCTAAAATCTTTTGGGTCATCGTCATGCTCATGAGGGTTCTCCTTTTTTCAGCAGATGAAATTCGATCGAATCGGCCAGGGCGACCGCCGAGGCCTCGATGATGTCCGTGGAAACGCCGACGGTCGTCCAATGGCCGCGCCCGTCGGACGATTCGAGCAGGACCCGAACCCGGGCGGCCGTGGCTTCAGCCGGATCGAGAACGCGAACCTTGAAGTCGGTCAGGCGGACGTCCTTCAGAACCGGGAAAAAGATTCCCAAAGCCTTTCGGAGGGCCCGGTCCAGGGCGTCGACCGGGCCGTTTCCTTCGGCCGCGGCGATTTCTTCCCGGGCCCCGACCGAGACCTTGATGGTCGCCGAAGCCGGCGACGGGCCGGAGCCGTTGGAGCGTCCGGCGGTGATGAGGAAGCGCTCGAGCACGAACGACGGCTGGAATGTTCCCAGGAGCTTGCGGACCATCAGCTCGAACGAGGCGTCGGCCGCCTCGAACTGGTAGCCCTGGTGCTCGAGCTCCTTGACCCGGTCGACGACCTTCCGGGTCTCGGGCGAATCCTTGGCCAGGTCGGGAAGGATGTTCCTCAGCTTGGCCAGGACGGCGCTCCGCCCGGAGACTTCCGACATGAGGAACCGGCGGGCGTTCCCCACCGACTCCGGGTCGACGTGCTCGAAGGTGGAGGGATTTTTCATCACGCCGTCGACGTGCATCCCGCCCTTGTGGGCGAAGGCGCTGTCCCCGACGAAAGGCAGGCGCTTGTTCAAGCCGAGGTTGGAAACCTCGGCGATATAGCAGGCCGCGGATTTGAGCCGGGGCATGTTTTCCGCGGGGAGGCAGGCATAGCCGCGCTTGAGCTGAAGATTAGGAATCACGGCCGAGAGGTTGGCGTTGCCGCACCTCTCGCCGAATCCGAGAAATGTCCCTTGGACCTGGGTCGCCCCGGCCTCGACCGCCAGGATCGAGTTGGCCACGGCCATTCCGCCGTCGTCGTGGCAATGAATTCCGACGGGCATCTTAAACCGCTCCACGACCCGGCGGGTGAATTCGGCCACCTCGCCGGGGAAAGCGCCGCCGTTGGTTTCGCAGAGAACCAGCCAGTCGGCGCCGCCGTCGCGGGCCGCCTCGAGAGTCTGGAAGGCATATTCCCGGTCGGCCTTGGCCCCGTCGAAAAAGTGCTCGGCATCAAAGACCACTTCCTTTCCGCTGTCCTTGAAAAACTTGACCGTGTCCCGGATCATCTCCAGGTTTTCGTCCAAACCGGCCTTGAGAATCTCCCGGACGTGGAAATCCCAGCTTTTCCCGAAAATCGCCACGACCGGCGTGCGCGCGGTCAGGAGCGCCCGGACGTTGGCGTCCTCGGCCGCGGGGACATTCCGGCGGCGGGTGCTGCCGAAGGCGGCGAATTTCACCCCGGGAAATTCGGCCGGATCGAAAACCCGGAAAAATTCCAGGTCCTTGGGGTTGGAGCCCGGATTGCCGGCCTCGATGTATCCGACGCCGAGGGAAGCCAAGGTCCGGATGACCTTGAGCTTGTCCTCGACGGAAAACGAGACGTCCTCGGCCTGGGCTCCGTCCCGGAGCGACGTGTCGTAGACGGCGATCGTCCTGCTCATGTTCTTTCTCCGGGCAAGGCTTGCGGCTCGGGCATCCGGTTGACCGCGTTGAGGTAGGCCAGGATGCCGGCTTCGACGATGTCCGTGCTCAAGCCGCGGCCGCCCGCCCGCGTCGAGCCGTCGCGCAAACGAAGGATCGCCTCGCCCTGGGCGTCCTCGCCGCCGGTCACCGCCGACAGGCGGAAATCCTCCAGGGTAAAGGACCGGCCGACGATTTTCTCGATGGCCTTGAAGGCCGCGTCGATCGGACCGTCGCCCGAGGCCACGTCCTCCTTGTTTTCCGAGCCGCGGGAGAGCCGGACCATGGCGGTGGCCGGGATGGTGTTGCCGCTGTTGATGATGAAGCGGTCGAGCTTGTAACCGGTCTCGACGCGTTCGCGATTGACGGCCAGGGCTTCCAGGTCGGCGTCCGTGACGTTCTTTTTCTTGTCGGCCAGCTCCTTGAACCGGGTGAAAGCCCGCTCGAGTTCCGCCGTTGTCAGGACGTGGCCGAGCCGGCGGAGACGATCTTCAAAAGCGTGGCGGCCGGAATGCTTTCCGAGGACGAGCCGGTTTTCGGCCAGGCCGACGGATTCAGGGGTCATGATTTCGTACGTCAGACGCTCGGCCAGGACGCCGTGTTGATGAATGCCGGCTTCGTGGGCAAAGGCATTGGCCCCGACCACAGCCTTGTTGGGCGGAAGGAGAGACCCGGTCAGGGCGCTGACAAGCCGGCTGGAGCGGATGATTTCCCTCGTATCGGCCCTGTAGGCGGCCTTGAATTGATCCGGACGGGTTCGGAGGGCCATGAGAATTTCCTCCAAAGCGGCGTTTCCCGCCCGCTCCCCGATCCCATTAATCGTGCCTTCGACCTGGCCTGCTCCGGCCCGAACCGCGGCCAGGGTGTTAGCCACGGCCAAGCCGAGGTCGTTGTGGCAATGCACCGAGACCACCGCCCGGTCCAGCCCGGGAACACGTTCCCGGAGATTCTTGACGAGGCCGCCGAACTCCTCGGGCATCGCGTATCCCACGGTGTCGGGGATGTTGACGACGGTCGCCCCGGCTTTAACCGCCACTTCGACCACTCGGGCCAGAAACTCGAAATCGCTGCGTGTCGCGTCCTCGGCGCTGAACTCCACTTCCGGGCACAGATCCCGGGCCAATTTCACGGCCGCGACGGCTGCTTCGAGAACGCTTTCGGGAGTCATTTTCAGCTTGTGCTGCATATGAATCGGCGAGGTGGCGATGAACGTGTGGAGGCGGGGGCGGGCCGCTCCGCGAAGCGCCTCGGCCGCCGCCTCAATGTCCCCGCGTTTGGCCCGGGCCAGGGAGGCAACGCCGCAGGTCCGGATCTCTGCGGCGATCGCCCGGACGGCCTCGAAGTCGCCCGGCGAGGCGGCGGCGAAGCCCGCTTCAATGCAATCGACGCCCAGGCGCTCCAAGCGCCGGGCGATCTCGAGCTTCTCGGCCACGGCCAGACTGCAGCCGGGCGATTGCTCGCCGTCCCGGAGCGTCGTGTCGAAAATCGCCACGTTCCGCGTGTCGTCGTCATTTCGCGTCATCTTCGAACCTCCTAAAAAACAAAAAAACGCCGGACAGAAATCCACCCTGGGTTGCCCCCGCCCCGCCTATGAGTTCGGTTAACTCACAAACAGGGCGAGATCAGATAATAAGGACGAGGAGAAAAGAGAGTGAGGAGAGAGAAGAGAGTTGAGAGAGGGTGGGAGAGGCGAACGCGGACGGACTCCGGCGGCCGCGGCCTTGCGGCCGTCCGACCGTGCGCGATTCCGTCATGAGCGTTCGATTTCCTTTTCCGGCGTTAAATCGGAGAGAGAATAAACGAACGCGATTTTGTTTGTCAAGCGATTTTTTTCGAAGACGGGGAAAAATGTCGTTAAAAACGGGCTTTATTCGGTTTATAATGAGAAAAGCGATTCGCGGATGGAGGGGAATATGAAAACCATCATGAAATCATATGCCGCTTTGCTCCTTTTTTTCTGCGCCGTCTTTCTCTTCGGGGCGGCCGCGCTCCCCGGGCAATGGAAAGGGACGATATCCGAAAAGAACGGCGTGACGACCGTCAAAAATCCCAAGAAGCCGATTCATGCCGGACAAGTCCTGAAGCTGACCGAAGAGCTTCGGGTCGGGAGCTCGGAAGGAAAGCCCGAGTACGTCCTCGGCGCGGTCGAAGGAATCGCCGTCGACGGCAAAGGAAATCTCTATATCGCCGATAAGAAGAACTTCCATATCCAGGTTTTCGACGACAAGGGCGTCTACCTGCGAACGGTCGGTCGAGAAGGCCAGGGGCCGGGAGAAATCGGCAGCCTCTATGACGTCTTCATCAATACGAAGGGCGAAGTCCTGGTTCCCGACGGGAAAAGATATCTCCTGCATGTGTATTCGCCGACCGGGGCCTTCGTCCGAGACGTGTCCTTCGGGGGGATCTTTCCCATGCAATCGGCCCTCGGGGCCGATGATGGCTTGTTCGTCTTGAATTTCGGCGGCAGTCACGAAACGGGAACCTATTTTGAATTGGTCCGTCTCAACACGGACTTGAAACCGATATCCGTCGTTGACCGAATCGATATTCCGCCGGGACCGCTGCGTTTCTCCCTTGGGGACAAAATCCCGGTGTTCTTCCCTCGTACCGATGGAAGATTCGTCGTCGGATACAGCCGGCCCGATGAATACCGCTTCGAGATCCGCGAATCCGGGGGAAAGACGTTGAAAATCGTCACCCGGGATTTCGACCCTGTCCCCATTCCCCGAGAGCTTATCGAAAAGGCGAAGCAGGCGCGATCAGGCAATATCCAAACCGATCTTCCAACAACGTATCCCCCGCATTTCCGGATCGTCGCCGACGAGCAGGGCCGGACATTCCTTTGCCGGCCCTCCCAGGATATGGAAAGCAAAATCTATTCCTGGGATGTCTTCGATGGGGACGGCCGGTACCTGGCCGTCATCGGATTGCCCGGCTCGTCGCGGCTTCTCCACAATATGAATAATTGCCTCCTCTGGAAAAATGGGAAGCTCTATACGGTCGAAGAGGACGAGGAGGGATACCACACCGTTAAGCGCTACAAGGCGGAGTGGACGCTCGGAAAATGACGGCTACAGGTTCTTCACCGCTTCGACGATCCGGCGGGCGCTGATCCCGAAGCGGTCGAGAAGCTCGTCGGGCTTGCCCGAGCGCGGGATCTCCCGAACGCAGAGATGGGTGATCGCCGCTTTTCCGGCCAGGGCCGAGGCGACCGCTTCGCCCAGCCCGCCGCCCTCGTAATGGTCCTCGACGACAATAACCCGGTTTTTCGCCGCGGCCGCGGCCGCCAACAATCCGGCCTTGTCGATCGGCTGGACGGAGTAGGCGTCGATGATCCGGACCATGATCCCCTCGGCCTTGAGCGTTTCATAGGCCTTCAGGGCCTCGTGAAGGGTGATGCCGGCGGCGACCACGACGGCCACGTCCTCGCCGTTTCGGCGCAGCGTCTTGCTTCCGCCGACCGGAAATTCCTCCGCGGCCTCGTAGAGAATCGGCGTGGCCGGCCGGGTCGTCCGGATATAGAAGATCCCCTTCTCCCGGGCCGCCGCCTCGACGCAGGCTTCGGCGCAGACGGCGTCGCTCGGGTAAAGGACCGTAGAGCCGGGGATCGCCCGAAACATGGCGATGTCTTCCAAGCCCATCTGCGAGCCGCCGTCCTCGCCGATGCTCACCCCGACGTGGGAGCCGCAGACTTTGATGTTCCCGAAGCTGCAAGCGGCCATCCGGAGCTGGTCGTGGGCCCGGGAGAGGAAGGCGGCGAACGTGGCCATGAACGGGACGTAGCCCTTGACGGCGAATCCCAGGCCCATGCCGATCATGTTCTGTTCGGCGATGTAGGACTGGAAGGACCGCTGCGGGAAGGCCTCGAAGAACTTGTCGGCGTAGGTTGAATTCCGAACGTCGCCGTCGATGCAGACGATCGATTCATTGACCTTGCCGGCAGCCCGAAGGCCGTAGCCGTAAGCCAGGCGGGTGGCCGTCTTTTCCGTATATTTCGTCTTCTCGAATGATTTTTCGACTTTCATTTTCGGACGGACGACCTTCGCGCGGGCCGGGCGGAGAAGCTTTTTCCCGTCGACCTCGGGAAGCGGCCCAAGCTCGGCCAGGGCTTTTTCCAGCTCGTCGGCCTTGAGCGGCCGGCCGTGCCAGCCGTTCAGGTCCTCTATGAAAGAGATTCCCTTTCCTTTGATCGTCTTGGCGATGATCGCCGTGGGCAGTCCCTTCGAGCCCGCGGCTTTCAGGGCGGCCAGGACCGCCTCGATTTTATGGCCGTCGATGACGACCGCATCCCAGCCGAAGGCCTTGAACTTGCGGGCGTAGGCCGCGGCGTCGCGCTGGTGGAGGGTCGGGCCGGACTGGCTGAGGCGGTTAACGTCGACGATCGCGCAGAGGTTCTTGAGCTTGAGATCGGCCCCGACGTTGGCGGCCTCCCAGACTGATCCTTCAGCGCATTCGCCGTCGCCGCAGACGACGAAGACGCGGGCCGGGGATTTCCCCAGCCGCACGGCCGCGGCCATCCCCACGCCGATCGAAAGCCCCTGGCCAAGCGATCCCGTGGCCACCTTGACCCAGGGCATCCGCGGCGTCGGATGGCCTTCGAGGTCGCTCGTGATCTTCCGCAGGTCGAGGAGGGATTCCACCGGGATGATCCCCGCCTCGGCATAGGCCGCCCAGAGGATCGGCGCGGCGTGGCCCTTGGACAGGACCAGCTCGTCGTTGCCCCAGTCGTTCGGATCGGCCGGGTTGAACCGCATTTCGCCGAAAAAGAGGGCGGACATGATTTCAGCCATCGACAGGCAGGTCGACGGGTGGCCCGAAGCCGAGGCCGTGGTCATTTTCATCGAATGGGCGCGGAGGCGCTTGGCGATCCGGTTCAGGGCGTCGATGCGGTTCATGGATCTCTCCCTCCTCAGGCGGTTGTTCGGCGGAGGGAATTATACCAGTTTTTTATGAATGAGGAAGGCGAAGCCCGCGGGGGACAGTCTTGGAAAAATAGATCCGGCGGCACTGGACGAGGGGGAAATATTCGCCCGATTCGAAGGCGAACGATTTCGTCTCGGCCGAATAGGCCGAGAGCCGGCCAGACTGGATATCGCCGTTTTTAAGAAAAACGTAATGGTCGTTGGTCTCGAGGACATTCCGCTCTTGGGGGAAATTCCAATCCGCGGTCTCGAAGTTGATCATCCAGATGTCGCGAAGCGGAATGATTTTCCCGTCCTCGAGCTTGAAATCGAGTTGGGGGACGATGACGTCGACGATTTTACCGGATACGGACTCCCCGCTCTTGAGAAATATGGCCTGCGTTCCCTGGGGGAGGCGCTGGAAGGCGGATGAACCGGCCGCGAGCAGGAGCAAAACGGCGGCAAAACACAGGCTTTTTTTCATCCCATTCTCCCGGAGACTATCATAGCCGAAAGCCTCCTTGAGATGCAAACGAGAACAGATAAAAAAAACAATATTCCCGGAAAGATATTCGGCGACAAGAGAACGGATCGTGTATCTATTCTTTCTGATTTTCTAGGTTCCACAGCATCGCGCGCAGAGTCTCGGCTTTTTCGACTTTTTCGGCATGAGCCCACAGCGTATCAAAGTAGCTGCCAAATAATTGGGCAATCTCCAAACTCTTGATCGATATGTAAACGGGATCTGCCCCCATATCGTACGGCGCTCGCGTGAATACTTCCTCGCCGTCAAACACCGTGAAACTCATTAAAGGCAAGTCAGAGGCCGGTCGTCTTTGGAAAGCAACATAGAAATTGTGGAGAGGGCCTCGGTCGAGGAGATTAAGAACCGCTTTAAAGTGCCTCTTTTCATCAATAACACCGATATATCGATACTTCACGCGATCCGAGATGATGAGGTCTTCTCGCGCCTTCTCATAGGCAAGCCTCGCTTGAATGGGACGAGCCCGTTGCTTATCGATCGACGCTTGAAGGACCGAGAATCTCGACGCTCTTGTTCGTTTGGTTAAATATTGAATCGCATCGTCTATCGTCTCAAAACGACGGAGATGAACTGCGCGATTCTCGGATCTCAACTCAAGTGTCAGAGTGTCGATTTTTTCTGAGAGAGCTGTCAATGTTCGCCGGCTATCGATCAACTGACTTACGGCGATCAGAGCCAGGAGGCTGATGGTGATGCCGGGCAAGACGGACGGCGAAATAACTCCAAGCTGGGCGAGTAACAGGGCTAGAACAGCTGCAACGATCGTCAATGAGCTTGACATATTCTGAAGGATGAATCTCCAAAACCTCCATGTGCCTGAATTTTTTTTACTCATGGTTTGCCTCATTCTTACTAGACTTCGAGACAATGAAATACGAAGGAACATAATCCGGGCCGGTCAAATCTGTATGAACGGTGAAATCCGCTCGGCCCGAGAAAAGTCGCAGGCTATCCCTCCAACCCTGATGAGCCAATTCAAAGGCCGTTTCTGCCTGTTCAATCGAGTAGTTGCGGTATCGGGTATTTCGGTGCACATAAGCGGCATGCCAATTTTCAAGCGATAGAGGGAGCATAATAACCGTAAAGTCAGGAGAAACGATGTCCGAACAGTGTAGCCATATTGGACCTTCGAGATAGATCAGTCTCGACGGACGTAGGACAATCATCGCCTCCTGACAAGTCGCTCCGAGAAGGTGGTCATATATTCGGACGGTCACTGAGCGACCTCTCGTCAAAGCCGTGAGCGCGCTTCTCAGGCGTTGAAGGTGGTAGGCATTGGCAGCGCATTCGCTCAGACACCGTCGCAAGCGGCCATGCCGGCTGAAAGCAAAACTGCTGACCTGGAGAAATGTCGCCTTGCGATACTCCCAACGCAAGAACAGCTGCTCCTGTAGGAATGTCTTGCCGATGCTCGGAGGCCCCAGAACATGAAAAATGAAGGGAACCGATCTTTGCCCACTGATTCTCAGACGCAGATTCAGTCTCCCTGCGATTTCAATCGACAATTCTTGAGCGGTCATATCCCTGCCCTTTCATGCTCAGCATCCGCAATGTCCCTCGGCCTCAGGAAGATATCGGCTAATCGATCCGTTCTGCTCCCTAATAATTCTTCTGCGTCGATTAAGAAACTTGACTTTTGCACTCCATCATCTTTGCACCAAGGCAGGAAACGCTTTAGCAAGACGTTCGATGTGCTCTGCTCTTCTTCCGTCCGGATCATAGATCATTATTGCTACGCGACGAATCGAGTGGTAGCCCTCTTTGAGAATGCCGTTGCTTAGCTGCGCGACGATCATCGACAGTGCCACGGCAAAATCGAGGCCGCCGTGTCCCGTCCCCAAGACCGGCATCCATAATTCGGATATTCGTTTGTCCACCGCAAGCCTCATAATGCCTTTCAACGATGCGAGAAGAGAAATCGTATCAGCTCGTATCCCGGCGCCCCGTATCTTCTCGGTAACGGCAACCACGATGATTCGATGCGCCATATGTAAGGGCCGATCAAGAAATATAGTTGTTCCCGCCGGATAAAGCCCTGTCTTGGGCGAAATACCGGGAAAATCCGCTAAAAGACGTTGGCCGATTAATTTCGGTATTTCGGCAATGCGGGATTTGAAATGCGTCTGGAAGTACGCGCCAAGAGCACTATTGAGATCGCAGATGCAATCGTCATCAAACATCGTATTTGAAGGCAGAACCACAGCGCCATGATGCGGATCGGGGTGCGTATCTTGAATCGCTCCAGTGATCAAGTCGATCGAATGCTGCGGCTGCAATTGAAGTCGGAATCCGCCGTCGATTCTAGAAATCGTTCCTGTTGACGGTTTTGATATGATCATACGGATTTGGTTGCACGCTGATGCAAGCGCGGGCGCAGGCTCTGCCTTAGCTCGGATTGGATCATATAAGGCGGGCATAGTCCCGAGAAGGTCCGAAGGAACGTGGAATTCGTGTCCGTCCGGAGCAATAATAAATCCGCGCCCCCTCCCTAAACGGCCTATGAATAGGCCCAACTCGAATACGACGTTATCGCGGGCGGTCTGGACCTTCTTGCCCCGCATCGTAATCAAGTCATCGGGAGCGAAGATGAAAATCCCGAAATCCATTCGGTCAAGCACCGCCAGAAGCGATTCCAACGCAGATTTCGTCGACTCAAAAACGCCCTGCGTCCACACGGTCACTTCTGCATCCCCAGCCAGGCAATCCTGGACGGCGTAAGCCAAAGGTAGCTGTTCCTTTGATGATCCGACAAAGATACGCTGTTTCATTCATCATCTCCGCTTTATTTCTATTCGGGAACTAGATTTCGGCTATCGATCCCAAGTAACTTTAGCGTAATTCCATCCGGTTTACCGTCAAAATATTTAGCCATGGCCTGTTCAAACACGTTTCCGGACGGGGCGCATAATGAAAACAAGGTAATACTCGAACGGAATTTCAACGCGTCAATGCCGCCGAATATTTCGATGGCGGATCTTCCCTGAACCCGGAGGACCAATGACGTACACTCGACGAGGCGCGCACCCAGAATTTCATGGGCAAGATAGCGTTTCGCTTGGCCGAGAGAATGAATAGCATACCGATCGGACATCAAACTTCGTCCGAGTCCTCTGAATTGAGGGAAGATATACCACATCCAATGCGTAATTTTTTGACCTTCAGCCAGTTCCTGAAGAACACGAACATATATAGATTCCTGGGCCGTAACGAAATGAGAGAATTCCGCCTGCTGGCTTGTCATATTCTCCATTTCAAATATTAAGCTTTCATTTTCTTGAGGGGATGATTTGGGGTATGTCTGCCCGCATTTTTCCCGATTTATTATTCTCTTTGAATAACATTCAGGCCACCCCATCAATAGATTCTAAACGATAATCTCCTTAAAATACTTCACAATATTGATAGATGCATAACCGATCAAAAGGAGAACGACCTCGATAGTGAGAATGCCATATTTGTTTTCCGAAAGCATTCGAGAAAATGGAATCAACGCCAAAGACATTATAAATATCACCACCGATAGGACAATTGATCTTAAAAAGTATCTTTTATAGTTTTTGATGAGCTCTTCGAGCCGCTTTATTTCAAATAAAAATTGATTTAATTTTCCTAAAGCGCCAATCGATAAGTTTTCGAGTATTTTTTTTTCAATATCCTTATAAGTTTCATCAATAGTGCTAACCAGCTCCCCTCGCTTTATTAATTTATTACACTTAATGACCATATCTCTTTTTTCACTTAATAACGTGCTGTATTTAAATATCGCAACAGAGCCTGATATAGCAATAATCGCTGCCATGGATTGGGCAGTCGATGAAAAGAAGTAATAATAAGCTGTTTCAGATAAATTAAAAATCTTGTCTAGCCCTGCTAATAATTGATAAACCATAAAGAGAGCAAGAGGAAATAAAAAAATATATTTAATTCCGCTTAAAACAAATTCAGTTAAAGATTTTTTCATCGAAATTATTAGTAAAATGGATGCCCGTTTGTCGTATTTGTTCCCTCCTCAGAAACGTACAAACTTCCTCCCTCGCCCGCCAAAAATCCCTCCTTAAATAAACGCAAATGTCAAAATAATTTAATTCCCCTTGAATCCTCTTTTTCAAGAATAAGGCTCAGCGGCGGAGATGTCAAGACTCGAATAAATATGAATATTGGATATGTCGATCTCGAGAAAAAATCCCTCCGATCCGGATATTGTTTATAGGCAAGTTTTATTGATGGAGTAGCTATTTCCGACGATCA
>Ga0316628_100001660_pt1 | contig 15902 bp, 14 predicted proteins | sample OWC_Aug_M2_C1_D5_FD_207648 | JGI IMG/M metagenome (GOLD analysis project Ga0316628, IMG submission 207648) | Wetland soil microbial communities from Old Woman Creek delta, Ohio, United States - OWC_Aug_M2_C1_D5_C | ecosystem: Environmental > Terrestrial > Soil > Wetlands | place: USA: Ohio... | reverse complement strand
ATTATCACTTCAACGCGTCGATTCTGACGCCGACCCTCTTCCGTATCATTGCTCGCGACGGGGGAGCGTGTCCCGAGCCCGCGCGCGGAAACTTGGCTGCTGGCGATGCCGTCACGCTCAAGCGCACCGGCGACTGTATTCGCGCGCCGCTCCGAGAGCCGTTGATTGTAATCCTCTTGGGCTGCGCTTTCTCTGCTGGCATGGCCTTCAACTGAAATCCGCCGATTCGGCGCATCGCGCTTGACAATGCCGGCAATCTGGCTAACGCGATCTCGGCCGTCCGCAGTAAGGTCAGCGCTGTCAAATTGAAAGTTCACACTGGGCAAGTTGACCATAACCCCGCGGCTGGTCTCGCGGGCTTCAATGTTGCGTTTTTTGAGTTCCTCGATCAAGGCCTGGTTCTTGGCAATCTCGGCGCGCTGTTGATCGATGGACTTCTGCTGTTCGGCTTGCTTCTGCTCTTGTCCTTGGAGCTGATCGCCGATCAGTGCGCCAGCGCCCAAGCCAAGCACGCCTCCAATAGCCGCGCCAGCTCCCGGATGACCTACCGCCGAACCAACGATACCCCCGGCGGCAGCTCCGCCTAGCGCCCCGATCCCGGCGCCCTTTTCCCGAGTGGTCAACGGCGTGGAGCAACTAGAAAGGAGTATGGCGGTGGCAAATACCAGACTAACGACAAGCGTGTTTGGTCGATCTCTCATAATTACTACCTCCGCCGGGCGGGCAACCTTCGGACGCCCGCCTGGTGTGGTTTTTTCAAGCATTCCCCTGCAATTAATTAGACGCTTGATCTCGCTCGATTGCATCGACTTTTGCGGGTTTTTTTTAACGATACCGAAGAAACGGATCGGGTGCTAGTATTCGCCTTGCTTCCTCAATCGCTCCAGCTCCCTCTTCTGACGATCCAGTTCAGCCTGGTTGGCGTCGATCTGCCGTTGTTGTTCCGCCTGTTTTTGTTCTTGTCCCTGCAATTGATCGCCCACTAATGCGCCGGCGCCCAAGCCGAGCGCGCCTCCGATCGCCGCACCCGCTCCCGGATGACCTACCGCCGCGCCAATGATACCTCCGGCGGCAGCTCCGCCTAGCGCGCCGATGCCGGCACCCTTTTCCCGAGTGGTCAACGGCGTGGAACAAGCAGTGGTTATAAGCAAAATTAGCGCAACAGCAGTAAACGTGGCTGCATGCTTCATAAAGCCTCCTTGTGTGCGTGGGGATTGTACAAGTTCAACGCAGTGAATTTTACCAGATCAGTCGCGACCGAACAAGATAATTTGCCGATCCGAAATACTTGTCGCCCAACGTTTTCGAGACGCGGGGCGCTTGTTGACATGGTGGACCTTGTAGGTCATATTTGGTTTGAGCGAAAGGACACTTGTGGAAGCGATTAAACAAGAGCAAGTTCTCGAAGCACTGAAACGAGTTCAAGATCCCGAGCTTCACCGGGATATCGTAACTCTGGGGATGGTCAAAAATCTTGCCGTTAACGAAGGCAAGGTTGCTTTCACCGTTGAACTCACCACCCCTGCTTGTCCCTTGCGCGAGACTATAGAGACGGACTGTCGCAGAGCGTTGGCGGCAGTTCCGGGCATCAGTGGGGTCGAGATCAGTTTCGGCGCTCAGGTTCGGGGCAGCAAGGCGGGAGCCGGACAAACCGACCTCCTGCCGACCGTCAAAAACATCATTTTAGTGGCGTCAGGAAAGGGTGGAGTCGGCAAATCCACAGTCGCGGCGAATTTAGCCGTCGCGCTCAAGATGCATGGAGCAGCGACGGGACTTCTTGACGCTGACATTTATGGGCCGTCGGCGCCCATCATCATGGGGGTGAAGGGGCAGCCCAACAAAGTGGAGGTGAATGGTGCATACAAAATCGCCCCCACGGTCGCTCATGGCGTGCCGGTCATGTCCATCGGTTTTTTTCTGGATGCGGATCAGGCGGTGATTTGGCGCGGTCCGATGCTCGGCAAAGCCTTGCATCAATTGATGGCCGACGTGCACTGGGGCGAGCTTGATTATTTGGTTGTTGATATGCCGCCCGGTACCGGAGATGTCCAGATCACATTTTCGCAGCAACTCAAAGTGAGCGGGGCCCTGCTTGTGGCCACGCCCCAGGATGTCGCGCTAGCCGATGTGATTCGCGCCAAGAGCATGTTCGACAAGGTCATGATTCCCATCGTCGGCATTGTCGAAAACATGAGTTATTTCATCTGCGACGGTTGTGGTAAAAAACACGAGATTTTTTCGCGCGGCGGTGCTCGTCGCGCCGCAGAGCGGTTTCAAATCCCGTACCTTGGCGAGATTCCGATAACCGCGGCGCTACGCGAGGGAGGGGATAAGGGTGTCCCCATTCTTATTCAGGATCCGAAATCGGAAGTGAGCAAAAGCTTTCTCGAGATTGCCGCCAAATTGGCAGGACAGCTTTCAATCGCTTCGGAGCGAGCCCAGGGCGCGCCGCAGCTCAAGATTGTGTCCAATTAAGATCGGTTCAACAAGCCATCTCCGCTGCAAAAGGAGTTTGCAAAATGGTCACGAAAGAAGCCGTTTATGAGGCCTTGCACGATTGTTACGACCCTGAAATCCCAGTGAACATTGTCGATCTCGGTCTAATTTACGATGTCGCCATCAATGAAGATAAGGTAGCGGTGAAGATGACTCTGACCGCGCCCGGATGCGGTATGGGAACATTTATCGCCAATGACGCGCGACAGAAAATATTGTCCCTGGAAGGCGTCGGAGATGCCACTGTCGATTTGGTTTGGGATCCGCCGTGGAATCCGAGCTTAATGAGCGAAGAGGCGAAACTTAAGCTGGGAATCGATTAAGTCAGTGCAAAGCGCGCCGTAATTGTCCCGCAGGGTCACCAAAACTACAGCAGCGCACGGAGTGAATACTCATTTTTTAAGCCCATGAACCTAACGGCGGACTTCCAACCAACCACGTGCAAGAACGCCCGCGCTTAAGACCCGTCGAAGCCTTCCCCGTCCAGCAGGAGGGCAAGACTCTCGTTTATCTCAAGGACCCGATGAACTTCGCGGCGCCGCTCGGGGTTTCACCGGCGGGCTATTTTATTCTGGCCCATCTCGACGGCTTGCATTCTTATGTCGATATTCAAGAAGCTTACGCCAAACAGTTCGGCACGATGCTGCTGAGCGATGATCTGAAGAGCTTCATCGAAATGCTCGATCAGCATTATTATCTGGTCAGCGATCGTTTTATGAATTACCAAAACGCGGTGGTTCTTGAGTTTCGGCGTTTGCCGACGCGCGCGCCTGCGCATGTCGGTGGTGTCTATAAGGCCGATCCGGTTGCGCTCAAGAGCCAGTTGGCGGCTTATTTTTCCGCGACGGAAGGTCCCGGCACGCCTCGCCTTGGCTTGAACGGCGCGGTGCCCAAAGCGATTGTCGCCCCGCATATAGATTTTTACCGTGGCGGCCATGCATACGCATGGGCTTACAAGAGCTTGGCCGAGAGCGAGGGCGCGGATCTCTACATCCTGCTTGGCACTTCCCATTGCGGCGGGGGGAACCCGTTCATCCTGACCAGCAAAGACTTTGAAACTCCCCTTGGGGTCGTGGAGACGGATCAGCAGTTCGTGCAAACGCTTCAAGACCGTTGCCGCGACGATTTTTTCGCCGACGAATATTTGCATCGCGGCGAGCACTCGCTGGAGTTTCAGGTGGTTTTTTTGAAATTCATCGCCCAGTGGCGCGCCGAGGTCTCGGGGCAGCCCGAAAAAGCTTTTAAAATTGTGCCGATCTTGGTCTCCTCGTTTCACTCCATGGTGCAAAATCAAACGCCTCCGGAGAGACACTCCGCAGTGGGCGATTTTCTGCATGCCTTGCGCGACATGGCAGGTATGCAAGAGCGGCGAGTTTGCTTCGTGGCGGGCGTGGATTTAGCTCATGTCGGCCGGCAGTTTGGCGATCGTGAACCGGTGACCGATGAGTTCCTCAAATGGGTCGAGTCCGAGGATCAGCGGCTGGTCGATCGCCTTGCAGCGTTGGATGGGCCAGGCTTTTTCAACGAGATTGCCAAGGATCAAGACAAGAGAAGAATATGCGGTTTTGCGCCGCTTTATTCCCTCATTCAATTGCTCAATGGCAGCCGCGGCACAACTCTCAAATATAGCCAAGCGTTTACCCCTGAGACCGGGTCCGCCGTAACCTTCGCCAGTATGATTTTTGCTTAACTCAATTAACGCCGCTAAGGCAAAACATTGCCCATGGGGTCCCGCACCGGGTGGCACTCAAGCTCGCGTCAACTGTCGATACTTGATCCGATGCGGCCGCTCTGCGGCTGCGCCCAGGCGACTCCTTCGGTCGGCCTCGTATTCCGAATAGTTGCCGTCAAACCAAACGACCTTGCTGTCGCCTTCAAACGCGAGGATATGGGTGGCGATCCGGTCGAGAAACCAGCGATCGTGAGAGATCACAACCGCGCAGCCGGCGAAGCTCTCCAACGCCTCTTCAAGGGCGCGCAACGTGTTCACGTCCAAATCGTTGGTCGGTTCATCCAGCAGCAAGACGTTCGCGCCCTCTTTCAACATCTTCGCCAAATGTACGCGGTTGCGCTCTCCACCCGACAATAGTCCGACGGTCTTTTGTTGATCCGTTCCAGAAAAATTAAATCGCGCCACGTACCCGCGCGAGTTCACCTCGCGGGCGCCGAGTTTCAATACATCCGCCCCGCCCGTGATTTCTTCCCAGATCGATTTCTGCGGATCGAGCGTCCGGCTCTGATCAATGTAGGCGAGTGTGACTGTTTCACCGATGCGAATCGTACCGCTATCGGGTTGCTCCTGCCCGGTAATCATGCGGAACAAGGTCGTCTTGCCGGCGCCGTTTGGACCGATCACGCCGACGATGCCGCCGGGAGGCAGCTTGAATGTCATGTCCTCCACCAGCAAGCGATCGCCGTAGGCTTTGCTTACCGCTTCGGCCTCGATCACGACGTTGCCCAGGCGTGGCCCCGGTGGAATGTAAATTTCCAAATCTTCGCGCCGTTTCTGTGACTCCTGGTCGAGCAATGCTTCGTAAGCTGTGATGCGCGCCTTGCCCTTGGCGCGCCGCGCTTTCGGCGACATGCGAATCCATTCGAGCTCGCGCTCGAGCGTCTTCTGCCTTTCACTTTCAGACTTTTCCTGGCGGCGCAGTCGTTCTTGCTTCTGTTCCAGCCAGGAGGTGTAGTTTCCCTTCCACGGGATGCCCTCCCCCCGATCAAGTTCCAAGATCCAACCCGCGACGTTGTCCAGGAAATATCGATCGTGGGTCACCGCGATAACCGTTCCCGGATAACTCTGCAAGTGATGTTCCAGCCAGGCGACCGACTCTGCGTCGAGGTGATTGGTTGGTTCGTCGAGCAGAAGAATGTCGGGCGTTTGCAGCAGCAACCGGCACAATGCAACGCGGCGGCGTTCGCCACCGGACAGCACTTTCACCGGCGTGTCTGCCGGCGGACAGCGCAGCGCATTCATGGCCATCTCCAGGCGCGCGTCCAGATCCCACGCATCCTGATGGTCGAGTTTCTCCTGCACCTCGCCCTGGCGCTCGAGCAGCGCGGCCATTTCGCCGTCAGACATCGGCTCGGCGAACTTGGCATTAATTTCTTCAAACTCTTTCAATAAAGTGACGGTTTCTCGTACGGCTTCTTCCACGATCTCGCGCACTGTTCGCGCATCGTCGAGTAGCGGTTCCTGCTCGAGATAGCCGACCGTATAGCCTGGCGAGAGGACAGCCTCTCCATTAAACTCCCTGTCCACGCCCGCCAGTATGCGCAGCAGCGACGACTTCCCCGAGCCATTGAGGCCGATCACGCCGATTTTGGCGCCGTAGAAGTACGAGAGATAGATGCCTTTTAAAACGGCTTTCTTGGCGTAGTATTTACTGACGCCGACCATCGAATAGATGACTTTATTGGGTTCAGTGCTCATAAATCGAAATTTCTTGCCTCGGAATAGGATTTGTTAAGCCATCCCGGATTCCGCAGTTAGAAGTTGACGCACGAAGCAAGGTGCGAGCCTTCCGTAGCGAATGCAATAAGCCTCTGCCTCTGAGCGGTTTGAGACCACCGGTGCCAAGAGTGATATCCGTAACCTGCCTGCAACAGATTGCCAAGCAGCAAAAAAGACTTTGAAGCTGCACAGCTCGGTGCTTTCGCTACTCCAGTCTCGCACCTTGCTCGGCGACGACTGTAACCTCGACTGTGGAATCCGGGGTCATCGGAACGTGATTCGTGCTCGTGACTCGCGTTCGTGAGAGCCGATAGAACCGATAGCGCAGAGACAGGGACGCAAAAGAGAACGGCGATCTCTGGTCTGTTCGACTAATGCAAGTTCATGCCGCCATCGACGCCGATGGACTGGCCGGTCATAAAGTCGCTGTCATCGGAAGCGAGAAAAATGACCGTACCCACCAAATCCTGAGGGTATTGATCGCGCTGGATACAGCGTCGTTTGCGCCGGTCCGCGAGCTGCTCCGGCGTCATTACGCCTTCCTGGTTTGAGCCGGAGATCGTCAAACCGGGCATGATGGAATTGACGCAGATATTATCGCCGCCGACTTCGCGCGCGAGCGCGCGGGTGAAGCCGAGCACACCGGCCTTGGAGGAGACGTAGTGAAGAAACAAAGGCGAGCCGTTCAGTGCGGTGCCGGATGAAATGTTGATGATTTTACCTTTGCGTTGCTGCTTCATCGCCGGATAAACCGCTTTCACGCAGAGGAACAGGCCCTTTAAATTGACCGCCAGCACCCGGTCCCATTCGTCAGGGTCGATCTCCATAAAATTTTTCTTCTTGAGCGCCGAATACAGGCCGGCGTTATTGACGAGGATGTCGATGCGGCCGTATTGCTTCAGGGCCGCGTCGGCCATCGCCCGGGTTTTCTCCGCCGAGGTGACATCCACCGCCACGGCAATGGCTTCGCCGCCGGCTTGCCGGATGTCCGCTGCGACCTTCGTTGCCTCCGCCTCTTGAATGTCCGCGACGACGACCTTGGCGCCTTCTTGTGCAAGCCCCTGGGCGTAAGCTTTGCCGATGCCCACACCGCCGCCGGTTACAATGGCAACTTTATCTTTCAAGCGCATGAGTGACCTCCGATGAGATTAGACAGGCTCAACCTTCGCGCATGCCACAGAGGTCACAGATCAGAGGTCGGACACCAGGAAATACAAAATCTCAAATTCGTGACATTCGATCATCGATCTTCTACCCTCGAACTCGCGCGCATTGCCCTTATTGTTCAGTACTCCTAAATCGCGAGGTTGTAAAATTCTTTCGGGTTGTCGTAAAGGATCATCTTCTTGGCGTCGTCACTGATATCGGTTCGCTCCAGAAATTCCGGAATGTCGCGCTTGAACATGTCCGGCAACCGCTCGTGCGGATAATCCGAAGGCCACATGAGGCAGCACGGGTTGAATTGTTTCAACACCTGCACCAGCGCCCGCTCTTCAACTTCGCAGGTCGCCCATATCTGGCCCGAGCGAATGGCTTCGCTGGGTTTTTTCTTAAGCAGCGGCGCTTGAAAGCGGTAAGGCTTTTCCATTTCTTCGTCCATGCGGTCCATCATGTAAGGCAGCCAGCCGCTGCCGGCTTCGAGAAAAGCGACGCGGAGTTTTGGAAAGCGCGCGAAAACGCCTTCGAAAACCATGTGAGTGAACTGGATCAGAATCGCGAATGGATGCTCCAACGTGTGAACGTGGAGAAACTTGTTGAAAAAATCGAAGCCCATGTTGCGGCTTGGGGCGCCGTGGACCGTAAGCGGCATATCGAGCCTTTCCGCCGCCTCATAAATGGGATCGAAGTCGGTATGGCCGTAGCCTTTATTCAGCGCCGTCACCGCCGGCAACAGGCCGGCGACGAGGCCGAGACCTTTGGCGCGCTCCAACTCTTTGGCGGCTTCGAGCGGCTCGTGTACCGGCAACAGCGCGACTCCTTTGAGCCGCGGGCTCTGTTTGCTGAAGCGCTCGGCGAGCCAGGAGTTATACGCGCGCGCGATGACGCAAGCCCATTCGGGATTCTGAATCAGTCCGAGAGCCAATCCCCCCGTCGGATACAACACGCTGGTGTGAACGCCGAGCTCATCGAGAAATTCAAGCCACTTGGCCGCCGGCGTCTCGTGCACTTTGCCCGGCACGCCGAAGCCGCGGTTCCAGCCGTCCAGAGAAGGGAAATAGCTATAGGTTTGGAAATGCGGTCCCTGCGCGTAACGGCCTGAGAGAAACTCCCGCAACTCGGCATCTCGCTCCATCACATGACCGTCGGCATCAATAATCGGATAGTTCAAATTCATGTTAGGGCTCCTCCTATAAACAATTGGAGTACTGGAGTGATGGAGTATTGGAGTGATGCAAAAACTATCGGATGAACAGTGCGACGATCTTGACCCAACACTCCATTACTCCAGTACTCCATTCAGCGAAACGATATGCCGCCGTCGACGTTGATTGTCTGGCCGGTGATGAAATCGCTCAGAGGCGAAGCTAGGAACAACGCGGCGCCGACGACGTCCTGCGGCACCTGGAGACGTCTGAGCGCGCGCAGGCCGATCGAGGCTTGACGAAAGCGAACGGTCTCCTCGGTCGGATTTTCCTCGGAGAGCGTGTTTCCCGGAGCAAGCACATTGACGTTGATGTTATCATCTCCCACCTCCCGCACCAGCGTGCGCGTGAAGCCGATGGTTGCGGCTTTCGAGGTGACGTAGTGAATTCTGCCGGGGCTGCCGGCGAATACGGTTCCCGAGGCGATGTTGATGATCTTGCCGGCCTTCTGCTTGCGCATGGCCGGCAAGACCGCGCGGCAACAGAAGAATAGACCTTTTAGATTAACGGCCATCAAGCGATCCCATTCTTCCGAAGCGATGGTTTCAATGCGGCCGCGGTTCATCGGGATGGTCGCGAAAATCGCCGCGTTGTTGATGAGGACGTCAATCCGGCCGAAGCGCGCAAGCGTTTGCGCGGCCATATTTTTAGTTGCTGCTTCGTCAGAAACATCGACCTGAACGGCGAGAGATCCCCTGCGGAATTCTTCCTTGATGCGAGCGGCGAGTGCGTCCGCCGCAGCTCCGTCGATGTCGGCGACGACGACGCGGGAACCGGCGCGAGCGAACCCCAGGCAGTAAGCCTTGCCGATCCCGTGGCCGCCGCCTGTGACGATAACCACTTTATCTTTTAGTCCCTCAACCATTTCAGCTCCGCCCTATCGCTGGAGTGTTGGAGTATAAAGATGGAGTATTGGAGTGGTGGAGTAATGGAGTGATGGTCCAGACTCAATACTCCAGTACTCCCGTACTCCAACACTCCAATTCTCTTATCCCAGCGACGGGTTGATCAACGCCTTGGTCGGAAACATCTCGGGGATCTCTCCACCGACGGCGCGAATACACTTCTCAATTTCCTTCAGTGGAAACAGATGACTGACCATTTGCTGTACCGGGAAACGGGTCTCTTCGATCAAGCGCAGCGCAGCTTCTGTGGCGTCGTTGTCGGCCGTAAAACAGCCTTGGAGCTTGATCTCGCCCCACACCAATTTGTCCATCAGCATCGGTGTCACTGTGGCATCGCCGGTCAACCCCGCCAGCACCAGGGTGCCTTGCCGATGCAGGCAGTCCACGGACTTCACAATCGCGTTCGGACTCCCCGATACGTCCACGACCACATCGCACAGCTCGCCGCCGGTTTCCTTGCGGACCACCTCAACGACATCTTCTTCCTCGACATTGATCGCGCGGTGCGCGCCGAACTCCTTCGCCAACTCTAGGCGCGGCTGGTCGCGGCCAATGCCGCTGACAAAAATTTTAGCCGCACCGGCATGGCGCGCCGCGAAGGTACAGGAAAGCCCTTGCTGCCCTGGCCCTTGGATCAAAACGAAATCTCCCATTTTGACGCCGCCCCGGCGAATCGCCCACTGAAAGCCATTGGCCATCACCGAACCGATAAGCGCCGCCGCTTCCGCCGGAAGAGCATCACTGACCTTGGTGGCGAGAACATCCGCAGCGAGATACACGTAATCGGCAAAACCGCCGAACAGGTATGGCGGCTGATCGCATTTCGTTCGCCCGCCGTAGCTTGTGCGCTGGCGGCAGAAGCGCTGGTTGTTGCGCCGGCAATCCGGGCAGCGGCCGCAACCGATGGCGCCTTTAAGAATAATGCGATCTCCTTCTCGTAGGCGGTGAATTGAAGCGGCGTTTTTGCCGAGTTTCTCGACCCGGCCGAGGATCTCGTGGCCGAGAATGATGGGATAATCGACCCTGAGCTTGCCGTGCAGATATTTTACATCGGTGCCGCAGACGCCGCCCATTTCGACCTTGACCAGACCGCCGTCGGGGGGAACATCAGGAATCGGATACTCGCGCACCTCGAGTTTGTCGGGCCCCAATAGGGTCGCCCCTCTGCTGGTGCCGGCCATAGGGTCTCCTTATGTTGGGCGTATTTCCGTTATGCCGAATCCTCGTCTCGATATCATCAATGATACGAAACACGGATGTCAGTCACTTCACTTTGTACTCTTGCGTGAGTTTGTCGATGAAACCGCTCGCGTCGAGCTCTTTCACCAGCGACATGTCGATGAAGCGGTCGGGATTTTCCGAGAGCACTTGAGGATGCTTTTTACCGACCTCTTGGATCGGCAGTTCGAAGTACTCTTTGGCCGGGTAAGGCTTCAAGGGAAAGTCGTACTCGCGGAAGTTTTCTTCCAGCACTTCGCGATCGCTGACCTTCATATACTTGGACAGCACTTTGAGGCTGAATTCGTGGTTGGCCTTATAATAGTGAACACCTTCGATCATCGCTTTGGTGAAGTTGACCATGTCCGCCCGGTTCTTTGTGAGGTAGGATTTGCGTGAAACGAAGAAAAGACTCGAGTAAGGGATTCCCAACTTCGATGCGTCGATCAACAATGAATAGCCCAATTTTCTGGCTTGCAGCGTCATCGGCGGGGTGAGAATGGCGGCATCGGCATTGCTGGTTTGGACCGCGGCGATGCGGTTCGACTGGTTTCCCACCTGCAAGAGAGCAACATCAGTCTCCGGTCGAAGCCCTTCGCGCTGCAGGAGATAACGAGCGGCGAAATCGGCATTGCTGCCAAAGCGGCTGATCGCGAGGCTTCTCACTTCCTTGATGCTTTTTATCCCCTTGCGGGCGAATATACGGTTATCCATGCTGTTGCCCAGTCGCCCGAACATCGTAAGATCCAGGCCTTTCAACGACGTCTCAATCACGACTTGGGGAGAAAACATGCCGACCTGAGCGTCGCCGGAAATCAGCGCTGCGGCGGCGGAGGTAGCACCCTGAATAAAGATGAGCTGAACTTGATTGCCGTACTTCTCGAACAGGTGGGCTTCCTTGGTAACCCAGAGTGGCGCGAACTGACCTACTTCGCTGGTCCAAACCACATTAATTTGCGCTGCGAAGGCGTGAGTGGCGACGGCCAACAGCAAGCAAAGAACACCGACGAGAGCTGACAGATGACGGCGCACCTTCATAAATTTCTCCTTTCTCGCGATCGAAGAAAACCTGGTTGACGTCTCTTCCCGGTTGGTCCTATACTGCGCTGTTAGCGCTGGGATCAAGCCGAGGAGGATCTCTAATGTACCGTTACTCGCTGGCTGTGTTGTTTATGCTTGTTATCACTCACGAAGCCGCCGCACAACCGGCAACGCGTGTGATGTCCGGTTACGCCGCCATTTCGGGCCCGCACGCGGTGCTTTGGGTCGCGCGCGAAGCGGGCCTGTTTGAAAAAAATGGCTTGCGCGTTGATGTAGCCTATATTCGCAGCGGTTCGACCATGGGGCAGGCGTTGGTCGCAGGGGAAATTCAGATGGCCCAGATGGGCGGCCCGGCGGCTTTAGCCGCCGGCGTGGCGGGATTCGACGTTGCCTTAATCGCGGTGGCGCTGAATACGACGCCGATCGTGATCATGGGCACAGTGTCGAAAATGGAAGAATTGAAGGGCAAAGGTATCGGCATAACCCGCTACGGATCGAATACGGACATCTCCGCTCGCTTTGCCATCAAGAAATTTGGTCTCCAGCCTGAGAAAGACGTGGCTCTGCTGCAGTTGGAGGATTATCCTGGAATTATGGGGGGCCTCCAATCGGGGCGCATCGCCGCCGGCGCGCTGGCTGATCCGTTTACGGACCACGCGAAGAAACTCGGCTACAAGGAAATCGCCGACATTGCTGCGCTCGGCCTCGAGTTTCCTTTTGTCGGCATCGTCGCCAAGAAGAGTTACCTGCGCGATAATCCCGACGTCGCGCAGCGCTTCGTGCGCGCCTACACGGAAGCGATCGCGCTTTACAAAAATAACCGCGAGCTGGCGATGAAGGTAACGAGCAAGTATACCGGGATTAAAGATCCGGCGATTCTTACATCAACCGTGAATTTTTACGCGCCCAAGCTGGCGCGCGTTCCGTATCCCACCATCGGTGGGATACGCTTCATCCTCGATCAAATCGCGGCGCGCGATGCCAGGGCCAAGAACGTCAATCCCGAGTCGTTCATGGATGTGCGCTTTGTGAAGCAACTCGATGAGAGCGGATTTATTCAGCGCTTATACCCAAAAGGTTAGCCCGGATGATGCGCGCCTGGTGGCCACCGGATGGGCGGGCCATCCGATGCGATCTAGCTTTTCAAAAGCATCAGCCCAATTATCGTCGCAACCGGGCCTAACGTCGCATTAATCTTCAGCAGTGTAAACCATTTTTGCCAATGCGCCCGCAACGGCTCCGGCCATGAAAGGCTCTCTTCGGGAGTTGCCGCCGTCATGGCGGCAATCCGGGCGCCGTACTTGAAGACTTGCAGCCCCTGGTGATAAACCATCGCGCCGAACAGCACCAGTTTGATCGACAAGGCGATGATATAGAATTGACCGAGGCCGGAAGGACTTGCCTGCTCGCGTAAGATCAAATTTACCAGGCCGGTAACGAGCAACACGCTTATACCGGTCCAGCTAACGGCTTCTAGAGAGATCCTGCCGTGATTAAGAATGCGGATTGCCATGCCCGGCTGAAGATCGTTAACCACGGGGCCAAAGACGACAATAAAAAAAATTGCGCCGCCTAGCCAAAGGGAGAGCCCCGCAAGGTGAAGTCCTAAACTGAGTGTCTGCCAGTTTGTCATCACGACCCAAAATAAATCTATCCCGGTTACCCCTCGCACGGACCCGCTGCAAAGTAAAGGCCATGCACTTGCAAAGGTCAATTGGCTATGTTAGCAATCACTTTCACTTCCAAATTCACATACTAAGGATGGTCCATAGATGCTGCGCTGGTTGCCAGTAGATGTATCTACGTTTGGGCGAGAAATCGACTCGCTCTTCTATCTTATTTATTACATTACGGGCGCTACGTTTATTCTGGTCACGGTTTTGATGATCTTGTTTTTGGTGATTTACCGCCAGAAAGACGGACGGCGAGCGACCTACAGCCATGGCAATACGACGCTGGAAATTATCTGGACGATCATCCCCGCCGCTATTTTGGTGGTGCTCTCGTTTATGAGCGTCTCGACTTGGGCTAAAGTAAAACGTTTTGCGCCGGAGAGCGATTTTGAAATCCAGGTTACGGCAAAGCAATTTAACTGGGAAGTGGTTTATCCCGGCGCTGACCGCAAATTCGGCACCTCCGATGACGTCCAGTTTGACAATGACATTCATGTGCCTGTCAATAAGGTCGTGCGCGTTCATCTGGGCTCCAAGGACGTCATTCACAGTTTTTTTCTGCCGAATTTGCGCCTGCGGCAGGACGCCGTCCCGGGCCGGAACATTTTAGTGTGGTTTGAAGCCACCAAGCCCGGCAAGTACGAGATTGCATGCTCCCAGCTGTGCGGCTTTGGTCATTCCGGTATGATCGGCTGGCTTTATGTCGATACGCCGGAAGAGTACGCGAAGTGGGCGGCTGAGAAGCTGTCCGCGAAACCACAGTAACTTCTCTTCTCAGGAAAATCATCCGAGGCTATCAACGGAGGATATTGAATAATGAGCGATACCGTAGCCGCTGACGTCGCGCACGCCCTGTCCGGTCATCACGAGGAGGCCGGCTTCTGGCGTACCTATGTCTTTTCCCTGGATCACAAGATGATCGGTCGCCAATTTTTATTTCTCGGGCTTTTGATGTTGATGATCGGAGGAATGCTGGCGATGATGGTGCGGTGGGAATTGGCTTGGCCGGAGACCGCCGTGCCAGGATTTAGCTGGATTCCCGAACCGTACATGTATGGAGGCGTTATCCCGCCCCAAACCTACAACGCGCTCTTCACCATGCACGCCACTATCATGATCTTCTTCGTCGTTATGCCGATCATGGTGGGTTGCTTCGGCAACTTTCTGATTCCGTTGATGATCGGTACCCGTGACATGGCATTCCCCAAGCTGAACATGCTCTCTTTTTGGGTCGGAGCCGTAGCCGGCGTCGTTATGCTATCGAGTTTCTTCGTTCCCGGTGGCCCGGCAGCCGCGGGTTGGACCGGCTATGCTCCGCTTTCCGCCAGACCGCAGTATACGGGTGTCGACTGGGGTCAAAATCTTTGGATCATCAGTCTGTTGATCCTCGGCGCCTCGTCGCTCATGGGCTCCATCAACTACATCACGACCATCGTCAATATGCGCGCGCCGGGTATGACCTACTTCCGCATGCCGCTCACTGTCTGGTCGCTTTTTATCACCGCGATTTTATTATTGCTGGCGCTTCCCGTTTTGACGGCGGCTTTGGCTATGCTGCTGTTCGATCGCAGTTTCGGTACAAACTTTTTTATTCCGGAGGGCGGAGGCGAGCCACTGCTGTGGCAACACATGTTCTGGTTCTTTGGCCATCCGGAAGTCTACATTCTGGTTCTTCCCGCGATGGGGGTGACCTCGGACCTGCTGTCGACCTTTTCACGCAAACCGATCTTCGGCTATCACGCCATGGCTTTCTCCATGATCGCCATCGCTTTTCTCTCCTGGATCGTGTGGGGCCATCATATGTTTGTCAGCGGGATGAATCCGCTGCTCGGCACCGCTTTCATGATGACGACTATGGTCATTGCCATCCCGTCAGCCATCAAGGTCTTCAACTGGCTCGGCACGCTCTGGGGCGGCAGCATTCGTTTCACCGCGCCCATGCTCTTTGCGTTGGGATTTGTCTCGAATTTCTTGATCGGCGGTCTGAGCGGCATCTTCATGGCTTCCACCCCGGTCGATATCTACATTCATGACAGCTACTATATTGTCGCCCATTTCCATTATGTCGTGGCGGGAATCATATTCGCGCTGTTTGCGGCAGTCTACTACTGGTTTCCCAAGATGTTCGGCCGGATGATGAATCAGCCTCTAGCGAAAATCCATTTCTTTTTGACGTACATTTTCTTCAATTTGACCTTTTTCCCCATGCATTTTCTCGGCGTTGGCGGTCATATGCGGCGAATTTATAACCCGACGCAGTATGAGTTTTTGCTGCCGCTGCAGCACTGGAATGTCTTCATTACTGTATCCGCGTTCTGTCTCGGCGCCGCGCAGATTTTCTTCCTGGTTAACTTTTTCTGGAGTCTGTTTTCGGGCAAGAAAGCGGAACGAAACCCGTGGCAGGCCAACACGCTCGAATGGACTGCAGCTTCGCCGCCGCCGCACGGGAACTTTGAAGTGCAACCCGTGGTTTATCGCGGCCCGTATGAATACAGCTCGCCGGAAGTGAAAGAAGACTGGCTGCCGCAGAATCGAGACTTGGGAACCGGAACCGCGGCTCGATCCCATTGAGGTCCCGTCGATGCCCGTTAATCCACATCTCATGCACAGCCCTAGTAGCGAACGTGGTTGGTCTCATCGCATAGCAGTGATCCTTGCCTGCGCGACGTTTCCGCTGTTGTTCATTGGCGGCCTGGTGACCAGCAAAGGCGCCGGACTCGCCGTGCCGGACTGGCCGACGACCTTCGGCTACAAC
>Ga0316628_100001659_pt1 | contig 15906 bp, 14 predicted proteins | sample OWC_Aug_M2_C1_D5_FD_207648 | JGI IMG/M metagenome (GOLD analysis project Ga0316628, IMG submission 207648) | Wetland soil microbial communities from Old Woman Creek delta, Ohio, United States - OWC_Aug_M2_C1_D5_C | ecosystem: Environmental > Terrestrial > Soil > Wetlands | place: USA: Ohio... | reverse complement strand
GGGACAACGCCAAGAAGTACATCGAGAGCGGCGCCCTCGGCGGCAAGGGCTCCGACGCCCACAAGGCGGCGGTGACGGGCGACACGGTGGGCGATCCCTACAAGGACACGGCCGGCCCGGCCATCAATCCGATGCTGAAGCTGCTGAACATCGTGGCGCTCCTCATCATCCCCTTCCTCACCTTCTAGGCGGCCGAGCGAGGCGTCGGAGCCGGCGCGGCGCGTGGAGGACACGGGCCCCGACCGCCATCCGCGCGACCGGCTCCGCCGCGAGCTCTCCCTCACCGACGCGACGCTCCTCTGCGTGGCGTCGGTGATCGGCTCGGGAATCTTCCTGACGCCGGGGGAGATCGCGGAGCGCGTTCCGCACCCCGGCGGCATCCTCGCGGTCTGGATCTTCGGGGCGGCGCTCTCCCTGGCCGGAGCGCTCGCCAACGCCGAGCTCGGCGCCATGTTCCCCCACGCCGGCGGCGACTACGTCTACCTGCGCGAGGCCTTCCACCCGGGGGCGGGCTTCCTGGTGGGCTGGCTCTCGTTCTTCGTGATCTACACCGGCACCATCGCCACCCTGGCGGCCGGCTTCGCCGACGCGCTGCATCCCTTCCTCGCCCTCGGCGCCGGGACGAAGCTCGCGCTGGCGGTGGGGCTCACGCTGGCAGCGTCGGCGCTGAACTACCGCGGCGTGCGCGTCAGCGCGGTCTTCAACAACGTGACCACCGGCGGCAAGGTGCTGGCGCTCCTGGTCTTCGCCGTCGGGGCCCCGCTGCTCGGCCGGGGCGAGGCGAGCCACCTGCGGCCGCTGGTGGAGGGGCTCTCCGAGGTCCCGTGGTCGGGCTTCGGGCTCGCGCTCTCGCCCGTCCTCTTCAGCTACCTCGGCTGGAACTCTGCGGTGTACGTGGCGAGCGAGATCCACGATCCCGAGCGCAACGTCCCGCGCTCGCTCTTCCTCGGCCTCCTGATCTGCGGCGTGGTCTACCTGCTGGTGAACGCGGCGTACCTCTATGCGGTGCCGGTGCAGGCGATGCGCCAGCAGGGCAACGTGGGCTCCGCGGCGGCCCACGTGCTCTTCGGAGCGGCCGGCGGCACCGCGATCGGGCTCTTCGTGCTGGCCTCGATCCTCGGCACGCTGAACGCCACCATCCTGGTGGGTCCTCGCATCGCCTACGCCATGGCGCTGGACGGCCTCTTCTTCGGCGGCGTCGACCGCGTGCACGACGTCCACCGCACGCCCCACGTGGCGATCGTGGTGCAGGGCGGGGTGTCGATCGCGATCCTGCTGCTGCTGCGGAGCTTCCCCCGCATCCTCGACTTCACGACCTTCGCCATCGTGCTGGCGACGATCGCCGACACGCTTGCGCTCTACGCGCTGCGCCGGAAGAGGCCCGGGCGCAGGCGTCCCTACCGGGCCTGGGGCTATCCCTGGGTGCCCGCCCTCTACCTGCTCGCGAACGCCGCCATCGCGGTGGCGCTGCTCTGGGGAAAGCCCAGCGAGTGCGGCGTCTGCCTCCTGGTCGCCGCGGCGGGCCTGCCGTTCTACTTCTTCTTCGCGCGGCGCGTGCGTCGCAGCGGCGTGTAGCCGGTCAGGGCGCGGGCTCGGCGCAGCCGAGCGCGCGGAGGCGCTCGCGCCAGGCGCTCGCCGTCGAGGGACCCTCCAGCGTCCGGGCGCCCTCGGGCGTGACGATGCGGTTGGCCGGGAGGCCCCGCAGGCCGAGGTGCCGGAAGGCGCGTCCCCGGGGATCGAGGAGGACCGGAAGCTCGATCCCGTGCTCGCGCCGGTAGCGCGCCACCACGTCCGTCGCCTCGCCCACGTCCACCGCCACCACCCGCACGCCGCGCCCGCGGCAGGCCGTCGCCGCCCCTTGGAGCGTCGGGATCTCCTCGCCGCAGGAGGGGCACCAGGTTGCGAAGAAGTGCACCACCAGCGCGTGCTCGTCCGGGGCGAGTCCGAGCGCCACCGCGCGTCCGTCGAGCCCGACGAGCTCGAGCGGGGGCTCGGGCGCGGCGGCCGCGAGGGCGAGTCCGGCCAGGCAGGCGAGGCAGGCGAGGCAGGCGAGGAGGGCGACGCGGCGGCGCGACACGTCAGAACGAGAGGCCGAGGCCCGTGGACCAGACCACGCCCTCGTGCTGCTGGCCATGCAGCCAGGTCTGGCCGAGCGGGAGCTGCACCGCGAGGCGCAAGAACGGCGCGCCGAGCTCGGCGAGGCCGGCAATGCGCCAACGGATCGACGGTGTGGCGTAGAGCACGGCGCCTCCGCTGTCCTGGTAGCGCTCGCCCTGGAAGTGATCGAAGCCCGAGTAGCGGAAGTTCAGCTCGAGCCCGGGGATCAGCGCGTCGAGCCGCGAGTCGCCGAGCCAGTGGCCGAGGGGCGCCTCCACGCCGAGGTTCGCGAGCGTCACGTCGCCGTAGCGATAGCGCAGCGCCCCCGGCTCGTTCACCCGGTAGAGAAAGCTCGCGTAGAGCGACGCGGCCTCGAAGCGGTGCGCCGCTGCGAGGCCGAAGCCGAAGTCCCAGGAGCCGGTCCCGAGCTGGAGGTGGGGATCCACCGCGCCATTCACCTGCTGCTGGCGATTGCCGGTCGGAAACTTGGCGAGCAGGCGGCCTTCGAGCCAGGTGGAGGGCAGGACGTCGCGATCGCGCCAGAGGACCAGGCTGCCCATCAGGGACATGTCGCCGAATCCCGAGAGCGTGGAGCGCTCGTGCGTCGCGCCCTCGGGCTCCTCGATGATCGCGTTGAACCGGTACGGCAGGCCCAGGCTGAGCGTGACGCGATCGAGCGGCGTCCAGCTCAGGTAGAGCGAGAGCTGCTGGCTCTGGTTCACCTCGCGCCCGGGCTCCGGCGGCTCGCCCGCCATCTCCTGCAGGAGCCCGCTGGTCTTGCGCCAGCCCTGGAGCTCGAGGTAGGCGGAGACGCTGCCCGCCGGCTGGGCGCTGGCGCCGGCGGCGGAGTAGATGGGATCGCCCGCCTGGCACACGGAGCAGGCATGGGCGGGAGCGGCCACGAGGCCGCCCGCGAGCGAGAGCGCGGCGGCGGCCGCGAGACGCTGCAGCACGGACATGCGAAGTCTCCTCGCGCGTTGCGCGACACGGGCGGGAGCGCGGCCGACCGGCCGGAGCCCGTGCCCCGGCGTGCCCACGCGGATGCGGTCCGGCGTCAGACGGCGAGGGGGACGTGATCGACGCCGCGGGAGAGCGCGGTCGGGGCCGACACCCGAGCGGGGCAGAGCGGGTGGCTGGTGGGATCGGCCGCCGCGACCGGACGCGCGGGAAGGAGGGCCCAGCCGAGCCCGTGGAGCTCCGCCGCGCCGGATGCGCGCTCCCCGCAGCCGCAGGGGCACGGTGCGCTCAGCCAGGCGCCGTGGCTCGCCTGCGCGTGCGAGGGAGCGAGTGCCCCGCCGGCCGGCTCCGCCGCGGCGTGCGCGTGGGAGGCGCTGGCAGCGCCTCCCGCGGGCGGCGGACAGCGCACGGCCAGCGCCAGCACGAACGCCGCCGTCACCCCGATCGCGAGGAGCCGACGCATCGGCGGCGACTCTATGCGAGCGCCCGACGGGCCGCCAAGCGACCGGTCGCCGAGGAGCGCCTTGCCCCATGCAGAAAAACCCGTATCTTCGCGGACTTGACCACAGCCCGGAGGTTCTGGACGAGGCCCGCGACCGTGCCTCGCGCCGCCAGCCCTGGCACGGGCGTCGCGCACGGGGCTCCGGCCCCCGGACCCCTTTGCCGATCGTCGTACAATGCCGAGGAGTCCCGGCGGACCCCAGGAGCCCGCCGGGAGGCTTCGCAGCCGCCCCCCGAAGAGAGCGCCAGCCCATGAACCGCCGCATCCGCCACGACTTCCACAAGCTGAACCGGCTTCCGCCCTACGTCTTCGCGCAGGTGAACGAGCTCAAGATGGCCGCGCGCAAGGCGGGCGAGGACATCGTGGACCTCGGGATGGGGAACCCCGATCTCCCGACGCCGCCGCACGTGATCGAGAAGATCTGCGAGGCGGCGCGCAACCCGCGCAATCACGGCTACTCCACTTCGAAGGGCCTGCCCAACCTGCGTGCCGCGGTCTCCGAGTGGTACGCCCGCAACTTCGCCGTCGAGGTGGACCCGGAGCGCGAGGCGCTCGCCGTGATCGGCAGCAAGGAAGGGCTCTCGCACTTCGTGCTGATGACGGTGGGCCCGGGCGACGTGGTGCTGTGTCCCGATCCCACGTACCCGATCCACCAGTACTCGGTGATCATCGCCGGCGGCGACCTGCGGACCGTCCCGCTCACCCCGGACACCGACTTCGTGGAAAGCCTCGAGCGTGCGATGCGGCGCATCTGGCCCAAGCCCAAGATGCTGATCCTCTCCTTCCCCGCGAACCCCACCACGCACGTGGTGGACCGCACCTTCTTCGAGCGGGTGGTGGACTTCGCCCGCGACAACGACCTGATGGTGATCCACGACTTCGCCTACGCCGAGATCACCTTCGACGGCTACAAGGCGCCGAGCATCCTGGAGGTGCCGGGGGCCCGCGACGTGGCGATCGAGTTCGGCTCGCTCTCGAAGAGCCACTCCATGGCGGGATGGCGCGTCGGCTTCGCTGCGGGCAATCCGGACATGATCCACGCGCTCACGCGGATCAAGAGCTACCTGGACTACGGGATGCCGACCGCGATCCAGATCGGCGCCATCGTCGCACTGCGCGGCCCGCAGGACTGCGTGGCCCACGCTCGCGACACCTACCGCGAGCGGCGCGACGCGCTGATCGACGGTCTCGGCGCCCCGGGCGAAGGTGCCTGGAAGATCGAGAAGCCGCTCGGCACCATGTTCGTGTGGGCGCCGATCCCGGAGGCCTTCCGCGGCATGGGCTCGCTCGAGTTCTCGAAGCGGCTGCTGGCCTCGGGCCACGTCGCGGTCTCGCCCGGGGTCGGCTTCGGCGAGAGCGGCGAGGGCTTCGTGCGCTTCGCGCTGGTGGAGAACCGCCACCGCATCCGCCAGGCGGTGCGCGGAATCCGTCGCTTCCTGCGCGACCCGCAGGCCTAGCCGTGGGGGCGAAGCCCGGGGTGGGGATCGGCCTGGTCGGCCTCGGGACCATCGGCGCCGGGGTCGTGAAGCTGCTGCACCGCAACGCCTCCGTCATCACCGAGCGCCTCGGCTTCCCGCTGCGCCTGGTTCGGGTGGCGGACCTCGATACCGGCCGCGACCGCGGCGTGGACCTCTCGGGCGTGCGCTTCGACGCGGACAGCGAGGGCCTGCTGGCCGACCCGGAGGTCTCGATCGTGGTCGAGCTGATCGGCGGCTACGACGCGGCCCGGCGGCTCATCCTGCGCGCGATCGAGAACGGCAAGCACGTGGTGACCGCGAACAAGGCGCTGCTCGCGGCCCACGGCAAGGAGATCTTCGACGCCGCCGCCCGGCGCGGGGTGGACGTGGCCTTCGAGGCCAGCGTGGGCGGCGGGATTCCCATCCTGCGCTCGGTGCGAGAGGGGCTGGCGGCGAACCGCATCCTCTCGGTGCACGGCATCATCAACGGCACCACCAACTACGTGCTGACGGAGATGGAGGCCACCGGCGAGCCCTTCGAGACCGTGCTCGCCCGCGCCCAGCGGCTGGGCTACGCCGAGGCGGATCCGAGCTTCGACGTGGATGGGATCGACGCCGCTCACAAGCTGACGCTCCTCGTCGCCATGGCCTTCGGGGCGGAGCTCACCCACAAGGAGATCCCGACCGAGGGGATCCGGCGCCTGACGCCGCTCGAGTTCGCCTCGGCGCGCGAGCTCGGCTACCGCATCAAGCTCCTCGGCGTGGCCAAGGCCCGGGAGGGGCCGGACGGCGGGGAGCGGATCGAGGCGCGCGTCCATCCCACCATGATCCCGGCCACGAGCCTGCTGGCGAACGTGGACGGCGCGATGAACGCGATCGCCGTCTGCGGCGACGCGGTGGGCCCGACCCTCTTCTACGGCGCCGGGGCCGGCGAGCTCCCCACGGCGAGCGCGGTGGTGGCCGACCTGATGGAGATCGCGCGGGAGATCCGGCGCGGCACCGCAGGCCGGGTGGCGCCGCTCTCCTACCTCCCCGAGTCGCTGCGGCCGAAGCCCCTGGTGCCGCTCGGCGAGCTCGAGGGACGGGTCTACCTGCGCTTCACCGCGCTCGACCGGGCGGGCGTGCTCTCGCGCATCACCGGCGTCCTCGGCGAGCACGGGATCGGGATCGAGTCGGTGCTCCAGAAGGGCAGGGGACACGCCGGCGCGTCGGTTCCGGTGGTGGTGATGACCCACCCCGCCCGCGAGGCGGCGGTGCGCCGTGCGCTCGACACGATCGACCGGCTCTCCGACGTGACCGCCCCGACGCTCTTGCTGCGGATCGAGGAGGAGCTCTGAGACCATGCCCCCCGAGAAGCCCGTCCATCGCGCCTGGTTCCAGTCGCTGCGGGATCCCGCGGAGCGCTACCCGCTCGACCAGGTGGTCTACACCGACCGGCAGGGGGGCCTGCTCCAGGTCGTGCACGACATGGACGAGCTCAAGAAGACGGCGCCGGCGGCCTGGAAGTCGCTCTTCGAGGAGCGAGCGCACAAGAACACCTGGCCCTACGGCTCCGGGGTCTGGGGCAAGAAGGAGTGGGTGCTCCCCGAGATCGACAACGAGAACGTGGTGTCGATGTACGAGGGACACACGAACCTGTTCTGGGCCGGGCGCTACGGCCGCGAGCTCGGCCTGGAGGACCTCTGGCTCAAGCTCTGCGGCAACTCCCATACCGGGTCCTTCAAGGACCTGGGGATGACGGTCCTGGTCTCGATGGTGAAGGAGATGATCGCGCGCGGGAAGCCGGTGCGCGCCATCGCCTGCGCCTCCACCGGCGACACCTCGGCCGCGCTCGCCGCCTACGGCGCGGCGGCGGCCATCCCCACCATCGTCTTCCTGCCGCGAGGGAAGGTCTCGATCGCGCAGCTGATCCAGCCGGTGGCGAACGGCGCCATCGTCTTCGCGCTCGACACGGACTTCGACGGCTGCATGGAGATCGTGCGCAAGGTGGCCGAGCGCGACGGGATCTACCTCGCGAACTCGATGAACAGCCTGCGCATCGAGGGGCAGAAGACGGTCGGCATCGAGATCGCGCAGCAGTTCGACTGGGAGGTCCCCGACTGGATCCTGATCCCGGGAGGGAATCTCGGCAACGTGTCGGCGCTCGCCAAGGGCCTCGACATGCTGCTCGAGCTCGGCCTGGTCTCCCGCAAGCCCCGGATCGTCTGCGCCCAGGCCGAGGCGGCGAACCCGCTCTATCTGTCGTACCTGCGCAACTTCGAGGTCTTCGAGCCGATCGCCGCGCGTCCGACCCTGGCCTCGGCGATCCAGATCGGGAACCCGGTCTCGATCGAGAAGGCGATCGACGCGCTCAAGCGCTACGACGGCATCGTGGAGCAGGCCACCGAGTCCGAGATCGCCGAGTCCTGTGCCCACGCCGACCGCTCGGGGCTCTTCAACTGCCCGCACACCGGCGTGGCGCTGGCCGCGCTGCGCAAGCTGGTGGACCGGGGCACCATCCGGCGCAGCGACCGGGTGGTGGTGATCTCCACGGCCCACGGGCTCAAGTTCGTGGACTTCAAGGTGAAGTACCACTCGATGAGCCTGCCGGGAATCGAGCCCCAGCTCCCGAACCCGCCGATCGAGCTCCCCGCGAGGTACGACCAGGTGCGCGACGCCATGCTGCGGGAGATCGACGCCCGCTTCCCGCGCTGAGGTCCGGGAGATGTTCACCGGCATCGTGGAGGCGGTGGGGCGCGTGGCGGCCCTGGAGCCGCGCGGCGAGCTGCTGCGCCTCGTGCTGGAGGCGCCGTCGCTCACCGAGGGAACGCGGCTCGGCGACAGCGTGGCCGTGAACGGCGCCTGCCTCACGGTGGTGTCGGTGGAGGGTCCGCGCCTCGCCTTCGACGCGGTGCCGGAGACCCTGGACCGGACCGGCCTCGGGGAGCTCCGCGCCGGCGCCCGCGTGAACCTGGAGCGGGCGCTGCGCGCCGGCGGGCGACTGGACGGCCACCTGGTGCAGGGACACGTGGACGCCACGGGGCGCCTGGCGCGTCTGGAGCGCCAGGGCGACGACGTCCGGCTCTTCGTGGACTGCGATCCCGACTTCGCGGACCTCCTGGTGGAGAAGGGGTCGGTCGCGATCGACGGTGTCTCGCTCACGGTGGTGGGCGTGCGCGCGGACGGCTTCGACGTGGCGCTGATCCCCCATACGCTCCGGGAGACCACCCTCGGCGAGCGCCGGCCGGGCGATCGCTTGAATCTCGAGGCGGACGTGCTCGGCAAGTACGTGAAGAAGTACCTGGACCGCGTGCTGGCCCGGGAGCCGGCGCGGCCCCGCGCCTAGGATGGACCTCGGGCTCGGCGGCCGGGTCGCGGTGGTGCAGGCGTCGAGCCGCGGGCTCGGCCGCGCCATCGCGCTCGAGCTCGGGCGCGAGGGCGCCCGGCTCGCCCTCTGCGCGCGCGGCCGCGAGACGCTGGAGCGGACGGCGCAGGAGATCCGGTCCGAGAGCGGGGCCGAGGTCTTCGCCGCGCCGGCCGACGTGAGCGTCCCGTCCGAGCGCGCCGCCTTCTTCGACGCCGTGGAGCGCTCGCTCGGCCCGCCTTCGATCCTGGTCTGCAATGCCGGCGGGCCGCCGCCCGGACCCTTCGAGGCCACCACCGCCGAGGCCTGGCGTCAGGCGCTCGATACCAACCTGCTCTCGGCGGTGGAGTCCTGCCGCCGCGTGCTCCCGGCGATGCGGGCCGCGCGCTGGGGCCGCATCGTGCTCGTCACCTCGCTCGCCGTGAAGCAGCCGCTCCCGGGCCTCGTGCTCTCGAACGCCGCCCGGGCCGGCGTGACGGGCTTCGCCAAGAGCCTCGCCAACGAGGTCGCCTCCGAGAACGTGACCGTCAACTGTGTCTGCCCGGGAACGCACCGCACCGACCGCATCCGGCGACTCCTGGACGCCCAGGCGGAGCCGGCGACGCGCGCGCGGCTCGAGCGCGAGCTCCTGGCCTCGATCCCGCTCGGCCGCATGGGCGAGCCCGAGGAGCTCGCGGCCGCGGTGGCCTTCCTCTGCTCGTCCCGCGCCTCCTTCGTGACGGGAATCTCGCTCGCGGTGGACGGCGGAGCGTCGCGGAGCCTCCTCTCGTGACGGCGACGGCGCGGCGGCGCGCGCGCGGGCCGCAGCTCACCTTCTTCGTCGAGCTCTCGGGGCCCGCGCTGGCGGCGCTCTTCTCCGACGGGAGGATCGGCGAGTTCCTGGTCCGGGGCGGCTTCGGCCTCGCGATGGGGCTCGTGGACCTGGCGCCCGAGCGCGCCTGGATCGTGCGCGATCTCGAGGCGCGTGGCGTTCCGGTCACCGCGTGGCTCCTCCTCGACGAAGCGGAGGGCTACTGGCTGAACGCCGACAACGCGGCCGCGGCCCACGCGCGCTGGCGGGAGACGCGGGACTTCGCGGCGCGCGAGGGCCTGCGCTTCCATCGCGTGGGGCTCGACGTCGAGACCCCGCGCGCCGAGTTCGAGGGGGCGCTGCGGCGGGGCGTCCGCGGCTTCTTCGATCTGCTGCTGACGCGCCGGCGCGCGGAGCAGGTGGCGCGGGCCGAGGCCGCCTTCGCGGCGCTGGTGGAGGAGATCCACGGGAGCGGCCGCAGCGTGGAGACGTACCAGGTGCCGCTCCTCCTGGACGAGCGACGGGCGGGCTCCACCCTCGTGCGTCGCACGCTCGGCCTGGTCGACGTGAAGGCCGATCTCGACGTTCCGATGCTCTACTCCTCCTACCTCGGGAGGAACCTCGCCGTGTCCTACATGGCGGAAGCCGGGGCCATCGCGCTCGGCGTGACGGGCGGCGGAGTCGCGGCCGCCGAGGACGCCGCCAGGGGTCGCACCCTCGGCTGGCCGGAGCTCGCGCGCGAGCTGCGCTGGGCGGCCGTCCATGCCGACGAGCTCTACGTCTTCTCGCTCGAGGGCTGCGTGGAGCAGGGGATGCTGGAGCCCCTCCTCGCCTTCGACTGGTCGCGCGCCGCGCCGCCCGAGCCCTCGCTCGGCCGAGCCCGGGCGCTGCGCCGCGGCCTCGCCGGTGCGCTGCGCGCCGAGGCCTGGATCGATCGCCTGCTCCCCGAGCGTCCGCGCGCCGCGACGGCACGACCCTCGCGCTAGCCCACCGCGCGGGCGGCGCCGCCGGGCGACTCCCCGAGGACCCCGCCCCGGTTCAGGCGATCGACGATCGGCGTGGTGGCGAGCGTGGTCACCACCGCCATCAAGACCAGCATCGTGAAGAGAACCGGCGAGAGCACGCGGAGGTCGAGCCCGATGTTGAGGACGATCAGCTCCATCAGGCCTCGCGTGTTCATCAGGATCCCGAGGGCGGTGCCGTCGCGCCAGGAGAGGCCGGTGACGCGGGCGGCGAGGGCGCTGCCCCCGAACTTTCCGAGCGAGGCCACCGCGATCACGAGGCCGCAGATCCCCCAGGCCTGGAGGCCGTTCACCAGGCCGATCTGGGTACGCAGCCCGGTGAACGCGAAGAAGGCGGGGAGGAAGAGCACCACCACCAGGTCCCGCAGGCGGCGCGTCAGGTCGCGGGCCAGCGTGCTCTCGGCCGGGATCACGGCGCCGAGCAGGAAGGCCCCGAAGAGCGCGTGGATCCCGATCCACTCGGTGGCGAAGGCGTGGAGCAGCAGGAGCACGCAGGCCGCCCCGAGCGCGCCCTCCGAGACCTCGCTCCGGCCCTCCTCGCGCCGCACCAGCACCGCCACCAGCGGCCGCACCACCGCCAAAACCACCCCGACGAAGAGGAGGCTCAGGCCGATCGTCTGGAGGGCCTCGCTCGGCCGCGAGCGGGCCACGCTCACCACCAGGGCGAGCAGGCACCACGCGCTCACGTCGTCGACCGCCGCGCAGGCGATCGCGATCTGGCCGAGCCGGGTGCGCTGCAGCCGGCGGTCGGTCAGGATGCGCGCCAGCACCGGGAAGGCCGTCACCGACATCGAGATCCCCATGAAGAGGGCGAACACGGTGAAGGGGACGTCGCTGCTCGAGAAGATGGGATAGAGCAGGAGCGCGAGCGCCGATCCGAGGAGGAACGGGAAGATGATGCTCGCGTGGGAGATCGAGAGCGCGGCGTGGGGACTGCGACGCAGGAAGGCCGTGTCGAGCTCGAGGCCCACCAGGAACATGTAGAGGATCACCCCGACCTGGGCGATCACGCTCAGGAAGGGCGCGACGCTCGGCGGCAGCACGTAGCCCGCCACCGCGGGCGCCACGCGGCCGAGGAGCGAGGGCCCGAGCATCAGGCCGGCGATCACCTCGCCGATCACCGGCGGCTGGCCGAGGCGCCGGAACAGGAGACCGACACCACGAGCGGTCACGATCACCAGCGCGAGGGCGAGGAGGACGTGGGTCAGCGTATCGACGCCGCGGGTCGCCTCCCCCCCGCCGTAGAGGCCCGCGTCCGGGGCGGGCGGCGCCGCGGCCAGCCCGCTGCCGAGCGCGCGGATCCACAGGAAGCCGAGCACGGCCAGGAGGATCAGCAGCGCGTAGCCGAGTGCGCTACGCAGGCTCGGTGAGCCGGTCGCGCCCGGCGGGCGAGCAGGGGTCGCAGGCATCCGAGGCTCCCGTTTTCCGATCTCGTGCCGCTAGCGCACCAGATGGTCCATCAACAGGGTCGCGATCCCGAGGAAGGCGAAGAAGCCGCAGCAGTCGGTGAAGGTGGTGACGATCACGCCGGAGCCGAGCGCCGGGTCCTGGCGCAAGGCCTTCAGCACCAGCGGCACCGCCGCGCCCACCAGCCCGGCGATCGCGAGGTTGGCGATCATGGCGAGCAGGAGCACCAGGCCGAGCCACGGGTTCCCGTTCCACACCCAGACCACGCCCGCCGAGACGAGCCCCGTGGCCGCCCCGATCGCGAGCCCGACGGCCACCTCCTTCGTCACCGCGCGCAGACCGCTCGAGAACTCGATCTCGCCGAGCGCGATGCCCCGGGTGATCACGGTCAAGGTCTGCGTCGCGCCGTTCCCGCCCATGCCGGCCACGATGGGGAGGAAGACCGCGAGCGCGACGATCTCCTGGATCGTGTGCTGGAAGAGGCCCACCACCCAGGAGGCGAGGAAGGCGGTGGCCAGGTTGACCAGCATCCAGGGCAGCCGGCGGCGCACCGAGTGGCCGGCGGGGCTGAAGACGCGGTCCTCCTCCGAGAGCCCCGCCAGGTGGTAGATGTCCTCGGTGGCCTCCTCGTGGATCACGTCGATCACGTCGTCCACCGTGATCACGCCGAGCATCCGGCCCTCGGCGTCGACGACGGGGATCGCGAGGAGGTTGTACCGCGAGACCAGCTGCGCGGCCTCCTCCTGATCGGCGTCGGCGCGCACGGCCACGGGCTCCCGGATCATCAGCTCGCCGCAGGTGCGGCCCGGCGGCGCGGCGACCAGGCGGCGGATCGGAACCACGCCGCGCAGGCCGTCCTTCTCGTCGACGACGTAGAGGTAGAGGATCGCGTCCGTCTCGTCGCCGAGGGCGCGGATGCGCTCGATCGCCTCCTGGGCGGTGAGCTGCTCGCCGAGCGCCAGGAAGCGCGTGGTCATGACGCGGCCCGCGCTGGCCGCCGGATAGAGCTCGGCCTTGCGCAGCTCCTCTCGCCGCGCGGGCGAGAGCCGCTCGCGCACGGACTCCCGGCGCTCCGCCGGGAGCGCCTCCACCAGCTCCACCAGGTCGTCGATCTCGAGCCGATCGAGCACGCCCGCGAGGCGCTCGTCGGTGAGGGCGTCCAGCACCGTCGGCAGGAGCTCCGGCGGCAGCTCCTTCAACGCGGTGGCCGCCCGCCGCTGGCGCGCCAGCAGGTCGACCACCGTGCGGATCTCGTCGGGAGTCAGGTCCGCGAAGAGGGGGCCGAGGTCGGCAGGGTGCAGCCGCTGCAGCAGGCGCTCCGCGCGGCTGGTGACTCCGCTCGCCAGGAGCTTGCGCAGGATCCGGCTGGTGACCGCGGCACTCGCCATGGCGGAGGCCCCCGGCCCGACGCCCGGGCGGTCAGATCCCGGCGGCCTGCAGCGCCGCCTCGAGCTGGGCGCGGGTCGGCCCGTAGAACTGCTCCAGGGTCTTCGTGCGCTTGTAGTAGATGTGGGGATCGTACTCCCAGGTGTAGCCGACGCCGCCGAAGAACTGGATCGCCTCTCCGGTGACGCTTCGTCCCGCGTCTCCGGCGTAGGCCTTGGCCACCGCCACCAGGAGGCGCGCGGCCTCCGGGTCGTGCTCGAGCGCCCAGGCCGCGCGGTACACCGCGGAGCGACTGCTCTCGACTCGCAGCAGGCAGTCGGCCGCGCGGTGCTGGAGCGCCTGGAAGCTCCCGATCGGGACGCCGAAGGCCTTGCGCTCCATCAGGTAGGCGACCGAGAGCTCGAGCGCGCGCTCCATCAGGCCGAGGAGCAGCGCCGCGGCGCCGAGCGCCGCCAGGCGGTCCACCGCCTCGAGGCGTCGCTGCGCGCTCGCGGCATCGGCGACGAGCGTCCCCGGCGCGTCGAGCGCGACCTCCACGAAGCGCTGGGCGTGGTCGAGGGTCTGGAGCGGCTGGGCGTTCCAGCCTGCCGACGGCCGCGCCACCAGGACCAGGCCCTCCGCGGTCGTGACGAGCAGCGCGTCCGCCGAGGCGCCGAAGGGAACGAAGAGCTTGCGGCCCTGCACCCGACCGCCCTGCCAGCGGGTGGCCGGCGTCGCCGGCTCGATCCCGGAGAGCGACTCCGCACGGGCGAGCACGATCTGCTGCTCGCCGCCCACCACGGCCCGCAGCGCCTGCTGGGCGGCCGGCGCCTCGAGGCCGCGCAGCGCCTCCGCCGCCAGCACCTCGTCGAGGTAGGGCCCGGGGAGCGCCACCCGCCCCATCTCGTGCAGCACGGCGGCGAGGCCGATCGGCCCCATGCCCGAGCCGCCCTCCTCCTCGGAGAGCGCGAGCCCGAGATAGCCGAGCTCCGCGAGCTGGGCGTAGAGCGGCTTCGAGAAGCCCTCGGCCGAGGTCTCCATCACGCCGCGCGCGTCGGCGAGGGGGCTCTCCTTCTCCAGCAGCTCACGGGTCGAGCTCTTGAGCAGCGCCCGGTCTTCGTCGAGGTCGAACTTCATGCTTCCTTCCTGGCCTCGGCGCCTCGCGGCTAGCCGGCGACGGGGAGCTTCAGCACCCGCTTGGCGATGATGTTGCGCTGGATCTCCGAGGAGCCGGCGTAGATCGTGCCGGCGCGACACCACAGCGCCTCGTACGCCCAGTCCATCCCGTGCCGCGCGTGGGGCGCGCGGACCTTGAGCTGCGCCTGCGGGCCGAGCAGGTCGAGCGCGGTGTCGGCCAGGCGCTTGGCGTACTCGGACCAGTAGAGCTTCTCGATCGAGGCCTCCGGCCCCGGCGTGCGGCCGCTCGCGATGATGGCGAGGTTGCGCAGGCCGTTGGCGCGCATCACCTCGTTCTCCACCAGGAGCCGGCCCAGCCGCTCGCGCACGTCCGCACGCTCGAGCGTCCCGTTCTCGCGGCAGCCCTCCACCACGTCGGCGAGGTAGCCCTCGTACTGGGCGGGGTAGGCGAGAGACATCGCGCCACGCTCGTAGGAGAGGACGGTCATGGCGATGCGCCAGCCCTCGCCGACCCGGCCCACGATGTGCTCGCGCCGCGCCAGGGCTCCGTCGAAGAAGACCTCGCCGAACTCGCTCTCGCCGGAAATCTGCCGGATGCCCCGCACCTCGACCCCCTTCTGGTCGAGGGGCACCAGGAAGAAGCTGATCCCGCCGTAGCGGTCGGCGGCGTCGGTGCGGGCCAGCACGAAGATCCAGTCGGCCCAGGGACCGAAGGTGGTCCACACCTTCTGTCCGTAGAGGCGGAAGTGCTCGCCGTCGGCTTCGGCGCGGGTGCGCAGCGCCGCCAGGTCGCTTCCGGCGTCGGGCTCGCTGAAGCCCTGACACCAGATCTCCTCGCCCGAGAGCATCTTCGGCACGAAGCGGCGCCGCTGCTCCTCGCTGCCGTGGTGGATCAAGGCGGGGCCGAGCAGCGAGATGCCGAGCACGTTCGGGATGGGCGGCGTGTCGAGCCGGTAGGTCTCCTCGGTGAAGATCGCCTTCTCCACCGCCGTGGCGCCGCGGCCGCCCCATTCCTTCGGCCAGTCCATGCCCAGGTAGCCGGCCTCGTTCAGCTTGTGCTGCCAGGCGCGGCGCTTCTCGAAGAGCGAGTCCTCGTCGTTCGCGGGGTCGCGCAGCTCCTCGATCCAGGGCCGCTCCAGGTTTCGGGTGAGCCAGCCTCGAAGCTCCGCGCGGAAGCGCTCGTGCTCCTCGGTGAAGCGCAGGTCCATGGTCGATCCTCCGGTGCCGGACACCCCGGAGGTTCGCCTCAACGACGTTCAGCGTCAACGGCGTCGCCGTCGGCGCAGGGCGCGCAGGCTCTCGGATTCGCCGGGTTCCGGGTAGCATGGAGCCGTCCAGCCGGAGGAAGCCCGTGAGCGATGCCGCGCCCCACCTCGTCGTCGTGCCCCATACCCATTGGGACCGCGAGTGGTACCGCACGCAGGAGGAGTTCCGGCTGCGGCTGGTGCGTCTCCTGGACCGCCTCCTGCCGCTGCTGGAGGGCGACCCCTCCTTCCTCCACTTCTCCCTCGACGGCCAGACCATCGTGGTGGACGACTACCTGGAGGTGCGGCCGGACGCGCGGGAGCGCCTCGGGAAGCTGGTGCGCGACGGGCGGCTGGTGGTGGGGCCGTGGTACGTGCTCCCCGACGAGTGGCTGGTCTCCGGCGAGGCGCTGATCCGCAACCTGCGGCTCGGCCTGCGCGAGACCGCGGCGCTCGGCGGCTCGAACCCGGTGGGCTACGTGCCCGACCAGTTCGGCCACGTGGGGCAGCTCCCGCAGCTCCTGCGCGGCTTCGGGCTGGAGGGCGCCGCGCTCTGGCGGGGGGTCGGGCAGCACGTCGGCGAGA
>Ga0316628_100001658_pt1 | contig 15924 bp, 11 predicted proteins | sample OWC_Aug_M2_C1_D5_FD_207648 | JGI IMG/M metagenome (GOLD analysis project Ga0316628, IMG submission 207648) | Wetland soil microbial communities from Old Woman Creek delta, Ohio, United States - OWC_Aug_M2_C1_D5_C | ecosystem: Environmental > Terrestrial > Soil > Wetlands | place: USA: Ohio... | reverse complement strand
ACTCGGGCCGGCAATGCCCATCGCGGGGACGAACGTCGTGCCCATAGCGACCTCCCTGGCGTCTCTCCACGGTCATCCTCCCACGACCCGGACGATGCGGGTGGCTCTTTCAGGATGCGGATGAGAGCGTGCAGGCAGTGGTTCACCAGGCGCAGGCAGTGGTCACCGGGTTCCAGATAGGCCGGGCCACGAAAGGGAAGGCTGCGCCCCGGCCGGCCGCTCATCGGACTGAGGGCGGTGACTCCCTCGTGGTGGGCCGCGACAGCGCAGCGAGGAAATCGAGCAGGACGCGGTTGAATTCCGCCGGCTTCTCCATGTTCACCATGTGGGCCGCACCCCCGATGACCACCTTGCGGGCACCGGGAATCTTGGCCGCAATCAGGTCGACGATGTCATGAATGCTCGCCATGTCGAGGTCGCCGAGCACCGCGAGCGTCGGCACCCGGATCTCCGCAAGCCGCGGAACGGCGTTCACCTCTTCGAGCCTGCCGCGCCCGTTCCTGTCGATGTTCGCCCTCGCCATAGCCCGCACCCGTTCACGCACCGCCTTGTCCACATCAGCCGGTTTCCTGGTGGGGCCGTCGGTCCACGAGCGCTGGAACCACTCGACGCACAGGTCGAGGTCCTTCGCCATAGCCGCCTTGTCGAGAGCGGCGTCGTTTTCCGTCAAGACCCGGTCCTTGGTGAAATCCCATCCGCTGATCCCTGGGGAGACCAGGACCAGCGCCTCCGCCATGTCAGGGTGGACCAAGGCGAAGTCGATGGCGGTTCGACCGCCGAGCGAGAGTCCGACCAGCGTCGCCTTGGCGATCCCGAGCCCGGTCATCAGCGCGTACAGGTCGCGGTAGTTGGAGAAGTCACCGTCGACCCTCGAGGAGCGGCCGTGCCCGCGCGCGTCGTAGCGGACGACCCGGAAGCGCTTTGCCAGAACGCCGAACTGCTCGTCCCACATTCGCGTGTCGAGCAGTCCGCCGTGCAGCAGGACAATACTCGGCCCGGAGCCCTGCATCTCGTAGTACAGCTCTCCCCCGGGGACCGCGACCTTGCCGGTCTTCACGCCGGCAGGAGGGCCCGGAGTTGCTCGCTCAATCGAGTGTGACAGCCCCGCTGCGGCGGCGAACACCATTGCAGCGGCCACACCCACCGCGGTCTCCATGATACGTATCATTGCGGACCTCGCACGTGCCTCAGGGACGCGGCATGCAGATGATCTCGACGATCCGCGTGTCGAGAATCGCATTGGCGTGGGCCGGGCGAATGATGATTGCCGTGTCGGCGCCCTCGGTCGTGCCGGCGATTGCCAGGATGTCCTGGCCGTGGGGGATGGCGCCGGCATCGAGGGCCATGATTGCGACCTCGACGCATACCTTCAGACCCTGTCCAAACATGCGGAGCGTGTGGGCCATGACCTCCACGGGATGCAGGCCGCCGAATCTCGTGGACAGCCCGCGTTCGGCGCCCGACAGCACGTGAGTGGCCGTCACGATCCGGCAGCCGGAAGTCGCGAGTTCGGCTCGCGCGTCCGTCGACATCTCCTGAACGCCTGGTGCCGAAAAGCCCCAGGCGTGCGTAACGGCCGTCAGGTGGAATTCGCCGGCAAACGGCAGGAAGTGGCGAACCGTTCCGCCGGTGCAGGTAGCAACCACCAGATGTGCGATCTTGCGCTCGCGTGCGGCATTGATTGCGAGCGTCGCGACCGCTGCCGTGTTGACCGGCCCCTTTTCGGCAAACAGCTTCATGGCGGGCTCCTCGACAAACAACGACAGCGGACATTCTAAGGAGTTCTGACACCGGAGTGTGAGGCAGGCGTTACATTCGCCCTCGATCTCGGCTCGCATGTCCGGTCACGGCCAACCCTCCCTGCCCGCCCCGTCAGTGGACCGTACGAATGAACGTGCGAGGGCCGCCGAACGGCTGTAAGCTCTCTGAGACGAACCCGACGCCCCGCGCAAGGATCCGATGCACTGCCTCGCTCGACGGGCTCTCCCGTGGCTCGTGCTTGGCGTCGTTTCATCAACCTCTTTGTCGGGCACGCAGGGCCCGGCCGCCGGGCAGATCGTCGAGAAGGTCACCTGCGCGAACGCGGCCGGACAGACCTACGCCCTTTATCTTCCGTCCCGCTACTCGCCCGACCGACCGTGGCCCATCCTCTACGCGTTCGACGCGGGCGCGAGAGGCCTGCTGCCCGTGCAGCGATTCAGGGATGCTGCCGAGCGCTACGGCTACATCGTCGCCGGTTCGAACAACTCGCGGAACGGGCCGATCGAGGTCGCCAACGAAGCGCTGCGCGCAATGGTGGCCGACACGATGTCCCGCTTCTCGATCGACCCGAAACGTGTCTACGCGGCCGGCTTTTCCGGCGGTGCACGCGTCGCCGTATTGGCCGCCATCGCGAGTCGGCAGGTTGTGGGCGTGATCGGATGCGGGGCCGGTTTTCCCCCGGACTTCCCGCCGTCGGCATCCATGACCTTCGCCTACTTCGGGACGGCCGGCACGGACGACTTCAACTACCCCGAGATGAAGCAACTGGACGACACGCTGGAGAAACTCGGCGTCCCTCATCGGCTCGAAGTGTTCGAAGGCACGCACGACTGGCCGCCGCCGGAGGTGTGCACCCGCGCACTCGAGTGGATGGAAGTCCAGGCGATGCGATCGACGGTCCGCGCTAGAGATGACGAACTGCTCGACCGGATCCTCGCCACTGACGCGGCCGATGCCGCCGTCGAAGAGAAGGCGGGCCGCCTGTACGACGCCTATTCGCACTACGGCGCGCTGGCCACGATGTTCGCGGGCCTTCGCGACGTCACCGCGTACGCACAGAAGGCCCGGCAGCTGGCAGGGGTGCGCGCGGTCCGACGTGTTCAGTCCGAGAGAGCCACCTCGATCGAGCGACAGCTGTCCGCCGACGCCCGCTTTGCCCGTCTCGCCGACGAGGCTGTAGCGGGTGACGACCCGGGTTCCGCCATCCCGGCGTTCCTCCAGGATCTCGCCGCGTTGAAGTCGCAGTCCGACCGGCCGACGAGCGATGCCTTTCGCATGGCGGCGCGCCGCGTACTCTCGGCCACCTGGATCCGGTTGAACGACGCGACCGCCGGGGACATGGCGAGTGGCCAGTTCATGCGCGCCGCGGCCCGGCTCTCTCTCATGGCCCGCATCAGGCCCGACAATTCGCGGGTCGACTATACCCTCGCGCGCGCGTACGCCCGCGCCGGGAAGAGGAACGCGGCCGTCCAGGCCCTGCAAAGCGCCGTCAGGAAAGGCTTCACGGACGTGGCGGCAATCGAGGCGGAACCCGATTTCGAATCGCTGCGCGGGGAAGATGGATTCCGGAAGATCGTGGCGGGCCTCGGGAAGGATCCGACAACCTGACGCACTCCGGGCAGGTGCGCCTTCGACCCTCATGTCCCCCTATCCCTCAGTTTCGAGGAACAATCGAGGCGAGTGCGAGTGACAATCGGCGGGCGGAGGCGTCTCATCAAGACGATGCCAGTCGAGTGCCGTACTGTCGGATGCTCGACACACGCGCGCAGAAGGTGATGGAAACACTTCTCAGCGTTGTCGGCGACGCGGTGCGCGGAGACCGCACGACAAACGCAGGAGGAGACAGAACGATGCGGTCAATACGCATGCTCGTCCCAGTCGCCGTGCTGTTCGGAGCTGTCGTGGTCGCAGCGAGCGAGCAACAACCGGCACCTGCGACCGGTGCAACCCAAGCGAGCGTCAAGCCGATCGACGTTCCGCAAGGCAACGGCGCTCCCGTGATCACCGACGGGATCTTCAGCCGCGGCGAGTGGGACGACGCGGAGCGGATCGATGTGGACGAAGGCGTGACACTGTACGTCAAGGAGTGGCGCGGCGTGGTCTTCATCGGGTTGCGCGGTCAGGGGCAGAACGGCATCGGCCCGTCGGAGCTCTCGCTGGGCGCCCCGGGTGGTCCCATCGAGAAGCTCCACGTGTCGTTCGGGCTGGCCCAGGTCGTGCTCCCGCCGACCGGCCCGGAGCCCAGGATGCGTGTGGGCTTGACGACGGAGTGGTATGCCAACGAGTTCCGCCGCGACGAGGAGGAATTCGCACGACTGCAGAAGGAAGGCAAAGACCCGCGTGAGATCATGCGCGCGACATCTTATCCATCCGACGGCATCGAGTTCGCTATCCGGCGATCGAAGTTCCCCGGCCCGGTCTGGATGATGCGTCTTTGGGCGTCAGCCGTGGTCGGCGGCAAGCCGGGCATGGTCACCTACCCGCCGGCAGCCGCCGAACGGACGATGGAGGGATGGCTCCAGTTACGGTTCAAGTGAGTCGCGGTCGACGGGTCACGACTTCCGGGCCGGGCTCTTCGTCGTAGCCAAAGCCCAAAGCCTAGAGCCTAAAGCCCCATCACTCTGCGCGCAGCGCGACGATGGGATCCACGCGCGTCGCTCGCCTGGCGGGCACCAGGCAGGCGGCGACCGCTGTCGCGGCGAGGCAGATCGCTACCCCGCCGAACGTGACGACGTCGGTTGGCGGCACGTTGAACAGCTGGCCGCGCAGCCACCGCCCGGTCGCAAAGGCACCGGCGACACCGATCACGAGGCCGACTGCCACGGGTCCCATTCCACGCGCGAGAACCCACGCGACGACGCGCGCCCGCGACGCCCCCACGACCATGCGCAGTGCAATGTCCGGCTGCCGCCTGTTCACCGTGAACGCTAGTACGCCGTAGACGCCCAGCATTGCGAGCAGCAACGCAGCGGCGCCAAAGAGCACAACTGCGCCGGCTCTCAAGCTGAATCCCCGCAGCGATTCTGCCAGGACGGCCTCCATCGTCTGGATCTCTGTGAAGACGAGGCCACGATCCCGCCGCGCGAGCGCGGCCCGCAGTGCAGAGGCCATTGACGCCGGATCGCCGGCGGTCCGAACCACCACGCGCATGACCGGCGAGGTCATGAGCTGGTAGGGCGCGTACATCGCCAGTGTGTAGTCGTCGGCCAGCGAGTTCATGCGGACGTCACCAACGACGCCGACGATCTCGGCCACGACCGGTTGCGGACTGCCCGTGAAAATACCCATCCGCCTGCCGAGCGGGTTGGCGCCGGGAAACAGGCTGCGCGCCACCGACTGGCTGATGACCATGACGGGCGGGCGGTTGGTCGCCGCGTCCTCGCTCGCTGACATCCCCGGCCCGGCCACCAGCACCCCGGCATCGCTCTCGGACACGTCCCGGCCAGCCAGGAGCGGTATACCCATTGTCTGGAAGTAGCCGGGGAGCACGAAGCGGACGCAGGCGAGCGGCGCCTCGCTCGTCTGAGCAGGCGGGTGGTCCGCGTCCCACACGGGGATGTTGCCGGCCTTGTCCAGGATCGGCACGCTGTTGATGATGTTTGCCGCCCTCACGCCGGGCAACGCCCTGACGTCGTCCATGAAACGGGTGAAGAAGCGGGAGCGCGCCGAGGCGCTCTGGTACTGCGGACCCGCCAAGGCTAGTTGCGCCGTCAACAGGTGGTCCTCCTGAACGCCGGGGTCTACTGCCCACAGATGCATCAGGCTGCGGCCCAGCAGAGCCGCGGCGACGAGCAACACCATCGACATCGCCACCTGCAGCGCGACGAGACCTTGTCGGAAGAGCGCTCGACTCCTGGCTTCGGTGGTGCGGGGGCCAGACTTCAGATCGACTGCCAGGTTGGACCGCGCGCCGAGCCATGCCGGGACCAGGCCGGTGATCGCGGTGGTAACGACCGTCACGGCGATGGCGAACGCGAGAACCGGCCCCCCAATCGAGAGCGTGGTCACGCCGAGCGGATCGAGCGGCACGAGCCGCAGAACGAGAACGCGCAGCCAGAACGCCAGCAGCACGCCGAACGCCCCCGAGGCAACCGCGATCAGCAGGCTCTCGGCGAGCAACTGCCTGACCAGGTGCCCGCGCGTCGCGCCGAGCGCCGAGCGGATTGCCATCTCGGACTGCCGGGCAGCGCCGCGCGACAGCAGCAGGCCCGCTACGTCGGCGCAGGCCACGAGCAAGAGCACTGCAACCGCGGCCATCAGAATCAGCAGGTTCGGCCGGTCCCCCTCCGCGAGTGCCTCACGAAGCCCGGTCAGCAGCAATGCCTTGTTCCGGTTGCTGTCCGGGTATTCCTTCTGAAGCTCGGTGCTGATTCGGTCGATCTGCTTCTGCGCTTCGGTCGGCGTGACGCCCGCCTTCAGTCGGCCGAGCAGCATCCAGTTGTGAAAACGCCGAATATCGGCGCCGGGGCTGTTCTTCTGCATCGGCACCCAGAGATCGGCTGCGTAAGCGAAGTGGAAGCCTCGAGGCATCACGCCGACGATGGTCAGCGTGGCGGACTCAGGGCCGATGTTAAGAGGGAGCGTACGGCCGATCACATCCTTGGAGCCGCCCAGCGACCGCTTCCAGTACCCGTCGCTCACGATTGCGACTCGAGGCCCGCCCCGCTCGCCTTCGGCCGGCTGGAAGCGGCGGCCCACCGCGGGGTTCACGCCCAACGTCGCAAACAGGTCCCACGACACCTGAGTCATCGGCACGGACTCGGCACCGTCACCGGTCCGGATCGTCACCGGTCTCGCGTCAGGCTTGTAGGCCGCCAGGGACTCGAACACCGAGTTGCGCTCGCGGTAGTCGTAGTAATCCGGCCCGGCCACCCAGGGGTTGATCTCGCCGCCGAACGTGGCCCGTCCCATGACCAGCTGTTCCGGACGCGGGTAGGGCAAGGGATTGAAGAGTGCCGCGTAGAGCGCGCTGAAGATGGCGGTGCTGGCCCCGATGCCGATGGCCATCGTCAACACCGGCAGGATCAGCGCAGCCGGCTTGCGGCGCAGCGTCACGAGGGCATGGCCGACGTCGGCGACAAGGGCGTTGAGCATCAGAGCTCCTCTGGCGTGCTACGGGCTTCGTGCTGCCGATTTGGACGGACTTCTCGGGCCAAAGGTTCGCCGCACGTGGCGTGAAGTCGACCACCCGCCCGTTCACTTTCGGGCATTCCGGCGGCGGTGAGGACAGGGTCCTCGATCCTGCTGGCAGGCAGGTGAAACGGCCAATGTAGGAAGAATGGAGGAGAGACCGAATTGCGACGAAACTCGCTGCCCTCGCTTGCTCCGTCCAATCGGAGTGATCGTGGGCGGTGGCCGCACGCTGCACCGGGACCCGTGTGCCGGCCCGCGGTGCTCTACGGATTCGGCTCCGGAGGCGACCTCACATGAAACACGCACTCATCGTTTGTTTCGGCGTCCTGGCGCTGGTTCTGACCGCCGGGTGGACAGGGGCGTCCCAGTCACAGCCTGCGCTTACCCTGCAAGGCCTCGCGGGCAGCTACGTGGGCAAAGCCACCTCGGTGCAGGGCGAGGAGCAGATCACCGCCGACTTGCGCGTGGCACATGGCAAGCTGGTCGGGATCATCAGGTCGGGCGACGACCCGATCGCCGTCGTCGGCGCAACCATCTCTGGCGACCGGGTCGTCCTCGCTCTCGACATGGGAGGGCTCCCCGGCACCATCAAAGGCGTAGCGCGCGACGGTCGGATCGAAGGTGAGTGGACGCTGAGCGGAATGAACGGCACATGCGTGCTGACGAGAACAGGCGAGGCCGCCGCGGCAGCGACTGCGCCTGCCCAGTCAAAGCCGCGAGGTTTCGCCACGCATCCAAGGCTGGAAGTCGCCGTTCCCGACTTCCCCGCCCCGGGGCTGATCCTCGACATCGGCGGCGGCGGGGAAGGCGTGATCGGGCAGCTCAAGGGCAAACAGGTCGTCGCAATCGATCTCAGCAAGCGCGAACTGGACGAAGCGCCGGGAAGTCCGCTGCTGAAGGTCGTGATGGACGCGCGCGACTTGAAGTTCGTGGACCGAAGTTTCCCCACTGCAACCGTGTTCTTCACCTTCATGTACATCGACCCGGCGGACCACGAGAAGGTCTTCAGCGAAGTTCATCGCGTGCTCGAGCCGGGCGGACGGCTGCTCGTCTGGGACGCGGTCTTTCCAGGAAAGCGCGACCCATCCGAGGTGACCATCCTGTTTCCGCTGCGGGCGAAGTTGCCCGGGAAGGAGATCAACACGGGGTACGGCGTGCGTTTCCGGGAAGGTCAGGGGGCCGACCACTTCGTGGCCCTGGCCGAGAAGGCGGGCTTCCAGGTCGTGTCGCGCGGGAACGGCGACGGGTGGTTCTTCCTCGAGATGGCGAAGGCCCGCTGAAGGGGGGCCCGAGGCCTGCGTCAGAACTCGGCGCTCTTCGGGGCACGCGGGAACGGGATCACGTCGCGGATGTTCTGCAGCCCGGTCACGTAGTTCATCGCGCGTTCGAAGCCGAGGCCGAATCCCGCGTGCGGCACGGTACCATAGCGCCGCAGATCGCGGTACCACCAGTAGCCGGCCCGATCGAGGCCCATCTCGTCGAGCCGTCGATCGAGGACGTCCAGCCGCTCCTCGCGTTGGCTGCCGCCGATGATCTCTCCGATGCCCGGGGCCAGCACGTCCATCGCCGCCACCGTGCGCTCGTCGTCGTTCAGGCGCATGTAGAAGGCCTTGATTTCCTTCGGGTAGTCCGTCACGACAACAGGCCGGCCCACCAAGTCCTCGGTCAGGTAGCGCTCGTGTTCCGACTGCAGATCCATGCCCCAGTGCACTGGGTATTCGAACGCCTTGCCCGATTTCTCCAGCGCCGCGATCGCCCGCGTGTAGGTCATCCGCTCGAAGCTCGATCTCAGGAACGCCTCGAGCCGCGTGATGGCCGTCTTGTCCACTCGCTCCGCCATGAACGCCATGTCGTCTGGCCGTTCGTCGAGGACCGCCTGGAAGATGTAACGGAGGAACGCCTCGGCCAGATCCGCGTTGTCGTTCAGGTCGGCAAACGCGATCTCCGGCTCGATCATCCAGAACTCCGACAGGTGGCGGCTGGTATTCGAGTTCTCCGCGCGGAATGTCGGGCCGAAGGTGTACACGCGCGTCAAGGCCAGGCAATACGTCTCGACGTTCAGCTGGCCCGAAACGGTGAGATACGCCGGACGGCCGAAGAAATCCTGGCTGAAATCGATGTCGCCTTTGTCGGTCCTCGGCAGATTGACAAGGTCGAGCGTCGAGACACGGAACATCTTCCCGGCGCCTTCGGCGTCGCTCGCGGTGATGATCGGGGTGTGGATCCAGAAGAACTCGCGCTCGTGGAAGAAGCGATGAATGGCCTGCGCCATCGTATCGCGGATGCGCGCGACCGCACCGAACGTGTTCGTTCGAGGCCGCAGGTGCGCGACCTCGCGCAAGTACTCGTACGTGTGGCGCTTCGGCGCAACGGGATACGTGTCGGGGTCGTCCACCCACCCAACCACCCGCACGGACGTCGCCTTGATCTCGTACGCCTGCCCTTTGCCCTCGGACGCCGTCAACGTGCCGTCGATCTCCACCGAGCAGCCAGTGGTCAGACGCAGCACTTCGGCCTGGTAGTTCGGGAGGTCGGCGGGAATGACGATCTGGATGGGGGCAAAGCAGGTGCCGTCGTGCACGTGCAGGAACGAGAGGCCGGCCTTCGAGTCGCGGCGCGTCCGCACCCAGCCTTTCACGGTGACCGCCGTTCCTACGGGAGGGCCGCCCCTCAAGAGATCAGCAATCGTGTACCAAGCCATGAAAGAACCTCTCACGAAGGTTCACGCCCTTCGTCGGTCGGTTGGGCGCCTCCGCACAATCATCGCACAGCCGCGGACCGGAACGGAGTAACCCGTGTGCGACCCGTGTCGCGAGCGAACGGAGCCGAGCATCGGGGTCCCGCGAACGAAGGGACTAAGGCGAGCGTGCCGGGGGGCCCGGCGGGGCGAAGCCCCCCGGAAAGAAAACCAATCCGCTTGACACACTCGGGCCCCGCGTGGAGACTGCCGCCACCGGCTTCCCTCCCCCACCGGCCGGTGACCCGACACATGGCGTGAACGGGCGTCGCCGTTCGATCCCCGCGCGTGACCGCATCGAAACAACTGCGGAGGGAGTATGGACAAGCAGGTGTATCGCGCCGCCTCCCGGGCGCTGCTGATCCTCGCCGTCGCGTCTGCGCTCGTGCTCGGCACGCAGGCGCCACAGGCGGCCGGACAGAAGGGACCAGGAACGCGGTCGCAGCAGGTCGACCAGGAGTACACGAAGCGCATCCTCGACGCCACGCCAGACAAGCGAATCCTCACGGAACTCGTCGATCACATGCCGGCGTCCGCGATTGTCGACTCCCCGTTGAAGTTCTTCGGCTACGTGCCTGGCGAGGACAGCAAGGTCACCTACCACAAGGACATCGTCGCCTACTACCAGAAGCTGGACGCGCAGTCCAACCGCGTCAAGATGTGGGAGATCGGCAAGACCGAGGAGGGCCGGCCGATGGTGGCGCTGGCGGTCGCCGACGAGTCGACGATCAAGTCGCTCGACAAGTACGCGAAGATCAACGCCCAGCTCACCGACCCGCGCAAGCTCACCGAGGTGCAGGCGAAACAGCTGATCCAGGCCGGCAGGCCCATCTACGTCATCACCGGAAGTCTGCATTCGAGCGAGGCGGGCAGCCCGGAGATGCTGATCGAGCTCGCGTTCCGGCTGGCGGTCGAAGAGTCGCCCTTCATCCAGCAGATCCGCAACAACTCGATCGTCGTCATCGTCCCGGCGGCCGAGGTGGACGGCCACGAACGCTACGTGGACAACCGGCGCGCGGCGGACGCCGGCCAGCCGCAGCCGGGTATGACGTATTGGGGACACTACGTCGCGCACGACGACAACCGCGACACCATCGGGAAGGGACTGGCCCTCACTCACAACCTGCTGAAGCTGTTTCTCGATCTGCGGCCGCAGGTGATGCACGACCTCCACGAGTCGGTCACCCTGCTCTACACGTCCGCGGGCACGGGTCCCTACAACGTCGACATTCCGCCCGTACTCGCGAGCGAATGGTGGTGGCTGTCGCAGACCGAGCTGATGGAGATGACCAAGCGCGGCGTGCCCGGCGTCTACACGTACAACTACTGGGACGGCTGGGCGCCGAACTTCCTGCTGTGGATCGCGGTCACGCACAACTCGATCGGCAGGTTCTACGAGACGCAAAGCTACGGGGGCGGTGGACGTGGCGGCGCCGTGCCGGTCGCGGTGGGCGGTGGACGCGCGGGAGCGCCAAGCGGTGCTCCACCTGCGGGACGCGGGGGGGCTGCCGCTGCAACTCCGGACGCCGCGCAGGCTGCGGGCCGCGGGCGTCTCGTCACCGGCGGCAGCCGCGAGTGGTACCGCCCGTACCCGGTGCCGCCTGAGGGCGTCCTGTGGAGCGGCCGCTCGAACATCAACATGCAGCAGTCCGCGCTGCTCATCGCGCTGCACGCGGTCGCCACGCACCGGGAGATGTTCCTCGAGAACTACTACATCAAGAACAAGATGATGATCGAAAAGGGAAAGACGCGGGCGCCGTTCGCCTACGTCGTTCCCGCCCGGCAGCGCCGGCGCGCCGACGCCGCGGACCTCATGAACTACTTCCGCCGCGACGGCGTGGAAGTGCATACCGCCACGACCCCGTTTGCGGTCGGAAACATCCAGGTTGCCGCCGGCGACTACATCATCCGGCTCGACCAGCCGTACGGCGGCCTCGTCAACATGATGCTTGGCGTTCAGTGGTTCCCGGAGCAGAACCCGCGTCCGTACGACGACACCGGCTGGTCGCTGACGCTGCTGCGCAACCTGCAGGTGCGCGCGATCGACGACAAGAGCATCTTCGACAAGCCGATGACGCTGGCCTCGTCCGATTTCAGGGGAGTGGGGACGATCGACGGCACCGGCCGGACGCTCGTCATCGATCACACGACCGACGAGCCGCTCGCCACCTTCCGCTTCGCCAACGCGGCAGTCAAGATGTCGGCTGCGGAGCAGGCCTTCGACCTGGCCGGCCATCACTTCGCGCCGGGCGCGTTCATCATTCAGAATGCCGACCGGGCCGCGCTCGACCCGCAGATTCGCGAGCTCGGGCTGGCCGCCTGGGCGACCGACACGGCGCCCGTTGTGCCGATGCACGATCTCGACGTTCCGCGCATCGGCTACATCCACTCGTGGTCGAGCACGCAGGACGAGGGGTGGGTGCGGATGGCGCTGGATCACCTGAAAGTGCCCTACGCATACTTCGCCGACAACACGGTGCGGCGGCAGGGCAACCTGCGGGCGAAGTTCGACGTGATCATCTACCCGGCCGGACCGGTGCAGGTTGACGGCGGTGACATGCCGACCGGCGGAACTCCACAACCGTACAAGAAGACCGAACTCACGCCGAACATCGGGACGGCGCCCGACACGACCGACGATCGGCGCGGCAGCCTCGGCCGCGACGGCCTGCGGGCTCTCGAAGCGTTCGTGCAGGAGGGGGGCGTGCTGATTGCCGAGGGCCCGCCGGTCAGTACGTTTGCCGACTACCGGTTGGCCCCCGGGGTTGCCACCGAACAGGCCGCCGGCTTGTGGGCACCGGGCTCCGTCATGAAGACCCTCCTCGGCGATCGAACGAGCCCGATCCTCTACGGGTACGATCAGAAAGCCCTCGGCGTCATCTACAAGAACGGGCCCGTGCTGGCGCTCAGTGGAGGAGCGGGCGGCCGAGGCGGTGGCGGGCGCGGGGCGGCGCCCAGCTTCCAGCCAAACCTCCAGCCGATGGCGACGCCGCCACGGCTGACGACGCTCGACGGGCCACCGACCGCGCCTGCAGCCACCGGTGGCCGCGGCGCAGGCGGCGGCCGCGGCGCAGGCGGAGGGTTTGGGGGAGCGGCCGGGTTCGGGGCGGACGCAACGGCTCGCCCGAGGGTGCTGCTGTCCTACCCGACCGACCCGAACGATCTGCTGCTGTCCGGCGCGCTGGTTGGCGGCGAGAACCTGGTCGGCCGGCCCGCGCTCGTCGACGTGCCGCTGGGCAAGGGACACGTCGTGTTGTTCGGGGTCCGTCCGTTCTGGCGCTTCGAAACGCAGGGAAGCTTCTTCCTCGCCTTCAACGCGATCTTGAACTGGAACGACCTGAACGCCGGCGGCAGCGGCGGGACCCTGCCGTAAAGGGCGCGGGGTTCGGCGAGTGGGCAGGGCAGATGAAGGGCGGAGCGAACTCCGCCCTTCATTTTTTCGGGCGCTTCACGAAAATCCGGGTGGCTGTGTCGAATTCGAGTCTCAGTCTGCTATCCGGCATCGTGATGATGATGCTGCCACCGTATTGCTCGGTCAGCGTTTTCAACGCCGAAACCAAGGTCCGATTGCCGAGATCCGCGGTCAGCGTTTCCCCTTCCTTCGCGTTCACCAGGTTGATCCCCAGCCCTGTTGCCTTGCTCAACCGCTCGGCAACCAGCGCCAAGGGTGCGTGATCGAATTTCATGTCCGCAGGTAGCACGATGTCCAACCGACGCTTCAACTCCGCCGCGACCGCCGGGCCACGGCCCGTTTTGAGCGTGCGCGCGACAAGGCCCACCCGCCCGGCGGGCCCGCCCTTCCTGACGACGATGACGGTACCGTTCGCCTGCCACGTGCACCCGATGCTGTCGCAGATCGCATCCAGTGCGGTCCTTGCCTTGACGTTTGGGATCACGATGTCAACCGGTGTCGCAACGTCTGGCGCGACATCCACCGTGTAGCCGATCGCCATCGCAATGACGTTGAAGGCTTCGCGGGGGGCCATTGCCTTCAGATCGAGGGACACGCGCTTGTCCAACGCATCCTGGGCTGCAGACAGCGGCGAGAACGCCAGAAGCGCCAACAGCAACACCACGCTGCGAATCACCCGCGTCATCGGACATCTCCTTCCACGACTACGATGCCTGATCCCTCACGCGGCCGATCCTCACGCCGTTCCGGCTGCGCGATGACGATGACCTCGTCGGGAATCGGCACGATGAGCACACCCTCAACGAACGAGCCGGCCAGTCGGGTGACGCCAGTCTCCGGCGCTGCGGGGAGCGGGCCGACGGTCGGACGCGCCAGCCACACGGCAAGCCCGGCACAGAGCGCAACGGCCACCAGCGCGAGCGACGCGCGCAGCCGCCAACTCCCAAGTCCGGCCCATCGCCTTGTCCTGCCACGACGCGGCCCGACGAGCGTCCGGTTGGCCAGGCGAGTGGCAACTCCGTCGTCGACCGCAAAGGTCGCGCGCAACCGCTCGTCCACGTGCTCGTTCGGTTCAATGGCCATGACCGCCCTCGAGTTCCGCCGCCAGCCGCTTCCGCGCCCGGTGAACGCGCATTTTCAGGGCAGAAACCGACAGCCCCAGCACCAGCGCCGCCTCCGAACTGCTCATTTCGCCCAGTGCGACCAGGAGCAGCGCCTCGCGGTCGGCCCGCGGGAGCCGGGCAAGCGCGGCGCGCGTGCGCTCATGCTCGGCGCGGGATACGACCCGCATCTCCGGGCTCGGTGCGCCATCGCGCTTGTGGAACGCCTGCGCGATCGGCACCCACAATCTGCGGCGGACGATGGCCCGCATCGCCCGTCGGCGGGCAATCGAGAACACGAACGCCTCGGCGGATTCGGGTGCACCAGCCTGGCGCCAATGTCGCACCAGGGCTTCCAGGCTCTCCTGCGCCACGTCTTCGCCGGCGGACGCATCGCCCGTGCGCGCGACGGCGTAGCGCAGCACCCGCGGCGCGAGGCCGCGGATCGTCTCCTCGAGTTCGACGTCCGCGTCCACGTTCACGTCCCTGTCCACGCTGGAACGCGCCTCAGCGGTTGTCAGAGGGCACTGCATGCCGTACCCCTACAGAGACAAGAACCTAGCACGGCCGGCTGGTCACAGGGGGGATCGTGTAAGTAGTCAGTAGCGTAGTCAGTAGTGAGCATGGGGCCGAGCGGCGCTCGGCCTGTTGCCTTTCTCCTCGCCACTCACCACGCTACTCGCTACTCACTACTTGATTCACTCGTATCTCAGCGTGACCGCGGGATCGACGCGCGAGGCGCGCCTTGCCGGGAGCAGGCCCGCTGCGCAGGTCACGAGAGCGAGTACGAGCGTGCCCGCCGCAATCATCGACGGATCGTTGGTCGTCACCTCGAACAGCTGCGACTGAAGGACCCGGCTGGCTGCAGCGAAGACGACAAGGCCGATTGCTGCGCCGAACGCCGCCAGCAACGCCACCTCGCGCAAGATCACCCCCTGGACGGCCGGCCGCGTCGCGCCGAGCGCCAGCCGGATCCCAATCTCGCGCGTGCGGCGCGTGACGTTGAAGCTGGCGAGGCCGAAGAGTCCCATCGCGGCGAGCAGCGCCGAGAGACCCGCAAAGACGAGCGACAGTCCTGCCAGCATTCGCTCACGCAGGAGCAGAACCCGCGCAAACTCGGCAATGCTGCCAAACCGGGTCATCGCAACGCCGGGGTCCAGACCTTTCACGACAGCCGCTACGGAGGTGATCGACAGCCCGCCCGGCACCGTGGTCCGCAAGAGGACGCTGACGCGGCCAGACGAGGCCGCCTGCGCCCTCGGCAGGAACAGCGTCGGCGACGCGACGGCCTTCAGCGATCGGTTACGGCTGTCGCGCACGACGCCTGCCACCTGCAGCGTCGGCGGCCGGTACTCGTAGCCGATCACCTGTCCGACAACGTCGCGCTCGGTCAACTCGCGCGCGAGCGCTTCGTTCACGACGCAGACCTCCGGCGCCCCTTTGACATCGCGGACGTCGAAGCCGCGGCCGCGCACGATCGGCAGGCCCAGAGTCGCGAAGAACTGTTCGTCCACTTCGACCACGTCCACGAGCACTCGCTTCCCTTCAGCAGCCTGCTCGGGGGTCTGGATGAACGTGCCGCCTCCGCCGCCCGCCAACGGCAAGGCCGAGGTGGCCGCCGCGCGCGATACGCCGGGCAGCGCGCGAACGCGCTCCAGCAGGCTGCGCTCGTACTGGGCGAGCCGCTCGCCTTCGTAACCGACGGTTCCCGGATTCACCGTGAACGCGATGAGGCCTTTCGTATCGAACCCGGGATCCACCGACAACGCGTTGAAGAGGCT
>Ga0316628_100001656_pt1 | contig 15935 bp, 14 predicted proteins | sample OWC_Aug_M2_C1_D5_FD_207648 | JGI IMG/M metagenome (GOLD analysis project Ga0316628, IMG submission 207648) | Wetland soil microbial communities from Old Woman Creek delta, Ohio, United States - OWC_Aug_M2_C1_D5_C | ecosystem: Environmental > Terrestrial > Soil > Wetlands | place: USA: Ohio... | reverse complement strand
CGTTGCCCTCAATGAGGAGAACATAGCCGCCTTGGAGAACTATAGAGGTCTCCTGAGGATTGCCGCAGGTGACCTTGCAGCCGCGTCCGAATCTTTTGAGAAGACCAAAGTGCTCCCTCTAGATCAGTCGGAGGCGTGCAATAATTCCGGAGTTGCGCTTCTTAAGAAGGGCGAGCATGAGAAGGCAAGCCTCGAGTTCGACCGAGCGATAAGGCTGCAGAGGAACAACCACGCTGCTTGGAACAACAGAGGATGCGTGCTCTACAGGGTCGACAGGTTGAGAGAGGCGATTGCGTGCTTCGAGGAATCCGCCGTTATGTTGCCGACGACCATGGCCCTATCCAACAAGGGTTTCACGCAACTGTCGATGGATCTGCTCGCCGATGCCGTGTTGACATACGAACAGTCTCTGAAAGTCGGAGATACTCCCGAGGCGTTCAACAACAAGGGGATAGTTCTCGAGCGCCTAGGCAAGGTCGATGACGCTCTTGTGGCTTTCAACGAGGCAATCAGGGTTGCACCCAAGTTCAAGGACGCCTTGGACAACGCCAAGAGGGTGAGCCAGAAATCTTCCACTGTCAAGGAGGCTCCAGAGGAGAAGCCTGGCCAGGAGCCTTCTCCACCAGGGGAGGAAGTAGTCGGCGACAAGGACTCGATCCAAGCGCTCCTGCCAACGATGAGCGAGTCCTCCCTGAGGGGTAAGGGCAAGTTCGAGCTAGAGGCAATGTGTGAGGCCTTGGGGATCGATTCGAAGGGTACAAGGGCGGACCTTATTGTCAGGATCATTAAGGCGAAGGAAAGGCGGAAGAAGCAGGAATAGCGCTGTCGCTGTCCAGCTTCAAATCTTGAGCGCTCCCTAGAAAGTCCGCTTTCTCAGGCTATGCTCATCACGACAACGTCGCGGACCGCTTTCATCTCGCTGAATGGAAGCACGAGCCTTCCCTGCGCGTCCGTCTTGAACAGGCGCGGCTCGACATCCTCGGCCGGTATGACCAGGACATTCTGAAGTTCGCCCGTCTTAGTGTCTATGACAAAATTCTCTATCATTCCGAGAATCTGGCCGTCGTTTGTCATCACAGTCTTGCCTTTGAGCTCGGTGATGAATTTCCGCATTGACATCCCATCTCCAGCTATCTGTAGTAGCCTATGCCCAAATCCTCCTCGCTCTTCTTAGATATTGCGGTCGTCATCCTCTTGAACATCTGTTCGTAGTACTTCTGGGTATCATGGTCGGTTGAAGGTCTGATCTGGGCCAGTGCTTCCTCGAAGTGCTTGGCAGTGACCTTCGTCGCGGTCCTGTTCTGCCTAAGTGCTGTCATCGCTGCCTCCCTGCAAAGGTTCTCGATGTCCGCGCCGACGTATCCTTCCAGCCTTTTCGCCAAGGCTGGAAGATCCACCTTGTCGAGCGGCATGGTCTTCGTGTGCACCTGTAGTATCTTGAGCCTCGTGGCCTCGTCCGGGACGGGAAGCAGGAGGAGCTTATCAAACCGTCCTGGTCTCAGGAGAGCCGGATCCACTATATCCGGTCGGTTCGTCGCGGCTATGACGAACACGTTCTCCATGTCCTCGAGGCCGTCCATGGATGTGAGGAGCTGATTGACGACCCTTTCCGTTGCGCCGGTGTCGAAGTGGCTTCCGCGTCTCGGAGCGATCGAATCTATCTCGTCAAGGAAGACAATCGATGGTGAGACCTGCTTAGCCTTCTTGAAGATCATTCTGACGGCCTTCTCGCTCTCACCAACCCACTTGGACATGATCTCCGGGCCCTTGATCGAGATGAAATTCACCTTCGATTCGTTTGCAATCGCGCGCGCGATGAGTGTCTTGCCCGTACCGGGCGCTCCGAAGAGCAAGAGGCCCTTTGGCGGCCTGATGCCCATGCGCACGAACGAATCAGGATCCTCAAGTGGCAGCTCGACTGCTTCGTGGAGCTCTCGCTTGATTTCATCCAGCCCTCCGACTTCTGCCCACGTGACCTTCGGCATCTCCACAAGGACTTCCCTCATCGCGCTCGGCTCGATTTCCCTGAGTGCGTCTGAGAAATCCTGAGCCGTGACCTTCATCTTCTCGAGAACATCCGCGGGAATCGGCTTTCCTAGGTCTATCTCGGGGAGATATCGTCTGAGCGACTTCATCGCAGCCTCCCTGGCAAGCGACGCGAGATCCGCGCCGACGAATCCGTGCGTGATTTTGGCGATATGATCGAGCTGGACATTCTCCTCCAGCGGCATGCCTCTAGTGTGTATCTGTAGTATCTCCGCGCGACCATCCGCTGTTGGGACCCCGATCTCGATTTCTCTGTCGAACCTTCCTGGTCTTCTCAACGCGGGATCAATGGCCTCTTCCCTGTTGGTCGCCGCGATAACAATCACATTGCCTCTCGCAGTCAATCCGTCCATCAGGGTGAGGAGTTGAGCGACGACTCTCCTTTCGACTTCACCCTGGACCTCGTCTCTTTTGGGGGCGATCGAGTCGAGTTCGTCTATGAATACCACTGACGGAGAGTTCTTCTCTGCCTCGGTGAACATATCCCTGAGCCTTTCCTCGCTCTGTCCGTAGAACTTGGACATGATCTCGGGGCCTTGGATCGCGTAGAAGTTGGCCCCTGCCTCGTTCGCGACCGCGCGCGCGATCAACGTTTTGCCCGTTCCAGGCGGTCCGTAGAGGAGCACCCCCTTCGGAGGATCAATTCCTAGTCGGGAGAACACTTCGGGATGTTTCAGAGGGAGCTCTATCATCTCCCTGATCCTTTGAAGCTCGCCCTCGAGTCCTCCGATGTCCTCGTATCTCACGGAGGGACGTTCAATCTGCGTGACCTCGACGGGCTCCGTCTTCACTGATAGGTCTGTGGCCTCTGTGACTTGGACGATTCCACTTGGAGTCGTCGAAACCACGACGAACGGCAGGAATCCGCCCATTAACGCGATGTTCGGTATGATTATCTCATCGCCCTTGACGAGCGCTCTATTCAGGAGCCCTTTCTTGAAAAGCCCTTCGACACCTTGCCCGAACCGTACTCTCTTGCCCTGAGGTATCTTGGGCGCGACTATGACCTTCTGCGCAGACTGCCCTTCAGCCTTGGCGACCACCACTTTCTCGCCAATTGAGACGCCAGCATTGCCTCTGATCATGCCGTCTATCCTGATTATCCCCTGTCCCTCGTCCTCGTGCGCGGCTCTGAAGACCTTCGCGGCGGTCCGCTTCTTGCCGACAATCTCTATGATTTCTCCGACCTCCGCGTTGAGGGCCTTCCTCGTCTGAGAATCGATTCTCGCCCTTCCGAGTCCGACCTCGGATTGGTGGTGAGCTCGGGCAACTTTGAGGGTGACCCCCTCGGGCTGTTTCTTGGACATCAAGCTCCAAATCCCTTGCTTGCTCCAAAAAGGTTTCCTCGACATGGTCCTAAAAGGCACGGTCATACGTGACGATGTTGGCGGAAGAGACTATAGGGGGGCCGGTCAGGTCAAGCCAAAGTCTTGAACGAATGCAAAGGGCCAGATAATCCCACCCAGGCAGAACAAGATTGACAGGGCGACCCTGAATAGATATCTGGTCCGAGACTTGATGCTTGTATTCCTGATTGTCAATGCCAGAACCATAAAAGAGTGAAAAGGGAGAAAAGCCCACCACACAAAGTATGGTAGAAAGAACACCGCAAGACTCGCCACAAAGATCACCCCATAGCCTAGTAAAATCAAGTCGTATTTCCTGTAGATGACGAAGCCTGGCGCAGACGCCTCAACGTTCAACGACTCTCTCGATTCGTGACTCACTCCAATTGGCTTGGTGTGGAGATAGGCTATTGAGAAGACAGTCGCCAGAACGAATGACCAGAACAGGCTACTGCTAAAGAAGTATATCCTATCGAAGAAGACACAGAGAAACGATGGTGAAATCGCAACGACTGCCACTGCGAGCAGGACCTCGGGAAGCTCAACCTCTCGCAACGCCGCCGAACCCTCCGTGTGTTCTGAAGCATATTCTTGTGACTTCAATCTTAGGGTGGCACGCCTCGGAAAAGACCATAGGGGAGGAAAGGCGATTCGCAATCCGGGATACTGTGGAATGTGGCAGACCGCTCTCGAGGATCCCTTGTCTAGTTCTCTTACAGTTGCTCATTTTGGGCTCAGCGGCTGCGGGAGTGTCGACAGCAGACGATTACGACGAAGACGTCTCGGAGAGCATCCAATTCAACTATGCATGGTGGGGCCAGTTGAACTTGAGTCAGGGTCAGAATGTGCACGTATCCCTCTCAGCTCTGGGAGGCTTGGTCGATTTCTACTTCCTCGACGCTTCAGGCTTCACGGAGTTTGAATATGCACTTGGTCATCAGCTACGAAGTGGATTCCATTATTACACAGAGTTATCCGAGAAGGATGCCCCATCGATTGACAAGGCCGCAAGCATCCAGAAGGATGACACTTACTATGTCGTGGTGGCGAACTTCCAGAACGTGAACACAGTATCGATAACCGGAAGGATTACTGCAACTTCTGACGGAATCTCCGATTCATATCTCGTAATACTCATAGAGATTCTATTTGCTGTGATCGTGGTAGCGGTCGTAACCCTTCTTTGGAAGAAAAGGAAAGGGGTTTGAGCCTCGCAAGAGCCCATAGAGAAGGGGGATACCTGAAAGGGTTTGAGGGGACAAGGAGGGACAGGTTCCGCTCGGTCCATCAGCCCGTTTTGGGGCGCTGATCTCGTCATCTCAATAGGTTTGGGTAACAGCCTGCTCCGTCCGGAGCAGCTCCTCCATCGGTTTCACGACGATCGGACATGGCCGTTTCTTCAAGCAACGAGAATGACACTATTCAGCAGGGGTTTGTTCGCAATATTCGACCTGCCTGGCCATCCCAAGTCCCAATATAGGTTAAATCGAAAGGCTTAAGGTCGAGCCTCTCATACAAAACGACCAGCGAGGCTTAAGAATGTACGAGGTACGATTCCATGGCCGCGGCGGTCAAGGCGCGGTCATGGCGGCACAAGCACTCGCGAGCGCGGCCTTCCAAGAAGGCGGCTACGCCACCGCATTCCCGTTTTTTGGAGCTGAGAGGCGGGGCGCGCCCGTGCTCGCGTTCACCAGGATTGACAAGAAGAGGATATACAGGAAGACACAGGTTTACGAACCGGACTTTGTCGTCGTCCTTGACGAGGGCCTGATCGAAGGCGTGAACGTCGTCGAGGGTCTCAAGAAGGGCGGCATGGTCATTGTAAACTCGGCCAAGAAGCCCGAGGAGCTCGATGTGGGCATAAACGTCAAACTCGCGACCGTCGACGCTACGAGCGTCGCGCTCGAGGTTTTGAAGCAGCCTGCAACGAACTCCGCGATACTCGGAGCGATTGCAAAGGCCACCGGTCTGGTAAAGATCGAGTCCGTCGAGAAGGGCATAATGCAGGTCTTCGGTGACAGGTTAGGGCCCAAGGTCGGAGAGCTCAACGGCAAGGCCGCGAGGGTGGCCTACGACAGGACCGTAGTCGGAGAATCTCACGGACATCGGAAGCTTCAGACGGCCAAGAAATGGCTGCCAGATGTGAACGAGCTTCCGCTCGGAGCCGCATCGGTCCGCATGGAAACGGAGGCGGGGTTGGTCGGTCCGGGGTCATTCAAGGAGAACAAGACTGGTAGCTGGAAGGTCTTCCATCCTGAGTATGACAAGGAGAAGTGTACCATGTGCAATTTCTGCTGGTTCTACTGTCCCGAGGGTTGCATTTACAGGAATGGCGATCAGATGGAGTTCGACATGGAATACTGCAAGGGCTGCGGGATATGCGCCAACGAGTGCCCCGTTGATGCCATTAAGATGGTGAGGTGAAGAAGATGGTCAAGAAAGTCGTCACCGGCAACTACGCGGCAGCATACGGCTCCATGAGAGCGAGGGTCAGGGCGGTCGCCGCGTATCCGATCACACCTCAGACGTTCATCGTGGAGCACATATCAGAGTTCATCAACAACGGCGAGATGGACTGCGAGTACATCGAGGTCGAGAGCGAGCACTCCGCGATGAGCGCCTGTGTCTCCGCCAGCTCCACTGGCGTGCGAACATTCACAGCTACGTCGTCTCAGGGTCTGGCGCTCATGCACGAGATACTCCCGATTGCGTCAGGGATGAGGCTCCCACTCGTTATGGCCGTCGTCAACAGGGCAATCGCAGCTCCCATCAACATCTGGGTGGAACACAACGACATCATGCCGGAGCGTGACTCCGGCTGGATACAGGTCTTCTGTGACAACAACCAGGAGGTCCAGGACATGGTCCTCCAAGCGTTCAAGATATCAGAGGACAAGAGGGTCGCACTGCCAATGACCGTCGGCCTGGACGCGTTCATTCTATCCCATACTGTCGAGCCCGTCGATCTGATGGATCAGGACGCTGCGGACAAGTTCCTGCCGAAGTATGTCCCTCCGGGACCGATCGTGGATCCTGACGACCCCGCAGTGGTCGGCGTGTTCACTCCTCCTGAGTACATGATGGAGTGTAGGTTCAACCAGGATAGGGCGATGCGCGCAGTCCCGCAGGTGGCTGAGGAGGTCAACGCCGCCTTCGCGAAGCAGTTCGGAAGGAACCACGGTGGCTTGATTGACCCGTATATGGTTGACGACGCAGACGTGGTCTTGATCACGCTCGGCACGGCGAGCTCTACCGCGCACGAGGTCGTCGACGAGATGCGTGCGCAGGGTAAGAAGGTCGGACTGGTGAAGTTGAGGTTCTGGAGACCGTATCCAACGCAGCAGCTCAGGAAGATCGCAGAGAAGGTCAAGGCTGTCGGCGTGTTCGACAGGGCCGTATCATACGGGGTCGGAGGGCCTTCGTTCATCGAATTCAGGAACGCTGCCTATGGGTTGCAGGTGCCCACGATGAATTTCATAGGCGGCCTGGGCGGCAGGGATGTTTCCCTTGCTGATATCAGGTTCATGTACGAACGCCTGCTCGAGGCCGCGAAGACTGGCAAGGTCAAGCGCGAGGTCACCTGGATGGGCACTAGGGGGGTGGAGCAATGAAGCTGAAGGAAATGCCCGACGAGGAACTGTTCACAAGGGGGCACACCGCCTGCGCGGGATGCGGCGCGGCCATTGCTGCAAGGAACCTGATCAAGGTGCTGGGCAAGGACACAGTAGCGGTCACTCCCGCGTGCTGCCTGCTGATATTCAGTGCGACATACCCGCTCGTCGCGTGGAAGATACCCTATCACCATGTCGCGTTCGAAAACACAGCTGCGTGTGCAACCGGCATGAAGAGAGCGCTCAAGGTCAGGGGAAAGGACAACACGACCGTCATGGGCATCGCAGGCGACGGCGGGACAGCAGACATCGGCATACAGGCACTTTCCGGAGCTGCTGAGAGGAACGAGGACATCTTGTACGTGATGTACGACAACGAGGCCTACATGAACACTGGCATACAGAGATCAGGCTCGACCCCTTTCGGCGCGTGGACCACCACCACCCCTGTTGGCAAAGTGAAGTCCGGGAAGGCGAACTTCAAGAAGGACATGCCGCAGATCATGATGGCGCACAATGTGCCGTATGTCGCGACCGCCTCCGTGGGCCACATCCAGGACTTCATCAACAAGTTCGAGAAGGCAAAGAAGATCAAGGGATTCAGGTTCATCCAGGTCTTCACCCCATGCCCGACAGGGTGGAGGCACGACACAGCGAAGACCATCGAGGTCTGCAAGCTCGCGGTCGACACCGGCATGTGGACCCTGTACGAGTGTGAGAACGGTAAGGTCACGATCAACAGGAAGCCGAAGATGACCCCCGTGCAGGAGTATCTGAAGATCCAGGGCAGGTTCAGACACATGACCGAGGCGGATATCAAGAAGCTCCAGGATTGGGTCACAAAGAAGTGGCTTGCGGACGAGAGATTCGCCCAGTGCAAGTCCCAGACACCTTGATTGACTAGAGGGGTCCCGACGTGAGGGGCTCCTCGAAACAATTCTCTCCTTTCTCACTCAAAGTTGTCTCTTCATTTCGATCTGCTTCATCGTGATCTTGAAATCGAACTTATCCAACATGCGCAGAGTGGGCAGATCTTCGTTGATGTTGTAAAGTGCCACCTTGAAGGCGCCCAAGTCCCAGAGACGCGTCAGCGCGAATTTCGCTAGAGACGTTCCGACGCCCTTCCCTCTCTTCTCCGGTACCACTCCGAGGAAAGGAATGAACCCGCTCGTATCCACAATGCGCGTGAGCACGAAGCCTTCGCTCACGATGTAGCATTCCCCCCCTCGGGCGGATTCGACGATCGCATCCGTCTTCCTGCGTTGCCAACATGTGTCACCATATGCCTTCTCGTGCAGCGGGACTATCTCGGATACGTCTGACCGGTGAGGGGCCATCCCGAATCCTTCGAACCTCGTGGGCCTGCCCTCTGCTGTCACGAACTTCCGGGTCGCGACGTATCCGAGTTCTTCATACAGCCTCTGCGCACGATCGTTGCCCTCGATGACCTCAAGATAGATGACGTGAACTCCCCTGGACCGACACAGGCCTTCAGCGGAGCGCATCAACATATGACCTATGCCCTTGCCTCTCATGCTTGGGATGACGCCAACTCCCCCAATCCATCCTTCATGTCGATCGATAACCGGATTCACGTAACCGACCATCTCGCCTTTGACCGAGGCCACTAGCACGTTTCTGAGGTCTCCGCCTACCGATCTCTGAAAGTCGAGGAAGAACTCTCTCGAAGATTTCATCGGGATGATGTAGTCGGAGAATATCTCGTTCTGGGCATCGATCAGCTCATCCAGCTGGCCTCGCTCCAGGGGTTTGACGTCCGCGACTTCGCTTCCCATCATCCGAGCCTTCTAGACCGCCTCTGGCTTCATGTGGGGGAACAGGAGGACCTCTTTGATCGAGTGGGAGTTGGTAATCAGCATGGCGAACCGGTCTATGCCGATGCCCAGCCCTCCAGTCGGCGGAAGGCCGCACTCCAATGCCTGGACATAGTCCATGTCTATCGGATGCGCCTCCTCATTCCCCTCTTGCATGAGCCTGTCCTGTTCTCTGAACCTCTGCTCTTGTTCCTCAGGATCGTTTAGCTCGGAATACGCGTTCGCGAATTCCCAGCCGTTGATGAACAGCTCGAACCGCTCCACTAGGTCGGGATTACCTCTCTTCCTCTTCGCGAGAGGCGAGATCTCGATCGGGTGATCGATGACGAATGTCGGGTTAATCAGGAACGGCTGGACCTTCTGATCGAATATCTCGAATATGATGAGCCCGAGCTGGTCGCACTCCTCGACATCCCTTACGCCGAGCTTGAGCGCAGTCTCCTTGGCGTCGCTTACCGTCTTGATCCTCTCGATGTCGAGGCCCAAGTGCTTCTGAATCGCGTCGTGCATGGTGATTCTTGCCCAAGGCTTCGAGAAGTCCAGCACTTTGTCTCCGTAGGGTATCTTGTCCGTGCCCAGCAAATTCTTCGCTGTGTCGTAGAGAATCGACTCGGTCAGGTCCATGATGTCATTGTAGTCCGCGTAGGCCTGGTACAGCTCCATGGATGTATATTCGGGATAGTGTTGCGCGTCGATGTCCTCGTTCCTGAAGTTGTGGCCTATCTCGTACACTTTCTCGAGGTCTCCGACTATGCATCTCTTGAGGTACAGCTCGGTCGCTATCCTCAGGTAGAGGTCCATGTCGAGGTAGTTGTGATGTGTCTTGAAAGGCCTAGCGAGAGCGCCGCCGTAGATCGGCTGGAGTATCGGGGTCTCGACTTCGATGAACCCCCTCGCGTTCAGCCAGTCACGCATGAAGGCAACCATCCTGCTTCGCTTGATGAATATCTCCCTGACGTCCGGGTTCATGATCATGTCGAGATGCCTCTTCCTGTAACGCATCTCCACGTCCTGCAGCCCGTGGAATTTCTCCGGGTATGGCTCGACCGCCTTGGAGAGTACCTCGAAGTCACTGATCGCGACCGTGATCTCGCCCATCTTGGTTCTGAAGACATGGCCCTTGATACCGACGATATCTCCCATGTCCAGCGATTTGAACAGGTCGAATTTGACCTTGCCCAGTTCGTCGAGCTTGAAGTAGATCTGAGCCTTCCCGTCCCTGTCTTGGAGATCGGCGAAGCCTGCCTTGCCGTGGAGCCTCATGCCCATCAGCCTGCCCGCTATCGAGACCTGCTCCTTGCTTCGCTCACCCCCGATGCCCTCAAACTGCTTCTTTAGCTGGGCGGAGTCGTGCGATCGCTCGAAGCGGTACTTCTTGTACGGGTCAAGCCCTCTGTCCCGGAGTTCCCGGAGTTTCTTCCGCCTGAGGGCTTTCAGGTCGCTCTCTTCCTCTGCCATTACGCATCCCTCTGGTCGGGCGCCGTCGTCTGATATCCTGCCGGCCTACTTAAAAGTAGGCCGCTCGTCCTCTCGCATTCGGTTACAATCTCTCGTTCGTTCACACTGTTCACCTCATTCATTCGGTCGAAGCCAGCTAATCAAGAAGCGCCGGCTTCGCTAGCACTTAGCCTTGGAACTCGCTGCTTCTTGAATCGCTGACAGCAGCTCCTCTATCCTGAAGGGTTTCAGAAGGAATCCTTTGGCTCCCGCTGCTATGGCCTCCTTCTCGATGTGGAGGTCTGCGCTGCCAAAGAATATCGTGGCCTCGGGGTCCATCTTCAAAATCTCTTGTGTCGCGCTCACGCCGTCCTTGACAGGCATGCGCTGATCCATGATAATCACGACAGGCTTCTCCTTCATTTCCTTGTACTTCTGAACGGCTTCCTCGCCGTCGGAGGCAACACCGATTACCGTGTGCCCATTCGCTTCGAGGATGTCCCTGTAAAGGTCGACAATGAACTTCTCGTCATCGACGAGGAACACCGTTGCGATGGTTCAACCTCCTAAGCCTGTTTATGCGCGCCTGTTAAGCTAGCGTTCCCAGAATAGCCGCTATCGATGCCCCGACCGCATCAGCCAGACTGGGTGATGACAATTTGTTTGAAGATTATATAATGATTTTGATGATGGCTCAACAGCGTGCCCTCGACCTGGAGCCACTTCGTAGACGCGAGTCAGGGCCCATAAACGTTTAAATAGAGAATCCTTCAATAAGAGCCGCGAGAGCGATGGCGAAGAACAAGAAAGGAGAAGGCTTCCACTCGGCAGCCGGTCTCATCAGATACTTCGACTCAGAAGACGACAAGGCCCTGAAGATTAACCCCTGGGTGGTCGTGGGGCTTTGCATCGGAGTGTCAGTATTCGTCCTGGTCATTGGCGTTCTGTATCCGACCTAGGCATCCAGCCCGTGTATTCAGGCAGCAGCACTTTGAAGATGCTACCCTTGGAGCGGTCGCCTTTGACGCGGTCTTCGACCCAAATCTTTCCGTTGTAAATCTCGACCAGTGCCTTCGCTATGTAAAGGCCAAGGCCAGTACCAATCGACGTCGAGGGGCCCTGGGTGAAGCGGTCAAAGATCTTGTCCTTGATGCCGTCATCTATTCCTGGACCTTGGTCCGCCACCGAGACGCACCAGTATGGGATCTTGTCAATCGTTCGGCTCTCGATTTCGACTTCTATGACGATCTTCTCGTGGTTGTCGAACTTGATCGCGTTTGAAAAGAGGTTAAGGAAGATGTCCTTCGCCAGTTCATTCATCTGCGAGAGCTTCTTCTTGCCGTCATCCCTGAGAATCATCTTCACGTCCCTGCTCGGGCACGAGGACCGCGCCGAAGAGAATGCCTCCTCGACAGTCTTCACGACGTCCAACGGATGGATGTTCTTGTTGCCAGCGAACTCCACCTTGGCGTAGATGTTGACGTTCCTGACGAGTTTGTTGAGGTTCATCACTTGGTCGTGAGCTTTCGCGAGGCTCTTCCTTGCAGGCTGCGGCACGTCCGGTCGCGACATTGCGAGCTCGATGAACCCGCTTACCCCTTGGGCGTAGTTGTTCACGTCGTGGCCTATGAGGTCAATCAAAAGCTGTATCTTCCTTCTCTCGTCTTCGAGCTTCTCATACAAAGAAGAATTCTGAATGGCGATGGCCGCGAGGTCGGCGAACACTTCGATCGCTCTTATGGTCTCCTCGGACGGGACCTTCTGGTTGTCGGGCTCGTCGAGTTCGAGATACCCAAGGAGTGTGCCGTCCTTCTCATACATGAGGAAATCTATGTAGTCGAGCTCGTGCCATTCATTCGGAGAGCCCCTTGCTCGATCCATCCGCTCCGGCCGTACGACGAAAAGCAGGTCTTCTTCATCCGGTTCCCAGCTCTCGGCCGTCACATAATACGCGTTCTTGCCTATCTTCAATTCAGGTTTGAGGTCGTGCTCCATGCGTTCGAGGGTGTATTTGACCCGCTTGATCCGCGCCTCAGTCTCCGGCTCGTAGCCGTGAGCAGCCCGCACTGCGAATAGGCCAGTTTCTTTGTCTCTAATACCTATGTGCACTTTTGTGATGCCGAAGGTCTCGGACACCACCTTGACAATCTTCTGCAGGAGAGCATCCAAGTTCTCGACATATAGGAAATCCGAAGTGATCTCGAGTATGCTCGCGACGGCTACGTTTCTGAGGTCCTCTGTGCGGCGCTCCTCGCGTTCTTCGTTCATCGTCAATCATCGTGCTGGGAACGAACTGCTGTTTTCCACCGGAATTCGCCCTGATTCCGAAAAAGTCTCAGCCAATATCAAGGTATGGGGTTCTATCATCAAGGTTGATTCTGACGACATGCCCCTTGGTGGGCCTCTACAATTGCCTACTAGAACCGCACTGACAGCCCCCGCCGGATGTACAATGGTATGCAGTGAATGCCTTGTTCCGGACGGAATCAATAAATACCGACCAGGTCTTCCAGCGGATGCTCGAGGCGCAAACATGGCCAAAAGAACAGTCGTGTTTGATTGTCTTCACGGATAGGAACATCCGGCCCAGCACTTGCGCCAGAGGATTGTTTTGTGAGTACCCATATCCCCAGAGGCGTCTCTCGTCTGGGAGTGGGCCGAAGGAGGTGTATTGATTTGACGATGGTGAGGATAGCCGTCCCCAACAAGGGGAGGCTGAATCAGAGTGCAATTAGGTTGATGAACAAGATTGGATTCCCGGTGCCGGATGCCAGCAACCGCACGCTTCTGGCGGAGTTCGGGAAGGGCAGGTACCAGATACTCCTAGCAAGGGCGCAAGACATACCCGAATTCGTGGAGATGGGCGCGGCCGACCTAGGGATAACTGGTCTAGACCTAGTCAGGGAGACTAACAGGAAGGTCGAAACCCTCATGGAGCTCGACTTCGGGAAGTGCCGGCTCGTTGTTGCGGTCCCCGAGGAGTCGGTGATCGGGAGCGTGGAGGGGGTCAAGGACGGGTGCACTGTTGCCACTTGTTTTCCGAACCTAACTAAGGAGTTCTTTTCCAAGCTAGGTAAGAGGGTAGAGATTGCGGAGGTGTCAGGCGCAACTGAGGTCGCTCCCCAGGTTGGACTCGCGGACATCATAACAGACCTCACGGAGACGGGCTCCACCCTGAAACTCAATCACCTGAAGGAGATAGGGGTCATCCTGGAGTCGAAGGCAGTGGTGATCGGCAACGCGGGCTCCATCGCGAAGAAGAAAGAGCGCATTGAGGAATTGACCGATGCGATCACGAGCGTCATGAACGCCTCTAGGAAGAGATATCTAATGGCCAACGTTCCCAAGGCGAGCCTGGCAAACCTGAACTCGCTCTTGCCCGGGGTCTCGGGCCCGACCGTGATGAATATCTACGGCCGAGATGACATGGTCGCGATACATGCGGTTACAAACGAGGATGAGATCAACGCGGTCATCAGCGTGTTGAAGGGCATAGGAGCGACCGGCATCCTGGTCGTGCCGATAGAAAGGATGGTATTGTGAGATGCTGACCTACAGACTGGCCGAGATAACCGGTGCTCAGCTCAGGGCGCTCCTTTCCAGAGACGATGTCGACCTCGGCGGGCCAACGAGCCGTGCGAAGAACATTATCCGCGACGTGAGGAGACGGGGAGACAAGGCTCTGCGGACATATGCCCGGAGGTTCGACGGATTCAAGGGGGGCCCTCTGACGGTTTCCGAAGACGACATCTTGTCTTCCAAGTGCAAGGTCTCCAAGGAAGTGCTGGACGCGCTGAGATTGAGCAAGAAACGGATCGAAGCGTTCCACCGGAGGCAGATGCCCAAGCCGTTCGAATATGTCGATTCAACAGGTATCCTTGGTCAGCGGATCGTTCCGCTTGACAGAGTTGGTGTGTATGTGCCTGGAGGGACAGCAGCCTACATGTCATCGGTTTTGATGGCGTGCGTTCCTGCCAGGGTGGCGGGCGTGCTGGACCTGGCCATATGCACACCTGGTAGGTCCGGGAGTGTTCCTGACGAAATACTCGCCGCGGCCGGGCTATGCGGCGTTCGCGAAGTCCACCCCATTGGTGGTGCCCACTCGATTGCGGCGATGGCTTACGGCACGAGCTCCATTCGAAAGGTACAGAAGATCGTCGGCCCAGGAGGAGCTTTCGTTACGGCTGCGAAACTTCTTGTCAGGAACGATTGTGAGATTGATTTCCTCGCAGGGCCATCAGAGGTGCTTATCGTCGCAGACGGCAGGGCCGATCCCGAGCTGCTCGCGCTCGACATGCTCGCGCAGCTCGAACACGATCCTCTGGCACGGGCGCTGCTTGTGTCGAATAACGAGGACGTGCTTGAGAGGACCAAGAGCGAACTTGAGAGGAAGATGACCAGCACAGAGAGGCGCGGCGTTGTGTTGGCGTCTTCTGGAAGAGGTGCCATATTCGTTCTTGTCAAGAGCATCGACGGTGCGATGGATTTCTCAAATGAGTACGCTCCTGAGCACCTCTTGATTGATGTCGAGAAACCTCGACAAGTGTTGAACAAGGTGAGAAGTGCGGGTTCGGTCTTCCTCGGCAGGTACTCCTCAGTTGCGTTCGGAGACTACTGCTCCGGAACAAACCACATTCTGCCAACTAAGGGAGTCGCCGCTGTGAGATCATCTCTGATGGTCAACGACTTCCTCAAGGTAATCCCATATCAGGAGCTGAGCGCCATCGGTGCAGAGAAACTCTCAAAGACCGTGGAGACATTAGCCCGGGCGGAGGGCTTGCCCGCGCACGCTGAGGCGGCTCTTGCGAGAGCGAAGAAGGTGAAGAGATGACCTCGGTTAGTGAGCTCAGGAGGAGGGCGCTCGCAGGGTTGACCAGGCCGTCCTACTCTCTCGCGAGGCCGGACATGGTTCTTCTGAACGACAACGCGAACCTATTCGGGACCAATCCGGCAGTTCAGGAGGTCGCGGAATCGTTCGATTTCTCGAAGCTTTGGGCCTATCCTAGCGAGAACTCGGACTCGCTGCGCGAGAGGATAGCGGCGGAGTTATCCGTGTCTCCGGATGAGGTCATCGTCGGCAACGGGTCGGACGAGATCCTCGATATCGCTTCGAAGTGCTTCCTAAATCCGGGCGACATCTTCTGCGAACCTGCACCCACATTCAGCATGTACAAGTTTTATGCGCGCGTCCACCTGGCCGAGACTGTCGAGAAGCGGCTGCGAAGAGACTTCTCATTGGACGCAGACGCGATTCTTGAGACGCGCCCGAAATTCGTGTCCATTTGTCAGCCGAACAATCCGACGGCAAATCTGTTCGATGCCAAGGAAGTCAAGAAACTGCTCGAGTGGGCTCCGGGCGTGGTGATGATCGATGAAGCGTACGCCGACTTCTGTGGATCGAGCATGATAAAGGAGGTCATGTCCTCTGAGAACGGAATAGGTCTGAGGACCTTCTCAAAGGCCTACGGCATTGCTGGTCTAAGGGTGGGTTTTGCAGTAGCTCGAAAGGAGATCACGGACGAGCTGAGGCAAGTAAGAACGCCCTTCGGACTCAACTCCTTCTCAGAGGCCGTCGCTAAGAAGGCCTTGGATCACAAAGACTGGATCGAAGAGGTCGTCATGAAGATGCGATCTGAGCGAGAGTTCCTTGGAAAGAGACT
>Ga0316628_100001655_pt1 | contig 15936 bp, 13 predicted proteins | sample OWC_Aug_M2_C1_D5_FD_207648 | JGI IMG/M metagenome (GOLD analysis project Ga0316628, IMG submission 207648) | Wetland soil microbial communities from Old Woman Creek delta, Ohio, United States - OWC_Aug_M2_C1_D5_C | ecosystem: Environmental > Terrestrial > Soil > Wetlands | place: USA: Ohio... | reverse complement strand
TCTACGGCTTCGTGCGAACCCTCGAGGCGTACCGCAAGACGCTCGGGCCGGGGACCACGCTGGTGCTGCCGCCGACGACGGAGTTCTTCCGGCTGCTCGAGTCCGAGGGGCCGCGGCGCTGAGTGGCGCGGCCGCGGCCCGCTCCTCAGCGCGGAACGCGCGAGAGTCGCCAGAAGCCGAAGACGAGGAAGGCGCAGAGCACCAGCCAGGACGGCACCGCCGGGGGTGCGACGCCCTGGTCGGCGAGGGTGGAGCCCAGGTTGCGCAGGACGAAGAAGAGGGCCACCAGGCCGATGCCCTGCAGGGCCGGCGCCGCGAGGCTCTTGGTGTCCTCGACCCGCAGCGCGAGCGGGAGCGCGAGGAGCGCGAAGAGCAGGACGCTCAGCGGATCGGAGAGCCGCTCGTGAAGGAGCGCGCGCAGGCGGGTGACGTCGGCGCCGTCGCGAATGCGGGCCTGGATGTACTCGCGCAGGTCTTCGAGCGTGAGGGTCGCGGCGTTGGCGTCGAGGAGCGCGAGCTCGGACTCGCCCTGCACCACGAGGGTGGTCTCCGCCAGCCGCTCCACGCGGGGCGCCGCAGCGGGGTGATCGGGGTCGAAGGAGAGCACCACGGCGTCCTGCAGCACCCAGTGGCCGGCCGCGTCCACGCGCCCGCGGGGCGCCCGCAGGCTCCGGACGAGCCGGCCGTGCTCGTCCAGGTCGTAGACGCTCACGCCTTCGAGCGTGCCGGCGTCGGAGTCGGCCTGGCGGATGTTGTAGATGCTACGGCCCCTCTGGTACCAGAAGGAGCCGCGGCGGAAGGCGACGGGCTCGGCGTCCGCGGAGCCCCCGTGCAGCGCGCGCGCGGCCTGCACCACGACCGTCTCGTCGAGGACGAGGGCGACGCCGGAGAGGAGCAGCGCGGCGCCGAGCAGCGGGATGGCCACGCGCAGCGGCGAGACACCGCCGGCCTTGAGCGCGGTGATCTCGTGCCAGCGCGCGGCCAGGCCGACGGCCATGAAGGCGCCGGCGAAGCAGGCGAGCGGCACCAGGACGGGCAGGTAGCGCGCGGGCGTGCGCAGCGCGAGCGCGAGGGCCAGGGCGCCCAGGCTCCCCTCGGTCTGGTCGAGGATGTTGTCGAGGTTCAGGAGCAGGTCGGCGACCAGGATCACGAGCATGAGCAGCGTCAGGATGACGAGGAAGTAGCCGAGGAAGCGGCCGAGGAAGTAGCGTGAGACGAGCTTCACGCGCGGGAGGCTAGCCGTTGCGGATCGTCGCGGGTAGCGCCGCGCTCGAGAGACCCCTCGAGCGCGCGGTGGTCACCGTCGGAAACTTCGACGGCGTACACCTCGGCCATCGCGCCATCATGGATCTCGTGGTCTCGCGCGCTCGCGCCCACCGCGGCGAGGCCGTGGTCTGGACCTTCGATCCCCACCCGCGCAAGGTGCTCCAGCCCGAGCGGCCGACGCCCCTCCTCACCACGCTCGAGCAGAAGCTCGAGCTGCTGGAGGCGCTCGGGGTGGACGTGACGATCATCGAGCCCTTCACTCCGGAGTTCGCCCGCATGGCGCCGGAGCGCTTCGTGCGCGAGCTCCTGCACGGGCGGCTGCGGCCGATCGAGGTCTACGTGGGCTACGACTTCCACTTCGGCCACGACCGCGAGGGCTCGATGCGGCTCCTGACCGAGCTCGGGCCCCGTCTCGGCTTCGCGGTCACGATCGTGCCGGAGGTGACGATCGGCGAGAGCGACGTCAACTCGACGCGGATCCGGAGCCTCCTGGCCGAGGGCGACGTGGCGCAGACGGCGACGCTCCTCGGACGTTTCTACACCGTGCGCGGACGCGTGGTACCGGGGGACCGGCGCGGCCGCACCCTCGGCTTCCCCACCTTGAACCTCGACCCGGACAACGAGATCCTGCCCGCCGGAGGGGTCTACAGCGGCCACCTGCGCTTCCTGGACGCCGGCACGCCGCCGGCCTCGAGCGTCTTCGGCGCCGTCACCAACGTGGGTCGGCGTCCCACCTTCGAGGAGCGCAGCGCGGCGATCGCGGAGGCCCACCTGCTCGGCTTCGATGGGGACGCCTACGGCCGGCGGGTCGAGCTCTCCTTCGAGTCGCGGCTGCGCGAAGAGCGACGCTTCTCGGGGGTCGAGGCGCTGCGGGCCCAGATCGCGTGCGACGTCGAAGAGGCGCGTCGACGCCTGGGGCCCGCGTGAAGCGCGGGCTCCGCTGGCGCGACCCGCGACTCTGGATCGGCGTCGGAGTGACGGCGGCGACCCTGGCGCTCGCGCTGCGCGACGTCTCGTTCGCCGACGTCGCCCGGGACATGGGCCGCGCGAGCCTGCCCTGGCTGATCGGCCTCGGCGTGCCGACGCAGATCGCCGGGATCTGGATCCGCGCACGACGCTGGCGCCACCTGACCGACGCGCTGCAGCCGATCCCGCAGGGGTCGCTCTTTCGCGCCACCGCCGTGGGCCACATGGGAAACAACCTCTTTCCGCTGCGGGCGGGAGAGCTCCTGCGCGCCTGGGTGCTGGCGCGCGACACCGGGGCGGCTCTTCCGGCGGTGATCGGCACCGTCGTGCTGGAGCGCGTGCTCGACGCGGTCTGCTTCTTCGGCCTGGCGCTCGCGGTGATCGCCTTCGGGGTGACGCGCCGGGAGGGGCCGCTCGCTGCGGCCGCCGTTCCCCTGGCGGGGATGGCCGGGGCGCCGCTGCTGGCGGTGCTGCTCCTCCGCGTCGCCCCCGAGGCGACGGTGCGCCTCTTCGAGCGGGTCGCGGGGCTGGTGCTACCGGCCACCACCACCGCCAGCGCGGCGGGCCTGCTCCGCCGCTTCGCCGAGGGCCTCGGCTCGCTGCGCGGCGGCGCCCATCTCTTCTGGATCGCCTGGCACTCGATCCTGCTCTGGGGCGTCTGCCAGATGCTCCCCTTCCTGGCCGGGATCCTGGCGCTCCATCTCGATCTCGGCGGCCTCGCCGCGGACCTCACGGCCTCCTACACCACCATGATCGTGGTGGGGATCGCGGTCTCCGTGCCTTCCGCCCCCGGGTTCTTCGGCCCCTACCACCTGGCCTGCCGCGAGGCGCTGTCCCGCTTCGGGGTGCCGGACGCCGAGGCGCTGGCCCTCGGGACCCTGGTCCACGCCGTCTACTGGGTCACCGTGACGGGGCTCGGCCTGGCCCTCCTGCGCCGCCGGGGGGGCTCCCTGGCCGCCCTGGAGGCGGTCGCCGTCGGCGGGGAACCCGCTGTCGCGCCGGGGGGTTCGGGCGCGGCTGCACCCTGCGGTAAAGATCCTTCCGACCGTCGCCGATAACCCACCGGGTTCCCATGGGTTTCCCGGGCACGGAGAGCGCCGTGCCCGGTCCCGTGATCCTGGCTGAGGAGAGGGCGGCGTTGAACGAGCGCATGGGGGAGCTCCTCGTCAAGGAGAACCTCCTCACGTCGGACCAGCTGCGGAAGGCCCGCGACGAGGCGCGCGCCAAGGGCGGGCGCCTCGGCGCGCAGATCACCAAGCTCGGCTTCCTGCAGGAGTCCGAGCTCACCGACTTCGTGGCCAAGCAGTACGGGGTCCCGGCGGTCAATCTCGACGAGTTCGAGATCGATCCGGCGGTGATCAAGCTGATCCCCGAGGACGTCTCGCTCAAGCACACCGTGATCCCGGTGAACCGCGCGGGCAGCACGCTGATCCTCGCCACGGCGGACCCGTCCAACATCTTCGCGATCGACGACATCAAGTTCCTGACCGGCTACAACGTCGAGGTGGTGGTCGCGTCCGAGGACGCGATCAAGCGCGCGGTCGACCGCTACTACGACAAGAGCGCGTCGCTCGCCGACGTGATGAGCGACTTCGACGACACCGACCTCGAGGTCGTCCAGGACGCCGACGATCTCGACGTGAGCGAGCTCGCGCGCGAGTCCGAGGACGCGCCGGTCGTCAAGCTGGTGAACCTGATCCTGACCGACGCGGTGAAGCGCGTGGCATCGGACATCCACGTCGAGCCCTACGAGAAGGAGTTTCGCGTCCGGTACCGGATCGACGGCGTGCTCTACGAGGTGATGAAGCCGCCGATGAAGCTCCGCAACGCGATCACCTCGCGGCTCAAGATCATGTCCGAGCTCGACATCGCCGAGCGCCGGCTGCCCCAGGACGGCCGCATCAAGCTCAAGATGGGCCGCGGCCGCGAGATGGACTTCCGCGTCTCCGTGCTGCCCACCCTCTTCGGCGAGAAGGTGGTGCTCCGCCTCCTCGACAAGTCGAACCTCCAGCTCGACATGACCAAGCTCGGGTTCGAGGCCGAGCAGCTGCGGGGCTTCAAGGATTGCATCCACCGGCCCTTCGGCATGGTGCTGGTGACGGGGCCCACCGGCTCGGGAAAGACGACCACGCTCTACTCCGCGCTCTCCGAGCTCAACAAGACCAGCGAGAACATCTCCACCGCCGAGGACCCGGTCGAGTTCAACCTCGCCGGCATCAACCAGGTGCAGATGCACGAGGACATCGGCCTGAACTTCGCGGCGGCCTTGCGCTCCTTCCTGCGCCAGGACCCCGACATCATCATGGTCGGTGAGATCCGCGACTTCGAGACCGCGGAGATCGCGGTGAAGGCCGCGCTCACCGGCCACATGGTGCTCTCGACGCTCCACACCAACGACGCCCCGTCCACCGTGAACCGGCTGCTCAACATGGGCATCGAGCCCTTCCTGGTGGCGTCCTCCGTGAACTGCATCGTGGCCCAGCGCCTGGCGCGCCGCGTGTGCAGCGAGTGCAAGGAGCCCGATCCCGAGGTGACGCCCGAGGCGCTGGTCGAGGCCGGAATGCCCGAGGAGGAGGCGCGGGGGGTCGCGCCCGTGAGCGGGCGCGGCTGCCGGACCTGCTCCGACACCGGCTACAAGGGCCGCGTCGCGGTCTACGAGGTGATGGAGCTCTCGGAGCCGCTGAAGGAGTTCGTGCTGAACGGCGCCTCGGCGGCCGAGCTCAAGCGGGAGGCCATCCGGCTCGGGATGACCACCCTCCGGCGCAGCGTTCTCAACAAGGTCCGCGAGGGGATGACCACGCTGGCCGAGGTCTTCCGCGTCTCGGCGGCGGACCGCTAGGAGATCCCGTCCCCATGGCGAACCTGCATCAGCTGCTGAAGGCGATGATCGAGAAGGGCGCGAGCGACCTTCACATCACCACCAACAGCCCGCCCCAGCTCCGGATCGACGGCAAGCTGCATCCGCTGAAGACGCCGCCCCTCGCCGCCCCGGAGACCAAGCAGCTCTGCTACTCGATCCTGACCGACGCCCAGAAGCACCGCTTCGAAGAGCAGAGCGAGCTCGATCTCTCGTTCGGCGTGCGGGGGCTCTCGCGCTTCCGCGCCAACGTCTTCATGCAGCGCGGTGCGGTGGCCGGCGCGTTCCGGGCCATCCCCTACAAGATCCTGACCTTCGAGGAGCTCGGCCTGCCCAAGGTGGTGGCGGACCTGTGCAAGAAGCCGCGCGGCCTGATCCTCGTCACCGGACCCACCGGATCCGGCAAGTCCACCACGCTGGCGAGCATGATCGACCGCATCAACACCGAGCGGAGCGAGCACATCGTCACGGTGGAGGATCCGATCGAGTACCTGCACCCGCACAAGGGCTGCGTGGTGAACCAGCGCGAGGTGGGCGCGGACACCAAGAGCTTCGCGAACGCGCTCAAGTACATCCTGCGCCAGGACCCGGACGTGGTGCTGATCGGCGAGATGCGCGATCTGGAGACCATCGAGGCCGCGCTCACGGTGGCGGAGACGGGCCACCTGGCCTTCGCCACCCTCCACACGAACTCCTGCGTCCAGACGATCAACCGGATCGTGGACGTCTTCCCGCCCTACCAGCAGGCGCAGGTGCGCGCGCAGCTCTCCTTCGTGCTGGAGGGCGTGATGTGCCAGACGCTGCTGCCGAAATCCAGCGGGCCGGGCCGCTGCCTCGCCCTCGAGGTGATGATCCCGAACCCGGCGATCCGGAACCTGGTGCGCGAGGACAAGATCCACCAGATCTACTCGCAGATGCAGATCGGCCAGGAGAAGTTCGGGATGCAGACCTTCAACCAGTCGCTGGCCGGGCTCTACCACCGGCGACTGATCTCGATGGAAGAGGCGCTGGGTCGCAGCCACGACGCGGAAGAGCTGAGGAACCTGATCGCCACGGGAACGGCGGCGCCGGGAGCGCGTCGCGCGAGCTAGGAGGGGGCGGCGGGGGCCGCCGCGTCGGTGCCGGGCGTCACGCTCGGGCCGCGCGCGTGCCGCCGATCGCAGCAGGGCCGGGCATCCGGCGAGGGGGTGATGGGCCATGCCCGTCTACGTGTGGGAAGGACGGACGCGCCAGGGAACGCTCAAGAAGGGCACGCTGGAGGCGGTCAACGAGGCGGCCGTGATGGCGCAGCTTCGCGCCCAGCTGATCGCGCCCGTCACGGTGAAGACCAAGCCGAAGGACGTGATGGAGTACCTCCCCTTCCTCCAGAGGGGGCCCAAGACTCGCGACCTCGTGATCTTCACCCGGCAGTTCGCGACCATGATCGACGCCGGCCTTCCGCTGGTGCAGTGCCTCGACATCCTGGCCAACCAGCAGCCGAACCAGGTGTTCCGGAACGTGCTGAAGACGGTGAAGAGCGACGTCGAGCAGGGCTCCACCTTCGCCGACGCGCTGCGCAAGCACAGCCGCGTCTACGACGAGCTCTACGTGAACCTGGTGCAGGCGGGCGAGGTGGGCGGCATCCTCGACACGATCCTGAACCGGCTGGCGATCTACCTCGAGAAGGCGGACGCCCTGAAGCGCAAGGTGAAGGGCGCGATGGTGTACCCGGTGACCGTGCTGGTGGTGGCCATCGGCGTGCTGGTCCTGTTGCTGGTCAAGGTGATTCCCGTCTTCGAGAAGATGTTCAAGGACTTCGGGAGCCAGCTCCCGGGTCCGACTCAGACGGTCGTGAACCTGAGCCACTTCATGCAGTCCTACATCCTCTACATGCTGGCGGCGGTGGTGGGCGTCGCCATCGCCTTCGTCCAGGCGCGGCGGCGCTCGCCGACCTTCCGTTACCGCAGCGACGCCGTCTTCCTGAAGCTCCCGGTGTTCGGCCCGCTGCTGAAGAAGGTCGCGGTGGCGCGCTTCAGCCGCACGCTCAGCACCATGATCTCGAGCGGCGTGCCGATCCTCGACGCGCTCGAGATCGTGGCCCGGACGGCGGGGAACAAGGTGATCGAGGCCGCCCTGATGCGGACCCGCAGCTCCATCTCCGAGGGCAAGACCATCGCCGAGCCCCTCGGCGAGTCCGGGATCTTCCCGGGCATGGTGGTGCAGATGGTGGCGGTCGGCGAGCAGACCGGCGCGATGGACGCCATGCTCTCGAAGATCGCCGACTTCTACGACGACGAGGTGGACAACGCGGTGGATGCGCTGACGGCCCTGATGGAGCCCATGATGATGGTGTTCCTTGGCGGCTCGATCGGCTCGATCCTGATCGCGATGTACTTGCCGATCTTCAAGATCGCCGAGGCGGTCAAGTAGCACGGCCCGCAGGAGCGCCGAGATGACCCGCCCGCTCGGGGAGGCTCGGGCCGCGAGCGCCACGCTCGACCGCGTGGCCCGGCTGATGGCCGCGCGCCTCGCGCTCGTGGTGGCGCTCCTCGGCGCGGTGGTCGCCCTCGAGTGGGCGGGGCGGCCGCTCTCCGACCGCGCCTGGGACGGTCTCTCGGCGACCCTCGCCCTGGCCTTCTTCGCCACCGTGCTCTCCGGCGCGGCCTTCTCTCGCGTGCGGCGGGTGGGACGCTTCGGCGCGATCCAGATCGCCACCGACGTGGTCCTGGTGACGAGCCTGGTGCACTTCAGCGGCGGGAGCGAGTCGGTCTTCAGCTCGCTCTACGTGCTGGTGGTGGTCTACGGCGCGTTGCTCTTCGATCGCAAGGGCGCCTTCGCCGCCGCCGCGCTGGCGGCCACCGGCTTCGGCCTCGCGCTGTCGCTCCAGCACATGGGCTGGCTCGGTGCGGAGGTGCCCGACGCCCGGCCCGGCGTGCGCATGCTGGTCGGCCTCTGGTGCGTGCACGCGGGTGCGCTGGTGCTGGTGGCCCTGCTGGCGAGCATGCTCTCGCGGGAGCTGCACCGCGCGGGCGCCGCGCTCGATCAGAGCCGGAGCGATCTCCGCCATCTCCAGCGGCTGCACCAGCGCACGGTGGAGAGTCTGCTGTCGGGGCTCCTCACCACCGATCGCGAGGGACGCATCACCTCCTTCAACCCCGAGGCCGAGCGCATCACGGCGCGTCCGGCGGCCCAGGCGCTCGGGGCGCCGATCGACGAGGTGCTGCCCGGCGCGCGCGAGCTGGTGATGGGGCCCCTCGGTGAGCGCGAGTCCTCGCGCACCCGGGCCCGCATGCCCCACCGCAATCAGCGGGGCGAGCTGCTCCACCTCGGGCTCTCGGGCTCGATCCTGCGCGAGGCGGACGGGAGCGCGACCGGCCACGTGGTGATCTTCCAGGACGTGACGCAGGTCGTGGCGATGGAGAAGGAGCTGCGCCGCTCGGAGCGCCTCGCGGCCGCGGGCCAGCTCTCGGCCGACCTCGCCCACGAGATCCGCAATCCGCTGGCCGCCATCTCGGGCTCGGTGCAGATCCTGCGCGGCGGCCTCGGCGATGGCGCGGCCGACGCGGAGGGCCGCCGCCTGATGGACATCGTGCTCCGGGAGACGGATCGGCTGAACCAGCTGATCAGCGACTTCCTGCACTACGCCCGGCCGGCGGTCCCGAAGCCGGTCCCGGTGCCGGTGGCGGAGACCCTGGACGAGGTGCTCCGGATGTTCGAGGCCACGCGGCCGCCGGAGGTGACGGTCGAGACCGAGGTGCCGGCGGATCTCGCCGTGCTGGCCGACGCCGCACAGCTCCGGCAGCTGCTCTGGAATCTCGTGCTGAACGCCGCCCAGGCGATGCCCCGGGGCGGAACCCTCTCGCTGCGCGCGCGCGCGGTCGCGAGCTCGCCGGCTCAAGAGGAGCTCTCGGAGGGACGAAACGAGGCCTCGGAGGGGCACGGCTCGGTGGAGATCGCCGTGGTCGACACGGGCGTCGGCATCCCCCCCGAGGTGATGGATCGGATCTTCGATCCCTTCTTCACCACCAAGCGCGAGGGCACCGGTCTCGGCCTCGCGACCGTGCACCGCATCGTCGAAGGCAACGGCGGCACGCTCCGCGTCGAGAGCACCGTCGGCTCGGGCACGGCGTTCCAGATCCGACTGCCGCGCGCGGAGGAAGGGGCTTGAGCAGCAAGGCACGCATCCTCGTCGTGGACGACGAGCGGAGCATGCAGGAGTTCCTCGAGATCCTCTTCCGCCGGGAGGGCTACGACGTGACGACCGCGGGAGACGTGGACGGCGCGCTGGTCGCGCTCGGCTCCGACGACTTCGACGTCGTGATCTCCGACATCCAGATGCCCGGACGCTCCGGCATCGAGCTGCTGCGGGCGATGCGCGAGGTCTCGCCCGAGACGCTCGTCGTGATGATCACGGCATTCGCCACCACCGAGACGGCGATCGCCGCGATGCGGGAGGGCGCGTACGACTACGTCACCAAGCCGTTCAAGCTGGACGAGATCCGCCTGGTGGTGGAGAAGGCGCTGGAGAAGAAGACCCTCGCCAGCGAGAACCGCCGCCTGCGAACCGAGCTCCGCACGCGCTCGCGCAGCCGCGCCCTGATCGGCAACAGCACGGCGATCCAGCGGGTCTACGAGCTGGTGGCGCAGGTCGCCGAAACCAAGACCAACGTGCTGATCAGCGGCGAGAGCGGCACGGGCAAGGAGCTGGTGGCGCGAGCGATCCACGAGGCGAGCGAGCGGGCGGAGCGCCCGTTCGTCGCGGTGAACTGCGCGGCCATCCCGGAGACGCTGCTCGAGAGCGAGCTCTTCGGGCACATGAAGGGCGCCTTCACCGGCGCCGTGAACGCCAAGGAGGGCCTGTTCGAGGTCGCCGACGGCGGGACGCTCTTCCTGGACGAAGTGGGCGAGATCCCGCCGTCCTTGCAGGTGAAGCTCCTGCGCGTGATCCAGGAGAAGACGATCCGCCGGGTGGGCGGCACCGGTGACCGGCGGGTCGACGTGCGGATCCTCTCGGCCACCAACCGGCGGCTCGAGGAGGAGGTGGCGGCGGGTCGCTTTCGCGAGGACCTCTACTACCGGCTGAACGTGATCACGGTGGCGCTGCCGCCGCTGCGCGAGCGGCTGGAGGACGTGCCGCTCCTGGTGCACCACTTCCTCGAGAAGTACTCGCGCGAGCTCGGCAAGACGATCGAGGGGGCGAGCCCGGAGGCGATGGAGCGCCTCCTGGCCTACTCCTACCCCGGCAACGTTCGCGAGCTCGAGAACGTGGTCGAGCGCGCGGTGGCCCTCTCCCGCGGCGGCAGCATCGAGCGCGACGCCCTGCCGCCGACCTTGCTGCGTGTGCCCGAGACGGCGGGGCCGGCGCGCCTCCCGACCTCGGGCGCCAACCTGGACGAGCTGGTGAACGACTACGAGCGGGGCCTCCTGCTCGAGGCGCTGCAGCGCGCGGGAGGGGTCAAGAAGCGGGCGGCCCAGCTCCTCGGCGTCTCCTTCCGCTCCTTCCGCTACCGACTCGAGAAGCTCGGCCTCGACGCCCCCGGCCCCGAAGAAGCGGAGTAGCGCCGCCGTGGAGCGGCGGAGCGGCCTGCAGGGCGAGCTGCTCTCGAGCCTCGCGCTCGTGATGGCGCTCGGCATGAGCCTGCTGGCCGCGGTGCTGCTGCTGCACGGCGAGGCGCGGCTGCGCGAGCTCCTCGGGAGGGCGCTGCTCGCGGAGTCCCGGGCGCCGACGCCCTTCCTCGACCCGCTGGTTCCCGACACGTATTGGTGGCGGGTGGAGGCCTCCGGCGAGGTCCGTCCACTGGGCGGGGAGGGCGAGGCCATCGACCCGGACTCGGCCCGGCTCGCCGCCGAGGCCAAGGAGCGGGGCGCCGCGCTGCTCGGACTCGGCGCGCCGTGGCAGTCGGTACGCTTCGCGGCGCCGCGCGGCCACGGCGAGGTGCTGGTGGCCCGGCTCCCGCGCGAGGCATCGCTCCGGCTGCGCACGGCGCCCTGGGTCGTGGCGTTCGGCGTGCTGGTGGCCGATGCCTTGATCTTCTCGGCCTTCGGAGCCCGCCTGCTGCGCGGCCGCGTCGTCCTCCCGCTGGCGCGGCTCGCCGCGGCGGCGCGCGCCATCGCCGACGGCGCCTTCGACGCACGCGCCCCGGTGGAGGGCACGCACGAGACGGCCACCGTGGCCTGCGCCTTCAACGAGATGACCGACGCGCTGGCGCGGCGCGGCGAAGCGCTCGAGAAGGCGGTGCGCGAGCTCCGCGAGGCGAACCGGAGCCTGCGCACCGCGGAGGCCGGTCTCGCGCGCGCGGAGCGGCTCGCGGCCGTCGGGCGACTCGCGGCAGGCGTCGCCCACGAGGTGGGCAACCCGCTCGGGGCAATGCTCGCGTTCGTCGATCTGGCACGGCGCGACCCCGCGCTTTCGGAGCAGGGGCGGGTGCATCTCGAGAAGGCCGGACGCGAGGGCGAGCGGGTGCGGCGGATCCTGCGCCAGCTTCTCGACTTCTCCCGTCCGCCGGCGCTCGAGCCCGGGCCGCTCGACCTGCCGCGCCTGGCCGAGGAGACCGCCGGTCTCGTCACCGCACAGCGTCGCTACGCCTCGGTGTCGGTCCGGGTGGAGCGGGAAGGCGAAGTGCCGGAGGCGCAGGCCGACGCCGGAGCGGTGGCGCAGGTCCTGCTGAACCTGCTGCTGAACGCGGCGGACGCGGCGCTCGCCGCGCCGGCGCCCTGGGTGAGAGTGGTCCTGCGCGCGGCCCCGCTGCGCCTGCGGGCGGGCGAGGACGAGGCGGCGGCGGCCGGGCGGCGAAGCCTCGACGGGGTGGCCTGCGAGGTGAGCGACGCGGGACCCGGCGTCCCGGAGGAGGACCGGGAGCGCATCTTCGATCCCTTCTTCACCACCAAGCCGCCGGGCGAGGGGACGGGCCTCGGCCTCGCCAACGCGCTCCGGCTCGCCGAGGAGCTCGGCGGGAGCCTCGAGCTCGCGCCCGGCCTGGCGGACCAGGGCGCGCGCTTCGTGCTCCGGCTGCCCGCTGCCAGCCGCCCCGCAAGCGACTGCGGGGTGCGCAAGGAGATGCGGGGCGCCGGGCCTGTCGGGGAATCCGGCCCCTCCGCGGGATCCTCAAGCAATCCAGGGGGTTAACCGAGAAGTGGAACACGGCACGGGGATTGCTCCCCGCCGTGTGACGGGCGAGCGCCGCGAGGCGCCGCCGGGAGGCGGTCCGTGAGCCGAGATCGAAAACGGGGCTTCACGCTGCTCGAGGTGATGGTCGTGGTCGCGATCATCGGAATCCTCGCGGCCGCGATGGTGCCGCAGCTCAGCCAGTGGCTGGCGGACCAGCGCGTGAAGGCGGCTGCGCGCGACGTGGGCGACGCGTTCGCGATCGCGCGCATCGAGGCCATCCGCACCGGCCAGTACCAGGTGGTGCTGTTCCAGACCGACGTCGCGGGCGCGACCCTGCTCGACGGCAACGGCAATCCGGTGCCGATGCAGATCGTGAGCGACGGTCGGCCCGGCGCGGCGCTCCACAACTGCAAGGCCGATGCGGGAGAGGCTGTGCGGTCCTTCCCCGCGGAGAACGGCGTGAGCTGGGGCGTGACCTACGCCACCGCGCGCGCGACGAACGACCCCGGTGTCGGCACCTACACCACCGGCTCGAGCTTCCAGGACCCGAACGGCAACGACGTCACCTGGGTGATGTTCGGGCCGGACGGCAATCCCGTCACCATGACCGCGGCCTGCGTCGCCGGCACCGTCGGCACGGGCGGCGGCGCGATCTACGTCACCAACGGCCATCGCGACTACGCGACCGTCCTCTCGCCCCTCGGCGGCGTGCAGGTCAGCGCCTGGGACGCGTCGCTCGGTCAGTGGAGGAACTGATGCCTGCCATCCGCGTCGCAGGGCGCCAGCGCGCCGGGGGCTTCACGTTGCTCGAGGTGGTGATCACGCTCGGGATCCTCTCCGTGGGCCTGCTCGGCCTCGCCGTGATGCAGCTCGAGGCCATGCGCGGCGGCAGCACGGGCCGCCACACCAGCGAGGGCGACGCCATCGCGCGCACCCAGGTCGAGCAGGCGGAGCAGCTCGCCTGGGCGAGCTTCGCGCAGACCGGCGGCTGGGCGATCCCGCCCTGGCTCCCGGCCGGCACCGTCACGAACCAGGTGAAGGACGCCGCCGCCACGCACGACGAGATGGTCTACACCGTGCGCTGGCGGGTCACCGATCTCGTCGCGAGCCAGACGCGCTCCGTCGACGTCCAGGTGACGTGGAACGAGCCGCGCCGACCCAACCGGAGCATCGTGATCTCCACGGTGCGCCACAACTACGAGTTCTGACGCCATGCGACGCTCCTCCGGCTTCTCGCTCGTCGAGCTGATGATCGCGGTCGCGCTGACCGCCGTGGTGGTGCTGTTCCTGATGCAGACCTTCACGACCCAGCAGCGCTCCTACGTCGTGCTCGATCAGACCATCGAGGTGCAGCAGAGCGCACGGGCGATCTCGGACCTGCTGGAGCACGACGCGCGGCAGGCCGGGATGCTGACGCCCCGGGGCGCGGCGGCCTGCGGCACGGACAGCACCACGGGCCCGGACACGCTCTTCCTGGCCGACGCGGACGTGATCAAGGTGACCTCGCCCGGCGGCTACGTCACGCCCAGCTACTACGCCCAGGTCACCTCGGGCTACGGCGGGAGCGGCAGCCAGACCCTGAACCTCGACACGCTGTCCCCGGACGGCGATCCGAGCATCGACACCAACGGCGACGGCGCGCCCGACAGCGACTTCCGGGTGAACGGAGGCGCGATCCTGGTCGACGCCAACGACCCGAGCCGGGGGAGCGACTGCGGGATCGTGGTGTCGGTGACCTTGCCGCGGACCATCGTGGTGCAGTTCAACAGCGGCCTCGTGATCCCTCCCGGCGACAAGATCGTGGTGGTCCCCGCGCACGCCTACAGCGTGAACCCCCAGAACCAGCTCCTGCGCGACGGGATCGTCCTGGTGCAGGACGTCGAGGACCTCCAGGTCGCCTACTTCTACGACGTGAACGGCAACAACGTGATGGACGGCGCCACGACCGAGTACCCGGGGAGCTCGGGGAACGGCGTGCCCGTCTACCAGTCGAACGTGTGGGGCCGCGACAACCTGCGAGAGATCCGGGTCAACGTCGTGGTGCGCACTCGGGCGGCGATCCCGGGGGACAACAACGAGGTCTTCCCCAACACCGAGAACCGGCAGGCGGTGGCGGCGACGGACGGCTTCCGGCGCCGCGTCTTCACCTCGACGGTGAAGCTCCGCAACTCCTCCTTCGAGACCCCCTCCTACCCGGACTGAGGACGACCATGACGGACCGGAACCGACGCGAGGCAGGATCGGCATTGCTGGTGGCGATGATGCTGCTGGTGCTGATGGGCCTGATCGGCCTGGCGGCGCTCCAGACGGTGAGTCAGGACCGGCAGGTGGCGGGCTACCAGAACCGCGCCCGGCTGGCGCTCTACGCCGCCGACGCCTCGGTGGCCCTCGTGAGCAATCTGCTGCGCGACCCCAAGGACTGCTCGACCGCCCTGGTGGTGCCGAGCGGGAACCTCGGCGACAGCACGGTCTTCCCCTACGGGCAGCCGAGCTACGGCCCCGACCCCGAGGTCGCGACGCCCCTGAAATGCGTGGGCAAGGCGCCGGCGGACCCGAGCCTCGGCGTGAATCTCACCTGGGGCCGCGCCCGCTTCCAGAGTCTGGTCTGGGAGGTCCACTCCATCGGACAGACCGCCGACGGCTCGACCGCGCGGGTCGAGACGCGCCAGACCGGGCTCTCGGGCAGCCAGGGTTACAACTGAGCGACTCGCCCGTTCGCGATCCGAGACGAGGCACCCCCGTGCGCGAGGAGACACCGATGAAGGCCAGCCGACGCATCCTTCGAGCGTTCTTCGCCGCAGCCGTGCTCACGGGCGCGCTGCTCGCGGGCGGCCGCGCGGGAGCGGACGACACCTCGCTCTTCTCCTCGTCCGTCGCGCCCAACGTGCTGATCCTGCAGGACAACTCGGGATCGATGAACGAGGTGGTGTGGCATCCCGCCTTCATCCCCGGCGGCACCTATCCCACCAACTACACCTATCCCCTCTGCACCGACGCGAGCCTGATCACGTACGCCGGGGCGAGCCAGACGGTGTTCCTGACCTCGTCCGTGAGCAAGACCTTCTGCGGGCGCACCCGGACCCTCTACGTGGATCCGGCGCTGGCGCCGCTCGGCAACAGCACGCGGTGGCTCCTGTCGTACATGGAGTGGTACTTCAGCCAGAACGCCGACGCCTACGTCTCGGACATCCTCTCCACGACGAACGGGACCACCTCCGCGTGCCTCGGCGGCGGCACCTACTCCAAGTACATGCGCTCGAAGCTGAGCGCCGCGAAGCAGGTGCTGCGCGACGTGATCTGCCAGGTGAACGCGACCGGCAAGGTGCGCTTCGGGATCGCGGTGTTCCGAACCAGCAACACCGACGGTGGCTTCGTCACGGTGCCGGTGAACGACTACACCTCCACCCAGGCCACCGCCCTGGCGAACGGCATCTCCGCCATCGACGCCGACGCCTGGACGCCGCTCGGCGAGAGCCTGTACCAGCTCTACAGCTACTTCATGAGCCGCACCAACAGCAACCTCCCGGTGGGCAAGGACGGCGCGACGAAGTTCTCGCCGTACGTCTTCAGCACCAGCGGATCGAACAGCCCCTCGAATGCCCCGCCGAGCCCGGTGCAGTACAAGTGCCAGAAGAACTTCGTCATCATCATCACCGACGGCGAGTCCACGCAGGACAACTTCGTGGCGGCGAGCGGTAGCACGGGCCAGGGCTTCAGCAACTTCCAGACGCTGATCGGCGACTACAACCCCGACGGCGAG
>Ga0316628_100001654_pt1 | contig 15938 bp, 16 predicted proteins | sample OWC_Aug_M2_C1_D5_FD_207648 | JGI IMG/M metagenome (GOLD analysis project Ga0316628, IMG submission 207648) | Wetland soil microbial communities from Old Woman Creek delta, Ohio, United States - OWC_Aug_M2_C1_D5_C | ecosystem: Environmental > Terrestrial > Soil > Wetlands | place: USA: Ohio... | reverse complement strand
ATAGCCCGGCCAGCGCTCTGTTCACAGCCAGACGGAAAGCCGCATCGTTGCGGCGCATCATGAATCCATATGGCTCATAAGAGAACAAAATGCTAGGAAGAGCGAAGTTGCTTGGGTCCTTCGAAGTCACCGCAAGACCAACCAGGATCCCACGATCAGAGGCGAATGCTTCTGCCAAACCCTTCTCGACAGCTGCTAGCCCTTCGAGATGGTTTTTGACTCGAACCAGCTGAACGGTAACAAATTCCTCCTTGAGAAATTTAGTTAAAGCGGTCTCAGTGGTGGTTCCGGGGATAACCGCGATGCGCTTATCTGCCAAATCAGCGACAGCGCGGAGCTTAAAGTCCGATTTCGTCAGCAAGCCGCCGCCGTCTACGAAAGTCATGAGACTGAAATCCACCCGCTCCTGACGCGAGAGACTTGCGGTGGTCGTCCCGCATTCGATGTCCACCTTGCCCGATGCCACCATCTCAAGACGGTTCTCGGTTGTGACCGGCACCCAGTTGAGCTTGAGATTGATCCCAAGCTGCTGTTGAATTCTGCTGGCGATATGTGTGCAGAGGTCGATGGAATAACCGACAGGTTTTTTGTCTGGGCCGGGAAAAGAGAACGGCGGTGCCGAGGTGAGATAACCGAGCGTGAATGTGCTCGACTCCTTGATCTTCTTAAGCGTGCCGTCCAGTTCTTGGCCAATCGCCGGGCTGGTAAGGACAGCGGCTGCCAGCAATGCGCCAAAGATAATTTTCATTCTGGTCATAGATGTCTCTTCGCAGAAATTCCGCAAGCGGTGCCTCCGGCGATGGCCGGAGCGAGTCGAGGGATCGATTCGATAACCCAATTTTGCTGAAAAACCCTAAGCATGCTTCGACCGGGCTCAGCATGAACGGAAAATCTCCAAAAATTACAATCGCTCCTCCGTTCGTCCTGAGACTCGAAGGATGAACGCAGGCCTTTCAGAATCTAACCTTAACCCTGACACCTGAAACCTGATTTACTAGTTACCTTTCTCCGCTCCCCTCGACACTCGTCACTCGACCCTCGTCACCCGTCTCACTTACCGCACCAGCGGCACGCCGGAAGCGATATCGTACTTCACGATCGCCCTGATCTTATTTTCGATCTGCAAGTAACGCACGACTTTTCGCACCGGCAGTACTTTGCTGAGCTTCGGCGCATAGGCGCTCTTGAGATCCGCTTCCGCTTGCTCGATCCCCAACGCCTCGTTGATTAGCTTCTTCGCCTTATCGTCGGTGAGCGACTTGGCCCGGTAGTCGTCCGCGTAGCTCTCCAGCAACTTAACGATGCGTTGGTTAATTTTTTGCAAGTCTTTTTGGTACTGCTCATAGATCGGCCAAAAGCCTTTCGCCTCCGACTCGGTCAGGTCCATATTGGCTGCCACGACCAACTTTTTATCGGCTTTGATCTTATCGCGCAAAATTTGCATGTTGTCGGCGGGCTTATCCTGCGCCAAACCAGGTGTGGTAAACGCTAAAAGCGTCAATGCCATCAGCACGCCTAGTGTTTTTTTTGCGAAATCCATTCTCATCGCATTTCTCCTTTAGTTAACGAAATATTGGAACGTTGGAAGACTGGAATATTCGGAAGATTGGAACATCATTCCTTTATTCCATCATTCCGTGTTTTCACTTTCCATTCTTCCGTTATTCCACCGTTCCAGTATTCCAATCTTCAGTCTTCCATTCTTATTTACGGATTCGGGTTGATTTTCGTGATCTTCGATCCTTGAATGCCGACCCCCCCCATCAACCCCTTTTGGTCGAAGATAAGCGCATACACGCCTTTCTGCAGAGTTGTCGTCGACAAGTTCTTGCCGAAGCCGGCATCCAATACGACCAGGCTCGGTCCTGTCCCAAGCTCCCAGCCGTCACTGTTGTTAAGATACTGAACCGATGCGTCGTCCATGAAGAACAACACATAGCCGAACGCCTGAGCTCCGGCTTGAAAACCATACGAAGCCGCCAGCGACCGGTAATAGGCGACGGTCTTGCCGCCTTTGCGCAATGCGCCGTCACCGAATTGCCCCGCAATGATGAATCCGCCCTTGACGATGCTCGGGAAAACCAGCACCGCCACAGCCTTGTCGCCCAAAGCTTTCGCCCCCGGTGTACTCTTGTAGAGTTTAGCCAACGCCGCCCTGGCGTCACGGTCGATGGCGCTCGCGCTCGCCGCCAGCGCCGCAGCCGGACTCAAAACATAGATGGTCAACACCATCAATGTCAGCCCGACGATCAGGTTTCCCATCTTGGATTTTCGGTTTTTTGCTCTCATTCTGTGCTCCTGTCATCAATATAGAAGGTCATGCCACTCGACTCTCGTCCCTCGCCACTCCACCCTACTGAACCAACGGCACCGTGGCTGCAAGGTCGTAGCGCAATAGAACGCGGTATTCGTTTTCAATTTGCAGGTAACGCGCCGCCTTCTTCGCCGGCACGGCTTGCAACACTTTCGGCGCATAAGTACTCCGGCGCTTGGCGTCCTCCTGTTCAAAGGCGATCCACTCGTCGAGCAGCTTCTTCGCTTTTTCATCCGTCAGCGACTTGTTGTTGTAATCCGCAGCGTAGCTCTGGAGCAAGCGAAGAAGCCGCTCGTTGCTCTTTTGCAGATCGTTCTGGTATTCCTCGTAGACCGGCCAGAATTTTTTAGCTTCCGACTCGGTCAGCTCCATGTACTTCGAGACGATCAATTTCTTGTCCGCTTTGAGCTTTTCATGGATGATTTCCAGGTTGCTCGCCGGCTTGTCGCCCTGAGCAGGTTTGGGTTGCGCGAAAGCTGCCCCCGTTGCCAAGCTCAGGAGTCCGGCTCCAAGCAAAGCAGCCCTAGCGGAGCGTAAAGCGACTATTCTTATGTTCATACACCTCTCCTTTAATTGTTTAGTGTTGCGTCCCCATCGAACGTGGAGCGGAATGATGGAATTATGGAATAATAATTTTTGCAGCTGTGCGGCGCCGTTCACTTGATCCACCCCTCTTCTCGGTAATAGCCCGCTATTCGTTCGGCTAACACCTGCGCGGTGCGCTTCGCATCCGCATCGACGGTTGCGTCCCCTGCTGCTCCCGGCTTCAAGCCGCTCGGCGTGACTGTCTCCCCCTCTCCGACAAGTTGCATCTTGAGCCCCGTTCCCTGGAAGAGTTGGACCCGCGTGCGCACTTGGCCGTCGCGCAGCGCAAAGCCCACTGTAGTTGTGCCATTGCCGCCACCGTCGCTGCGCAAAAATCTCCCCCTGATCGAAGCGGTGCGGTCTCCCGGCGCTGCCCCGTCCCCGGCGCGATCCGCCTCGATGCCCCGGCTGCGAAGCTCCGCGACGAGATTCGCCGAAAGCGCCCGTGTCAGCGCTTTGCCGACCCGCACATCCTCTTCGGTCTGGGGCGCGACACCGGATCGACGCTCCGCTCCCGCTTCCTCGGGGGTCACAGCAAAATCGAACACGAGCACGCGATCGGGCCGCGAAAGCCCTCTGGTCGCGCGGAATGTCGGAGTCATAGTCGTCTCGGCGCAGCCGGCAAGCAGAAATACCGCAAAACACAATTGGATCGCCGGCTGCACCCGGCATCGAAGCCTGATCATAGATTTCTCCCCTTCAGCCCGAGCGTTTTCTCTGAGACAATAGAACTTCTTCTCGCCCAAACTCAGGCCTTGTTACCCTGCTCCACTCGCCTTTCGTTACCTTCCCCTATCTTTTTATCGAATAGTGGGGTGGCTGTATATTGGACTTAGGTCCAATAGGCGCGGAACCATTATCACTCCGAGACTCCAATCGTTGACGAATAAAAATCCGAAAAATTCAAACTCATGGACTGGTCGAGAGCTGGGCCAGAGGGGTGTGTACAACGACCGGTCCCTGACCTAAGTGCTCGATCAAAATTCGTTTCACCTCTTCAATGGTTTCGGGATGCGACTGAGTGGAGTGGCCGGAGTGCACGACCTTTTCCGACTCGACTCCTTCGATGTGCGCGCTTTCGTAGGCGACCACTCCATCCGTTCTGCCTGTCAATGGTCCCTCGCCGAGCACCGCGATGATCGAGTGGGCGGTAATACCAGGATCAATGGTGAGATCATTCAATGCTTTTAAGAACGGATGGCCTGGACTCATATTGTCCACGGAGGTTGGAAGCTGGCTCATCCCGAGCTGTGCGAAGGCCCCTCCTTTCAGAACATCTTGGAATTGTGAAACCAGCGTGCCCGGTAAATTGATAAACCTTCTAAGCAGATTGAGGACCCAGCCGGCTGCTTGATAGCTCCCCCGATGCGGCGTAGCGATGAAAATCACGCGCTTGACAGTCGGGACGGGATCAAAAAATTCCGCCTCGCGCAAAAGCTCTCGGGTGTCGGCAGGCATGTCCACCTGGTCGAACGGTTCGCTGCTGGCGATTTCCCAGAAGCGGTTGCCGCTCTTAACGGCCATGAGCTTGGTCAAAAGACCTCCCTGGCTATGGCCAATGACGACCATGCGCTGCAACGCGGCGTCCTCTCCCTTTGGATCGAGATCCTTTACGATGTTTTTTAACGCCCGACGCAACAGCATCGCGGAGTATAGAATCGGCTGGCCGGTGTTGTATTGAAACAGCCAGAACTGGTAACGACCTTTAATAGTCGGGTCTTGTGTGAGCTCATTGATCATATCCGCCCACCGCGCCGGACTCGATGCCGTCCCGTGCACCAGAACCACAGGGATCTGCCCCGGCCGATAGGGGTGCATCATAATCAGCCCATCGCCAATTATTTGCTGTGGATCCGCAAAGCGGAAACCGGCGATTTCGAAATTCCACACCGGCGCCCCCTCAAGTTGGTAGGCAAGAGCCGCGGTTGGCTCGAGCTCTAGCGGAACGTCGCGCCCATCGAGCTTGACCGTAGACGTACGGTCGGCTGCGTAGATCTCCAGCCTGCCTTTGAGCTTTCCGGTAACGACCCCGCGTCGCGGCGCAGCGATCTGGACAACCGCTGTCACCGGCACTTTTATGCGCGGTGGAATCCGCTTGCGTGCCTCCTCCGCTTGCGGGCCAGACCCGACCGGCTCCAATTCGGCGGCCAGCGGAGCGCCGATTCCGGCCTGACGGTAGCGATTGCTAAAACCGCGGACTTCAAAATCGCCGACGGGAACGAACCGTTTGAAGCGGAAGCCACCCCATAAATAACTGGCTTGATCCACTGACAATTCCAGCTCACCGAAGGGCAGCGCTAGTTTGCCTTCTTGCAACACGACTTCCTCTCCATCCGGCGTGTCTAAGCCGCGAACGAGACCCAGATTGTATAAATCCGCCGCCAGGCGGCGGCGCGGATCGAGCGGATCAGGTGGCGGTGTGCCGTCTTCAGGAAAGAGAAAGGCGTAGGCGTACACCGCTGAAGCTAAATAGTATTCATTTTTTCCTGTCTGCTCAGCGTAATAGAAGGACAATTCCGATAATGCAAAAAGCCGATCCGGAGTCGCACGGCTTTCAAGCACCTGGCGCATTTCTTTCAGCGCCGCCTCGGGATCTTTCTCGTATTTCTCTGTCAGGTTGGAGCGATGCAAAACCTGCGTGGACCAACTGCTTGGTTTGCCCGCGGAGAGCACGTTGGCGGTGAGAGCGTAGTAAGTGTCCTGCGTACTACCGCGAGTGACGCCAATGGGCGTGGCGCAACCCGCTGCGAAGGCAAGAAACAGTGCCAGTGCGCAAATTAAAGCAGAGAACCCGGATGCTGAGGACAGTTTATTTTTTTGAAGTGTAATGATCATGGTAAAAGGAGTAGCCATTCACCCACTCCTATCGTCCCATCCGCCGGTCATAAGCCCGGGAGATTCGACCAGCCAATCCCGGGTCCGCTCCCTTGGGACCGCGAACACTAAACTCGAGCCGTACGCTTCCATCCGCCTGCGTCCTGACGTAGATGGTAATCTCTTGCTCGCCTCGGGTTCCGGAGATCGCGCCGCTGGCTCTGTCCTCTGCGGTAATCTGTACACCTTCGTCCTGGGCTGCATTGATCGCCGCGCTCCAGGCGCGATCGAAGGTGCTGGGAGGAGGCGCGTAGGACGCCGGCTCACAGCCGTAACCCAAGATTATTGCGGCCGCAGCTACCACGACCAGGGCGAGTGCCCCAGTCCGGTAGTGGTAAGCTACTCTACACCTAAACCCTAGCAAGGCCCTTTTTAGAGCCGCAGACGTCATTTCTCCATTCAGCATTCTTTGCTCCTTAAGCACGTGTAAACTCTGCGATGATCAGTCCAGGTCACAGCGATTTCATATGCATCTCATACATGACTCTAAGAGGCGCGATAACAAATTCGCATTTCTGACCCATGAATCTATCCGCTCGTTTCGGCCTCCCTAGGCTCGCCATCAATCCACGCCGCGAGCAGGGCGTCGGCCACGGCGAGGATGACTGGACCGACGAAAATACCGATTAGACCAAAGGCCAGAAGACCACCGACCACGCCGGCGAAGACAAGGAGCAGCGGCAGATCCGCGCCCTTCTTGATCAGGATCGGACGCAAAAAGTTATCCATGGTGGCCGCGACGATCATCCAGATAAGCAGAAACGTTCCCCACGCCGAGTCGCCGTTCCAATAGAGCCAAGCCACCGCACATGCTAAGACTGGCACAACGCCGATCTGCGCAATCGATAAAAGCAGCATCACCCCGGTGAGCACGCCGGCAAAAGGCACCCCGGCGATCGCCAAGCCGAGACCGCCAAAAACCGCCTGCGCGAGCGCGGTCACCACTACGCCGAGAGCAACGCCGCGGATCGTCTGGCCGGCTAGAAAAACTGCGTTTTCCCCGCCCTGGCCCGCCAGACGCTGTCCGAAGCGCACGAGACGCCGTGTCGCACGCTCGCCGTTAACGTACATGGCAGCCGCGAGAATGACCGTTAAAAGAAATTCCACTAATAAGACACCGACGCTACCCAACTGGGCGGCAAACCATTTGATCACGCCGCCGGCATAAGGGGCGGCCCTGGTCCCGATTTCCTGTAGCCCCACGGCCCCAATATAGCCCCATAACTCGGCTGCCTTTGCGCCGACGACGGGTAGGTTTGCTACCCACTCCGGTGGCGAGGGTGTCTTGAGGGCGGCCAGCGACTTTGTCCATTCGGCGATCTCATCCACGTTGGAGACAATCGTGCCGATGGCCAATGTCAGCGGCACCACCAGAACAGCTAGCAGCAACAGTGTCATCACCGTAACGGCCAGTGCGCGCTTGCCCCAGAGCCACGACTGTACGGAAATCATAAGAGGCCACGTGGCCACCACGATCGTCGCCGCCCACACGATCGCTCCGATAAAAGGCCGCAGTATCCAGATAGAAGATCCGATAAGGGTCACAATGAAGATTACTGCGAGCACGATACGGGTGATGTCACGCTGTATTTCGGCCATCTTCAATTTACCTTCATGGGCTGTCAAATCAGTCCGTGATCCTTTATCCGACGGGAATGGTGATGATCGGCGCGCCTTGCTTGTCACCGGTTTCAGTAAGCGTGAAGAGGAACATGATAAAAGAAAAAAGCTGCTTGGAAGCCAGGTCCTTGTCATCGATCCAGTACCATTCTTGACGATAAGCCACGGCGGCAAAGGCATCGCCAGGGTTTTGGGGAGAGCTATGAATTCTTATGAGCGGCGCCACCGGAGCGCCATTTACTACCTCCGGCGCCGGCGTCGGATATGTCCGCCGTTCCGTCGCACTCTCAGCTGGAACCTCTATGTAAGACGCAAGATCAATAAGGATTTCGAGCATGGACCGGGTAAGTATGGCGATCTCCTTGTCATTGGAAGCCACTGAACCGTAAACCACATTGACTTCCTCGGCCTTGGGATCAAGACCCAGAAGTTTGCGCACCTCGGCTCGATCTGCCTCAACCGCTGGGCTGGGCTTTTTGCTAAATACGACGAAAGCCGCCGTCTGTTCACCGGTCTTCCGCACTCGCATGCCGAGATCCCCGGATTTCTGGATACGGCCCAATTTTTCCACCAAGGGATAGAACTCGGGGTCGGCCTCGCGCATTCGCGCAGCACCACCGAATCGGCTACGTATGCCATTGATGCTATGCGTGGCAAGCCGTAGCACCATATCTACCGGATACCCCGCTTGGAGAAAATTCAGAATCGCGGCCGGCGGGATTGGAGTCATGAGACTGCGGGCGAACTTTTCTCCGCTGAGAGGCGAATACGTGATTGTGGGTCTCTCAGCGTACCTTCCCAAAGCCGTCAAACTGTATAGCGCACTAAATGGCCACGGGGGTACAGGGGTGTTCTCAGTCCAATTGCCGGAAAACCCAAGCGAGCCCTCGACTCCGTATGTGCTTATCAGCGAGGCCACATCAAGAAAGACCGGCGCATCCCCATAGCGAAGCTTGACGAGGTTGACAAGCATCTGCGATTTCCACGAATCTGAGATCGCCGCAATGTAATCAAACCGATCCCGCGCGACCGTGCGCGGTCCGAGGCTGACACAGCCACTTAATCCTGTCACAATCAGAATTACAGTTGGGAAAATTTTCCACTGCATGTATCTCTCCTGAGGCATTGAAGTCAGCCTGAAACCTCTGCAGCGTTCATCAGCAAACGGGCAGAAGATGCACCGTGCAGGTACAGTTCGCCTGGTATCTTCATCGCTTCATGCCGAATGATGTTTCATCGGATCCAAAAACGTCACCCTCCCGGTGGCGGATGCCGGAACAAACTCATTCCACCGCACAAAATGCGATGAAATCAGGTTGGCGCTTCCTAGTTCCTTTTAGCGGTTGGTAGCCAAGTTGTATATTGGACTTTGGTCCAATGCAGGTGGGGGCAGTTTTTGCGATTAATTGTTGCTCTGCGAGCGCAGAGCCTGCGCACTTGACCGCAATCCTCGCTGTCCCTAAACACGGTTTTTTCGGAGAACCGAGCAGCGGCTGTGGCAACCCGCAGCGAGGACGATCTTATTACCAAACATCCAGCTCAGCTCGTGAATGGCCTTGCTGGACCGGCGGGTCTAACTTTAGGCAACGGACTTTACGCTACTGTTCGTTTTTGTATCAATTCTGAAAGGACCGTCGCGTCCAGATGCGCCCATCGAGCCAGTAGTGGCAAAAAAGTCCGCCCACGCCCAGTGGAGCGAGCCATGCCAGTCCGAGCCAACCACCGACAACTGCTCCGCCAAAACCGATGACGGGCCACGTAAGAAAAGATGCGGCGAATTTTAATTCCTGGCTTAGCACGCCACCAGCGTTGTCCAAAGCTTTCGAATAAAAATCTTTCGTTGCCGGGTCAATAGCTGTTTTCCTCACCGCCTGAAAATTCCCTGTGCGCCGGGCCATGGCATAGGTGAAATAAAGATATTGGACTTCATGATGCACGGCGAGGACCAACAAAAACGACGCATTCGATGCGCCGAGCACGTAACCGCTGCCAAAGGCGACGGCATGCGCGAGGACTACCCACCACTCGCCTGGATGAATCAGCAGCCTATCCGTCTGATTTGCGCTATCCAGCCGCTCGCCGCGATTGCGCCGGAGCGTCCAGGCAAGATAAGCGATCACCCAGGCCGTTGCGGCCAAGGCAACGATCGAAGTAATTCCCGCGCCGAAGGCGAGCGCGAGATAGGGTTTTCCTTCGTAGTCTGCCGGGGCAAGATGAGTGTAGGCGAGCGTGGCCGCCAACATGGGTAGATAGATGGCTCCACGGAACAAAAAATCGTGCGCTCGCGAAACCGGTTCGCCGACCTGACGCTGGTAAAAGCGGGCCACCCCAAAACTCTGCCGCCCACGGTGCCAGACGGCAGTATACATGGCGATGGATGTAAGCAAGATCGTTTGGCCGCCCATCGAAAGAGCGTAAGTTAGCGCCAGGATGACCACTGGGATCAGCAGCACATCGACCTGGCGATGACGCCAGAGCCGACGCCGTAAAACGGCATCGTAGGTTGCTCCCAGGTGGAATTCGGATAACACGAAGTCCACGGCGTCGAGTTCCCGGTCACCATGCCAGAGAATGACAAGGACTCCGGCAAGCAGTGCAACTGAAGCCCCACCGCAAGCGAGCCAAAAGTCCGCTCGGCGCGAAAAAAGCCACACGGGCCGCTCAGATGAGGCGTGAGTTTCCACCGACATCCCGTTCAGTCAAAATCCGAAACCCGAATATCGAAATCCGAAATACGAAAATTGGAATGTTGGAATTATGGGCATGGAAATTTGGAACGCTGGAACAGTGGAATACTGGAATATTGGAAACATCAGTCCATTATTCCACCATTCCATCTTTTTTTTAAATTCCACCATTCCATAATTCCAGTGTTCGCTTTAACACTAGAACAGTATCCCGAACAACTTTTTCAAGAGTTCCTCGAACGGCATCATGGTGAGCGCCAGCGGTACAACCGGCGCGAGCGTCGCGGCCACCAGGCGAATCAAGGCGTCTCTTGTAATCGGCGCGATTTGCATCGTCCGCACCACCTCGAAGCTGTTGGCCAGATCGGCGAGGGACTGGATGTCAGCGCTGCCGACCAACGGCTCATCGGCGGGCGCGCCGCTGCGCAGCCACTTGGCGTCGAACTCGCGCACGTAGCGCTCGGCCAGCGCGCCATATTCGCGATTGCCTATCCGCTTCGCCTGAGCGAGCTGAGGAGCAAAAACCAATAGCGGGCCGAGCACCAGGCATAGCAGAAAGACAGCGACGACCGCGATCTCGACCTTGAACTCGGGCAGCGCGGCTCCGACGTAGAAAATGCGATTGGCGATCAATCCCGCAAGCAAGGCACCGTGCGCCACCGCCAGCGGCATGAAAGCAAAGACCGTGTTGGCAAGAAATCCCAGACCGCCGACACGGTCGGGATGGGTGGGGATCAGGCTCAACTGGATGCGTGACACCTGCCAGAGAAAGCGCGTCCAGATAAAAATGCGATAGTACCAACGCACTAGCAGGAACTGGAAGAGCGGCAGGCTCACGTACCCGTACCATAGTCCGGCGAGCGATAACTTCATGCCTTCGACGCCCGGCATTGCGTACCATGTGGCGGTAGCAAGCGCTACGTAATGACGCCAGATAAGCAGGACGCCGACGATGTATACCAAAGCGATCAGCAGCACCTCGGCAAGCACCGAGTTGCGCAGCCGAAAGGCCGACGCGATCGTGGCATCGAACCGTGGCAAGGCGCTTTCGGGAATCAAGTTGCGCTCCAGGAATTGCCGTACTACGAAGCGCATGCGCTGATGCACCACCAGCTCCGCAACGATCAGCAGCGGCAGCGCGACCAAAAAGCGGACGTGCACTTCGATGTCCAGCAGGAAGGGAACAGCCGCCCTCCCACCCAGCGCCTGTCCTTCCAGAACCGAGAGCACGAGCAGCGGCAGCCAAGCCAGCAGCGAGATTGCGAGGATCCTTTGCCGCATCAGCTCCAGCGCGTCTCCGGAGAGATGCGACCGGCGCAGAAGCTGGAAGAGCGGCCCGCCAAGAACCAGCGAAAAGTCCTGCGGTTTTCGGAACATATTGTTATTGGAGGTTGACGCCTGGGGTGTAACAGGCTTTGGCTCTTCGTTCATAATCAGACTCTCGCAAACAGTATCATCACCGCGCGTGGCTGAAACAGAGTCCGGCACTGACGGAGCCTTCTGCCGCGGGACAATGCAGGGTAGCTCTTCACTCGTAGATAATCCTTGGCAGTATCAACCGTTTTCATGTTCTTACCGGTTTGCGGGTACCGCCAAAACCGGGCATGGCGCGCCGCGGACAACACGATCGGTCACGCTGCCGCGCAAGGCATCAACGATACCCCTCCGGCCCTCGGTCGCCATGATGATCAGGTCGACTTCTTCTTGCGCCGCATCCAAGATTGCCGTCGCGACGTCGCCCTCACACCGCAGATCCTTCCACACACACGCCTGGCTCTCCGGGCGATTGAATTGCGGCAGCACATCACCATTCACATGAAGCGTCACGACCTCCACAGTCTCATCGCCCAACGCCTCGGCGGCACGGACGGCGCGGATCACCGCTTCCTGCGGATCCGGCTCGTAGTCGACCGGTAACAGGATGCGGCGCAGATGAATGTCTCCGTCAATTGATACGATGCCGCGGCATCCGCGGGGCACAAAGAGCGTCATTGCCTCGGTCCGGCGGGCGATCGCCTGAGCCATTGATGGTTTGAGCCAGAGCGGCAAGCCGTGGCGCCCGCGTGTGGCGAGCACGACCAAGTCCGGCTTTTGCTTGTCGATATGGTCGAGGCTCGCCCGCACCGGATTCCCGCGCGTATTCACTTTCGTGATACGCACCCCAAGTTTTTCGAAAACGGCGGAGCGAGGGCTCCCCGGCGCGAGCACCTGCCAACGCTCCAGAGTTTTTCGCACCCCCGGGAACTGAGCCCAATCTCCCGCATTGCTGCGACCGGCGTGAAGGATGCTTAAATCGGACTTCGTTAACAGAGCGATCGCAAGCGCGTGCGCAAACGCCAACTCGCTCACCTCGGAGAAATCCGAGGGATGGAAAATCGACTGTATAAAAGGAACTGTCTGTGCTGCTTGGCTCAAAGTACAAATTCTTTCAAGATTTTTTTGCCCCGAATCTTTGATCCCGCGTAAGAGGATAACCTTGCTCCAATATCCTGGCAGCTTCCTGCGCAGCCACAGCCTTACTCCAAAACCAACCTTGGGCGCAATCGACGCCTGCGGCGCGAAGAAAAAAGGCTTCTTCCCAGCTCTCTACTCCTTCAGCCACCGTGTGTAGACGCAGGGCAGCGGCGAGCGCGACGATGCCACGCAGCATTCTAGCCGCGGTGTGGTTGGTGAGAACGGTTTCGATCAAAGAATGATCAATTTTCAGAATGTCAAAATCGAGACCGACGATTTGCATCAAGCCGCTGTGTCCGGTCCCGAAATCATCGATTGCGACGCTCATGCCCGATTGCCGTGCACGCTGCAGCGCCCCGCGTCCGACAGAAGTTAAAGCTTGTCGCTCCGTGACCTCGCACACGATCCTGTTAAGATAAGGCGTTAACTCCAGTTCCTTGACGATCGACAAAACCTGTCCGCTGCCCAGTATGACGGGCGGAATATTGACACTTACATAAAAGTTTTGATGTTGTTCGAACAGGCGGCCCATATCATGGTGGATCGATGCCAAGATTGTCCGGATCAAAGCTATGAGAGTGTCGGGTCGTTGCTCAATTTCTTCGATGACTGGGCCTGCAGTGGTAATCGACCCATCTGCTTTAACCACTCGCGCGAGCGCCTCAAACCCTGCGACGGCACCCGTATTCAAATCAACGATCGGTTGGTAATGAGCGGTAAACTGCCGGGCGATTTCATCAGGCGTTGGAGCAGTCATGACTTCGAATCTTCTTATGCACGCGCGCGGGTATGCGTCAATTTTTGAATTTTACCGGCCGAACACTAACCTTTGCCGCGAACGCGCAGGGTCCAGCGGCGCTGGTGCTTGTGGGCACTCTCGCCTGACGGTGGCGGATGTTTTCTGCTCCGGCTCCTCCTATAGACTCGCGGGATTCTTCCCTCGTCACTCGTCACTTTCTCTACTACCTCGCCACTCTTTTCCTCGCCACTTGCGCTTGTCCCGCTTCATTTTCGCATCGACAATACCGTGTAATTTTGAACCTAGCACGCAAATCTACAAGGTATGCGATACATCCCCGGCATTGAAATCATCCCATGGCTCGAGATCGCCTCGGGCCAGATCGAACTGTTTTGACTCACTTGCGTTCACGATACCGCCACTCTTTCCGCCTCGTGATTCCTTTGCGTGCTTACTGCCAAATTTAATGAAACCGAGGCCATCAGCGCTATTGGACCTTGGTCCAATAAGGGGCGAGGTGGACTTCACGCAGAAATCCGAAGTTCGAATGGCAAAATGCGAGGCAAGTCAGGTTACCGCGCCAAGCATGTCCTTAGCCATTCGACTGCACTCAGGGTGAACGCCGCTGAAGGGACGACAAGAGCGCCAAGTGACAGGCCAGAGGTCCTGTCATCCCGAGCGAATACGAGGGATCTAAGAAAGATTTCTCTCTTCGTTCGAAATGACAATTCTTTCCCTTGCGGCCGTTGCCCTTCGCCCTTGCTGCTCAGGGTGGTGAGTTTATCGAACCACGGTCAGCCAATGGGTCACCCATTGTCCCTTACCGAACTTTCAACTGCAGCAATTTTCCCGAAGCATCGATTATTTCGACTGCCATCGTTTTCCCCTTTAAAAATTTTTATTTCTGCCCGGTGCTCTGAATGTCTCGATTCATGCTCTAGCGCAGGTCTACTACCGCCTGATCGAAGAGGTCAGCTTTGGGGTCTACCAGGAGCTAACAGAGAAAACGGAGTTTCTTTTTAACTTCATCTCCGTTCTCTCCGTTGTCTCCTGTTAGTTTTCCCGCCCTTCTTCACCCGCTACTCATCCCCGGCCCCTCTGTCACATCTTCTTACTTCATCTTGATCGTCAGTCCACTGGTGCCTAATTGGAGCTTGGCGCCCCGAGAAACCGATCGCAGGTGAATGATCACCCCATCCTGATTGCGCAGCACCATGCCGCCCACGCCGCCGGCCAGGGCAATCCCGGCTTCAGCCGCCACATAAGTTCCCGCCAACTTCGCGCTGTCGGTTAAATTGTATACCTCCCCAACAGCGCTCGCTTTGCTGATGCCGAAATCTACCAGCGTCAAACCGTCGATGGAGAACGGGTAGTCTTTCCCTTTGAAGGTCAGTTTGCCGTCGCCCCAGGTGATTCCAACGCCGGCAGCAATCGACCTGCTCTCTATCGTTAGCTTCCCCGAAGGCGTCGCCTTTTCCGCGGCGACGGCGTTGCTGGCTAGCGCCATGACCATAAAGAATAGAGCGAGCCGTGAAACTGTTAGAACCTTTGACATATAAATTCCTCCTTGTTTTTTCTGACATTTATTCTAAAACCCAACCAACCTAAAGCACAAATTCACAGTCCGATTTTATTTTCACATGGCGCTCCCTCCTTTTCGCGCTTTCAAAGCGCGCATCCTCACCAGACGGTCTTTATTGTCGCTTGCCTAGAGCGTCGCCAGCCTTCGTCAGCTCGGCCCGATAAGAGATGCCGTCTTTGCCCTTGCCCTCGGCTTTTAGCATGGACTTGCCACTCGCCTTATCCGTAAAGAGTTGCACCGTTACGCTTCCGTTTTCGCCGTGCGCTGTAGCTTTACCATCTTTGACGGTAAAATTGCCTTTGCCGCCGAACACGCCGATCGTCCGATAACTGGCAAAATCGTAATCTCCGCTCTCTTGAATGCTGACGCGCACCTCACAGGTGATCTTCTTCTCGATCGTAACCGCGCGCTTACTTACAGAGCGTCCTGGGGATTGAGTTTGAGACCCCTGTCCAACAGGTTGCCCGCCCAGAAAGGGAAGTAATCCATGAATGATACTCTGATGATCCTGCTTAAACACTCTACTTCTTTCCTGCCTCCAGCGACGCCATTTTTTCCAGGCGGCGTAAGTGTCGCTCGGCGTGGCTGAACTTGGCCCCCAAGAATCCCTGAACGAGGTCCCAAGCCACAGACGGCCCAATGGTTCGGCCGCCCATGCAAACGATGTTCATGTTATCGTCCTCGACGCCTTGGACAGCCGAGAAGTGGTCGTGAATGATGGCCGCGCGGATGCCAAGAATTTTGTTGGCGCAGACCGAAGCGCCGACGCCGCTGCCGCAGATCGCCACGCCGCGCTCCACCTCTCCCGCGGCAACCGCGCGCGCCAGCGGCACGACGAAATCCGGATAGTCGTCTGTCGGGTTCAGGCTATGCGCGCCGAAATCGATGACCTCGTGCCCCGCCGCGCGCAGGTGCGCGACAAACTCTTGCTTCAAACCAAACCCACCATGATCTGTGGCAATGCCAACTCGCATATATTCTCCTTGCGGTCATTGTTCACCGCGAAGGACACCAAGAGCACGAAGGAAGAGACTTAAATTCCGAACCTTCGTGTCCTTCGTGCCTTCGTGGTGAGTTGTCCCA
>Ga0316628_100001653_pt1 | contig 15939 bp, 8 predicted proteins | sample OWC_Aug_M2_C1_D5_FD_207648 | JGI IMG/M metagenome (GOLD analysis project Ga0316628, IMG submission 207648) | Wetland soil microbial communities from Old Woman Creek delta, Ohio, United States - OWC_Aug_M2_C1_D5_C | ecosystem: Environmental > Terrestrial > Soil > Wetlands | place: USA: Ohio... | reverse complement strand
AAGAAGGACGAAGGACGTTGCGCTGCCGCGTCAGGTAGCGATGTATATCAGCAAGCAGGCCACCGAATCTTCCCTCAGCGATATAGGGAAGCATTTCGGGGGAAAGGACCATGCAACGGTCATTTACGCGTGCAAGCAGATAGAAGAGCGAAGGACGAAGGACGAAACATTCAACAGAATGATGGAAAACCTTTTACAGAAGATAAAGAATTAAGGAGGGGTTACATGAAAATTATTGTCTCCAAGGACGAAATTCTGGCGAAGCTCTCGAACATACAAAATATTGTCGAGAAGAGGAACACAATGCCTATTCTGAGCCATTTTCTCCTGGACGCCGGTAAAACCGGCTCATTCATCACAGCAACCGACCTCGACACCGCCCTGAAGGAGCCCCTCCAGATGAAGGTGGAAAAAGAGGGCAAAATATGCATACCCGCTAGGAAGATGTTCGAGATCGTAAGGGAGGTCGAGGGCGATCTCCTCCTTGAATCGGTCGATGAACAGTGGCTGAAACTTAAGGCCGGAGCGAGCAGCTTCAGGCTCGCCTGCCTGTCCGCGAAAGAATTTCCTGCCTGGCCCGGCATGGAAGATATGGAAGAGATACAAGTGGGAGCAAAGGTCCTTGCAGAGGTGATAGAAAAAACTGTCTATGCCGCTGGCGAGAGTGATACCAGATATACCCTCAACGGCCTTCTTTTCCATATTGCGCCGGCTGTCAAGGCGACTGTCGTGGGAACCGACGGGCACAGGCTGGCATTGATAAAGAGAGATATCGAAGGGACCATAAAAGAAGAGCGGAAGCTCATAATTCCAAGGAAGGCCGCAGCAGAACTGAGAAAACTCCTCGATAAAAATGAAAACAATGTACGTATGACACTCTGCAAGAACCACGTCCTCTTTTCGATAGGGGATATACAGTTCCTTACGAGGCTGATCGAAGGGACTTATCCGAATTATGAGCAGGTGATCCCCTCCGCCAACGAGAAAAAAGTGACTGTACAGAGGGAGGCATTTGTAAAGACCCTCCGCAGGGTGGCGATAATGTCCAGGGAGCGGTCCAATGCTGTGAAACTCGACCTCTCCGACGGCCTGATCGCAATTACGTCTTCAAATCCCGACCTCGGCGAGGCGCGTGACGAACTGGCAGTGGAATACACGGGGGAATCGGTCTCGCTCGGTTTTAACGCACGTTATCTTATAGACATCCTTGAAGCGATGGCGACCGAAAAGGTGATTTTAAATCTTCAGGCGCCCCTGAGCCCTGTACTTATCAAAGAGGAGAAGGATGAGGATTACCGCTGCGTGATAATGCCCATGAGGATTTAGAGAAAGCCGGTCTGAAATACGGGCAAAAATTTAGGTAAAATACAACATAGAGGTACGATGGAAGATAAAAACGTGATGCAAAAAAGTGGTGAAACCTACGGGGCGGAAGACATAAAGATACTGAAGGGCCTCAGTGCTGTCCGTAAAAGGCCTGCTATGTATATAGGCTCGACCGGCCCGGAGGGGCTCCACCATCTTGTTTATGAGGCTGTGGACAACAGCGTTGACGAGGCCCTCGCAGGATACTGCAACAATATCGATGTCATTCTTCACCACGACGGGAGCTGCTCGGTCATCGACGACGGGAGGGGCATTCCTACCGGGCCCCATCCGGGCGACTCTGAAAAAAGGACTGCTGCCGAAGTGGTACTGACGGAACTGCATGCAGGGGGAAAATTCGAGTCAAAGGCATATAAGATATCGGGCGGGCTTCACGGCGTTGGGATCTCGGTGGTAAACGCCTTGTCGGAATGGCTGGAGGTCGAGATCAAGCAGAATGGCCAGGTCTTTCATCAGCGGTTCGAACGAGGCAAACCCGCAGGGCCCCTGAGTGTTGTCGGGAAAACGAAGGGGATGGGGACCAAGGTCACCTTTAAGCCGGACCCTGAAATTTTCGTCGAGATGACGGAATTCAGCTATGACATACTCTCACAGAGGTTGAGGGAGCTGGCGTTTCTGAACAAGGGGCTTAAGATAACGATCCTCGATGAGAGGGTAGACAAGAACCAGGAATTTCTCTATAAAGGCGGGATAGTTTCGTTCGTGGAGCACCTCAATAAGAACAAGACCCCGCTCCATCCGAAGCCGGTATATGTTTCGGGCGAAAAAGACGGCATCGCCGCCGAAGTCGCATTACAGTACAACGACAGTTACGCCGAGACCATTTTTACCTTCGCCAACAACATAAATACAAAAGAGGGAGGGACCCATCTCATAGGCTTCAAGTCCGCCCTTACAAGGACGGCGAACAGCTATGCCACATCAGCCGGGATTTTAAAAAATGTGAAAGAGAGCATTTCAGGCGATGACATCAGAGAGGGGCTGACCGCCGTTATCAGCGTGAAGTTGCCGAACCCCCAGTTCGAGGGCCAGACAAAGATGAAGCTCGGCAACAGCGAGGTCAAGGGCATTGTAGAGTCGATCGTTAACGATACACTCTCGACATATTTCGAGGAAAATCCCTCTATCGCCAGGAAGATCATCGAAAAGGCGATCCAGGCGGCAAGGGCCAGGGAGGCCGCAAGGAAGGCGAGGGAACTGACGCGAAGAAAAGGGGCCTTGGAAGATACCGGTCTGCCCGGAAAACTCGCCGACTGTTCAGAAAAAGATCCGGCTATGAGCGAACTCTTTATCGTCGAGGGAGATTCCGCCGGCGGCTCGGCGAAGCAGGGAAGGGACCGCCGTACGCAGGCCATATTGCCTCTCCGGGGAAAGATCTTGAACGTTGAAAAGGCGAGGTTCGACAAGATGCTCGGCTCCGAGGAGATAAGGATACTCATCACGGCCATGGGGACCGGTATAGGCGCCGACGACTTCGACGTGAATAAAATAAGATACCATAAGATCATCCTGATGACCGATGCGGACGTGGACGGGGCGCACATAAGGACGCTGCTTCTGACGTTTTTTTACCGCCAGATGCCCCAGGTCATCGAAAACGGTTACCTGTATATAGCCCAGCCGCCGTTGTTCAAGGTAAAAAAGGGCAAGACTGAAAAGTACATACAAAACGAAGCCGAGATGCAGAGCATGCTGTTTGAGCTCGCTTCTGATGATATCGTAGTGACGATAAAGGGGCAGGAGGTAAAAGGGAAGGCTTTGGTCCCCTTCCTCAAACGCCTCTCGAGTTATGAAAAGCTGATGGACTGGTTCAAGCGGAGGCGGAGGGAAACCGCCGTTTTAAAGGTATTGCTTGATGAAGGAATAAACAAGGCCGTCCTCAAAGACAGGAGTGCCCTGACCGCTCTTCTCGAAGCGGTCCGCCGGGCCGTACCTGACGCAGTCATCGGCGAGATCTCTGAAGATGAGGAACACGAAGGCTTCCGCGTTGAAATCAGGAGGCAGAATTACAAACTTGTTCTCGATTCAAACCTGCTCCTTTCCCCTGAATTCAGGGAGCTTGAAACTTTTCACGGCTATATGAAGGAAATGGGCAAGCCGCCCTATATTATTACTACAAAGGACGGCCCTAAGACCCTGAATTCAACGACCGAACTCTATGGGTTCATCTTCGAAGCAGCTAGGAAGGGACTATCGATCCAGAGATACAAGGGATTGGGCGAGATGAACCCCCAGCAGCTTTGGGAGACGACTATGGACTCGGAAAAGAGGACGCTCCTCCAGGTGAGCATCGAGGACAGCGTCCAGGCGGACGAGATATTCACCATACTTATGGGCGACCAGGTCGAGCCGAGAAAAGATTTTATAGTCAAGCACGCGCTTGAGGCGAGGAACATAGATATTTAGCTGTAGGATGCAGAAAAGTTTTAGAATTGTGAAATAAAGTTTTGCCGTTTGTGCAGTAAAGTTTTGTACCTAAGCCTCTTAGTTTTCATAAAAGGTTATAGGTTTTTATAAATCATCACACTGATGATCTAAGGCCAAAGGTCCCCATTTAAAAAGGGTCCTATCTTCATCATCGCATGATAGCTTTGGTGACCTTATAAATGAGTTTAAGCTTATCAGTATCCGCCTGATGAAGCATCTTCTTAATTGCAAGCTGCAACTCTTTATCTGTTGAATGTGGTACGAAAACAGGGGGATCGGTTTCGACCAGTCCGCTTTCCGAGCTAGTGTATACTCCGGAGCCCTCTTTGACGGAAAGGAATGGACATTACCCCCAGGCCTGGACCGGATCCGTACACAGTGGAGTGCTTAGAAGCGGTTTGAGGTTTCAAGAATCTTGGAAGATTCTGAACAATTTGGAGAAAGAAAAAGGGGATTTTATTCATAACCCTTCTAAACATCTCAAGGAGGCAATAATGTCACTTTCGGGTCAAACCATGCAGCGTGATGTCCTTCCTGTATCTGAAAGCGTGATGTAATCATCTTGAAATGGCGGTTTCGAATGGAAATTAGCAGGACTGTCTCAATGCTTATCGAGGAGCAGCACGTCACAATCACAAAGAAGTAACCACCCCAAAGCGGCAAGTCCGCATTTCGAGGTAGCAGTCAAAAACATGAAAAAATCTTAATTTGACTGTTCATTTATTCTTTGTTAGGATTTCTTATCAGTTATACTTGCAGCTACTCGGAGGCGCGAAGGGAAATCCTGGTTACATTTCCCGGTGATCGGTTGTGCGCGCAATTTGCTGGATTCAATACGGAGGAGAGATGGCCGGCAAACCTAGGAAGACTGCCCGTCCACGCCACAAGTCGTCTGCTGCGGCCAAGAAGAAATCCGCCAGCGCTAAGAAAACGACGCCAACAACGCCACCAAAGCCAGGCAAGCAGAAAGGCCCCGCCGAGCGACCTGTTATCGCTGTCCGGCGCCTGAGCCCGATCGTCGACCTCGGCAAGATCTGGGACCAGGTGATCGTCCGGCGCCCGATCGAGTTCCGGGTCACGTTCGTCCGTCCGGATGATCTGCTCGTCTGCGACTTCATCTTCGACAACCTGAAGCTCGACGGCGACAAGCTCGTGCGGAAAGACGCGGCGAAGTCGGCGACGCTGATTGTCGAACTGCCGCCGCAAAGCTTCGGCGAGCAAGCATTCCTCGATGCTACCGGTCCTGAGGTGTCGAGCACGCCGACGGGAAAGGAAGAGTTCAAGGAAACGTCTTCGGTCGTTACGGCGAAGAACGTTGCCACTCTAAACGCCAAAGCTCTCGGTGCGCTGCCATTCGCCAAGATCCGAATGGCCGGGCGCAGCCGCATCGCCTTTGCGATGCCCACAGACGAAGCATCGCTCCCGTATACGCTCGCCGCGATCCTCGACGCCTGCCGCAGATGGCCCATGCGCTTGGACGTCAACGCCGTGCCGGAGCCCCCATCGCGATTCTTCACCGACGACCTTGTGAAGGATGTCGCGGTGTTCAACACGGCCTGGCTCAAGAACCTCACCTCATCGGCGGACTGGAAAGAGGCTACGGAGGACTTGATCGATGTTTTGGCTGGTGCGCGAAGGGTGGAACGCCTGTTCGCTGAAGCCGCTCAGCGAATCGCCGCGCAGGCAACGAGAGCGCTGAACAGCGGCCGCATCAATCAGCTTGATGCGGTGCTGACCCGACTGATGAACGCGGAGATGAATGCGCTGGCGGGAAAATTCGCGCCGCTCCGCCAGACGGCGAATCGTGAGATTGGCGTCGCAGCGCTGTCGCTGATGACGACGCAGGCGTTCGCCCGAAGCAATGTCCGCGGCTTCAACATCTCCCGCATCGACGTCCTCCCATTCCTGCCCATCTTCTTCGCGCCGCACAAGCCGGCGGCCACCGTGACCGCGCTGGAATTGCCGTACCGCGTGATCCTGTCCCCGGTTCCAAAGTCGAACTGGTGGCACGCGATCACTCCGGTCACACATGTCGGACGCACGGAACTCTGGCACACCCGGCTGACCAACACCACGGACGGGGTCGGCGCCGATCCGCCGACGAATGTCCGCGCCCTCTGGTCGCCGGATTATGGACTCCAAGACATTATCAACATCGTCAACGGCCACAAGCCGTTTCTGATGAGCTTGGATGCGCTAGACCGCGAGATGCTGGTCAAGCTGATGGCAGGCTTCAACGAAACGGACCCTGACGGCCACACCTTTGTGCCGCACACGTCGCGGTCGCAGCGGTTGGCGCTGTCGGCTCTGGGCGCTCTTCTCGACGTCGAGGGTAATTGGAATATCTGGCCGGCGAACGTCGGTCTGGAACAGTGGCGCCACCTTGCCACGCTCGGCCGCGATCACTACGTGCGCGTCGTCTACCGTGGGTTCCTGTGCCCGTTTGGGCACTCCGCCTCGCTCATCAAGGTGACGGAGCGCAAGTTCGAATATCTGGACAAAGTCGAGAGAAAGAATCGCGTCGCGGTGCTGCGACAGCGCTTTTTCATCGTCGTTCGTGAGACGGTAAAGCAGCACAACGGCGCGGGCCACGCATTCTCCGGGCGAAACTTCCCGTTCACCTCGGTCGAAATCCTGACCCGGGTGACGCCGAATCTGCGTGCGCCGCACCTCAGCAAACTCTCCGATCCACAAAACAAGATCTACAGCGTCGCGCCCAATCGGGCCTGCTTCTGGCCGATGCTTGGGGCGTCGCAGAATTTCCTGTTCCAGGTCGCGGCAACGGACCTTGCGGGTGAACGCACCACATTTGCGATGCCGCTGCTGTTTGTCGGGGTCGAAGCCAACCAGAACAGCGGCGCGATAGCTGAAATCATCAAGCGCTACAACGCGGAGAACAAGAGTCCGCGGCGAGCGGCGTCTTTCGGCAACGCTGTTGTGTGTTATGCTCCCGTGAACCCCGGCTCGGAAGGCGACCCGCGGCTGCCGACCAGCGAGATCAGTTTTGCGAGTGCAGGCGTCACCGGGATCTCGAAGAGCAAAGTGCAGTTCTATCCCGAGATCGATACCGCGCAGGTCGGTATCGCGGCGATTCAGCGGCTGCTGCAGCAGCCCGACGCCCAGGTCGGCGTCACGTACCCTGATGTGTACAAAACATCCGGGTTCACCGGCACGAACAAGGGTGAAGTTTTTCTCAAGACGCTTCAGGCGTTCGGTCTCGACTTCGGCGACAAAGTCAAAAGCGACGCACTCGGCGGGATGGCCACGCCGAGCATGGCGATCCAGGGGCTGTCCCGAATCATGGGCCCTGTCGCGGCGCAGCCGCCGGCGGATCCAACCAAGATCGAGCAGGCGCTGGGGCAGGTGATTAACAACACCTTCAACCCCACCGACTTTTTCAAGGGCGCGAAGATCCTCGGAGGCGTCGACCTCGGCACGATCCTCGACGTGGCGGCTTCGCTGATCGGCGCCGACGTACCGAAGCTTCTGAGCAAGCAACTTCCCGACAAGATCGAGGCGCGCTTCGACTGGAGCACTAAGATCACAAAGTCCGACCCGCTCGGGCTGTTCGTGCCGAAACCCGAGGGTGTCGACACTGCTCTCGAGATGCACGGCGTGGTCAGCTCGCCAATCGCGCAGCCCTCCGCAACGACGTTCAACGCCAACGCCTCTCTGGAACATTTCAAGGTCAATATGTTTGGGTTCATCATCATCTGGTTCGACCGGCTTAAGTTCACTGCCAAGACCGGATCGAAACCCGCCGTCGCCGTCGATTTGCATCCCGGCGATCAGACGATCGAATTCGGCGGTCCGCTCGAGTTCGTCAATCAATTGCGCCAGATGATTCCCTCGAACGGCTTCAGCGATCCACCCGGGATATCGGTCACGCCGAGCGGCATCAGCGCCAGTTATTCGCTGAACATTCCGTCGGCGGCGGTGGGCATCTTTGCCCTGGAGCACATCTCGATCGGCGCCGGGTTCGCGCTGCCATTCGATTCCAAGCCGGTCGAAGTGCGATTTAACTTCTGTGAACGCCAGCGCCCGTTCAGCCTCACGGTGTCGTTGCTGGGCGGCGGAGGATTTTTCGCGATCTGCATCGGCACGGAAGGCGTCCGCGAGATCGAAGCGGCGCTCGAATTTGGAGCCGCACTGTCGATTGACCTCGGCGTCGCCAGCGGCGGGGTCGAGGTCAAAGCTGGTGTCTACTTCCACTGGATGCAGAAGTCAGTCGAGCTGGCCGGTTACGTGCGGCTGCACGGAGAACTGTCCGTGCTCGGTCTCATCTCGGCTTCGTTGACGTTCAATCTGCAACTTGCGTACCTCAAAGAATCAAATCACTCGGTTGTCTGGGGCGAGGCGACCTTAATGGTCGAGATCGAAATCCTGTTCTTCAGCGCCAGCGTATCGGTCAAATGCCGGCGCGAGTTCGCCGGATCGGACGCGGACCCCAAGTTCATCGATCTCATACCGGATCAACCCACCTGGGTGACATACTGCGAAAAATTCGCGGAGGAGGCGGCGTAACATGGCGAAACAAGCTTTGGTCTGGACTGCAATCCCCAACGGATACACCGCCGACGGCAAATCCCTGCGCGTCTCGCTTTTGGCTTCGCCGCGTCTGGACGCAGAGATCGACCCGCAGCAGCTTTCGACTTTCCCCGATTTTAAGGACTGGCCGGCGACGCTCGCCAGCACAAAGTTTGTCCTCCATTACGGCGCTGCCTCGGTTGCCATTCCCGGTAGTGACACGACCAGCTCGAACCACGTCGGCGACCAGTTTGGCATCGCAGATTCGAGCGTCTGGGAAGCGCTTTTTCCCGATACCACGTTCGTGCGCAGCTACAATTTCGAGGATCACTCCAACAACCAGATCCTCTCGTATCAGGCAGCGAAGATGGATACCCTGGTGAGCAAGCTCTACACCAAGCTCGCCGCGTCGGCGCAGGACCAGTTGCCCACGGCGACCACAATCCTGGGCGACCCGGACTGGGACGCTCTTGTCAACGCGGTGATGCTCAACGACAGGTTGTTCCTGAACAGCAAGTTCGGCTTGCGCGATCCGGCACGCCAGTTCGACGCTTTCTCCAAGGAGCGCTTCGGCCAGTTGTCCGGCCTCTCGAAGGACCTGGCGCTGTTCCAGCTTTTTCACACGCCGCCATCGACTCCGCAAATCGAAAAGTACCCGGTGCCTCCGGATGATCCCAAGGCGCGGGCGCGCTGGCTGACTTACAAGCGCACGGCGTTGCCCAAACCCGGCGACTTCCAGAAAGACATCGAATTTCATCAAATCGTGGCGGCAATGAACCAGTACCCGACGCTGTTGCGCCGGCTCGGGCTGGTGGTCGATCTCGTGATCGCGAAGTCTGCGCTCAACCCGTCGCCGAACGCTCTGCTTTGGGCCGAGGTGCAATTGCCGCCTCTCTCGCCGCAGGTGAAGCACGCCGCCGACGGCTCGCCGCGAACCCGAGCTCTGCTCGATGCGAATCGTTTCCAGGCGCTGCCACGGCCGAAGCCGCAGCCAGGCGATTACCGCATGGTAGACCGGCTTCTTGATCTGGATCCGAAGCAATTCTTCCTGCTGCAGTCGGATGTGGACGGCGCCGGCCTGAAGGTCATGAACTTCGCCCGCACGCTGGCGCGGCTGAAGCAGGCGCCCGTGCAGCGGCTCGATCCAACCTCGAAGCACGAGCGCGAGATGGGCGCCCCGGCGCTGCGAAATGCCGGCCTGATGCTGGTCCATGACAATCGCTGGTCGATGCTCAAGAACAACTTTTCGCGCCAGAAGTTGTTCAACACTGCAGCCGAGACCCTTCAAAACGGCGGGGCGGCAAAGCCGCCAATATTGTCCGTCGAGGACCTGGTGCGCGGCTATCGCATCGATATCTGGGACCGCACGACGGGCCAGTGGCGATCGCTCTGCCAGCGCGAAGCCGATTACGACATCAACAGCGGCAAGGTGGTCATCAACGTGGCCGAAGAAGAAGGCACGGTGCGGCTGGCTGCCACCAAGTCGCCCGATCCTGCGAGCAATCAGAATGTCGTCTGGCTGCATGAGGCACTGGTTTCCTGGACCGGCTGGAGCCTCTGCGCACGCCAGCCGGGCAAAACGATTCATCATCATCGCGACGCCGATCCGACCAAGGACCATGTGGATGAAGTCGGCGACGCCGATCCGGAAGTGCCGCCCGGCCTGCGTTTGAGCACTGAGTTCCGGGCTCTCAAGGGATCGTTGCCGCGCCTGCGATACGGCCGCCGCTACTGGATTCGTGCCCGTGTCGTGGACCTTGCGGGCAACTCGCTGCCCGTGAGCCCGAAAGATTTCGGACCGGAGAATCCAGCCAACAACGCGCGTCCCTATTTGCGCTACCACCCGATCACGGCGCCAGCCATCGCATTGGTGAAGCCGACGCCGGCCACCGTGGAGGCATCGGCGGAGGGCGAATCCATGGAACGCATGGCGATTCGTACTTTCAATGACGTTCCCGCCCAGAACACCGTGCCCGCAGTCCAACACTCGCGCCGGTTTGCTGTCGCGGACCGCACTACGCACAAGGAAGCGGAACTTCATGGCATGCTCGACCGCAACGGGAAAGTCGATCCCACGTTCTTTCCGATGCTGGCGGCAAAGGACAATTCGTTGACGGAGGAGAAGATTCTCTCGACGGGACCGCTCTCGGATACGGGTCCTATAAAAACGGGCTACGCGGTCATGGAGGAAGGGCAGGCGTTGCCCTATCTGCCGGACCCGCTCGCGATCGAGGTCGCAGCACGCATCTTCGATCACCCGGGCTTCGATCCCGACAAGATCATTCCGATTCCCTTGTACACGACCGGTACGGGCTGGCCCGAGGCCGCGCCGTTCAAGATCGAGCTGTACGAGAAGCCGGGTGATTCGCCGCAGTTCGACAAAGGGCAACGGACCCTCTTCATCCCGCTCCCCAAAGCCGAGCGTGCCACGCTGCGGCTGAGCGTCAAGCCAACGAAGGAGGCCTTGCAGCTCCTGGGCGTCTGGAACTGGCTCACACCCGCCCAGAGGACAGCGCTCGAAAAGATGGCGCTCAATGGCCAGCATTGGATGCTGACGCCCTGGCGGAACATCGAATTGGTGCACGCCACGCAGAAGCCGCTGATCACGCCCGAGGTGATGAAGATTGTGGTGAACCGGCCGTTGCGTGCTACGTTTGCGCTTCCGAATTTTGTCAGCCCGTGCAGCATCAAGAGCACGAACCACCTCGATCTGCTCGCACAGTGGAACGAGCCTCTCGAAGACGTGAAGAAAAACAGCGGCGAGAATCGCGCGCGAACGGACCATGCGTTCGCCATCAAGATCACCGATGCGAAATCGTACGCCGGTAATGCCGAATACCAACTCGCAGGGAAGGACCTCATCCGGGCCGGCGGGTTGTTCCACGATCTGATCGAGAAGAGAGTTCATGAGTTCAACGACACGAGGTATCGACGAATCGAATACTGGCTCGACGCCACTACGAAATTCCGCGAGTTCATGCCCGCGAACATCCTGACCGAACTGGTTAATGGCACCCCCGAGCCGACCGATAAGAACATCAAGGTCACCGGGCCGAAGGCGCGCGCGTGGATCCCAAGCTCGGCGCCGCCGCCGGCTCCCGAAGTGCTGTACGTGGTTCCGATATACGGTTGGGTGCGCTCCAGCGACCAAACCAAGAAGACCAGTTGGCGCCGAGGCGGCGGGTTGCGAGTGTATCTCAACCGGCCGTGGAACGCCTCGGGTTATGGCGAGATGCTCGGGGTCGTGCTTCCGGCGGCATCATTTGCGGGCGATCCGATGACCGATCCCAGCAGCCAACCGCTGAAGAACTTCGTCACCCAGTGGGGCAATGACCCGATCTGGTTGAGTTCGTTCGTCGCCGGCGCCTCGCCGAAACGAAGCAACTTCCCCCTGGCACGCGCAGCGGCGGATCCGTCCGGCAAGTGGCTGCCGGCCTTTGCGCCGCCCGACGAGGCTGATCAGCCACCTGGCCCGTTTGCCACCACCGGGCTCCAACATCCGGAAATGCGGAACCCGTTCGACGCGCAATCGCAGGTGGAAGTGGCGCCGCATGATGTCTCCTACGATGACGAACGGCAGCTTTGGTACTGCGACATCGAAGTGACATGGGGTGCCGCGTACTATCCGTTCATCCGGCTCGCGCTCGCCCGCTATCAGCCTGTTTCGGTGCCGGGCGCGCACTTGTCGAATATCGTGCTCTCCGATTTCATGGCGCTGGCACCGGATCGCTGGTTGAATGTGACTCACACCAGAGACCCGAGAATACGGCAGGTGAACGTGTACGGCTTCACGTATCGCGATTCGAGCTCGCACACTGAGGCGAAGAATGCGCCAGCGATGAGCATCAGGCTACCTGACGGCATCGTCCGCACGTTGCAGGCACCGGAGGTAGCGCCATCGAGCGTGGTTGAAGTCTGGGTGGAGCGCCTCAACCCTGCTCTGGGCGAGGACTTCGGCTGGCAGCGTGTAGCCAATGCGATCATCCATCCCAGCAGTGCTAAACCGATGAAGTCAGCGCCGGCCGACAAGAAGCAGCGTGCCCAGGCGAAGCAGTTGCTCGGGGAGCGCCGGTTCGTCGATATCATCCGAGCGGACCTGATCGGCGGAATTATCCGCACGCCGGTCTTGTGGCAAGGAAGCGTGACGCTGCCCGAGGTGCCTGGAGGCGCCACCCGCTACCGGCTGGCTATTGCGGAATACGAGGAGTATCTCGTAGACGACGTGTCGCCGTACGATCCGATCCCGACGAAGAAAGACCGCCGCTTGGTCTTTCTTGAATACGTAGAGCTGGATTAGATAGCTCGTGGCCCGTGGCTCGTAGCCGATGTGCCCAGCGCAGGGTAAAAGGAGGGTAAGGCATGTCAAAATATCGAATCTTATCTCTTGACGGCGGGGGGATCAGAGGCATAGTCACAGCCATCATTATGGAGCGTATCAATTCTGAAGATGGCCTCGCAGGATGGATCGAGTCGGTCGACCTCATCGCCGGTACCTCGACCGGCGGCCTTCTTGCCCTGGCCTTGGCCCAAGGCCTCGATATTCGGCAGATCCGTAATCTTTACGAGGATAAGGGCGATGACATCTTTGATGATTCGTGGCTTGACGACCTCATTGACATAGGCAAGATAGCAGGGGCCGATTATGACATCAGGAATTTGGAAAAGGAACTGAAGAGCATTTTCGGACAGACCACCCTGGCAAAACTGAAAAAGCGGGTCCTTATCACTGCATTCGATCTCGACAACGAGGCAGACGATCCGATGACGCGATCGTGGAAACCGAAGCTCTTCCATAACTTCCCCGGCAGTGACAGCGACGGCAAGGAACTCGTTTACAAGGTGGGCCTTTACACCGCTGCCGCGCCGACTTACTTCCCTTCAGTCGACGGCTATATCGATGGCGGCGTCTATGCCGCAAACCCCAGCATGTGCGCTCTTGCACAGTCACAGGATTCACGGATTGCAAACAGTCCTCCAATCGACGATGTCGTCCTTCTGTCGCTGGGGACAGGCACGTCTCTTGTTTACATCAAAGGCAAATCGCTCGACTGGGGTTATGCACAATGGGCAAAACCGCTAGTCAACCTCATGCTTGACGGCACAGCCGGGATTGCAGATTACCAGTGCCGACAGATGCTGAGAGAACGATACCATCGCTTAGCTCCGATCTTTCCTGAAGGGATATCCATTCCCTTGGACGGGGTCGAGAAGGTTCCGTACATGATCGAGTTTGCAACCGGAGTGAAGATTGCGGAAACTGTCAAATGGATAAAAAAGTATTGGCTCTAATTCCGAGTACTGCACCCGGGACCGACCCCCTGGTTTTCCGGAAAGTTTATCTGTCCCGAGTGCAATAAATAATATTGCGCATAAAGTGTTAACAGGTTTGCTTATTTCTGAGGGTAGGTTCGATGACAAAGATGATAAAAGCACCCTTTAAGGCGTGAAGGCCTCATTCGCTCCGCTTACCGAGCCTCCGGGCTTTGTCCCCCCGTCGATTACGTAGATCGTTTCTCCCGCGACCGCGGAGCCGAGTCCGTGTCGGGCTGTTGGCATGGGGGCCATCTTCCGCCATGAATCTCTCTTTGGATCATACTCTTCCACCGTATTAAAGGTGCCTTCCGGGGATTCTCCTCCAAAGACATAGACTTTTCCCTTAAGTTCCGATGCGGCAATACCGCTTCGCGGCGCGGGCATGGGCGCCCTGCTTTCCCATTTGTCTTTCTCAGGATTATAGGCTTCGTTTACGGCAAGGTTCTTCGAATAACTGAGAAGCCTTCCTCCGATTGCATAGACCTTTCCCCCGACCGCGGCCGCGGCCAGGTGATCTCTGGCTGTCGGCATCCCGGTCCTTTTCGCCCAGGAGTCGGCTTCAAGGTCATAGACTTCGTTTGAGTCCAGGTCATTATCGCCCCTTCTTCCGCCAACGGCATAAATCTTACCGTTGAGTACTGCGATCGCCAGTGCGCCCCGGGCGGTGGGCATCGGAGCTTTCCGGCGCCAGGCGTTTTGGGCCGGATCGTACTCGTAGACAGTACTCACTGCTTCCCAAGAGACAAGCCCCTTGAATCCGCCTATCACGTAGAGTTTTCCCTTCACTGCCACAACTGCGTTATGGTGGAGCGCTGCCGGCAGGGCCGCCAGTTCTTTCCAGGTATCAGAGGCCGGGTCATATACCTCCACAAGGTCGGTAACGGAGGGGAAAATGCCCCTCTTGAAACCGCCTGCAACGTAGATTTTCCCGTCCAGAGACGCGGCCGCGACTTCCTGACGTTCGACAGGATCAGGGCCATTCTTTACCCAGGCGCCCTGGGCGAAAAGCACAAGGGGGATGGACAGGAGAATAAGTGCAATCAATCCTTTCGGAATGTGCCCTTTGATAAGAAAAAAAATCTTCACCATAGGTCCACCTTACCGCCGCCATCGGAAGCTGTCAACTTTCCTCAAAGGTGCTTTATTCGAAGATGCACTCTGAAGTATTGCATGCTTAATTGACTCACTATTATAGCCTTATCGGCATCCACCCATGACCCGGCCTCCAAGATCCCTAACCCCACGTTATTAAATCAATTCGCCGCTGAAAACCCGGGTCAACCTTGGACGCCGATGGTGGGCCAATTTTCAGTGCGGATTGTACACTTAATCCTGGATGAAATTTTGTGCTACAATAGTCTGACCAGACTGACCAGATAGAGGAGGTCGTTATGAGCATATGGCAGCTTCAGGAAGCAAAGGCCCGTTTGAGCGAGGTCATCAAGAAAGCAAAGGAGGAAGGCCCGCAGAGCATTACGGTTCACGGGTCTCCCACGGCAGTAATTATTTCGAGCAAGGAGTATGAACGGCTGAAGCACCCACAGGGAAGCTTCGTTGAGTTCATGCGCCGGTCGCCGCTCTACGGCGTAGACTTCGACCTTAAGCGCGGGCAGACACTCACGCGCGAGGCCGACATCGCATGAGCTACCTGCTCGACACCAACATTCTATCCGAGACGATCAGAAAAAGCCCGAATAGGTCGGTCATTACATGGCTCGATCAGATCCCTGGTGAAGCACTCTTCATAAGTGTGCTGACTCTTGGAGAGATTCGCAAGGGCATCGAATCTCTAAGCGACAAGAGACGCCGCGAGAAGCTGCGCCTCTGGCTGGAGCACGAGCTGCCGGAATGGTTTGAGGGTCGGGTGCTGCCGGTGGGCCTGGCAGTTGCAGACCGGTGGGGGCGTCTGCTTGCAGAGGCAGGCAGACCAGTTCCCACGATCGATAGCCTTCTGGCTGCAACAGCTCTGCATCATGAACTGAGGTTGGTTACACGCAATGCCCGGGATTTTGATTATCATGGCCTCGAAGTAATCAATCCCTTTAGCTAAGAAGGGATATCTGAATACATTCCCCCTGCTAGGGTGGCAGTTTTGCTCTGGAGTAGGGGCAGGTGGCTTGGCGACCGTACTTATACAAGCTATCCCCTGGCTGAGCGTCGCAGCTGCTCCAGTTCTCACGGGCTTAGTGATTATTGTCTCTACTGTCGGTATAAACGGCTTTTGCGAGTGGGCAGCAGACCGCCTGCAGGACCCCGAGAGAATGCCCTAGCACTGTCTAACACTTA
>Ga0316628_100001652_pt1 | contig 15940 bp, 14 predicted proteins | sample OWC_Aug_M2_C1_D5_FD_207648 | JGI IMG/M metagenome (GOLD analysis project Ga0316628, IMG submission 207648) | Wetland soil microbial communities from Old Woman Creek delta, Ohio, United States - OWC_Aug_M2_C1_D5_C | ecosystem: Environmental > Terrestrial > Soil > Wetlands | place: USA: Ohio... | reverse complement strand
ACCAGAAGCTCAATCCTGACTGTTTAGGCAGTCCCGCGAGGGAATAGCCGGCGCTCAAGAATTAACCATTCAGCGCTAATCGCTCAACTCGATTTTCTCTCGCGCAAGCTCTTGCATTGCGGGCTCATTTCAACAGAATAGGGCGAGGATAAAGCGCCAGACGCCTATGACTACCGGGACGTACACCGAGCTGCTCAAAAATCGCGGGTTCTTTTGTTTCTTTTGGACGCAGTTTCTCGGCGCATTCAACGACAATTTTTATAAAATGATCGTCACCCTGGTTGCGCTCGATATAGCCGCGGGCGGCGGCAAACAGTACATTCCGCTCATCGGCGGCCTATTCATTCTCCCCTTTCTGATTTTTTCCGGGTACGCGGGCTACTTTGCCGATGTTCACAGCAAGCGCAGCATTTTAGTATCGGTAAAGATCTTTGAGATTTTTGTCATGACCCTTGGGCTCTGTGCTTTTTTTATCGATCGCATGGAGCCCATGTTGGCCGTTGTTCTTCTCATGGGCCTGCATTCGACGTTCTTCAGTCCGGCAAAGTACGGCCTTCTGCCTGAAATGTTGCCGGAAAAAGACTTGTCTCGCGGCAACGGGCTGCTCGAGATGAGCACTTTCATGGCCATCATTCTCGGCACGGCATTAGGGGGCTGGATCTATGAGGCGTGGAAGGAGCGACTGGCCTGGATCGGGGTGCTGCTGATTGCCATCGCGGCGCTGGGAACTCTAACCAGCCTGGGCATCACACGTGTCCCTGCCTCAGGCGCGGCGAAAAAATTCGGCATCAATCCGTTGGCGGAAGTTTGGGACGGGACCAAAGCGCTTTACGCAGACCAGCGGCTCTGGCTTGCCGTCATGGGCATCTCTTATTTCTGGTTTCTCGGCGCCTTTCTGCAGATGCTCCTGCCGCTGCTCGGAAAAGAAGTTCTCCATTTGGGCGAAACACAGATCGGCCTATTATGGACCTTCGCTGCCATCGGAATCGGCGCCGGCAGTCTCGCCGCGGGCCGCTTATCAGGCGACAAGATTGAACTCGGCCTGGTCCCCCTTGGCTCGATCGGCATGGGGTTGTTTTCGGTGTTGCTTTTCTTCGCCGAGCCTTCTTTTGAACTCTCGGCGGCGGCGCTCATTTTATTGGGCGCCTCCGGCGGCTTTTTCGCGGTACCGCTGAACGCGTTATTGCAACAACGAAGCGCGCGCCATGACAAAGGCCGATTGATTGCCACTAACAATGTCTTCAACACCATTGGGGCCCTTCTCGCTTCCGCCATGCTCTGGGCCTTGGCCGTGCCGCTCCACCTTTCCCCGAACAAGATCATTTTCATTCTCGGCCTGCTGACCCTTGCGCTGACCATTTATGCCGTTTATTTCCTGCCTGATTTCTTCGTGCGCTTCGCGTTGTGGCTCCTCACCCATACCCTCTATCGCATTCGCGTTGTCGGGGTTGAGAACATCCCGAGTCGGGGCCCCGCTTTATTGGTGTCCAATCATGTCTCGTTCGTTGACGCTCTTCTCATCGGGGCCAGTGTGCAACGTTTCATTCGTTTTATGCTCCATCGCGACTACTACGACATTCGCTGGCTCAACGGGTTTTTCCGTCTCATGAAAGTTATTCCGGTATCGGCGAGCAATCGGCGCGACATCATCGGCGCGCTGCGAAGCGCGCGCAAAGAATTGGAGGAGGGGCATGTCGTTTGTATCTTCGCCGAAGGGGCGATCAGCCGGATCGGGCAAGTGCAGCCGTTTAAGCGCGGCTTCGAAAAAATTGTCGAAGGCCTCGATGTGCCCGTCATCCCGCTTCACCTCGACCAGCTCTGGGGCAGCATGTTCAGCTTTAAGAGGGGCCGCTTCTTTTGGAAACGTCCCGACCGGATTCCCTATCCGGTGACTGTCTCGTTAGGCAAGGCACTGCCTTCCTCCACGGATCGCCAGACGCTGCGCCAGTCGGTACTGGAGCTCGAAAGTAACGCCGCGCGTTACCGCCAAGGCGCGCGCGATCTTCTGCACGGCAGATTTATTCGCACGGCGAAACGGCGGCGGTTTGCGTTCGCGATGGCGGATAGCACCGGCGTTGAGTTGAGTTTCGGCAAGATTTTGGCGGGCAGCCTGCTTTTTTCCCGCTGGGTGCGGAAACATTGTGCCGGCGAGAGAATGGTTGGCGTATTGCTCCCCGCCTCCGTGGGTGGGGTATTGGTCAACGTCGCCATTTTGTTGGCCGGGAAGGTGCCGGTCAATCTAAACTTCACGGCAGGCAGTGAAACCATGATCTCGGCCATGCGCCAATGCGCTATCAAGACCGTGCTGACCTCTCGGCTGTTTCTGTCTAAAGCTGAACTCGATCATTTACCAGGCATGGTTTTCGTCGATGAAATCAGAAGCAGCTTTTCAGGATGGGAAAAAGGTTGGAGCGCTGTCTGCGCCTTCCTGGTTCCGTCCCGATTGCTGGAGCGTCGCTTTACGCATCAGCAAAATCCCGCGGATCTTGCGACCGTTATTTTTTCCAGCGGTAGCACGGGCACTCCCAAAGGCGTAATGCTCTCCCATCGTAATGTAATCTCGAATATCGAAAGCGTCGGTCAGGTGATCAACTTCACGCCAAGGGACCGAATCTTGGGCGTGCTGCCGCTTTTTCACTCTTTTGGCTTCACGGTGACCATGTGGTTGCCGCTGATATCCGGGATCGGCGCGGTTTACCATCCCAATCCCACGGACGCCAAAACCATCGGCGAAATGGCGCAGAAGTATCGGGCCACGCTATTGATCAGCACGCCGACTTTCTTCTCCGCTTACATCCGCCGCTGTTCGCGTCAACAATTCGCCACGCTGCGATATGCGATTGCAGGTGCGGAAAAGCTCCGCAGCCAGATTGCCAACGCATTTAAAGAAAAGTTCGGTTTGGAATTACTGGAGGGGTACGGCTGCACGGAGCTTGCGCCGGTGGTCTCGGTGAATATACCCGACGTGGTCGACGGCGCGGAAAGGCAAATCGCCAATAAGCCCGGCACCGTGGGGCGTCCCATCCCGGGTGTGGCAGTCAAAATCATCGATGTCGAATCGGAACAGCCCCTGCCCTGCGATCGCGAAGGCTTGCTGCTGGTAAAAGGCGAAAACCGCATGATGGGATACCTCGGGCAGCCGGAACTCACCGCTCAAGCGCTGCGCGACGACTGGTACATCACGGGCGATATCGCATCGATCGACGAGGATGGCTTCATCCACATCACGGATCGCGTCTCACGCTTCAGCAAGATCGGTGGCGAGATGGTGCCTCACATGAAAATTGAAGATGTCATCAACGAAATCCTCGGCAATCCCGCTTGCGCCGTGACGGCCATTCCCGACGAACAACGGGGAGAAAAACTCGTCGTCTATTATACCGAGAATGGCATCACGAGAGATCAGTTATGGGAAAAACTGAATCAGTCGGACCTGCCGAAACTCTGGATACCCAAGCGCGATGATATCCACCAAATTCCCTCCATTCCCCTGCTGGGCTCGGGAAAAGTGGATCTAAAGACCGTGCGCGGACTTGCCCTTAAAGAAGCAGCCAGTAATCGTAACGCCGGCTTTGGTAGGTCATAGCCGGTTACGTCTTTAATTCCGACAGACAAGATCATCCGGCAATACAATTGAGGATGAGAATGTTTCTCCAAGGTCGCCACCCCCGAACGTTTTAATCGGGGGGCCAGTCCGAAGTCAGTTAGCATGGATTCCCATTACAAACATGGGGGAACTCCGTCTTTCGCAAAGCAAGAAAACGTAGGGTGGGTAGAGGCGCAAGGTGCCGAAACCCACCGCCAGCGCATAATGCGTCGTGTTGAACGCACTGGGCGCGCGTGATAAAAACGAGCACTCGGAGGTAAGAATGGATTTTCAGCAATTGGCCGACAAAGCGCTTCAAGGCATTATTCCCGATCGCAGCGAACTAAAAGCGGTTTTAAACGCGCCGGACGAGCGCTTACCAGGGCTCATTGACGCGGCTTTCCGCGTGCGCTATCACTACTTTGGCAAACGGGTTCAGATTCACGTCATCCAGAACGCCAAGAGCGGCCTCTGCCCCGAGGATTGCCATTACTGCTCCCAGTCATCGGTCTCGGACGCCCCCATCGAGCGCTACACTTTTCTGTCCAAGGAAGAACTCCTTGAAGGTGCGCAACAGGCCAAGAATGCCGGCGCCGTCAGATATTGCATCGTCAACAGCGGCCGCGGCCCGACGAATAAAGAGATTCAGCAAATCGCCGAGGCCGTGCGGGAAATCAGAGAGAAAGTCGGCATCAACATTTGTTGTTCGCTCGGTTTGATGAACGAGGAAAAGGCGCGCACGCTCAAAGAAGCCGGCGTCGGTCGCATCAACCATAACCTCAATACCAGCCGGAACCATCATCCGGAAGTCGTTACCACCCACACTTACGAAGATCGGGTGGCGACCATCGAGGAAGTCAAAGCCGCGGGCGTCTCGACGTGCTCCGGCGGCATTATCGGCATGGGCGAAAGCGACGACGACATCATCGATCTGGCGCTCACGCTCAGAGAGATGGACATCGACTCGATCCCGGTTAATTTCTTGCATTCCATCCCGCAAACGCCATTCGAAGAGAAAAAGCAACTGACTCCGCAAAGGTGCCTGAAGACGCTCTGCATGTTTCGCTTCGTGATTCCCAACAAAGAGATCCGCGTTGCCGGCGGCCGAGAAGTCAACCTGCGCTCCCTGCAGCCGCTCAGCCTCTTCCCGGCCAATTCAATTTTTGTCAACGGGTATCTCACCACGCCCGGCCAGCAAGCGTCAGACGCCCACCGCATGATTGAAGATCTCGGCTTCGAGATCGATCAAGCCGAGGCAAGTTAGCCTGAGGAGCGGCATCTTTGCCGCTCCTATGGACTCACCCGCAACTGTCACAGAGATCACTGCTATTCGACGTTTTGACATTGGAGCTACAACATTCCTATAATGGGGCTACCTGAGGATATTCCGATGATCACAGTGGGCATCCGAGAGCTTAAGAACAAGCTCAGTCGATACCTTCGCGACGTGAGACAGGGCCGCTCGATTACGATCACGGAGCGGGGTCAATCCGTCGCGGTCTTGATGCCCGCTGGGACCCATCCTGATGCACAGCTCGCCAGGGAATTAGCGCAGAAGGGAATTGGATCTTGGAGGGGAACCAAGCCCAAGGGCGCGTCCAAGCGCGTGACGGTAAAGGGCAAACCGGTTTCACAAATCATTCTTGAAGAGCGCCGGTGATTCTCTATCTCGACACCAGCTCACTTATCAAGCTCTACGTTCCGGAGGTGAAAAGCGCCGCAGTCAAACGACTGGTTGAGGCGGCGGAGGTCATCGCGACCTCGCGCATCGCGTATGCGGAGGCGCGGGCGGCTCTTGCGCGGAAACGCCGCGAACGCGGGGTGAGTCCAGCGGACTATCGGACGATTCTGCACGATTTTGATCACGACTGGGAAAGCTACTTTGTTATCGATGTTTCGGATACGCTGGTAAAACTGGCGGGGCTGATGGCTGAGAAGCATGCGTTGAGGGGATTCGACGCGATTCACCTTGCATCGGCGGTGATTATCAGCAAGCAGGGAGACAGGGCGGTCAGCTTTTCCTGTTTTGATGCACGCCTTATTCGAGCTGCACGCCGGGAAGGTTTAAAAACCGTCTCGTAATCATTCTGGCAACGCGAACCGATTTCCCATCACTCATTCTGAGCCATCAATCCCGCTTCTAACTTCCGACTCCTCGCCCAGTGCCACAAGAGCGTGAACACAATCACGGCAGCCACGAGGCTGGCCAGAACACTCCACAGTGCGAGACTCCACAGGGTGGATGATTCAAGACTCACCGCATCCTCGAAACGTTGCTGGACAACCACCACGAATCCGGTATTTCCAACCGGCGCAAAACCCGCGATCCAACGCCCTGCGTACTCCTTGGCGACCGACGAGACGGGGTCTGTGTAGTTATCGACCGGGGAAATCAGCAGCCTGGAATCCGCCAACGGTTGGCTATCCATTGAACCCGCTGAACCCCTTTTCATCCTGATCTTGTTGACGTAGGGAAATGCGACTGGATCTACGCCCTTGCGGTAACCGGGATGATACAGGACAACATACTTGTCGCTGCTACTTGCCGGCGCGGCATCCGGGTTGTCAATGTCTGTCGGAGCGATGAGCGCCACCTTGCGGTTATCCTCATGGAGGAAGACGAGACCCATGGATGCGTCTGTAGTCACCGAAGTTGCAATGACGCCAAGGAAATTCTTCTGACCGTCCAGAATCGGGGCGGAAACGGCGAACTTGTAAAAGTTGTCACTGCGACCGCGGTAAACCCGCGAAATGTGCACCGAGCCGGAGACTCCCTTCAGGCCCAGTGCTTTCGCACCCTGGAAATGATTCCGCCAACTAAAATCACCGCCGATCATCTGATCGGCGCGCGGGGCATGCGCCACCATGATGCCATCGCGATTGATGATGTAGCAGGTCTTGAACGGAATCGGCTGACCTTCACAAATATCGAGAATAGCCTTCTCTAAACCCTTGCGGTCGTCTTTTGCCAGCAAAACCGCCAGTCGAGGATCCGCTGTTGCAATGTCAACGCTTCTGCCCAAAGATCTCAATTGCAGGAGCGCGGTCGTGGCCAAATCCTTAGCGGCAAAACTAGCGCTATTGAGGGTCGCTTGCAGGAGATCGGCTTTACGAGCATGAGCCACGGACAGTGCCATTACGACCGCAAATATCCAAATGGCGATTACCGCCGTCACTAGCCCTGCCACGACCCTATTGCGCCGGCACCAGTGAGCAACGCGCTCCCACCAGGTCCAAGGGCGCACCCACCATGGTTCCTCCCCGTTCCGGTAACGGACGAGATCCTGCGCCAGCGCATTCGCTGACGGATATCGGCCGGCCTTATTCTTATTCAGGCACATCACACTGATGGCTTCTAAGGTTTTATCCACGTTGGGATTCAGTGCGCGCGGAGGTTTGGGGTCCTCGTTCCGCACGAGCTGCAAGGTTTCCTGGACCGTCTCACCGCGGAACGGAGGCGTGCCGGTGAGCAGCGTATACAAAATGGCTCCAAGGCCGTACACGTCACTGGCGGTTGTTAACTCTTTCCCTTCGGCCTGCTCCGGAGACATGTAGGGCGCGGTTCCTGCGATGGCACCCGTTGCCGACGGAGCAAGGTCTTCGCCAAATCGCCGGGCCAAGCCAAAGTCGGTGATATGCGGTTGGCCTTCCTCATCGAGCAGGATGTTGCCAGGCTTCAGATCATTGTGCAGGACGCGTCTTTGATGAGCATGGTGCACCGCCGAGGCGACCCTCTCCAATAACGCGGCAGCGTCTTCCGGCCGGCCGACGAATTCTTGCACCCGCTCGTTCAGAGGTTTGCCGTCGATGAGTTCCATGACAAAATAAGGGCGCCCGTTATGTTCTCCCGTCTCATGGATGGTGACGATATTGGGATGCCTGAGCCTCGCCATGCTCTGCGCCTCGGCGCGAAATTGTTCGACGTCGGCAGACGCAATCAAATGGGGGGGCGAGCTGAACTTCAATGCGACCCATTTATCCAAATTTTTTTCATACGCCTTGTAGACAACACCCATTCCGCCCTGGCCGATATACTCGATCGCGCTAAACTCCGAATCGCCATTCCTGAAGTCGGGGAGGTACAACGGGATGTCGTCGATAACCCATGCCGGTTCGATCAAGAACCTGTGGCTGTCAGCTTCCCGGGCGTCGCGCAGCAGTCGTATCACTTCTGCATGCAACTCGGCATCATGAGCGAAGGCCTCGGCGAGATATTTCTCGCGTTCGACCGGTTCGCGGTCAAGCGTTGCTGCGAAAGCTTCGTTTATTTCCGTCCAGCGTTCCGGCGTCATTTTTGGTTGTCTTTTAGGTTCCTGTAGAGCCATGCTCGTGCTGCCTGCCAGTCCTTTTCCGCTGTAGACGTGCTCACATTGAGACATGTAGCAATTTCACTCCATTGGAGACCGCCGAAGAACCGCAGCGTGACCACTTCCCATTGACGAGCGTGCATGCGCCTCAATTCTTCCAGCGCGTGGTCGAGGTCGAGCATGTCCAGCCGGCACTTGGCTCTAATCGTGTCTAGGACCTCATCCCAAAGCGGTACGCGCTTACCTTCCGGGTGCGCACTGATTTTGCGCGCGTAGTCGATCAATATTTGCCGCATCGCATTGGCCGCAGCGCCAAAAAAGTAGGCGCGATTTACGGCGTGAAGCGGTTTGCCCACGAAAAGCTTGAAATAGGCCTCATGCACCAGGGCGGTGGGTTGGAGGGTGTGATTGCTTCGATCTCGCACCATTATGGCGCCCGCCATTCTGTGCAGCTTGTCGTACACGAGCGCGATGAGCTGTTCTTTGGCAACCTCGTTTCCTGCAGCGATCTCGCCGAGAAGCAAAGTAATTTGTCCTTGTGGCTGATCCATGAGGTGTGCCGGATTTTCGGCGGGCGTCATTGGTGTAACCTCGAGGGTGTCCATTCGTGGCGGGCACCGGGTTGCTAAACCATGTTGCGCGTAAAAGCTAGTCGCTGTTTCCTTCCGCATCTATATGCGGAGAAGCACAGCAAAACCCGTAACGGATTGTACTGCCTTTACCTGAATTTTAGCAAACTCAACTCCATACGAGGGTCAGAGGGTATCTAAATGTCTTTCACGCGGTCTGTTTTCCTCATGGGAAAGTAGTTTTTAGACCGCCCTTCTCTTCCCTGCACACTCGCCTATCGAAATCCGTTCGAACCAATTACGGGTTTCTGTTCCGCCCTTCGTATGTAGTATCGAAAGGGAAATATCCCAAGAGAACAGGAAAGCGAGAAAAACCTATGGACAGGCTGTTACACAACTTGATCGCGGATATGCCGGGGCCGCAGTTCCTCTTAATCTACGCCATTGTGATCCTTCTTGCCTCGATCGCTTCCTGGTGCTTATCATTGCACGGCCGGCGATACTTTGATAACTGTCCAGCCCAACGGCAACCTTTGCCCGTGCCGCCACATGCCGATCCGTGTGGAAAATATCTTGGAAACGCCTCTCGTGGACCTTTACTTCCAAAGCGATCCGCTCAATGCCTTCCGCAACCGAAACCGCATGAGCGAAGGTTGCCCAGACTACTTTACAAACGTCTTTACTGCAGCTAACGCGGAGGGCTAACTCAGAGGAGCTGAGGCATGGATAACGACTCATCAAAATCCATTTATATTGGATAGCAAAAAGCGTCTCGGTGGAGGCGAAGTACGACGAAGCCGTATTGGCTTTTCGAAAACAATTCATTGAAGGCCTCTTTTGTTTTGTTGTACCCGCGTATGTTTTGTTTTGGGCTAGGCGCCAAGAAACCAGGCAGCCAACAGTTCTATCGCTGTGGGGGCTAGGAATAGTCGCTTTCGTTGCCGGCGTGATCTTGCTTCGATAAAAGGCGGTCATTTACTTACGGCCCTATCTACGACGAATGTAAGGCAAACAGAGAAGAAACATGGAATGGTGGTACATCGCAAAAGACGGGAAGCCGCAAGGTCCTTTTAGTGAGGACGAAATCCGTCAGCTCATCAAATCTGGAGAGTTAAAGGATAACGCTCTTCTCTGGCATGAGGGCCTCTCCGATCTGCATCGAGCTGAGGAAATACCTGAATTTTTTTCCCCCGATGCCGATCGGTCCGACAGTTCTAGCCATTGCTACATGGCTCGGCATTGGCGCGGAGAGCTATCTCTTGCCAAAAGTTACTGGGTAAATACGTTTTTACTTTCGGTCGTCATTCTAACCGTAGTGACCACAGTTGGTTTGCTCACTGAGAGAATCGAGTTCTCAGACCATCCCACTGTTCTTGCCGCTACCCTCATCTCATTCTGGCTTGTAGGTTTTCTAATTACACCTTGGCAATTAGTTGGTCTATGGCGGTCTGCATCTAACCACGCGACACAGACTTCCAGATTCTTCTGGCCTCGGGTTAGTCAGATTATTGTTGTTTTAGGCGTTTTCGAAACGGCCTATACCTTTTTTAATACTGCATGGCCGCAGATCAATGAGCTAGCCGGGATTGCCGTTGGGTTAGACCCTTCTGGAAATTACAGAATTCAAGTTTCGCCCCAGGGAACCGAAATGAAAATATCGGGGGCGATCATCTTTGGCTTGACTGATAACGTCAGACTACAACTTGACGCCAATCCCGACATCCGAATAATCAACTTAAACAGTATAGGTGGCCGGATAGGCGAAGCCCGAAAACTGCGACAGCTTATTTGGGCTCGGCAGTTGATAACCTACACGTCGGAGGGCTGTGCGAGTGCATGCGTGTTGGCCTTTTTGGGAGGGAGAACCCGCGTACTTCGCGAAGGTGCGCAATTGGGTTTTCACCGGCCTTCATTTCCGGGGATATCGGACCATGAGATGCAAGATGAAGTTAACATCGACAAACGTCTCTATTTGCTAGCGGGTATAGAGCCTTGGCTCATTGAGAGAGCCTTCGCTACACCAGCCAATGATTTATGGACACCATCTACCCAAGAACTGCTTCGAGCCCATGCCATTACCAATGTTGTTGCAGGTTCGGAGTTTTCAAAGTCGGAGCTGATGTCATGGGCGAATTCCAATGACATCGAAAACTCTTTTCTTGAGATCCCGTTGTTTCAAAAACTAAAGACATTTGATCCACAAATGTTTCACAGAACTCTGAGGCACGTTCAGGAATTGCTCAAACAAGGTGAAACGAGAAAGCAATCTTTCGAGAAAGCAAGGGAATCTGTTGTTCAATTCGGCGCACATTATCTCTTCTACGCAGAAGATGGACCGCTATTGGAATGGCTTGCGGTGATAGTAAGAGAGCTGCACGAGCTCCGAGCGAAAGATGGAGCGCTCTGCTACACGTTGCTTTTCCCTAACCACTCACAAAAGTTGGATTTGACAATTCATTTATCCGATCAGGTGAAAGCCGCCGAGACCGCCGCATTAACGAGGATCATAGAAAGCGGCGCCCCCGTTGCGCGAAAAATTCCAACTGCGCACGAGGTAGAAAACGAGTTGAAGGCAGTAACCGGCGCAATCAGGGCGCGCTATGGGGATGATGTAACGATGCTCTCGCCCCAAGTGGACAAAACCAAAGCTTGCGATTTGGGCACTACTGTGTACGAGGAGATTCTTAAACTGCCTCAGCAAGAGGCTGCTAATATGCTGCGATACATATTTGCAAATCCAGACGCTCTTTTCGGAGTTGGTCGCTCGTGATGCAGCGGCAGGACTAACCATTTATGAATGACGATCAAGTCCCAACGGCGGCTCGGACGCGGAAACCATGGCTTGCAGGTTTGGTCAGTCTGTTCGTTACCGCCCTGGGCCAAATCTATAATGGTCAAAAGGATTTTCCTTGACGGTGCAAACGTGATGTTCTCAGTTCGCTCTGGCGATCAGCCGCGCATCGTCGGACCGCACATACCCCGGAGGATTGCCGTGCCTCGACTGCACCTGCAGCCAATTGCCGGTGGAGCTTACGACGTTGATCCTGGTTCCGCTGCTGATTTGCGAAACAACGCGCGAAGCCGCTGACGGATCTTCATAGACCGACGTCGGTCGGGTTATCTCATAGACTCCCGGTTCGGCTCTTGATCGTGCCGGCGCAGGAAGCGACGCAGCCGGCACGGGGGAGCGAGTTCTTGCAATAGCCACAGGCCGGCTCGCTTTCAGACGAGCTATTTCGCCGGTGGCGGCTCTTATCCGCTGTTGTGTTGCCGAAAGTTCTTTCTGACTTTCCTCAAGTTTAGTCTTCACTTCGGCGACCTGATTGGAGTTCTCGTTCAGTTGTTGCCGGGTTTGAGCCAGTTGCGCTTCCTGACTTTGAATCATTTGATTTTTTGCTTGAAGCTCTTTTGAATTGGCCTGTGATAGCGCCAATAGCTGGCTGTGTTGTACGTACCCGCCGGCAAAAAAAGCGATCACGGCCACAACGACCATGGCGCCTATCCACATAAACATCGGGGGGATTGGGAATCTCTTATTATCACCCGAGCCAAGCTGCGGTTCCGACGGCGATTGGTCGCGCTTGAGCCACTGAGGAATAAACTGCACTAAGAGATCCACCTTGCAATAAGGACAATTCGTGGCATTTTCCTCGATACTATTGGCACAGTTTGGGCAAAGCCGCGTCTGTGCGGTGGAATTTCCGATCAACGACTTTCCCTCCTTAGACTGATGCCTGGTGTTCCGCTAGGCCCTGCGGATTGTTTCATGGCACCATGTTAAAACCCAGCTATTTACTTAGACGCTTGGAGAACTCAATTGTGAATTTTCTTAGGCGTTCACAGCTTGGGGCCGAATGACCCGGAAGGCAATGGAACACCATGCGAAACCGGCTGACAGATTTCTCCCTCCGGTCGAAATGACACAAGAGAGATGGGCACGGTTTCTAACAACCGCGGGTGGGAAAAGACCGCTTAGTCTTTGACGATATCCCCGGTGAGATTATCCACCAAGACCGGGCTTTCAAAAAAGCTGATCACAGGTTCGGCGCCGTAACGCTCTCTGATGAACTGGCGCCATTCCGGCGTAAAGAGTTTTTCCGCGTGCGCTTTGGATTTCCAGAGGTAAACGCCGCCGCCGGTGGAGCCATCTTCGGAAAGCAGATAGTATTTGCGGATTAATCCCTCTATCGTCTGATATTTCGGCGCCGTTCCCAGATAGAGTTCTTTAGCCTTTTCGCGGGTAACCGGCGCAGGAAGCCTAAATTGAACAACCGTGGTGATCATCAGACCGCTCGCATTGCTATGCGCACTTTAATTGCTCACGTCTTGTCCGCTTGCAGTGGCGCTGCGCCCACCCAATGCCCGACGTCAATGACAATTCCTTCCGGCCCGACGTACTTATCTTCATAATACGCCGTTCCCAAATTGACGGTTCCGGCCTTCTTGGCACCGGCCGCTTCCATCATCCGAAACGCTTCGGCGTCGTTTTCGGCTGTGAAGCCTATATGATCGATGCCTGGCTGCCGCGCTGGCTCGCCGTCTGGCGTGCCGGCTCTCAGCGGAAGCACGGTGATGTTAATGGTCCCGTCCGAGAGATCGACGGCGTTGTTCTTGCGCTTTTGCATGATTGTCATTCCCATCGACTTCACAAAAAAGCTTGCCATCGCATCCGGGTCCGCCGCCCGGTAGGCAATGTGGCGAATCTTAGCCATGATCCGGTCTCCTTTGGTTCGAGATTCCACGTTTAAGGTTTCAAGTCATTTCCGCCCTTGAGCATCGAACGCCAAACGTCCGCACTCGCTCTGGGGTTTACCTCTTGATCACAATTATGCCCAGATAATCGGCCTATCCCCCGTAAAAGACTTTATCACCCAGATCCTTCAACGTGAGGGTCACGTCATCCGGCCGGGTCGCCGGCTGCGCCGCTACTCCGGCATCTTTGACCTCGCCGATGAAAATGGAATGATCCCCTTTTTCGACCGTCTCGACGAGCTCGCATTCGACAAAAGCCGGCGCCTTCTCCAAAATGGGCGCGCCTAATGTGCCTCTGCGGAATGGCTCGCCGCCGATGGTGTTACCCTCCCGTTCGAGCGGCTTAAAAAAAGTGAAGGCCTGACCTTTCTGATCTTTTCCAAGAATATTGAGGGCAAAGTTCTTGGATTCTTTGATGATCGCATGGGCGCCGGAATCTGCTTTGACGCCAACCACGACCAGCGGCGGTTGAAACGCGGTCTGCGTTACCCAATTGACCGTCGAAGCCGCGACCTTGCCGTCCTTGTTTTCCGCCGTGAGAACGTAGAGCCCATAGGGGATCATACGGAGCGCAGTTTTCTTAGCATCAGCATCCATGGCTAATTCCTTTCAGCTTAAAATTTTGATTGCTGCCGCCGGGTTGACGGCAATCAGATTCTATGAGACCAAAAGCGAATGTGCAAGCGTCATGGCAAAGCGCAGGTTAACAAGCTCCATGCTCCCTGCTCCATACCTATGGCACTCGGAAAGCCAGGATCACGTATACGTTGCCTTTGACCTCAAAGTCTCCGACCTCAGTCATGCCGAGGCCACCGATGTGCGCTTGTAAGGAATGCGGGTTGTTGCGCGCGACAAAGGCCACGCCCACTTCAAACTGGCCGCCGAGATCTGTGAGTTGCGCTTGGTAAAGACCGCGGAGCAAGCCGCGGCGGCGATAATCGCGGCCAATGCAGACCGGACCGTAAATGTAGCTGTTACAGCGGCTTAGCGGCTTTCCGTCAAACTGAACGAACTCATACGTTTTAAGCATCTTCGCGATCACCGGAGAACCGGTATTGAACTCTCGTCGAAACGCGCAAACAAAGCCCGCCACGTCACTGCCAACGACGGCAATCATGGTGCCCAGATCTTCCGCCATTGCGGCCACTTGCTCCGGCGTGAACTCGGCGGAAAGAAAACCCTCCTTGCGTTCCTCGTCGCTAAGATTAGCGATATAATTCGCTCTCTGCAGGCGAAGGATTGCTGAATAATCCTGGGGTATTGCGCGCCTAAATTCAGCTGGAGACTTAATTTTCGACGACGGTGTCATAGCGGATTCATGAGCGGTTTTGAGGTGAACTTCCCGAACCGCGGCTGTTGCTTCCCAAGATCCCTGCGAGGATCTCCGCCACGTACCCGCCTAGCGCGCCGGCGGGGATGATAGAGAGAATAGAAAGAGCGCGGAACCATTCCGGCATCAAGACAGCCTCTTGGCGCAACTGCTCTTCGATGAAAGAGACAATGAGCGAGCCGAGGCCGACGAAGGCGCCATGTTTGATCTGGAATTTTCCCGCCTTGCGGGCCGCAATGAATCCTCCTATAGCGGTCCCCAGCGCGCCGATAGCGAAACCGATCATCATCCCTTCGCGCGACATCATGTAATCGGCGATCGCTTCCTGTGAAAGTTCCCCCCGTTCAGATAATTTATTCGCCAAGTACACGAAAAAATAAGCGTACATTCCGGCATAGGTCGCGATGTAGTCGACGACTACACCGAGAATAACAGGACGGATCTGCACTCCGGTAAAAAAACCGGTGGGCTGAATCGGCGATGGCGGCGTACCGCTTGCGTGCGGATCGTATTGCATATGAGGATTACAAGCGAGCTTCTTGGTTAAACTTCAAATTCGCATGGGCCGATATTCTTGGCGCGTGGGTTACTTCGCGTTTTGCTGCGTGCGTCTAATGCGGATCATACCATCCAATATCCGCGCGCCATGAAAAGCCTTCTCGCCAAGTTACTTCGCGTCTTGCTGCGTGCGTATAGTGCGGATCATACCATCGATATTGAGCGGCAGATACTCTCGGTAATTACCCCAGTTGCTGTATTTCTCCATTTTCACCAGCTGCTTAATCTCATCCGGCGATTTGCCTTGGGCCAACAGTGCCCGCACTTGCTGTTGTAGTTCTTCGAGATAGGCACGGACCGCTCGGACATCATCCTTGCGCCCGAGTTCACCGTGGCCCGGCGCCAAAATATCAAATTCCAGATTCTCGGCTCTTTTTAGCGACTCGATCCAATCGTCTATGTAGGCATCAGGGAAATCCCGGAACGGCAGGCTCTTGACCGGAATAAAATCCACGGCAAAAAGAACCTTCTCATCCGGGAAACGCATCACGATGGAATTGTCTGAATGGTTTTTGCCCAGATATGTGAGCTCGATTTTCCTGCCGCCCAATTCGATAGACATCCGGTCGCTAAAGGTGAGGTCCGGTACCGCCGTCGGTCGTCGTTCCCTGACAATAACCGCTTTGGTTCTTTCATGGGCGATTACAATCGCGGTATCGGCAAAAACCTCACCGCCGGAGATATGATCCGCGTGATCGTGACTGTAGATCAAATATTTGACGGGCTTTGCAAAGCGCTGGCTCAATTCCGCTTTGAGCCAGCGCGCGGCATCGCCATCGATCGGATCGGTCGCGACGATTCCCGCGGGAGTTACCAGAAACACGGAATAATGGGAGGC
>Ga0316628_100001651_pt1 | contig 15942 bp, 11 predicted proteins | sample OWC_Aug_M2_C1_D5_FD_207648 | JGI IMG/M metagenome (GOLD analysis project Ga0316628, IMG submission 207648) | Wetland soil microbial communities from Old Woman Creek delta, Ohio, United States - OWC_Aug_M2_C1_D5_C | ecosystem: Environmental > Terrestrial > Soil > Wetlands | place: USA: Ohio... | reverse complement strand
CGCCCAGTACGCCGGGATCCCGGTTCGCCTGCGCCTCGCCGGCAGGGAGCGCTGGGCGATGCAGTCGGTGGACACCATGGTCTCCCCGGCGTTCCGGCGGCGCGGCATCCTCACCGCGCTCGGAACCTCCGTCTACGCGAGCTGGGCGGAGGGTGGGGTGAGCGCGGTGTTCGGGGTCCCCAACCAGAACTGGGGCTCCCGCACCGACGCCCTGGGTCTGCAGCCGGTGCTCCCCCTGGCGTGGCTGCGGTCGCCGCTGCACGCGGGGGCGGCGCTGGCGCGCGCGCTGCGGCTGCGCGGCACGGCGGCGGCGCCGCTGGTCTGGCTCGGCGACGCCCTCGCCGCCGGGTGGCGCGGCGCGCGCTCGCCGCGGGACGGCGGGGTGCGGCTGGAGCCCGTGCGCTCGGCCGGGGAGGAGTTCGACAGCTTGTGGGCGCGCGCCGCCGCCGGGCTCGACAACGCGGTGGTGCGCGACGCCTCGTGGATCGAGTGGCGCTACCTGCAAACCCCCGGTCCTCCCTACACGGTGCTGCTCGCCCGGCGTGGAGGCGAGCCCGTCGGCTACGTCGCCTACCGTCTGGCCGGCTCCGCGGAGCACCGGAGCGGCCTCGTCGCCGACCTCCTGGCGATCCCGGAGGCGGAAGGCGCGGCCCGGGTCCTGCTCGCCGCCGCCCTCGACGACCTGCTGGCGCGCGGGGCGGAGGCGGCTCACGCCGCGGCGCCCCGCAGCGGCACGACCGAACGCACGCTGCGCCGCGCGGGGTTTCTCCGCCGGCGCGGCTCGTCCCAGGTCGTGCTCGCCGCCCTCACGCCCGAGGTGGACCCGGCTGCCCTGCGCCGCCCCGGTCGCTGGCTCCTCTCGGCGGGTGACTTCGATGTCGTCTAGGGTGCGGGCCCTCCTCGCCGCCGGGCTGCGGGCCACGCTCTACCCGGGGCTTGAGGCTGCCTGGCTCCAGGCCTTTGCCGTCGCGGGCCGGCTCGCGCCGCCGCGGCTCGCACGGGCATGGGACGGGGCGGGGGGCGGCACGGTGCTGATCGTGGCGCCGCACCCGGACGACGAGACGGCCGGCTGCGGCGGCGCCGCGTGCCTGCACGGCCTGGCCGGAGACACCGTGACGGCGCTCGTCCTCACCGACGGCCGCGCGTCGCGGGCGGGGGACGGCGGGCCGGCCCTGCTCGCGGTGCTTCGCGCCGGGGAGGCGCGGGCGGCGGCGCGGGCACTCGGTCTCGCCGGTCTCGAGCTCGCCGGCCTCCCCGAGGGCGAGTGGGCTCTCGAGGAGGGGACCGCGGTGATCCGCCGCGCGCTGCTGGCACACCGGCCGGCCGTGGTCTACGCGCCCTCGTGCGTGGACTACCACCCCGAGCACGTGCGCGTGGCCAGCGCCTGCGCCCGCGCCCTTCGCGAGATCGGGGCGGGAGCGCCGCGGATCCGGATCTACGAGACGCTGGTGCCGCTCGGCTCGCGCCTGGTCAACCTCGTCGCCGACACCTCGGCGGTCGTCGAGCGCAAGCAGGCGGCTCTCGACTGCTATTCAAGCCAGCGGCTCGGCCTCGTCCAGGTGCGTCGCCGCGACCGCTACACGGCGCGCCTGTTTGGCTGCACCCGCACCGCCGAAGCCTTCTGCGAGCTGCCGGCGGAGCGCTACGCGGCAATGTCGGAGGCGGGGCGCTGGTCGGGTCGCCCGCCGTTTCGCGGGCTGCGCGGGCGGCCGCTCACCGACCCTCTGGCGTACCTCGTCGGGCGCCGGGCGCGGCTCGGCCTGCGGCGACGGCTCGTCTAGCCCGGATGTCTCACCGGGGTCCGTCGAGAGCGGGTGGAGATGCCGATGATGGTGGGCGGCGACACGTTGCGGGGGGCGCGGCGAGCCATGAGACGGCTCGCCGCCTCGAGCCCCCCGAGCCCCCAGGCTCGCGCGGCAGAGCCCCGCTCGCTCTGGCGTGAGGACCCGAGGCGTACTTGCCAGGTACGCCGCAGGGCGCGAACGCCGAGTACGCCCGCCAGGGCGGCAAGATCCGCCCGCGCAGCAGGACACTGGCGAGATATCCGGGCTAGGACGCCTCGCCGGCCTTGGCGCGGCGGGCATCCAGGAAGATGCCGGCGCCGAGGAGGACGAACACCGCGAGGCCGAGCCAGTTGCCGCCCCACCCGGTGTTGCCGAGCTGCGGGACGAGCTTGAAGGCGAACTTGTCCTGCACGGCGTCCATCACGCCCTTGAACACGCCGGCGAGGGCCCCGCCGGCGATCAGCCCCGACGCGACGAGCGTCCCGCGATCGGAGCGCGCCTTCTCGACCGCCGCGACCCCGCGGCCGGAGCGGCGCACGAACCACGCGACGATCGCGCCGGCGAGCAGGGGCGTGTTGAGGTCCATCGGCAGGTACATCCCCATGGCGAACGCGAGGCCGGAGACGCCGACCAGCTCCACGGCCACGGCGATCACCGCGCCGAGCCCGTAGAGGAACCACGGCACCTGGCCCGCGGCGAACATCGAGCGTGCCACGGCGGCCATCGCGTTCGCCTGCGGCGCCGGCATCGGGTCCGGGTGCGCGGGCGAGAGCACGTACCCCTTGGTATAGGCGAAAAGCATGATCGCGCCGGTCACCGTCATCGAGGCGAGCGCCGCTCCGCCGATCAGCGACCACTGGATGCGCCTCGGCGTGCCGCCGAGCCAGTAGCCGATCTTCATCAGCGTGACCATCGAGCCCGTCATCGACAGCGCCGTGCACACCACGCCCCCGATCAGGAGCGTCGCCAGCATCCCCTCGTCGCCGGAGAGGCCGAGGCGCGAGAGCACCACGGCGGCCACTATCAGGGTCGTGAGCGTCATCCCCGATACCGGGGTGATCGAGATCATCGCCACCGCCCACGCCGAGACCGCCGCGAACAGGAACGAGATCAGGAGCGTGAGGACGAGCGCGATGAGCGTCTTGCCGGTTGCCCCGGGGACACCCGAGAGCACGACGAAGCGGAAGTACACACCGATCGCGATCGCGGTGACCGCGGTGAGCACGGCCACCGTACCCATCGGGATGTCGCGGTCCGTACGCAGCGCCGTCTCTCCCGCTCCACCCTTGCCGAGGCGCTTGAGCTCGCCGAGGACCGTGCGCAGCGCCTGCACCATCACCGGGCTCATCTTGAGGATCGAGATCAGCCCCGCGGCGAAGATTCCGCCGATGCCGATCAGGCGCACGTAGTTGCCGAAGATCGCCTCGGCGTCGAGGCCGGCAACCGCCGGCATGCCGGGGAACAGCCCGCCGGGCACCTGCGAGCCGATGCGGGCGACGAGCGGCACCAGCACCCAGTAGGAGAGGACCGAGCCCGAGCAGATGATCGCGGCGTAGCGGACGCCGATGATGTAGCCGAGCCCCATCACCGCCGCGGAGGTGTTGACCGCGAAGATCGCCTTCAGGCGCTGGGTGAACGCGTCGAACGCGGGGACCAGCGCGGTCGTGAACGTGTCCCGCCAGGCTTCGAACCCCGCGGCCAGGTAGTCGAGCACGAACCCGAGTCCCATCGAGCCGAGCAGGACCCCTGCCGCCTTGCCGCCCTTCTCGCCGGTCACCAGGATCTCGGTGGTCGCGGTGGCCTCGGGGAACGGAAGCTTGCCGTGCATGTCGGCCACGAAGTAGCGTCGGAACGGGATCAGGAACATCACCCCGAGCACCGCCCCGAGGAACGGGACCAGGAAGATCTGCGAGAAGCCGGAGCGCCGCTCGAGGCCGAGGACGAAGATCGCCGGCATCACGAACACCGAGCCGCCGACCACGATCCCGGCGGTCGCGCCGATTGTCGCCACCTGCAGGCTCTCGAGGAGGGTCGACGGGCGCCAGCCGAGGCGCGAGACGAACGCCGAGAACCCGACGGCGAGAATCGCGATCGGAATGGCGGTCTCGATCCCCTGCCCGAGCTTGAGCGCGATGTAGGAGGCCGCAAACGAGAACAGCAGCGTCATACCGAGGCCGAGAACCGCCGAGCGCAGCGAGACCTCGCGCACCGTCCGCGGCGCCGGGATTAGCGGCTCGTACCTCTCTCCGGGGGCGAGCGGCTTGTACGCGTTGTCGGGGAGACCCGGGACGACCTGGGGCGACTCGGGCGTGTCCATGGGCGGCGATTGTAGCGCGGGGATCGCCTGACCCCGCCACAGTACAATCTGGAAAGCCCGATGGCGGACCTGCTGGAGGCGCTGCTGCAGATCAAGGCGCTGGCGGAGACGGCGCCCCGCCTGGCGGCGTTGCTCGCCGCCTCACCGGCGGAGCCCTGGACTCGCCGCCCGGCAGCGCAGGTGTGGGCCCCCGTCGAGGTGCTCGCGCACCTCGCCGACGCCGAGATCATCCTCGGGGCGCGCGTGCGCCTCGTGCTCACCGCCGAGCGGCCGCCCCTCCTGGGATTCGACGGCGCGGCGCTCGCCGAGCGCGCCCGCTACCTCGCGTGGCCGCCGGCGCTCGCCCTCGAGCGCTTCGCGACGCGCCGGGGCGAGACGCTCGAGCTGCTCTCCTCCTGCTCGGCGGACGAACTCGCCCGGGTCGGGGTGCACCCGCACAGGGGAGAGGTGAGCGTCGCCGACCTGGTGGCGCTCGCGCTCGCCCACGACACCGACCACGTGGCGCAGATCAGGCAGCGGCTCGCGGCGGGGGTCGCTCCCGGCCCCGCCCGAGAGGGGGCGTGATGGCCAAGGTCAGCCTGCTGGGCGACTTCCCGCGCACGTTCTGGGTCGCCAACGTCATGGAGCTGTTCGAGCGGGCCGCCTACTACGGCCTCAACTCGGTGCTCGCCGTCTACCTCACTATTGCGGTCGCCGCGGGAGGGCTCGGCGCCTCCGAGCAGGCGGTCGGGTTCCTGCAGGGCGTCGTGTATGCCGCGACGTACGTGCTGCCGATCCTCGGCGGGGCGCTCGCCGACCGCTACGGCTACCGCCGTATGCTGCTGGTGGCGTTCTCGCTCCTCGCCACCGGCTACTTCGCCGCCGGCCATATGTCGAGCTACGCCCTCGTCTTCCTCGCGCTGCTCGTGATGGCCACGGGTTCTGGTCTGTTCAAGCCGATCATCTCCGGCACGGTGGCGCGCACCACCGACGAGCGCACCTCCTCGGTCGGGTTCGGCATCTACTACTGGATGATCAACCTCGGGGCGTTCCTGGCCCCGCTCGTGGTCAGCGTGCTCAAGGGGTTCTCCTGGCGCTACGTGTTCACCGCCTCGGCTCTCTACACCGGGCTGATGCTGCTCCCGGCGGCGTTCCTCTACCGCGAGCCGCCACGTCCGGCGAGCGCGAAGCGGCTCGCGGAGGTGCTGCGCGGGGCCACCGAGGTCCTCGGCGACGCGCGCTTCATGCTCATGATCGTCGTCTACTCGGGGTTCTGGATCCTCTACTTCCAGAACTTCGGCTCGGTGCTGTGGTACCTGCGGGACTTCGTCGACCGCGCGCCGGTGAGCGCCGCGGTCACGTCGATGCTCGGTGCCCTCGGCCTCCCGTGGACGTTCACTTTCGACGCCGAGCACGTCACGGTGATCAACGCCGGGATGATCATCCTCCTGCAGGTGTGGGTCTCGCGCGCGGTCAAGGAGCGGCCCGCGCTCCCCGTGATGGTCACCGGGATGGCGATCGGGGCCGCGGGCTTCGCCTGCCTGGCGGCGTCCCGCAACCCGTGGGTGTTCGTGCTCGGGATCGCGGTGTTCTCGATCGGCGAGATGACGGCCCACCCGAAGTACTACAGCTTCGTCGGCCTGGTGGCGCCGGCCGACCGCAAGGCCGTCTACATGGGGTATGCGTTCCTCTACGGGGTATTCGGCTCGTTGCTCGGGTCCAACCTGGGCGCGTTTCTCTACGCGCGGGTGCTCAAGCCGGCGCTCGGCACCCCCGAGGCGGACGGACGGGCGCGGGCGTTCTGGCTCCTCTTCGCGGTGCTCGACGTCGTCGCCGCCGCGGGTCTGGTCGTGTTCGCCCGGCGGTTTGGCCAGGACACGCAGGAAACCCGCCGGCGGGCGGCACGCGTGATGACCGGCGTCTACGCGGGGATCGCCCTCCTCGGCGTGACCTTCCTCGCACTCGCGCTGGCGAGCTCGCCGGTCCAGTACAAGACCGCCGTGCAGGCGGGCATCTTCCTCCTCCTCGGCGGCGGCGGCCTGGCGATCAACCGCGCCGCTCGCCGCGCCCTGGGCCGCGGCCCGGCCCCGGCTCAGTGACCGGCGCGGTGGAGGACCGCCCGGGCCGACCCCCCCGCCGGGTGCCGGTGGTGAGGCGCGGCGTGCCGGCGCCAGGCGCTCGGGACCCCCGGCTTGGTCTCGGACCCCTCGTCCTCCGAGAAGCTCACGAAGGCCGCCACGGCGTAGCGCCCGGTGGTGGGCAGCGGGGCGTCGGGGTCTTCGGGGATGAGCCGCTCGGGCATCTCGCCGAGCAGGATCACGGCGTCGGCGCCGAGCTTGTCGGCCAGCGCGGCCAGGCGTTGCAGCTCGGCGGGCTCCGCCCTGGCGAGCGGCTTGGCGAGCGGCTGGATCGCGACGATCGAGTAGTCGTCCTCGGGGTCCACGAGGTAGAACTCGATCTCGTGCACGGTCACCGCCGCCGGACCGGTGTCCGAAGGCCACACCCCGAGGGGGAGCGAGGCCGCAACTGCGAGGAGCGACGCCGCCAACATGGTGCCCCCTTCCGTCAGGCCTCGGCGACCAGCGTGGCCAGCCCGCCCAGGTACGGCCGCAGCGCCTGCGGAACCGTCACGGTGCCGTCGGCGCACTGGTAGTTCTCGAGGATCGCGACGAGCGTCCGCCCGATCGCCACCCCGGAGCCGTTGAGGGTGTGGAGGAAACGGGTCTTCCCGCCGGCGGACGGCCGGTACTTGAGGTCCGCCCGGCGCGCCTGGAAGTCCTCGCAGTTGGAGCAGGAGGAGATCTCCCGGTAGCACCCCTGGCCGGGGAGCCACACCTCGAGGTCGTGGGTCTTGGCGGCCGCGAACCCCATGTCGCCGGTAGAGAGCGTCACCACGCGGTAGGGGAGGCCGAGCCTCTGCAGCACCGACTCCGCGGCGGCGGTCAGCGCGTCGAGCTCGGCGTAGCTGGTCTCCGGCGTCGCCAGGTGCACGAGCTCGACCTTGTCAAACTGGTGCTGGCGTATCAGGCCACGGACATCGCGCCCGTAGGACCCGGCCTCGGCCCGGAAGCACGGGGTGTACGCGCAGTAGCGCCGCGGCAAGGAGCCCTCCTCGAGGATCTCGCCGCGGTGCAGGTTGGTGACCGGCACCTCGGCGGTCGGCACCAGGTACAGCTCCGTGCCCTCGACGTGGAAGAGGTCGGCGGCGAACTTGGGGAGCTGGCCGGTGCCGAGGAGCGCCTCGCGGTTGACCAGGAACGGCACGTACACCTCGCGGTACCCGGCCGCGCGGTGAACGTCGAGCATGAACGTGACCAGCGCGCGCTCGAGCGCGGCGCCGGCGCCCCACAGCACGGCGAAGCGCGCCCCCGCGACCTTGGCGGCGCGCTCGAAGTCGAGGATGCCAAGCCCAGGGCCGAGGTCCCAGTGCGAGCGCGGCTCGAAGTCGAACGCCGGCGGCTCGCCCCAGCTGCGCTCGAACCGGTTGGCCGTCTCGTCCGGCCCGGCCGGCACGCTCTCGTGCGGGATGTTGGGGACGGTCAGCTCGAGCGAAGCCACGGTCTCGGCGAGCGACGCCGCCTCGCGCTCCCCGGCCGCGACGCGTGTCCCGAGCTCGGCCATCCGGGCGCGCAGCGCCTCCGCCTCGTCGCGGCGCCCTCCGGCGAACAGCGCCCCGACCTCCTTGGAGCCGCGGTTCCTCTCCGCCTTGAGCGCCTCGACCTCCGCCTGCGCCTCCCGCCAGCGGGCGTCGGCGGCGAGCAGCTCCGCGAGCGGGGCGTCGCTGCCGCGCGCCGCGAGCGCGGCCCGTACGCGGTCTGGTGAGTTGCGCAGCAGCTCTCGCGCCAGCATTGCCATCCTCCAGAGGGCGGATTGTTGGGCTTCGCGGGTCGGGAGTCAACCGCGGAGCCGCCGGCGTGGCGCTTCCCACCGGTCCGCGACGCGCGATGCGAGACCGTATACTCCGCGACGTGACCGGCGCAAGGGTGCAGGCGGCCCTCCCCTGGGCTGGCTTCGCTCTCCTCGGAGTGTGCATGGCCGCGGTCGGCGGCGTGCCCGGACTCGAGGTGGGCTGGGCGGTGGCGAGCGTGGCGGCGGCGCTGCTGCCCTCGGCGTGGGTAGCTCCCTCCGGGTGGCGCAGACGCGGGGCGGAGGCGCTAGTGCTCGTCCCCGCGCTCGCCCTCGTGCTGGTGGCCGACCCGGCGATGCGCCGGATGCTGCTGCCGCCGCTGCTGCTCCTCCCGGCGATGGCCGCGGTGGCCGCCGCACTGCAACGGGCGGGTGGGTACGCCCGGCCGCTCCTCCTCGCGGCGTTGGCGGTTGCCGTTCGCACCGCGTGCGGGCTCGGCCTCGTCGGGCTCCCATGGTGGCGCGCGGCGGTGGTGGTGCTGGCGGTGGCGGCCGTCGCCGCGGCGGCGGCGCGGCTCGCCGGGGCGTACGCGGGCTCGCTCGCGGCGCTCCTCGCGGGCACACTGCCGATCGAAGGCGCGCGCCTCAGGGTCCCGCTCGTCCTGCTCGCGGCGGCGGGGGTCGCGCTTCTCCTCGCCTCCCGCTTCCGCTTCGACGCGATCCGCCTGCGCGGGTGGCTCCCCGGCGCCGTTGCCCTCGCCCTCGTCGCCTCGGCGCTTGCCCCCTGGGGCGGGCTCGCCGTCGGCCGCGCCCTCCCCGACGCGGGGTGGCTCGGGGCCGCGGCGGCGCTCGCCGCGCTCGCGCTCACCCCGCTGCTGCCGGGTGCGGCCGCCGGAGCGGTGTGGCTCGCGGCGACCGTGACGCTGGGGGCCCCGCAGCCCCCGCCCCCCGACCAGCCGGCGGTGCGGCTCACCGCGGCTCACCCCGAGGCAACGCTGCCAGTCTCGGCGGGCGGGACCTACGCACTCCACCTTTCGCTCGCCCACGGCGCGGCGGTGCCGACCGGTGCACCGGTGGCCGAGGTGAGGGACGTCGGCGCACCCCTCGTGCTGCGAGCAGGGATGGACGCCGCGGAGTGGGCCCACGAGAGGCCGGACGTCCGGGCGGTCGTCGCCCACACCCTGCCGGAGCGCCCGGTGTGGCGGCCCACCGGCGCGGGCCGTTCGGCCTTGTGGGCGGTGGCGGGCCGCCGCGAGGGGCCGCTGGCGGCGGGTGTGGGGCCGCGCCTGCTGCGCGACGCGCACCTCCCGCCCGACGTCGAGGTGATCGCGGAGGCCGCCGGCAGCGCACGGCCGACGCCCCCCCGCGACTGGCCGCTGCCGACGTGGATCGCGGCGGCGGCGGTGCTGGTCGGCGTACTGCAGCTCGCCAGCCGCACCTGGGGGCGGCCGGCCGCCTGGGTCCCCTGGGCGCTGCTGGCGACCGGCTCGCTGCTGGCGCGCCTCCCCGTCGAGCCGCTGCGCGTGGCGGCCGAGCGCTACGGGGTCGACATCGCGCTCGCCGCGCTGCTGGCGACGTGGCTGGCGGCAGCGGCGGTGTGGCTGCGCCGGCGCCGCGCCTTCGTCACGGCCGCGGCACTCCTCGTCCCGCTGGCCCTCGCCACCCCGCACCTCACCCCGCCCCTCTACGGCGACGAGCCCTACCACCTCATCCTGCTCGAGTCGCTGACGAACGACCACGACCTCGACACGGCCAACAACCTCGACCTCGAGCACCATCCGTACAACGCCATCTACGAGGGCGGGTTCATGCAGCCGCCGGTGCTCGCGATGCTGCTCCTCCCCGGCTATGTGGTCGCGGGGAGGAGCGGCGCGCTGCTCCTCATCGCTCTCGCCGGCGCCGGGCTCACGGCACTCGTCGCGCGGCGGGCGCGCGAGCTGGGGTGTCCGCCGTCGCGGGCCGCGCTCCTCGTCACGCTGCTGGTGGCCACCGTGCCGCTCGCGACGTACTCCACGCAGATCTGGGCGGAGGTACCGGGGGCGTTGGCGGCGGTCGCGACCGTGGTCCTGGTGGCCGTACCCCGTCCCCGGCGGGGCGCCGTCGCGGTGCTGGCGGCGGTGGCGAGCGCGATCAAGCTCCGCCTCGGGCTCGTCCTCGTCCCGATCGCGGCGGCGGCGTGGTGGCCCGCGAGGCTGCGCGCGCGGGAGGTCCGTCGGGCGCTGCTGGCCCTCGGCGCGGTCGCCGTCGTCGGGCTGTCGGTGAGCTGGGCGACGTTCGGGCAGCCGCTCGGCTACCGTCACCTGTCGACGCTGGTGCCGAAGAGCCCCGGACTCGCGGCGCGGGTCGTGGGGGGCCTCGCCTTCGACCCGGCCGGAGGGCTCGCCTTCTCGGCGCCGTTGCTCCTCCTCGCCCTCGGTGGGTCGGCGGCGCTGTGGCGCCGCGGCGGCAACGGCGAGCGCGCCCTGCTGCTGGGGGGCGCCGCCACGGTGCTCGCGCTGCTCCACTCGTTCGAGTGGTACGGGGGAGGCTCGCCTCCCGGGCGCTACCTGGTGCCGCTGCTGCCGGGCTTCGCCTTCGCCGGGGCGATGCTGCTGGCCCGCCCCGTGCGCTGGCGCCCGCTCGCGTGGCTGCTCGTCCCCGGAAGCGTCCTCGTGTGGTGGGTGCTGCTGACGCGGCCGCAGTTCTCGGTCAACCCGGGGGACGGCGGTTGGTGGCTGGCCGACGCCTTCGCCCGCCGTTTCTCCGCGGACGCGCGGCACCTCGTCCCGTCGTTCCTGCGGCCCTCGGCCGCGACCGTCGTGGTGCCGATCCTGATCCTCCTCGCAGGGGCGGCGGCGCTCGTGGCGAGCTCGCGGGTACCCCGTGCCGGTCGTGCGCTGGCGCGGGGCGCGGTCGTCGCCGCCCTGCTCGTCGCGTCGGGCTTCGTGCTGCTCCTCACGCAGCGGCCCGACCGCGTCGTCGAGCTCGAGGACCCGCAGGTGGCGCGGCTCGGCGGGAGCCCCGAGCCGCCGCCGGGCACGTTCTCGCGCTTCCGCCACCCCCGGGGGTGGCGGGTCGGCGGGGGCGAGGGCGTGGTCGTGCCGCTGCACCTTCCGGCGGGCGCCCGCCTCCGCCTCGAGGGGTGGCTGGAGTCGGGCGCGCAGTCCGGCTCGCAGCTGCTCTTCGCCTGGGACGGCGGCGCGGCCACCGCGGTGAAGGTGAGCGGGGAGGGGAAGGGGTCGATCGCGGTCCCGGGCGCGCCGGGGGCCGGCCGCCACCGCCTGCGCATCGTCCTCGACGCGCCGCCGGGCGGGGAGGCCGTCCTCGGCCGGATCGTGGTGGAGCGGTGATGTCCGCCGACGCGTTCGTGGTGGTCCACAACCACGCCCGTACGCTGCGGGCGACGCTAACGGCGCTCGCCGCGCAGAGCGCACCGCCGCAGCGCATCGTCGTGATCGACAACGCCTCCACCGACTCCTCGCCGCAACTCCTCGAGGAGCTCGCCCGCACCGTCCCCCTAGAGTTGCACCGCTTCCCGGCGAACCGCGGCTTCGCCGCGGCGGCCAACGAGGCGATCCGCCGCACCCGCGCGGAGTGGCTGCTCGCCCTCAACCCCGACTGCCGCCTCGCCCCCGACTTCCTGGCGTCGCTCCTCGCCGCGGCCGGCGGGCACGAGAGGGTGGGCGCGGCGAGCGGCTTGCTGCTGCGCGGCGACGGGGAGGCGCTGCAGCCCACCGGACACGTGGACTCCGCCGGCATGCTGGTGACGCCCTCGGGCCGTCACCTCGACCGCGGGGCGGGGCGCGCCGCGCGGCGCGCCTGGCTTTCCCCCGCGTGGGTGTTCGGCGCCTCGGGGGCGGCGGCGCTCTACCGCGCGGAGGCCCTGGCGGACGTGGCGTACCCTGCCGGGGAGGTGTTCGACGAGACGTTCTTCGCCTATCGGGAGGACGCCGACCTGGCGTGGCGCCTGCAGCGCCGGGGCTGGCGCTGCCTGTTCTGGCCCGAGGCGCGGGCGTGGCACGAGCGCGGCCTCAAGCCGGAGCTCGCCCGGGCCGGGACGCCCGAGATCAACCGCCACTCGGTGCGCAACCGCTTCCTGCTGCGCTGGTCCAACGCCGACTGGCGCTGGCTGCTGGCCTGCTTCCCGTGGTGGCTGGTGCGCGACGCGGCGGTGGTGCTCGCCTGCCTGACGGTGGAGCGCTCCTCGCTCCCCGGCCTCGCCGAGGCGTGGGCGCTGCGACGGCAGCAGCGCGCGCGCGGGCGCGCCAACGCCTCGCGGGCGCTCGCCTCCCCCTGGCGGGTGGCGCGCTGGTTCCTGCCGGGAGGCCGCACGCAGAGGGTGAGCGCGTGATGCGCGTCGCGATCCTCGGCACCCGCGGCATCCCGGCCCGCTACGGGGGGTTCGAGACGCTCGCCGAGGAGCTTTCCGCCCGACTCGTCGCGGCCGGCCATGCGGTCACCGTTTACACGCGCAGCCACTTGGCGGTGCGCGGCGTGGCGAGCCACCGGGGGGCGACCGTCCGCCGGCTGCCGGCGCTCCGCTTCAAGGCGTCGGAGACGCTCTCCCACACCCTGCTCTCGTGCCTGGACGTCGACCGCGCCCGCTTCGACGTCGTGCTGCTGTGCAACGCGGCGAACGCGCCGCTGATCCCGCTGCTCCACGCGCGCCGGCTGCCGGTGGCGCTCAACGTGGACGGGCTCGAGCGCAAGCGCCGCAAGTGGGGGCCGCTGGGGCGCGCGTACTACCGGGCGTGCGAGGCGCTCGCGGCGCGCTGGGCCGACGCCCTGGTCACCGACGCGCGGGTCATCCAGGCCTACTACCGCCGCGCGTGGCGCCGGCACTCCGAGATGATCCCCTACGGGGGCGACCTGCAGCCTCCCGAGGGGGACGATGCGCTGGCCGACCTCGGCCTGGCCGACGGTGGCTTCTTCCTCTACGTGTCGCGGTTCGAGCCGGAGAACAACCCCGACCGGGTGCTCCTCGCCTACCGGGAGGTGCCCGGCGGGGTGCCGCTGGTGATGGTCGGGGGGGCGCCGTACGCCCCCGCGCTGGTGCGACGCGTGCGCGAGCTGGCCGCGGCCGACCCGCGGGTGATCCTGACCGGACCGGTGTACGGCGAGGCCTACCGGGAGCTCCTCTTTCATGCCCGCGCCTACATCCACGCGACCGAGGTGGGCGGAACCCACCCGGCGCTCGTAGAAGCGATGGGAGCCGGACGCGTGGTGTTCTTCCTCGACAACGCGCCCAACCGGGAGGTCGTGGGACGCGCCGGGGTGCCGTTCTGCTTCACCCGGGGGCGTACCCTGGGGGAGGCGCTCGCCGCCCACCTGGCCGACCCGAACGACGCCGCGGACCTGGGTGCGCAGGCACGGGAGCGGGTGATGACGGCGTACCGGTGGGACGACGTCGCCGCCGCCTACGAGCGGCTGCTGGAGGGGCTGTGCTCCGCGAACCCGCGCGCCTGATCGCCTACCGCCGCCTCCTCCTCGACGTGGTGCTCACCGCGGGAAGCTTCCTCCTCGCCTACCTCGTGCGCTCCCATCTTGCACCCAGACTCCTGCCCTCCCTGTTCCCCGGCGGTCTCTACCCGCTCGCCGCCTACCTGCCGCTGCTCGTCGTGGTGCTGCCGCTGTGGATGGTGCTGCTCGCCGCCCAGCGCCTCACCGCCCCCGGCCAGGTGCTCTCGCTGCGCCGCGAGGCGCTCAAGGAGCTGCAGGTGGCGGCGCTCGGCGTGCTCGTGCTGGCCGCGGTCGGCTACCTGCTGCGCCTGCACTTCATCTCGCGCCCGTTCCTCCTCCTGTTCGGGGTGATCAACGGCGGCGTGCTGGCGCTGGCGCGGGTCGTGGAGCGCCGCACCCGCTTGGGGAGGCGCCTCGCCGAGGTGCCGCAACGGGTGGTGGTGATCGTCGGCTGCGGCAGCGAGGCGGCGGCGCTCGCCCGCGGGGTGGCCACGCACCGCGCGTGGGGGCTGTCGCTGCGCGGCATGGTGGATCCCGACGGGTGCGGCCGCACCGAGATCGAGGGGTTCCCGGTCCTCGGGGAGGTCCGCACGCTGCCGGAGCTGCTCGCCCGCGAGGTGATCGACGAGGTCGTGCTGGCCGTCCCGACCCGTCAGCTCGGCGAGCTCGAGCCGGTACTGCTGCACTGCCAGGAGCTCGGCGTGCGCGTCCGCGTCGCCCTGGCGCCGTTCCCGCACCTGCGGCCGCACGTCGAGGTCGAGGCGCTCGACGGGATGCCGCTGCTGACCTTCGCGACGATGCCGACCGCGCCGCTCGCCCTCTTCGCCAAGCGGCTGATCGACGTGGTGGTGGCGAGCGTGGCGCTCGTCGTCTCGGCGCCGCTGTGGCTCGCCGCCGCGCTGGCGATCCGGGCGACCTCGCGCGGCCCCGTGCTCTACCGCCAGGTGCGCTGCGGCCTGCACGGGCGGCGCTTCGTGCTGCGCAAGTTCCGGACGATGGTGGAGGACGCCGACGCCCGGCGCGACGAGGTCGCGCACCTCAACGTGATGGACGGGCCCGTGTTCAAGGCGCCGGGCGATCCGCGGGTGACGCCGGTCGGGCGCCTCCTCCGGCGGTCGTCGCTCGACGAGCTGCCCCAGCTCCTCAACGTGCTCGCCGGCGAGATGTCGCTGGTCGGCCCGCGCCCGCCGATCCCGGAGGAGGTGGAGAAGTACGAGCCGTGGCAGCGCCGGCGGCTCGCCATGAAGCCGGGGATCACCTGCCTGTGGCAGATCTCCGGTCGTTCCGAACTCGACTTCGCGACGTGGATGGAGCTCGACCTATCCTACATCGACCACTGGTCGCTGGCTCTCGACCTGAGGATCCTCGCGCTCACCGTGCCGGCGGTGTTCTCTGGGCGCGGAGCGGCATGACGCGCACCACCGCCATCCCCGGGCGCACGTTGTTGCTCTGACCGGGGAAGCCCCAGACGAACGCGACCCCGCGCCCCATCCTCGGGGCGCCCGCCCACAGCGCGAGGCCGAACACCGCCGCCCCCACCACCGCGACCGCCGCCACCCTCCGCCAACCCATATGCGGGTGCGGGTGCAGCGGGGAGGAGGGCATCCACCGCCAGGCCCCGAACAGCGCCCCCAGGAGAACCGCGGCAGCGTCCAGCAGCGCGAGCGGCGGGATCGCCCAGCCCTGGAGCCACACCGCCGCCGCCCAGAACAGCGCCGGCGGGAACGCGTGCACGAGCGCCACCGCCAGGCGGCGCCGGCGGAGCGGCCCGCCCGGCTCGACCCACAGGTGCCCGGCCAGGCGGGCCACCGCGAGCTGCACCACGGCGACCCCGAGCAACGCCGCGACCGCGACGAACACCACCTGCCGGACGCCCCAGAAGAGCGCCACGCCCGCGGCGGGACCGTCGGCGACCCCCAGGGGCGGCGCCCACCCGAGGCCGAGCACGGCGCTGGCGGTGGCCAGCTGGAACGCACCCACCTCCGCCGCCCACGAAGGCGGCACCGGCACGAGCGTCGGCAGCAGCACCGCCACCGCCAGCGCTCCCAGAGGGGGCGCCAGCCAGTAGAGGAACAGCGCCGCCCGCGTATTCGCGAAGGCGATGCTCGGCTCGTTCACGAGGCCCCACGGGTGGAGCCCCATCGGCACCGCGACCCCGATCCACCCACCGCCCGCGATCACCGTCCCCAACCCCTGGGCCACGGCGAGGAGCAGCCAGGCGAGCGGCCACGCCACCATGGCGGTCGCCCACGACAGGGCAACGACCCGAGGTGAAAGGGGATTCAGTCGCATCAAGGCTATGATAGCGGGATGCGAAAGTCCCTGCTCCCGATCGTGCTGTGGCCCCTCGCGGCGGCGGCGCTCGCACAGGCCACCAGCGAGTGGCGCACTTCGCACGACCTCCCGGTGGCGGTGGTGGAGGTGGCGGGCGGTGACGTCGAGGTGATGGCGGCGGCGCTCCCCGCCGGGGCGTCGCCGCCGGTCGTGGGGGGGGGGGGGGCCGCCCCCCCCCCCCCCGCCCCCCCCGGGGGGGGGGGGGGGGGGCGGGGGGGGGCGCCCCCCCCCCCCCCCCCCCCC